>Ga0182014_10008094_pt1 | contig 10849 bp, 12 predicted proteins | sample 612S2DmetaG_FD_120489 | JGI IMG/M metagenome (GOLD analysis project Ga0182014, IMG submission 120489) | Permafrost microbial communities from Stordalen Mire, Sweden - 612S2D metaG | ecosystem: Environmental > Terrestrial > Soil > Wetlands > Permafrost | place: Sweden: Stordalen | collected... | reverse complement strand
GCACAAGACGTCGGCGCGCAATACGAGCGCCTCCACGACGTAGCCGCTGAGCGCCGGGCACAGGTAGCCCGTGCAGGTACTCACGACGACCGCACCTATCGCGTTCGGTTCAACGTTGGAGTTATCCAGGGCGGCGCGACCGGCTTTCGATGCAAGGGCGGGCGCATGTGTCGCGAACCGGCGATGTAGTGTATCGGGATCGATCTCGAACACCTCGTCGAGACTATCGACGGCAAGCCATCTCTCATCGATTCCGTTATCGCGGCTCAGTACTGCCTTTGCGATCAGGTGCGCCCTGGCATCCAAGCGCTCGAACCAGATCGACGAGGTAAACGCATCCCAACAGTCGCGTTTGCTAAAACATCGTTCCGGCAGTGACGTACCAATTGCATTCAAATACATTTGCGACCTTGTGGCAGACTTCTAATCCCGGTTGGCTCTAAAAAGTATGCGCTCGGGAAAACTTGGACATCATTATTCTTGCGGTGCACGTCGAGGCTTCGGTCGCTGAGCCCCTAGTTAATATAGCCGTTAGCGTATCGAATTGCAGGACCCCGGATCGGTTGTCGGCATTGGGAACTCCGCCGTTCGCCGAGACGGTAATCGTCCGCCAAGTGGTCTGCGATGACCTCGAATTCCCCAAGGGTCGCAATGTCTCCCGATGCAACGCCATCGTCTGACCTGAAACACAACACCGGTGACCGCGTGTGAGGACTGGACATAGATGCGGCCGATCCTTTTTGTCGCGGCGTTCGAGGCGCTGGCGTGATGTCGGCGGGTTGTCCTCGGCACTGCGGTCTGGGGCGGGGCGGCGGGGGTGTTCCGATCGCTCATGTGCCGCCGAGATCGAGGTAATCATAAGGTCGTCCGGCGGACATCTGGGGCGCCTCGCAGATTCCTCCGACCGTCTCGAGCGCCGCGAGTGTTCTCGGGCGCTTTGAAACGAATCGCCACCGGGGTGGTTGCTGGTCGTCGCCGGCAGACTCGTCGGCCCGCTCGAATGCCTGCGCCAACTCGTTGCGATCGGGCGAATACATGACGAATCCTTCACCTGACACTGCGGCGCGATCGAGTCCCAACGCTGCCGACAGCCTTTGCTTCACGGGGGCATCCACGAAATCAGCTTCTCGTGAACGCAGGATGGCGTCCTGCAAGTCCGGGTCGGGCAATGTGGCGCCGCCCGTCTGGAAGAGGGGGTTCTTGGGATCCCAGGCTTCGGGCGGACATAGCTTGGCTTTTATGTCGAGCCGCCTGAACGGGTTTACTTCGGCCGGATAAATGCGGCAAATGTAGGGTCGGTGCTCGTAAATGCCGCACCTCATATCCGCCTGCAGCTCCGGGCAGCGCCCGGCGAGATTGGCCGTCAGAATCACGGTGACGCGTGCCGGCAACATGCCGTTCATTCCGGCAAACGAGCGCCGCCGCCAATGCAGGGCCTGCAAATTGTCCGGAGCGGGCTCCGTCGGCCACGGCGTCGCTTCGCAGAGGAGTTGCAAGTCACGCCCCGCAGCGAACCAGCGACGCGCTTCGGTGATCGTCAGAGGCAGCCTCAGATCCTGGCAGCATTTGCCGCACTGCGTGCATTTGAAGTGGATGTCCATAATCTACCTATTCCGTGATCCATCAGTCCGCGTGAGAGTGTGGTCCCATATCCGCGTGAAGACAGTGGTTTCTGCGCTTGACGCACGGCGGAGGGAGAGGCTCTTATATAGCTGGGAGGACCCTGGTCCGGCGCGGAGTCAGCATATATGGATTAGCGTTCAGGTTCCGTTGGGCAGCGCCCCTCTCGCTAGGGCGTTTCTTTGGCCGGTTCGCCGCCGGTCTTGGTGTCCTTCTGCGGGCAGATGGTTTGCAGATAGGCGCCACCGACGCCATAAACGGGAGTGGAGGCGGCGGCAATTTGGTAGCAGTTCGCGTTGATCCAGACGATCCAATCGCCGCTCTCGGTCTTGTACCGTTCGCCGGCATGATGCGGCGCCTGCGGCCACCATTTGGCATCGGCGGAAACGCTTGGGTGAGAGTTGCCATCCGCCAGTCTGCCGCTGCGGATCTCGTAGGCCTGCAGGGCTCGACGGCGCTCTGCCTCCCAGTCCACGGTCGAGTTGGCGCCGTTCGCCCGTGACGCGCGCGGCGAGTCCGAGACCGCATCGGAGAGGGTCGGCGCCAAGGACACGACGGTCTCGGTGCTCAAGCGGGGATGAAAGTTCTGCAGGCGGATCTTGGGAGCCTGCGCGGGGGGTAGGAAGAGCAATTCAACCGGAAGCGGCGTCGACATCGACGGAGCCCGCACGATCGAGATCATGAAAAGGCCCGCAAACAACGCGGCGTGCATCGCCAGCACGACCAGAAGGATGATGTATCGCCTAGGCTCCCAGGCCTGCATGGTGTTAGGCCGATAATTCGTCAACCATCGAAGTGATGCCCACCAAGACCGGTCCTTTCACCCGCAGACAACACGCCTCGATCTGTGCGTTGTCGAAGGATCGGGCGGCGGTCCTTCCCTTGACGATGACATCGATCGTGGTGCAGGCCGCGGCATGTTCGGTGGCGGCGGTTTCGACGTTCGTGACGCTGCCGAACAGGCCGTGATGCACCAACAGGCTTTTTATCTCCTGTTTGATCTTGCTCAGTCCGGTGTCGAATATTTCCTGCATGGTCGTCTTCCTTTGCCCTCAACGAGGAGGTCACCATGATACGCGCGATTTGCATATGCCCACATAGGTGGATACGGTAGGGTCATGGACAGCATGTCGACATCGATGCATCACTTCGTCGAGGCGAAGGTGGCGAAGGCCGGTGAGATCATCGACCGCTCGCGGCTCGCGATGCCCACGCCCGCCGAATACACTGATTTCGACGAGGCGCGGGGGATCATCGACGAATGCCGGTCGGCGCTCGCGGCGGCTTGGGATGTCGATTCCGTCGCAGCCTGCCTGCGGACGGCGACGGCACGACTCGGTGAATTGTGCGGCGGCCCGGCGGAAGCGAGCGTCAACGCCGCCATCGAGCTTCTAAACCGGGCCATCGGCGGCGAATCGATGTAGCGCTGGGCGTCGCGGCCACGCGACGGTTTCCCGCCTCCGGTTGGCCGCGGCACGCGCATGTCAGCCATCACCTACCCGCGCTGGTCCCGCATTCCCTACATCGCGGGAGGGGCCTCCTACGTATCGTGCGACGCACGGAGGGGGAATTCTCTCGCTCCGCCGTCATCCTTGCCCAGGAGTTCTCATGCCGCGCCAGATCCCCTCCCTGACTCTCGCCGACGCTCGTGCTCTCATCGCTGCCGGCGAGAAACAAGCCAATGAGCTCGGCATTCCCTACAACATCGCTGTCGTCGACGCGGGGGGCGCCTTGATTTCGCATGTGCGTATGGACGGTGCCTGGCTCGGCAGCATCGATATCTCCATTCACAAGGCCTGGACGGCCCGGGCGTTCGATATGTCCACCGAAAACTTGTCGGCGATGTCGCAGTCGGGTAAGCCGTTGTTCGGAATCAACACGTCGAATCATGAGAAAGTCATCATTTTCGGCGGCGGCGTCCCGATCAAAGTCGGGGACGTGGTGGTCGGCGCGCTCGGCGCGAGCGGTGGGACCGTTGATCAGGACGTCAAGGTTGCACAGGCCGCCTTGGCCTCGTTCGGCGACCAGCGCTAGCCGGCCCGCCGCGGAGATCGAGCATGATCCACCAATTGCCATATTGCGGAGTGACGCCTGTACCCGGCGCACTCGCGGAGCGCTTCAATCTAGATCCCTGGTTGATGGCGGCCCTCGCCGGGTTGTGCGTATGGCAGTGGATCGCCCAGAGGAAGAGCCCGGCGCGATATTACGCGCTCGGGGGTTGGTTGATCGCGGCGGCGGCATTCCTGTCGCCGCTCTGCGCGCTGTCGGTGGCGCTCTTTTCGGCGCGCGTGGCGCAGCACATGATTCTGGTGTTGGCGGCCGCGCCGCTGATTGCCTTGGGTTTGCCGCGATCCGGCGTCACGACCTCGCGCCCCCTATGGCTTTGGACCGCCGTATTTTCCGTGGCGCTCTGGGTCTGGCACATGCCGGTGCCGTATGACGCGACTTTTTCCTCGGTGGTAGTTTATTGGTCGATGCACCTGAGCCTGTTCGGCAGTGCGATCTTGCTGTGGCGTGAACTGCTTCATCATTCGCCCGAGCGCACGGCGGCGGTATTGGCAGCGGGCACCGTGACATTCGTGCAGATGGGCTTGCTCGGTGCGGTGTTCGCGTTCGCGGACCACCCGATGTTCAAGTGGCATTTCAGCACCACCCAAGCGTGGGGGTTCAGTCCCTTGCAGGATCAGCAGCTGGGCGGAGTCTTCATGTGGGTTCCGGGCACCGCCCTGTTCCTTTGGACCGCCATCCGCTCGGTCTCGCGCTTGTGGCAGTCGATCGAGAAGGCGCGCCCCGCATGAGCGTGTCGCCCCTCGAGTATCTCGATAGCGCGGGGCCGAGGGCCCATGCCATCGTACCGCTGACCTGGTTTACCTTGATCGTATCGCTCAGCGTCTGCGTGGTCATCAGTGTCCTTTTGTGGATCGCGGCGAGCCGCACGCGAAAGGGCGACGATCCCGGCGCCATGCGGACCATACCCATCGAGCGCGGCGGCAATGGAATTCGCTGGATCACCGTCGGCTTGATGATATCGGCCGTTCCGCTGGCCGTGACCTTGGTCTGGACCATGGTGACGTTGGCGGCGGTCGCGTCCCCACCGGCCAATCCGGGCCTGGTGCTGGACGTCACGGGACATCAATTCTGGTGGGAGGTCAAATACAACGGCCAGTCCCCCGATCAAGAATTCATCACCGCCAACGAGATCCACATTCCGGTCAACGTTCCGGTCCTGGTTCGCTTGCATGGCGGTGATGTCATCCACAGCTTTTGGGTGCCCCAGTTGACCGGCAAAACCGACACGATTCCGGGGCAGACGAACGTGAGTTGGATGCAGGCGGACAAGCCGGGCCGATACCTGGGGCAATGCACGGAATTCTGTGGGTGGCAGCATGCGCACATGCAGTTCGAGGTGGTTGCGCAGCCGCAGGCAGACTTCGAGGCGTGGCGATCGGCCCAACTGCAGCCGGCACCCGCACCGAAGACACCCGAGCAGCAGCACGGGATGGCCTACGTCGAATACCGCTGCGGGCTGTGCCATCAGGTCCGCGGCACGGCCGCCGGGGCGGTCAGCGCGCCCGATCTGACCCATTTGATGAGCCGGCGGATGATCGCCGCCGGGACTCTCCCGAACGATCACGCGAGTTTGGCCGGTTGGATCCAGGCGCCGCAGTCGTTCAAACCAGGCAATCAAATGCCGACTCAATATCTCACCGGCCTACAGTTGTCCGACACGCTGGCGTACTTGGAGACGCTTAAATGAGGCAGTTGGACTTTCGGACGCCACGGATCGGCATCGACAGCGTCGAGCACGAAGCGAAACTCCTGCGTCTGTGGGAGACGTCGCCGGGCCTGAAGGGTTTCCTCACGAGCGTCGATCATAAAGAAATCGGCATCCGCTACATCATCACGGCCTTCGTGTTTCTGGCGCTGGGTGGGATCGAGGCGTTGGTCATGCGGTTGCAGTTGGCGGGACCCAATCTCTCGTTGCTGACGCCGGAACAATACAACCAATTGTTTTCGACGCACGGCATGACGATGATTTTCCTGTACGCGGCCCCGATCCTGTCCGGATTCTCCAATTATCTTTGGCCGCTGGTGCTCGGCAGCCGGGACATGGCGTTCCCGCGCTTGAACGCGTTGAGCTATTGGATCTATCTCGCTGCCGGCTTGTTCTTGTATGCAGGATTCCTGACGGGCAACGGGCCGAATGACGGGTGGTTCAACTACGTGCCGTATGCGCTGCGCGACTACAACCCGGGCATGAATCAGGACTTCTATGCGTTGGGCATGGTCCTTCTCGGCATCTCGACGACGGTGGGCGCGGCGAACTTCATCGTGACGGCCTTCAAGACGCGCGCACCCGGCATGTCCATCAATCGCATGCCCATTCTGGTGTGGGGAACGTTGACGGCGAGCATCGCCAATATCCTGGTGGTTCCGGCCGTGAGCCTGGCGTTCCTGCTCCTATGGATGGACCGCCAGTTCGGCACTCACTTCTTCGATCCGGCCGGGGGGGGGCAGCCTCTTCTGTGGCAGCACTTGTTCTGGATCTTCGGTCATCCGTGGGTTTACGCCATCGTGCTTCCCGCCATGGGCATGGTCTCCGACGGATTGCCCGTGTTCTGTCGCCGCCCCTTGGTGGGCTATTCGTTGGTGGCCGTGTCCACCGTTGCGACGATGATTTTCGGCTTTGGCGTCTGGGTGCATCACATGTTCGCCACCGGATTGCCGGGCTTGGGCTTGTCGTTCTTCTCGGCGGCATCGATTGCCATCACCATCCCGTCGGCGGTGGCGGTGTTCGCGTGGCTGTCGACCGTCTGGCTGGGCCGCCCGGTGAGGACCACCGCATTTCTGTTCTTCGCCTCGATGATCGTGCTGTTCGTGATCGGCGGCGTCTCGGGTTTCATGACGGCCAGTGTGCCGGTGGATTGGCAGTTGACCGACACGTACTTCGTGGTCGCACATATCCATTATGTGTTGATCGGGATCAATGTGTTCCCGGTCGTGGGTGCAATGTACTTTTGGTTCCCGAAGATGACGGGCCGGTTGCTCGATGAGAGGCTGGGGCGCTGGAATTTCTGGACCATGTTCGTGGGATTCAACGTGGCCTTCCTGCCCATGCACATCACGGGTCTGTTGGGGATGCCGCGGCGCGTGTACACCTACAACGACTACGGCGGTTGGGCCGCGCTCAACATGCTCACGTCCATCGGCAGTTTCATCTTCGCGCTGGGAGTGCTGCTGTTCTTCATCAATGTAGTCAAGAGTCTCAAGAGCGGCGCCAGGGCCGGCAAGAATCCGTGGGATGCGCCGACGTTGGAATGGGCCACATCCTCGCCGCCGCCGCCGTATAACTTTGCCGTCATCCCGACCGTCGGCTCGCGTCACCCGCTTTGGGAGGACCGGCTCGGCGAGGAGGGAATCGTGTCGTCGACCGATCGGGGCATGTTGCTCGACCAAGGAAAGGAGACGATCGGGACGACCGCGTTGGACGCGGAGCCTGAGATGATCATGGAAATGGCCGAAGATAGCTTCGCTCCTCTGTCGCTGGCCGCCGGGCTATCGGTTCTGTTCGTGGGACTGTTGGTCAGGAACTGGATGGTCGTGGGAGCGGGCGCCGCGGTGGTCTTCATCTCCCTGGTGATGTGGATGTGGCCGCGCCGGGACCTACGCGAGCGGGAGGCGGCGCATGTCTGAGGTCGCCGTTGCGGAGCCGAAGAATTTGCCCGTCGGTCCCGTCGACGGCAACGGGATTGGATTGTGGGGAGTCGGCACGCTGATCGTGACGGAAGCGGCACTGTTTGCGTACCTGCTGTTCTCCTATTTCTACACCGGCGCGACGGCGCCGGTCGGGTGGCTGCTCGATCCGGCACCCGATCTGACGCTGGCGCTTCCGGCCATCGTGCTTTTGCTGGTGTCGAGCGTGGTCGCCTGGATTGCCGAACGGGGCATCATCAATGGGCGACCCGCGCAAGCGCTCGCGGGCTTTGCTGTCGCGTTCGTGATGGGGGTGGGTTTCCTCTGTCTGCAATGGCTCGATTGGCGTTCGAAGGGCTTCGGGATCGGCAGTTCGAGTTATGGGTCTCTGTATTTCGTCACGACGGGATTCGATGTGGCGCACGTGATCGCGGGACTCGCGGTGCTGGCGGCTCTCTTCCTCTGGACCGCGCTGGGATATTTCAGCCCGCGGCGCCGGGTGGCCGTCGCCGCGGGCATTCTGTACTGGCATTTCGCCGTCGTGGTCTGCCTCTTCGTCTTCGCCACCTTTTATGTCACTCCTTATCTGGGGTTCGGCCGATGAACACGCATTCCCGCATGAGCACGCACCCCGCGCCGCAGGCGGGACAGGTCAAGTTGCACGAGACCTTCTTCGCCTTGTTCGGCGGTCCGATCGCTTGGTTCCTGCAGCTCTGTGCGGGCTTTGCGCTGTCGAGCGAGCCATGCTTCGTCGATGGGATGCGGTCGTCCGAGATTATTTTTACATGATGGAACAGCACGTATGAGAACGTTCGCAGCGACCTTGATATTGTCCGCGGTGCCGCTCGTGGGATTTGCGCAAACGATGCCATCACCGGTGCCGGACAACGAAGTGTTCTCGCGCGAGGAGATCGGGCACGCGCTTGCGCCCCCGACCCCCGAGGCAGGCAAAACCATGCCGAGCGTCGCCAACGCGCCGGAGGATGACGGGCAGTGGACGATGCCGTCGAAGAATTATGCTTCGACGCGTTTCTCGTCGCTCAACGAGATCACGCCCGCCAACGTGAAGAATTTGAAGACGGATTTCACGTTCTCGCTTGCGGTGAACAAGGGCCAGGAAGCGGCTCCGATCGTCGCGGACAACACGATGTACGTCGTCACCGCCTATCCCAACTACGTGTATGCCCTCGACTTGACCAAACCGGGCGCGCCCCTCAAATGGAGCTTCGCACCCGGCCCGGCACCGGCGAGCCAGGGTGAGGCGTGCTGCGACGTCGTGAATCGCGGCGGGAGCGTGTCCAACGGCAAATATATATTCAACACGCTCGATGGGCAGACGATCGCGCTCGACGTCAAGACGGGAAAGGCGATCTGGCGCACACAGCTGGCCAACATCAACAAGGGCGAGACCATGACCATGGCTCCCACCGTGGCGAAAGGCCGCGTGTATGTCGGGAACTCCGGCGGCGAGATGGGTGTCCGTGGCTGGATCGTGGCCCTGGACGAGAACACCGGTAAATTGCTGTGGCGGGCGTACAGCACGGGCCCGGATGCCGACGTGCTGATCGGCTCCGAATTCAAGCCCCATTATCCGACCGAACAGGGCAAGGATCTGGGCGTTTCCACGTGGCCGCCGCAGGCGTGGAAAATCGGCGGCGGCAGCGTCTGGGGGTGGGTGACCTACGATCAGGAACTTGACTCGATGTATTACGGCACCGGCAATCCCGGTCCGTGGAACGCGGACCAGCGCCCGGGCGACAACAAATGGACCGCCGGCATCTTCGCGCGTGACCCGGCGACGGGCGCGGCGCGATGGCACTACTCGATCTCGCCGCACGACGAGCATGATTACGATGGCATCAACGAACAGATTCTTCTCGACATGCCGTTCGCGGGGAAGATGCAGAAGGTGTTGATCCATATGGACCGGGACGGGTATGTCTATGTCATCGAAAGGACCACCGGAACGGTGTTGTCGGCCGATCCCTTCGGGCCGGTGAACTCGTCAAAGGGCGTGGATCTGGCGACGGGCCGGCTGATCCGCAATCCAGCGAAGGAAACCAAGTTGGGTCAGACCGTGACGAACATCTGCCCGACCGCGTCCGGTTCCAAGGATTGGAATCCGAGTTCCTTCAGTCCCAACACCGGGTTTCTGTACATTCCTCATGAGAACATGTGCATGGACTGGATGAACATGCAGGTGAATTACATCGCCGGCACGCCCTATGTCGGTGCTCAACTGCACATGAAACCCGGTCCCGGTGGTCATCGCGGCGAACTGACCGCATGGGATCCCGTGCAGCGCAGGCCGGCATGGACGATCAAGGAAAACTTCCCTGTCTGGTCGGGCTCGATGGTGACCGGCGGGGACGTCGTGTTTTACGGCACGATGGATGGATGGTTCAAGGCGGTCAATGCCAAGACCGGCGATCTGCTCTGGAAGGCCAAGGTCGACAGTGGGATCATCAGCCAGCCGATCAGCTACAAGGGCCCGGACGGGCATCAATACATCGCCGTCCTGTCCGGCGTGGGGGGCTGGTCCGGGGCCGTCGTTTCCGGCCCTGTCGATCCCCGCGACGGGACAGCCGCACTTGGCATGGTTAACACCATGTCGGATCTACCGAAATACACGACCGCCGGAGGCACGCTGTATGTGTTCTCGCTTCCTCACTGAAGTTGCAGCGTTGGCTGCGACAGCCGTCCTGCTCAGCGCTTGCAACAAAGGCGGCCATGCCCCCGCCGCGGAGGTGGCGGACCAATCGCAACCCGCCGTGATCGACACGGCGCTCACGCCGGGGCTGGGTTACAGCCTGACCACCACCGATCCGCGTGCGGCGGCGTACTACGATAACCCGGAGGCCGTGAACACCGGAAAGCGGCTGTTCAACCAATACAATTGCTCCGGCTGCCATTCGAACGGCGGCGGCGGAATGGGGCCGGACCTCATGGACAGCACCTGGATCTACGGCGGGCGGCTCGAGCAAATCCATCAGACCTTGGTCGAAGGCCGACCGAACGGAATGCCTGCCTGGGGCGGCAAGATTCCCGACCAACAGCTGTGGCAGATTGCGGCCTACGTGAGGTCGCTGTCACTGCCGGAGACCCTGTCTGCGGAGACCGGGAACACGCCATCTCAATCGCCCGCGCCGGTGCCCAAGAGCGTCGATCAGGACGCAGGATGGTCGCCGCCCGGAGAGGTCACCAGCGACTACACGTCGACCACCAAAGCGCCGCCATGAAATCGTGGGCGGCGGCCCTCGTGTTGGCCGCCGCGACCTGCTGGGCGGCGCCGCCGGCCTCGCTGGTCTTCTGTGCGGATCCGAATGACCTGCCGTATTCGAATCGGGCCGGCGATGGCTTCGAAAACAAGATCGCCAATTTGGTCGCGAAGGATCTGGGAGCGACGGCCGCCTTCCTGTGGTGGCCACAGCGTCGGGGCTATGTGCGCAAGACGTTGAATGCCGCCAAATGCGATGTGTGGCCCGGCGTCGCGGCCGATCTGGACATGGTGGCCGCGACCCATGCGTATTACCGG
>Ga0182014_10008091_pt1 | contig 10850 bp, 9 predicted proteins | sample 612S2DmetaG_FD_120489 | JGI IMG/M metagenome (GOLD analysis project Ga0182014, IMG submission 120489) | Permafrost microbial communities from Stordalen Mire, Sweden - 612S2D metaG | ecosystem: Environmental > Terrestrial > Soil > Wetlands > Permafrost | place: Sweden: Stordalen | collected... | reverse complement strand
TGTCGCCAACCGTTCCGAGGCAGTTCGCCTGGGTCTGGAGAGACTGATCGATCAGCACCGCCGCTTCCAGACCGGGCAGGAGATCGCTGAGGGCTATCGCCGGCGGCCGCAGACCGACGAAGAGCTGGCCGGACTTGATCAAGCCACACACGCGTTGGTCGAGGAAGAGCCGTGGTGAGTATTCCGCGCCAGGGTGAAATCTGGTGGGCTGAGGTCGAAGACATCCGGCGACCGGTGCTCGTCGTCACTCGCTCGGAAGTGGTCGACGTCCTGACGGGGGTCATCGTGGCGCCGGTCACGCGAGCCGTACGCGGCATACCGACTGAGATCCGCCTTGGTTCCGATGAGGGCTTGACAGTTGAATGCGTGGCCTCATTCGACAACCTCCAGCGGGTACGGCGAGCGGTACTCACCGAGAAGGCCGGGGATCTCGGACTTCGCCGCGACGAGGTGTGCGTCGCCCTCCGAGCACTCGCCGATTGCTAGCCGAAGGGCCAGGGGCGGCTCGAACTGGTCGAGGTGGGTCCGGTTGCCTGAGTGTTCCCGCGCGCCTGCCGGGTCCTGCTGGTCCCGGATACCGCTGCCCGGTGACCATCGTCTCCTGACCGGGCTGACCGGTCGCCGGACCCCGTAGTGTTGTCCGCCGTGAAGAAGCGCGCCCGGCACGCTCCTGGGGGCAGGGTGACTGACTCCGAAGTGGGCTCCGCCCGCGTAGCCGGTCGCGACAGCCGCCGGTCGCGGTCGGTTAGGTGAGGAGTCAACGATGAGGAGGGACCCTTGCGTACTGGGCATCGATCTTGGAACGAGCTCAACGAAGGCGATCCTCCTGGACGCCGCCGGTGCTGAGCTAAGCGTTGCTTCAGCTCCGGTTCAGCTATCCAGACCACGACCGGGTTGGGTGGAGTCGGACCCGGAGGACTGGTGGTTGTCGGTGAAGATCGCTGTACGGAAGGTGCTCGCGGCCACCCGAGCTGATGTTGGCGCCGTTGGGCTGTCAGGTCAGATGCACGGGGTGGTGCTGGCGCGCTCTGACGGGAGATCGTTGCGGCCAGCGATGCTCTGGCTGGATCGTCGCGCCGAGAGCAGCCTCGAGGCTTACCGAGCTCTCCCTCCACGCTCCCGCGCTGTATTGGGCAACCCTCTCATCCCGGGTATGGCAGGGCCCATGCTCCACTGGCTGGCCTCGCACGAGCCGGCCGTCCTGAGGGATGCGGAGTGGGCCCTACAGCCAAAGGACTGGCTGCGGCTGCGCCTCGTGGGGCGGGGCGGCAGCGAACCGAGTGATGCGTCGGGAACCCTTCTCTTCGACATATTCCAGAACACCTGGGCTCTCCCAGTCGTCGAGGCTCTCGGGCTTCCGGCACCGCTGCTAGCTCCGCTCGAGGCGTCCGATGCCGTAGCCGGTCCACTGGACGACTCCATCGCCCATGAGTTAGGGCTGCCCGGTGGCATTCCCGTGGCCTTTGGCTCTGCCGATACCGCCGCCGCCTTGGTTGGAACCGGGCTGGATGAGATCGGGCCCGTCCAGCTCACTGTGGGATCCGCTGCACAAGTAGTGGCCCTCCGGAAGCGGCCAGATCCCGACCCCGATCTCCGCTACCACGTCTTCGCGTCTGCCCTCCCGGACCTCTGGTACGCAATGGCTGCGGTGCAGGTCGCGGGGGTGGCGTTGTCCTGGGCGTTGAAGGCCTTCAATGCAACCTGGGAGGAGGCCTACGAGCTGCTTGATGGAGCGCCTAGTCATGGTGCCAACGCGGCACTCTTCGTCCCGCACCTGGCTGGGGCTCGGTCGCCCTCGATGAACATCTCAGCGCAGGCGGGGTTCTTTGGTCTTGACCTGCGTCATGGCCGAGCAGACATGCTCCGCGCGGTCTTTGAAGGTGTTGCGTTCTCGATTGCCGAGGCAGCTCGCGCCCTCCCAGAGTTTGTCGACACCTCGGCGCTTTATCTCGCAGGAGGTGGCAGCCTCCATCAGACATGGCGCCAACTTCTTTGTGACCTGTTGGGAAAGAGGCTGTTGGTCGTCGAGAACCCCAACGCATCCGCACGGGGAGCTGCGATGCTCGGCGGACGCGCAGCAGGAATCGCTGAGAAGATGGGTGCAGTGCGCCCGTTCGTAGACGAGGTGGAACCTGATCCACGCGCTCACGAATTACTCGGCGTGGCGTTCGAGCGCTGGAAGGAGGCGGCGGCCAGTAGCATCGGGCACTCGCCTCCGTTAGACGGGAGCTAGACGACCGATTCGGCACGTGGGCCGAACTCCAAGGGCGGACAATGTCCGTTCGATGCCCAGACGCCGCCCTAGCGGTGCGCCCGCCGGGGCCAGCTTTGCCAGGACGCTCCTAGTTCACCAGCATGATCGTCGTCGAACCGCTACTTCGGGCTGACTGGCGGCTGCCAAGAGCGGCAGGGTCTCGCGTGCAGAGACTGCGTTGCTGGTACGATCGCGACCTCCCGGCGCGATCACCCAGGTGTTCGCCCGGTGAAATACGTGGGTCCGGTCGTTCTTCACTACGTTCGTCAGGAGTCGAGTCGTGTCATTGGAGTGTAGATCTCATGATTCGTGCTCGGTGCCTCGTGCACGAGGGGCCGGGCGACGACCACGAATTGAACCGAGAATTAGCCGCCGGGAGCGCGCCGAGTGAGAGGTCGGGTCTTCATTGCGGTGGCCCTGGCGCTCTCTGTACTGGTCGGCGAGAGTGCAGCGGCGGGTGCCGTTAGAAGCCGGCCTCTTGTCAAGACGCCGGCCGCTGATCGCATTCGGGGAGAAGGCGGCCATGCCGCGTCGGCTCCTCCGACAGACCAGCTCCAGAGCGGTCAGGCTGCGACAAGTCGTGGCAACAATTCTCGCGACGGCTGGTACCCCGACCAGCCGGGGCTCACCCCGCAGGTCGTCGGGTCATCGGACTTTGGGCAGCTCTTCGCGACGCAACTGAACGGCCAGATCTACGCGCAACCCCTCCTCGTCGGGCGCGTCCTGCTCGTAGCTACTGAGACCGATTGGGTATATGGCCTCAACCCGTTGACGGGCGCCATCGAGTGGTCCCGCCAGGTCGGCAGGCCCTTCCGAGACGCTCCGCTGCACTGTGCCGACCTGACCCCGGACCTGGGGGTGACCTCGACTCCCACGATCGACCCAACCACCGGCACCGCCTACCTCGTCGATCAGGCCCATCTTCCGGGCAATTCGGGAGTTGGCTGGTTCATGAACGCCATAAATCCAGCCACCGGTGCCGAGATGCCACACTTTCCGGTCGAGATCAAAGGCCCGGCAACGAACAACCCGCGGCAAGCGTTCACCCCCACTCGAGAGCTGCAACGACCCGGCCTCTTGTTCCTGGGCGGCGTCGTGTACGCCGCGTTCGGGTCGCACTGCGACTTCCCGTCCTATTCAGGGTTCATTGTCGGGGTGTCGACAAGCGGTCGGCAAACAACGATGTGGAGCGTTGAGGGCACAGGAAGCGGGGACGGCGGTGGGATCTGGCAGGCCGGTGGCGGCCTGGTGTCCGTGGGTCCCGGCCAGATCCTGTTCGCCTCAGGCAACGGCTACGGCAAAGGCGCCGATCCGCACGGGCCAATCCCCGGCTCCTCACCACCTGCGAATCTGGCCGATTCCGTCGTCCGCCTCATCGTCCAGCCGGACGGTTCATTGAAAGCCAAGAACTTCTTCTCGATGTACGACGATGACGTCGTCGACGCACATGACTGGGATCTCGCTGGCGCACCAGTCGCGTTGCCACCGGAGTTCTCTACGCCTGGGTACCCGCATCTCCTTGTCGCTACGGGGAAGGAGGGCGTCGTTTACCTGCTCAATCGGGACAGCCTCGGTGGCGCCAGCGAAGGTCCGGAAGGGAAGGACCTCGTCCTCGGGGAGTACGGGCCGAACGGAGACACGATATCGACGGCGGGAGCTTGGCCCGGTGACGGGGGATACGTCTACGTCTCAACGGTCCAAAGTGCGAGCGGCGGGGCCGGTCAAGTCGATGTCTACAAGTTCACGACTACCTCGAGAGGCCTGCCTGGCCTGCGCCTCGTCGGCACCGGCTCGCAGCCGGCCTACTTTGGGGTTTCGGGTCCCCTCGTCACCTCCGACGGCACGAGTTCGGGTTCTGCAGTGGTGTGGGTCATCAACGGGGCGGCCCACCTCCAGGCCTACGACCCTGTCCCGGTGCACGGGAAGCTGATGCTCCTCGGAACATGGCCCATCGGCAACAACGTCGCGTTCAACCCGCCGGGAATAGGCGACAACATCGTTTATGTTGGCGACCAGGCCGGCTTGCTGTACGGGTTCGGCGCAAAAGCACCGCCAACTTCGGGGGCGGATGCCCAAGTAGTCCTCCCTCGAGACCGTAGAACCTTCACCAGTCGGATCTAGATCCCTCACACACCCGGCAGTGAGCCCTGGTGGCACTTGCTGCATGCCGCGGCGCCCGCCGGCCGGAGGGTGCAGGAACGGGTTCAATCGCTCGCCCTGTGACCCGACCACGCCCAAAGCGGATCGTCTCACGCACTTTGCCCAAGGAGGGTCCGGCGAGCTCGGTTTCCACAGACTCCTCCTTGTTGCACGCAATGGAAAATGGTGGACTCGCGACAGCGAGCACGATATCGTGAGTGGCGCAGGTATTTGCGAGGTGTGCGGCTCGAGGGGGGGCACAGGTGCTGCGGGACTTTAATCTCTACGACCTCTTTGTCGTCTCTGTCGTGCAACTGGTCTTGTCGACGGTGTTGGTGCTGAGCCCTGCCCGAGAGGTCGGCACTCGCTTTCGGTGGACAGGTTCCAAGGTCACCGAGGTCCTCCCTGGCGCTCTCGGCGCCGTCGCGCTCTCAGCCCTTGCGTGCCTTCTCACTGGCGCGCTGTGGCAATTGCCTGCCGGTGGGATCGAGACGGCCGCGTACCTGTTAGCGATCTTCTCGGTGGTCGTCATAATCCTCCGCCCCGACTGTGGCGTCGTCGGCCAGGTCTTCTATGCCTCGTATGCCGCGGCGGGATTCACCTTCGTCGCATTCGTGGCGTTCATCGCGACCGCGGCGACGCACTCGATCGCCGAGGTGGTGGTGTTTTCGTTCCTGCTCCTCCTTGATCTCGCGTTCTTCGTCGTGTGGAGCTCGAACATGAACTACGTAAGCGATGTCTTGTGCCGCACTCGCCACTCGCGTCCAGCGCCCAGGGCCGATCCTGCCTACCAACCGATGGTGTCCCTGCACATCCCGGCGTTCAACGAGCCGCCCGAGCTTCTCATCAAGACGATCAAGGCGGTCGAGCGGATCGACTACCCGAATTTCGAGGTGGTCGTCGTCGACAACAACACCTCGGATCCCGCCGTGTACGGCCCGGTGGAGGAGTACTGCCGAGATCGCGAGCGCGTTCGATTCGTCCACGTCGCACCCTGGCCCGGTTACAAGGCAGGAGCATGCAATCTCGCGTTGCGCCGTTACACGGACCCCCGAGCGGAGATCATCGGCTTGATCGATGCCGATGACATCGTTCAGCCACACTACCTACGTGAGACCGTCTCATACTTCTCCGATCCTCACCTTGGCTTCCTTCAGACGTTCGAGGGCAATCGGGACTACGAGGGCAGCGCTTACTACACGGCCTGCGTCGACTCCTACCAAGCCTTCTATCTGGCGGTCATGTCCTCCCGCAACGAACGAGACTCGGTCCCCTTCGTCGGCACGATGGGCCTGTTCCGTCGGAGCGCGCTCGTTGGCATAGGCGGATGGAACGAGTGGTGCATCAGCGAGGACACCGAGGCCTCCCTCCGCATGGCTAAGGCGGGCTGGTCCGGCCTGTACGTGCCGCGCTGCTTCGGTCGGGGCGTCGTGCCGCCCACCTATGCCGGGCTCAACACACAGCGACATCGCTGGTGCTTCGGCGCGATGCAGATCTTCCGGCTCCACTGGCGAAGCCTGATGCCCTGGGACCGCTCTGCTGACAACCACCTCTCGAGCGGTCAGCGCAGGGACTATCTCATGGCATGCCTGCAATGGTCCAGAGATCTATTGATGCTTGCCTTTGCCCTGTTACTGCTCGCGATAACTGGGCTGCAGCTGACTGGCTCCCACTTTGCGCTCGTGCCGCTGGCCGGTGACAAGTCGCTGCTGCCGATGTCCCTCATCCTCGTAGCCACGATCACCATGACGTGGACCCTTCGCTATTGGACGACCATGTCGCATCGCCGGGCGCTGCTGTGTCTGCTCCTCAGCCTCTCCGCCAGTTGGGTAACCGCCCTCGCCTGTGTCGAAGGCATGGCACGACGCGACGGTGTGTTCTTGAGGACCTCGAAGACCGGCAGCAGCCACCGTCGGCTGCGCACGGCTCTCAGGCAAAGCCGCTGGGAGGCCTTGTTGGCGGTCGCCCTGTACACCTCGGCAGGGCTCCTCGCCGCAGCGGCGAACCCGCCTTTGTTGCTGATCTGCATCATCTCTTTTCAGGGAACGGTGTACCTGTGTGCCCCGATCGCGTCGTTATGGAACCTGCGTGCACAACGCGTGCCGGCGCACGCATACCGGCACCGCTTCGAACAGCGACGTCTTCGTCAGGCGAGTCGCGGCCGGCCGTCGCTCCGGGTGCTGCGCCCAGTTGCCGCTGCCCTATTCGCGGTGGGCGTCGGTGGGATAGCTGGTACCTTCATCGCCCCAGCCACGCTGCTGCGTGCCAACGCGGTCGACCAGAGAACCGTTCTCGCACAATCGATGCTTCATTCGTCGGCAGGCACCGAGGTCTACGTGAAGCTGGGTTCGGCCTTGTCGAAACAGGCTTCCTACTACGCCGTCACCTCCGTCGAGCTTTCTCAGCCGCAGTCCTCCTCGCCGGGATCGCCCGCCCGGTTCAGCCTGAGCTTCGACACCTCCTCGCTCGGCCTGCTCGACGGGGTCCTTCGTGACAGCGCTCCCGGAAGGGGGATCTCCGCGCTCACCCTTGTCGTCCGCAAGCCGGGCAAAGCTGGGCGGCTGGCCACGACCGAGACGGCGGACACCTTCTACAAGGCCGCCGTCACCTCGTTCGGCGAGAACCTGACCGGCTCCCCGGCAGGCAAGGTGACGCTCTCGATCGCCGCCCTTGGCCACGTGCTCACCTTGCCGAAAGCCGTCGCGGCCCTGGGTCCCTTCGCCCAAGCGTCGGTCTCCTCCCGGGTGACGGTCACCGAGGTCTACGTGAAGCTGCGCTCGGCCTTGTCGAAACAGGCGTCCTACTACCCCGTCACGTCGGTCGAGCTTTCTCAGCCGCAGTCCTCCTCACCGGGATCGCCCGCCCGGTTCAGCCTGAGCTTCGACACCTCCTCGCTCGGCCTGCTCGACGAGGTCCTTCGTGACGGCGCCCCCGGAAGGGGGATCTCCGCGCTCACCCTCGTCGTCCGCGAGCCGGGCACGGGCGGCCGGCTGGCCACGACCGAGACGGCGGACACCTTCTACAGGGCCGTCGTCACCTCGTTCGAGGAGAATCTGACCGGCTCCCTGGCGGGCAAGGTGACGCTCTCGATCCGGTAGGAAAGCGCGTAGGTATGCCGCCGGTCGGTTGAGCAAGCTGCTTCAGGTCGCAGGACCGACGCGTGCGGAAGCCCTTGTACAAGCTGCTTTCGAAATGCTCGTTCCCACGTCGAGGCAGTAGGACGAGAGCTTCAACGAGAAGTAGGACGACCCCGTGCCCGTCAGAGTTCCGCTTTGCGGGCCGAATTCCATGCCGAAGGGTATGGTGTCGAGCCAGTAATGCCTCGGGAAATCGCTCCAACGGTAGTCATTCTGGAGCAGCGCACCCACAGCCGAGAGCACAGAACTGAGGTCGACGCTCACGGTACCGTTGCTGACGACATCGGCCTTGCTCAGGACCAACCAGACAGTGCCGCCCCACGGCGCCGTCTGTCCGTTCTGGTACACGTCGTTCACGTAGATCGACCAGGCTTGCTTTCCAGGTTCGACGACCCGGTCCGCCGCAAACGGGATGCTTGCCGTTCCAACTTTCATGCTCTCGGGTAACAGAGCCCGTTCGTCATAGCTCGTCCAAACCATGACCTCGACCGTGCCATCGGTTCTGCAGGGTCTCTTCGTGTCTGAGTTGTTGAGCCACAGGTCGTACGCGATGTCATAGGTCACTTGCAGCGTTTGCGAAGAATAGGTCGTCGTGCCGATCAGGTCGGACGGAATCGCGCTGACTTTCATGGGAAGCGGCAGAATTCGGGATTCCTGCGGGGAGGTGGTTGAGTGGCATTGGTTGATGCCATACAGCACATTCGGGTAGCCGCGCACCCAGGTGTTGGCGCTCGGCGCGAGGCAAGTCGCTTCTGTGCAGGGTGGCGTGCTGGGAAAGTCTCCCTGCACTGCCAAGGCACCGGGGGAGTTCACCGACATGCCTAGCGATCCGGCCGTCGCCACGCCACCGCCTAGGTTCCACTCATCTCCGTTCAGCTGGGCGGCCCCGAGGTCGGGACCCGCCGCTTCACAGGCTTTGTGCGCGTACGGGCCGAATTGGCATCGTGCGGTCCAGGCCCAAGCATGACCCTCCGCAGCGGGGTCTGGCAGGAGAGAGACTCTCGCGAACCCGGCGTCGGTTTGGGCGCAAGCAGCCAGAAGCGGCGAGAGGATGCACATTGCGATCAGGACGGTGGCCACAGGCCGTCGGTTTGCACGTTGGTCGGGCCTCGTCCCGAGCCTCTCAACGGGAACCACTCAATAACTCCTGACCGGATCGAGACGTTTGGAGGCGGGATGCGTGGCGTCAGAAGAAGCGAAGGTATGGGTGACCGTCGCGCCCGACGACAGCGAACACCTTTCCGACGACTGACGATCTGGCGATTGTGCCGAATGCGCGAGAATCGCACGAGTCCGAGCGGTTGTCGCCCATGACGAAGTACTCACTCGGCGGGACCTTGGTGCGCAGTATCGATGTCGATCCCACTTGTCCATACTTCGAGTCGTACCAGCCCCGCTCGTAGAGCTGCTGTCCGTCGATGTAGATCTTGTTCCCGACGGACCAGATCGTGTCGCCCGGCAGACCGATCACCCGCTGAACGAGGTCCCCGCTTTGGTCCCGGCCCGCGCTGCACGGGAAGAGCTTCGGATGGTGGAAGACGACGATGTCCCCGCTCTGGATTGGTCCCGCCAGACGGCTGGATTTCACGACCAGGATCCGATCGCCGACCTGGAGCGTCGGAACCATCGCAGCAGAGGGGACAGAGAACGGCTGGACGACGGACACCCGTAGTAACACTGCGGCGAAGGTTGCCACCGTCAGGACGAGGACCCATTTGGTGACGAGCCGACGCCGGCGGCGACGCCGTGGCCGGTCTTTCCTTGCCGGGCGGACTGGCACCTCGTCCGTGTCCTGCCTGCCCAGCTCGAGTCCCCTCAGGCGGCGGTCGGGACCTCGTCTCGAGCGGACTGTCTCGGCGCGTTTCACGCTTAGGCCACCATCGCCCGCGTCAAAGCTCGAAACCGAGCCGCCTACAGACAACTCCGGAGGCCCACCGATCGATGGAGGCGGCTGTTCTCCTGTGTCAGGAGAGGACAGGCGCATATTCAGGAACCCGGCTCGGAGCCCACCGTTACGAGAAACCGTTGCACTCGTTTGACCTGGTCGTTGCTCAGCTCCGCGAATCCGACTCCGAGCTGCATACCAGGCCCGATCTCCCTGTGCCAGGTGACGCTCGAAGCCACGTCAAGACTGATCCTGGACTGGGAGACGCCCTCTTCGAGCAAGAGGGGCGGATCGAGCTTGGCGCCGAATTCGAGGGCCGATTGCGGGTCGGGCACGACGCAATGGACGCCGCCCTGGCTAACGTTGACCAAATTTGCGGAAATGGTCCTGTGCCCGCGGCGGATCTCCGCTCGTCCGTAGACATGCACCCTGGCATGGCGTCGGCGCTCGGATGCCACCGTCACCAGGCGGCCGTTGTCTTCCGCGACCAGATACCGGCCGTCCTCGGAGGCTGCTGCGCCTATGGGCGTGCCAAGGAATTCCGCCATCTGCAGGTCCGGCTCCAGTGCGGGCCGGCGGGATGAGCGATCGAATGTACGGAGAAGCGATCGAAAGCGACCCGCATGAGAAGCCGAAGCGTTCCGACCCGCAATGAACTCGAGAGACCAGGCGCGCTTTTCTGCCGGCACCAAATTGGACCAGTTCGCCGGCATGCGCCGGATCAGCGGCGTCGCGGAATCCGCCGGATCGGAGTGGAGGTTCGCACCCCAGCTGGCCGCAATCGAAGCTGCCTGGGCAAGCGTCACCGTGGCACTGCTCGGGTCGTAGGGCAGATCGAACAGGCCCGGGTCGTCTTGCCAGTCGGGACGCCCCGCGCTGATCGCCTGGGCGACGTCAGGCCAGCGCACTCGAGCGAGCAAATATGGGTTCCTGCCGTCGGGCAGCACTAGGTACTGCACCTCGGCTGCCGCTGATCCCCCGCCCATCGACCAGTCCAGGGCGCTAACGACGCTCGGCCTGAGCGCCATTGTAGAGGTCCTCCCCGACACCGAGGACGGCCGGAGCCAACCCCTCCGTGCGCTCAAACCCCGAGCGGTAGATACCGTGTCGGCGTAGCCAGCGACCCTTCCGGGTGGTCATAGACCGAGCCATCAACCCCTCGCACTCTCGATCCCATTCGGATGTTTCGCAGGCTCCCCCCCGCGAGTGGGACGTAACTTAACAAGCACCGAAGGCCGCCCTACCTGGTTGTTTCGAACAAGAACTGGCGAGGGATTTGTACGAAACGGACAGTGTGCGCTCAAAGGTCGAGGGGGGATCAGCCGACGGTCTCCTCAGCAAGGGAAGGGTTCTCGATCCAAACGGCTTCCACCAAAGACTTCAACTGCGAGTTCCGGAGGAATAGGTCGTCTATTCCACTGGCCTGGAGTCCTTT
>Ga0182014_10008086_pt1 | contig 10856 bp, 7 predicted proteins | sample 612S2DmetaG_FD_120489 | JGI IMG/M metagenome (GOLD analysis project Ga0182014, IMG submission 120489) | Permafrost microbial communities from Stordalen Mire, Sweden - 612S2D metaG | ecosystem: Environmental > Terrestrial > Soil > Wetlands > Permafrost | place: Sweden: Stordalen | collected... | reverse complement strand
GCAAGCTGAACCGCCCGGACGAGGCGGTCGAGCACGCCCAACGGGTCTGCGAACTCGAACCCGACGACTCCTTCAGCTTCATGGCGATGAGCCTGATCTGTCAGCGGGCGGGCCGAATCCCCGAGGCCGAGCAAGCCCTGGGCAAGGCGATGGAGAAGCAGTGGGCCGCCACGCGGAACGTGGAAGAGTAGGCCGATCTGCTCGTCGCCCGGGGAGACAGAACGCTGACGTAACCGATCACAGGGCAGCCGTCATCCTGAGCGCAGCGAAGGATCTCGCGAGAAGCTGTGGTCCAGGAGATCCTTCGCTGCGCTCAGGATGACGGGCACTTTACCGGAGTGTGAACGGTTACAGCGCTGACACGCAAGGAGTTGCGATATTTCGGTAGCCCGACGAGTTGCGATATTTCAGTAGCCCGACGAGTTGCGATGTTTCGGTAGCCCGACGGGCTTAAAGAGGATAGCCCAGGGTTGCCGCGCAGCGGCTACCCTGGGCTATCGTACGGAATCCCTTCGGGATAACGGATTCCTAGCCCGCCGACCGCCTGGACGATCTCTGAACGCCGGGCCGAACACCGCCCGGCGACGGCTTGCTTGTCAGGCAAGTAACGTCGTCAACGAATAGCCGGAGGCTAACAGCTCCCGGAGAGAATTCTCGAAATCCACGCACATTCCGGGGGCTGTTAGCCCCCGGCTATTGCGACATTGCTTTTCCGAGGGTCAATGATTGCCGGTCAACGGTTCTGGCCGGCGGAACCGAGCCCCAACTACCGCGGCAGGTCGTGGATTTCCGTCAAGCTGTGGCTCACCAGCACGCCTTTCTCCAGGTAACACTCGCAGCTCACGAACCGCATCACCTTGAGCACGTCGAGGACGGCGCGCACCTGGTCGGCGACCATTTTCGTCTGGTCGTCGTCGATGCCCCGCGTGGCCGCGGCCTGCTCGATGCCGAAATCCACCCACGGCGTAGCGGTGTTCACCAGCGCGACCCAGTCCAGCCAGATGGCAATGGCCAGCGGACGATCGGCCGCCTTGCCCAGCACGCCGCCGGCCGCCAGGGGCGTGGCCTTCAGCAGCCGCTCGCTGTGCTTCCGCGAGATCGAGAGCGCGGCCACCTTGTCCGATATCGCCACGTTGGGAACGATCGTCGGGTCGACGCCCCAGGCCTTCGGCAGCGGGAAGCTATAGATCGTGCCCAGGGCGCTTTGCGTCACCTGCGGCGGCGGAACCTGCACGTCCTTGGGCACGTTGCTGCCTTCGACGTGGCGGACGGCGTCGATCAGGCCGTTGACGACCGCCCGGTACTCGCTGAGCCCCTGCTTCAGCAGCTTGGCGTCGCTGACGCCCACGACGATGGCCGGCTCCACCATGGGCATGGCCTTCTTCGTGGACGGCAGGGTTTCGAGAAAATGCTTGCTTTGCAGCTTGTCGTCGAGCACCAGGGCCAGTTGGCCGTCGGCCAGCGCGGGCAGCAGCACGTCCCGATTGGCCTTGTCCAAGCGGCGGAGCAAGGGCACGGCGGCATCGAGGAATTTCTGGCCCTTTTCGCGATCGGCGGCGGACAGGTTCGGCATGCCGAAATCGCGGAAGTAGCCGTACACCGTCTTGGCCCACTTCGACGCCAAGTCGTAATCCTTGCCGGTGACTTTGCCCCGGCCGACCAGGCCCACGATGGGGTTCCCGCCCACGTGTTGCAGCAAGCTCAGCGGTTTGGAGCTGTCGACGCGGCCGAAATCGCCCCAGGCGTACTGGTAGCTTTCGAAACCGCGGTCGGAGAGGAACCCCAAGCCCGTGCGGGCGCCGATTTTGGGCAGCAGGGCCTTGAGATCCTCGGCCAGCCCTTGGCCGTCTTTGCGGAGCCGCAGTTTTTGGTCGTCGCCGAGTTTGGCGTGGGTCAGCATCTTGTCGAGAAGCCCCAGCAGGTTGTCGATGGCCTTTTGCTGATTGCCGCTCAGTTCGGCGCTGGCGTAGCTGATTCCCGTCAGCCGCCGGCCGACGAACTTCGCCAGCGGTTTCAGTTCCGGCCGGTCGATGAGCCGCTTGCCCTGGCCCAACTTCTCCAGGCACTTCAGCGAAGAACCGATCGAGACCAGCAGGTAGTTCTCGCGCGTGCCCAGGGCGACCACCAGCTTCATTTTCTTCAAGTGGTCAATGACTTTTTGGGCGTCGCCGGCCTTGAGTTCCATCCCCTTGAGCTTGTCCAGCGGCAGTTCATCCCAAGGGACCATGGCGCCGTCGAAATCGAACGTCAGGTAGTCGTAGGAGCCGACTTTCGTCTTCTTGAAGCGGCCCTTGGTCTTCTCCGTCGACTCCAACGTGAGGTTGCCGATCGTTTCCAGCTTGATCAGTTCCTCCTTGGCCAACTCGGTGCTCTTCAGTTTGAACCCGATGAGCAGGTTGGGAAACTTGAGCTGATCGGCGTGCTCGGCCAGGGCCGACATCACCATCGACGCCTGGAGTTGATTGGGAGCGCGGTCCTTGGCCTGACCGGTCGCTTGCAGCAACATCGGTCCATAGCTCATCGAGACGTTGACGTCCTGCCACAGCCCCAGGAAGTCGACGCAGTCCTGCTCGCCGTAGATAAAAACGTCGTCCGAGACCATGTCGGTGGCCAGCTCGAGGATCTTGCGGAACTCGGGGTTCTGCAAGGTGGCGTCGATCCGCGCCGCAATGCTGTCGGGCGTGGACGCTTGCATGGAGTACAACGACAGCCCCATCTGCACCACCGGCAGCTCGCGGAGCTTCGCCCAGGCGCGGCTGTGGCGGACGGCCGAGGCCTGCTCGCGGATCCGCAACATGCTGGCGTAAAATGCGGCGTCGCTGGGGATGAGCTTCAACGAAGTGTCCAGCTTGTCCAGGTTGCCGGCGGCCGGCGGGGCGGCCAGGCAAGGCGCCGCCGCCAGGGCCAGCGCCAATGCCCACAACTGAACCATCCGGTTGCTCCAAAGCCGTGCGACCATGGGAATCTCCTGATTAGGGGGAAAAAGTTTCACGTTGGGGACAGGTTGGGGATGTGTTCGCCGCGCCTGGCCGAACTTCGCGATTCGCGGCCGCTAGGCGGCACTCCCAAGCATAGCCCGCCCGCAGACCTAGGGCCGCGGCATTCTAGCACTTCGCCGGACCGCAGGCAACCGGGCGACGCCGGTGGGCAGCATGACGGATCATGGCGGTTAGTAGAGGCGATGTCGATTGACGCCCCAAAGAACAACGCGGCAATAGCCGGGGGCTCGCAGCCCCCGGAGAAAAACAACGTCGCAATAGCCGGGGGCTAACAGCCCCCGGAATGTGCGCGGATTTCGGGATTACTCTCCGGGGGCTGTTAGCCCCCGGCTACTTGCTGACGAGATGGCTTTCCTGACCGCCGCACCCGACCCCCCTCTTCCGGATTATGGTAATTTTTGGCGGAAATTGTTACCATGAGCGGTATCTCGTGTGGGCGGCTTGGAACACCGCCGGCAAACCGTGTCGACTCGTATTCTTCACCAAAGGAGAGGTCCCATGTCTCGCACGCTGTCTGTGGTCGCGTTGGGTATGGCTCTGTGGCTCCTGATCGCGTCGGCCGTTCCCGCGGCAGACCAACCGGCGGCCAAGAAACCGCCGCCGGCGGCCGCCAAGACCGAGGCGAAAGAGGCGCCGCCCGCCAAAAAGAAAACGCCGAAGTCCCACCCGAAACGACAGTTGAACGTGGACAATAATCCATTTTCGGCGGAGTCTGCCGTCAAGCGGCCGCAGCTCTACGGCGGCGAGGCAACGATTGAACAGGCCCTGGCCACGCCGACCCAAATGGAGTTTCACGACACGCCCCTGACCGACGTGATCGAGTACCTGAAGGACTTTCACACCCAGAAGTTGGGCCACCCGTTCGAAATCCAACTCGACCACAAGGCATTGTCCGACGCAGGCATTGCCAAGGACGCGCCGGTAACGATGATCCTCAAAGGCATCACCTTGCGGTCGGGCCTCAATCTGCTGCTCCGGCCACTGCAGTTGACCTGGACCATCCAGGACGAAGTGTTGCTGATCACCACGCCGGAGGAAGCCGAAAACCAGTTGACCACCAAAGTCCTCGACGTCGCCGACCTGGTCGAATGCCGCGACAGCAAGGGCAAGCTGTGGGACGATTATCATTCGCTGATCGAGTTGATCAAGTCGACGGTCAAGCCGACGACGTGGGACGACGTGGGCGGCGCGGGCTCCATCTGCCCCGGCGATATGGGCTCGGTCAAGGCGTTGGTCATCCGTCAGACCTATCAGGTCCACGGTGAGATTGCCGACGTGTTGGCGAAAATCCGCGCCATTGCCAAAAAGAATCCGCAGGGCGGACCGCCGCGGCGTGACAAGCCGGCTCCCTACTCCGGAATGGGAATGGTTGGCCCTGATTCGCCCTCGCCGGCGGCAAAGGCCTCGGGCACGCATTCGCAAGGCCAGGGCGGCAAAAGCCCGCCGTAACAGTCCGACACACAAACGTTGCAGTGCGACACACGAACGTAGCAGTGCGACACACGAAAATGTGTGGTTTAGCCGGCGTGCTTGCACGCCGTGTGCGATGGGGGAGTCGCCCCATTTTCGCGGCGTGCAAGCACGCCGGCTAAACGATGATGCCATGCAACCCTGCGATCGTTGATCGGCGATTCTTCGAGCAGCGTCTCATACATCACCATCGCCAAAATTGTGTAGCGGGGCGACTTGCCGCCCGTGTTTTCGGACGTGGCCCACAGCGACAGCCACACGGGCCGCAAGCGGCCCCGCTACACGAAGAACAAGAATAGCTACACGAAGCACACAAAGATGAGCGTCGCGGCCCACTGGGCAGCCGCTGCCGCTTATATCTTCGGGCTGGCCGGGGCTGGCACCGGCTGCGCATTCGGCACATGGGGCGGCGTGGCGGACTCGCGGACGGAAAGATCGGCGTAAATGACGCGGTACTTCTTCGCATCCTTGGGGCGATACCAGAAGATGGGCGTGTCGGCCGCGCCAAGCTTGACTCCCTTGCCGGCGTAATGCGCGTCGGCTTCCGGCGGCAGATCGACGGCGAACCCGATACCCCGGTAACCAAGCTCGCCCACGAATTTTTCTCTCAACGTCTCCAAGGCATCTCCGCCCCTTTTCATCTCTCGTCGGTTCACGTTCTGCCGTTCTTCCGACTTGGGTCTTACGGCTTGCTTCTTAGGGCCCTGGTTCACAATCTGAAGGAGGATCAAGTGCCAATTCAGGGTATCTGGGAAGATGCCTCCGCTTAAGCGGCCGTATTGGCGAAATGTCTCGATTAACGACTTCTCGTTGGGCAGGGAGAGGTCGCTCTGAATGTTGACGATCTTATAGCCGGTCGGCACCTCCAAGCTGAACAGCGATTCGTCCAAGTCCAGATTGAAGACGAAGTCGCTCATCGTCACCTTCTTGCCGGGACACATCAGATCCGTCTTTTCGATGCGGATCGGCTCGCCAGTCTGGGGATCGCCCCACAGGCTCATCACCCAGCCGGGATCGTGGAGTCCGCGGCCGCTGAGACGGAATCCAACGGCTCGGCGTCCGTCGATTTCCTTCTCGCCGAGCGGCTCGCGTCTGACGTCCGCCTTGTCGCGGGCATCGAGCAAATACGATCGTAGTACGCCCAAGAAGTTCTTGGCTGCCTCGTCGCGAGGAGCGTTGATGGGCTGGTTCACGACAGCCAGTTTCTTGTCGGGGACCAACAGGATCGACTTTCCGCCGAATGAGCTGGTTATCTCCACGGACTTGGATTTGGTCGAGATTTCCTCCTGTTCAACGCGACCCCGAGATGGCGCGAGCACCATCACCACGCCCCTCATCGTGATCCGGCCGTCGATTTCGCCGACGAACTTGAACTTGACGGTCTTCGCTTCCAGGATCGGTGTGATGAAGTCGGCCAACGCCGGCGTCGTGCCGCCGCCGTGGAACCACAAGGCCACGCCGCCAATGACGAACAGGAACACGGCCGCGGAAGCAAAAGAAGCTGGGTGACGCATGATCCACCTCCAATCGAAAGGACGTTGGGTTCGAAACACGGGACCATGGCTCTCCCTCGGCCTGCGACCCAAAACCCTCCGAATCCACTCGACGGCCGACCGCCGCGCTTCGCCCGAAGAAACGGCCGACGCGGCTCGCCGCACGACGGCCAGCTCCTCGTCGCCGACGGGCAACCGCAACTCGGCAAGCGCGCCGCACACTTCCGCCAGTTGCCGAAAACGCTCGCGGCAAGCGGGACACGTCTCGATGTGCCGACGCGCTTCCGCTTCTTCGTCGGGCGACAGGCAACCGGCCGCCGCCAGGCTGATCGGTTCGGCCCACACTTCGCAGGGGTGAAGGAGATCGTTCATGGTTTACTCTCCCGTGTTTCCCTGGACGGAGCGAAAAGGTTCACCGCGAGCTTCATTTGCCGCAATTTTTCCAGTGCGTGATGCAAACGCGACTTGACCGTGCCCAAGGGGCAATCGAGCGCCGCGGCAATCTCTTCCAACGTCGCCCCCGCGAAGAAACGGAGTTCCACCACCAGGCGATGCTCTTCCGGCAAGCTGGCCACCGCCTGACGAACCCGCCGGGCATCTTCCGAGGCCTCGGCACAACGATCGGGCAACCACGCCGCCAAGTGGTCCTCCTCAAGAGCAGCCGCTGCGGAAGGCCGGGCGGCGTCGTGGCGGCGTCGCCCCTTCAAGAACCGGTGCCGGAGAATGCCGTAAAGCCAGGTGGAGAAGCGGCAGCGACCGTCGAAACGTGGTAACGAGCGCCAGGCCTCGAGCAGCGTCTCTTGCACGAGATCCTCGGCCCAGTGACGATCCCGGCCCAGGGCCAGCGCGCCGCGCCACAGCCGCGCGGCGTGTTGCTCGGCGAGCCGCTCGAAGGCAGCCGCCTCGCCCGCCTGGGCACGGCCGATCAATTCGCACTGGTCATCTTGATGTACGTCCACCTTGCTCGTGATTCCCTTCTGGCCGCCGAAAGGTTCACGTGGGGGAACATTTTCTGGCGAATTCGTGCGGAACCCGTCGTCAGAGGCGACCGCGTCGCAACTCCCCCATGCTAGCGAAGATCGAGACAACCTTCAACGCAGCGGACGACGACGCGTGCCGCAACGGAGTTTGGTGATCCGAGAAGGAGATGATGCTGTGGCAATAGCCGGGGGCTAACAGCCCCCGGAGAGTAAGCCCGAAATCCAGCCACCTTCCGGGGGCTGTTAGCCCCCGGCTATTCTCTGGCGAAATTGCTTTTTCGGCAATCAATCCATTGCGACGCCAGAGCAGGATGTGCTACCGCCCCATGGCCAAGGCGAGGTCTTCCAGACCCAGCCGCTTCATCTTCTTGTAGAGCGTGGTGCGGTTGATGCCCAGGGTTTCCGCCGTGATGTTGCGGTTCCAGTGGTTGGCCTCCAGCACCTCGCGGATGATCTGCCGCTCGGGTGATTCGAGGGCCTGCTTGAGCGAGCGGCCGGCGATGGGCTCGACGTTCACCCCCGCCGAGGCCGTCAGCGCCGCAGGCAAGTCATCCATGCCGATCACGCCTTCCTTGCCCAAGAGCACCGCCCGCTCCATCACGTTCTGCAACTCGCGGACGTTGCCCGGCCAGCGGTAGCGCTGCAACGCGGACATCGCCTCGTCGGTGAAGCCGCGCACCGTCTTGCCCGAGTCCTCGCACACCTGGCGCAAAAAATGCTCGGCCAGCAGCGGGATGTCGGCGATGCGATCGCGCAGCGACGGCAGTTCGACGTTGATGACGTTGATGCGGTAGAACAGGTCCTGGCGGAAGCGGCCTTCGGCCACCAGCCGGCTCAGGTCGTCGTTGGTGGCCAGGATCACGCGGGTGTCGACGTGGAAGGTCTTGGTCCCGCCCACCTGCTCGAATTCCAGGTCTTGCAGGACGCGGAGCAGCTTCACCTGCATGCTGGGGCTGGCGGTGCTGATTTCATCGAGGAACATCGTGCCCTCGTCGGCGAGCATGAACTTGCCCAGTTTTTCGCCGATCGCCCCGGTGAACGCGCCCGCCGCATGGCCGAATAGCTCGCTTTCCAACAAGCTCTCCGGCATGGCGCCGCAGGCGACTTCCACGAACGGCTTGTCGCGCCGCGCGCTGCGGCGATGGATCGCCCGGGCGATGAGCGATTTGCCGGTGCCGCTCTCGCCGGTAATCAGCACCGTGGCCCGCGTGTCGGCTACGGCGTCGATGATGTCGAAGATCTTCAACATGCGGTGGTCGTGGCCGACGATGTTCTCCATGCCGAAGCGCAGATCGAGCTGGGCCTTGAGGGTCTTGTTTTCCTCGATCACCTTCTGCTGGTTCATCGCCCGCTCGATCGCCATCAGCAGTTCTTCGTCGATCAGCGGCTTGGTCAGGAAGTCGAAGGCGCCGAGGCGGATGGCCTCGACCGCGGCTTCGACCGAGCCGTAACCGGTGATCATGATGACCGCGGTGGCCGGATGATTTTTGCGGCAATGGACCAGCAGGTCGAAACCGTCGCCGTCGCCGAGGCGGATGTCGACCAGCACCAGTTCGTACGGCTTGTGGTCCACGGCCGCCAGTCCCTCGGCCAGGCTGGCCGCGGTATCGGTGGTGTAGCCCTGTTCGCGGAGCCAGTCGGCCATCGAGGCCAGCACGTGGCGGTCATCGTCGACCAGCAGCAGCGTTCCGAGTTGTTTCATGGCTCCTATCCCTGCTCTGACCTGCCCTGCTCTGTCGTTGATGCGGAAGACGCCGGTGGTAGCGGCGGGAGGGTGCGGCGAAAAAAAACGCCGGGCTGTCGCCAATTATCTACGTCACGGGGTGCGTGAAGTCAACGCGCGAAATTGCAGGGCGGAAACCGCCGCCCCGCGGAGCGGGAAAATACCCAACGCGGAATGTCGAGTGCGGCACGGTAAATTCCGCGTCTTTCGCACGTCGCTTCCGCCCCCCCCGGACGACCCCCATTTTTTGCCCTCCCCTCGACTTGGCCAAAATCTTCACACAAATCCCGCTGGGTTGGGGGGGTTAATTGGTATCTTCGGGGGATTACATCCTGCCCGATGGTGGATTAGGATTATGCTATGCTTAATCCGTTGGATGGGTATCCAACTCCACATTTTCCGGGAGATCGCGATGAGTATTCGAATGTTGATTTGTGATGACCACGAGGTCATCCGCGCGGGCTTGGCGAGCATGCTGGCCGGAACGGACATCCAGATCGTCGGCGAAGCGGCCACCGGCAAAGACGCGTTGCGGCTCGCCCAAAAGGAAAAACCCGACGTGGTCCTGCTGGACATCCGCATGCCCGACGGCGATGGCTTGTCGACCCTGGAGAAGTTGCGGGCGAAGGTGCCCGAAAGCAAAGTGGTCATGCTCTCGACGTACGACAACCCGACGTACATCGCCCGGGCCGTGGCCCTGGGGGCCGCCGACTACGTGCTGAAGGGTTCCTCCCGCGACGACGTCATCGCCACGATCGTGGCGGCGGCGGCCGGCGAATCGCCCAGCCGCAGCGGCGAGTTGAAGAAGATCGCCGGCACGATGAAGGTCCGCCAGGTGATCGACGACGACGACGTCCCCTTGACCCAGCGCGAGACCCAAGTGCTGCGACACGTGGCCCTGGGGCTGAGCAACCGGGAAATCGGCAAGTCGCTGGAGATCAGCGTCGAGACGGTCAAGGAGCACGTGCAAAACATCCTGCGGAAGATCGCCGTCAGCGACCGTACGCAGGCCGCCGTGTGGGCCGTCCGCAAGGGCCTGGTGTAGATGGGCAAGGGCCTAGCTTGATGCGCAAGGGCCTAGGACACCACCATGCTTAAAATTGTGTTTGTCGTGTAGCGGGGCCGCTTGCGGCCCGTGTAGCCCTTACACCACAAACACGGGCGGCAAGCCGCCCCGCTACACAGTTTTGGAATTGGTCGGGTACTGGCATAGCGCTGCGATGGTGTAGCGCCCCGACCGCCGCTATTTCGCCCGCGGATGCGCCCGCTCGTACACGGCGCGCACGGCCGCAGTGCTGACGTGGGTGTAGATTTGCGTGGTCACCAGGCTCTTGTGCCCCAGCAGTTCCTGCACGCTGCGGATGTCGGCGCCGCGGTCCAGCAGATGCGTGGCGAAGCTGTGCCGCAGCGAATGGGGCGTGGTGCGGCCGTCCAAACCGGTCACGCGCAGATATTTTTCCAGCATCCGGCCCACGCTGCGCGTGGTCAAACGCTGCCCAAAGCGATTGACAAACACCGGCCGCGGAGCAGCGGTCGGGGCCACGTCGCCGGAAGCACCTTTCGAGCCCTTGGCGGAACTTGGTCCTGCGTCCCGTTGTGCGGCCCCTTTTTGTGCGGCCCCTTTTCGCGAGGCCCCTTTTCGCGCGACCTGCGTGGTCAGCTTCCGCCGCGGAAGCCAACGCCGCAGCGAAGCCAGGGCAAAGGACCCGACGGGCGACAGGCGTTCGCGACGACCCTTGCCCCGCACGCGGAGCACGCCGGCCTCGAAATCCAGATCGCTCTCGTCCAATCCCACCACTTCGCTCACCCGCAGCCCGGCCGAGTACATCGTCTCCAGAATCGCCCGATCGCGGAGGCCCATCGGATCGTCGTCCGGCGGGGCGATCAACAGCCGGCCCAAATCTTCCGTCGACAGGAAGTGCGGCAGCGAGCGGCCCTTGCGCGGCGTGCGCAGCGGCTTGGCGGGATTGGTCTTGGTCCAGCCTTCCCGCTGGCCGAAGCGGAAAAAGCTCCGCATCGAGGCCAGGTGCCGGGCGATCGTCGTCTTGGCGTAGCCCGACTCGTGCAGCGCCGCCACGTAACCGCGGAGATCGAAAACGGTCACCTCGCCGGCCGGCGGCGCGTGGCCGCCATGGGCCTCGGCCAAATACCCGACCAACGTGGTGAGGTCTTCCCGATAGCTCTTGACGGT
>Ga0182014_10008084_pt1 | contig 10857 bp, 5 predicted proteins | sample 612S2DmetaG_FD_120489 | JGI IMG/M metagenome (GOLD analysis project Ga0182014, IMG submission 120489) | Permafrost microbial communities from Stordalen Mire, Sweden - 612S2D metaG | ecosystem: Environmental > Terrestrial > Soil > Wetlands > Permafrost | place: Sweden: Stordalen | collected... | reverse complement strand
TCCGCTGCGCATCGAGCACCTGCAAATAGCTATCCAGCCCGCCGCGATAGCGCAACTCCGAGAGCCGCACCGTCTCTTCCAGCGTGTTCACCAGTTTCTCCTCCTGACTGCGCTGCTCGCGCAACCGGTCGAAACCGATCAGGGCGTCGGCCACCTCGCGCAGCGCCGTATAGATGGAACGCTGGTACGTAATCAGCATCTCCCGCTGCTGGGCCTCGCTAAAGCGCACCTGATTGCGAATCTGTCCGGCGTGAAAAATGGCTTGCGTCGCGCCGGCCGAAGCGGAATACATGCGTGCCGGTCCGCTGGCCAGTTCCAGTAGCGCGCGGCTCTGCCCGCCGGCAAACGCGCTCAGCGAGATCTGCGGAAAGTACAGCGCGCGCGCCGCGCCGATCTGGGCATTGGCGGCTATCAAGGTCTGTTCCGCCTCGCGGATATCCGGCCGGCGCTCCAGCAGGTCGGAGGGTTGCCCCGCGGGCATCTGCAAGGGGATCGCGATTTCCTCCAGCTTTCGACCGCGCGCCTGGGCCGCGGGGGCGCTGCCTTCGAGCAGGCTCAGCAGGTTCTCGCTCTGCGCGATGGCACGCTCCGCCGCGGCGCTCTGTGCGCCCGCCGTGTAGAGCAGTTGCTCCGCCTGGCGGACGTCGAGCGCCGAAGCCGCGCCCTGCCGATGGCGCAGTTCCACAAGCTTAAGACTATCCTGCGCGATGGCCTCGGTCTCATGGCTGATCTCCAGTTCAAGATCCTGCTCCAGCAGTTGGAAGTAGGTATCCATCACATCCGAAATCAGCGACACGCTCACCGCCCGCCGGCCTTCTTCGCTGGCCAGATAAGTGGCGCGCGCCGCTTCCGTGAGACGGCGCAGGCGGCCCCAGATATCCAACTCCCAGGAGAGCGCCGCGCCCAAAGTGGTGTAGGAATTCTTGAGGGTCACACCCGTGGGGATCTCCGGCGTGGCGCCGATGCTGGAAAACCGCTGCGCGCCAAAGCCCGCCTGGGCGTCCAGAAAAGGATACTGATTGGCGCGCGTGATGCCCAATTGCGCGCGCGCCTCCTGCGCCCGTTGCGCGGCGATTTGCAGATCGAAATTGTGCTCCAGCGCCGCCGTCACAATCTGCGTAAGGACCGGGTCGGGAAAGAGATTCTGCCACTTGGTGTCGGCAATCGACGCGGTGGGCGTGGACCCGGCGGCCGCGCCGCGGAACTCACCGGGCAGCGCCATCTGCGGACGCTTGTAATTCGGCCCCATAGTGCACCCGCACAGGGTCACGAAACTGAGGAAGCATACAAGAGTAATTTCGCGTCTTCGAAACAGGGTGAACTCCCTTCGCGCCGCGGCAAAGACGTTCAGAACTCCTGATGTCGTCTCGCAATATCTGTTTGGCGGGGAAAATGGGTTGAGCCATTCCTTTCGATGGCGAGAGCTTCGCAGGTGGGGCAGGCGGTGCCGCCTGCCCGCCCGGTCTGAATCAGGCCCGCTGCTCGAATCGGATCGAGCGAAGGCGAGCACCGCCTGCCCCACCTGCGGGCTCACTGCAAATTCTACGACATCAGGAGTTCTGACGTGATTGGCCGCCGATAAACGCCGATGAACGCCGATAAAACCAGATCTTTTCCTGTCGGCGTTCATCGCCGTCAATCGCATGTCCCCGACCATCCGCTTCATTGGGCAGCCTCCGGGACCTGCTCCGGCGCGCTGGCGGGCCGTCGCCGTTCCACGAAACTTTCGATCATCACGTACAGCACCGGCACGATGAAGATGGCCAGCAGGGTAGCCGTCAACATACCGCCGAAGACCGCCGTACCCAGCGACCGCCGAGCCGCCGAACTGGCGCCGCTGGCCAGCACCAGCGGCAATACGCCGAGGATGAACGCGAACGACGTCATCAAAATGGGACGCAGCCGCAAATGCGCCGCTTCGATGGCCGCATCGCGAACGCTGTTGCCGTGCTCGTGGCTGTCTTTGGCAAATTCCACGATCAGGATGGCGTTCTTCGCCGCCAGGCCGATCAGCGTGACGATGCCGATCTGGGTGTAGATGTCATACGGGTAAGCGCGCAGGAAGACGAAGCCCAGCGCGCCGAACATCCCCAGCGGAAGCGCCAGCAGCACCGCGAACGGGATGGACCAGCTTTCGTAGAGCGCCGCCAGAAACAGAAACACCAGCACCGCCGCGAAGCCGAAAATAGCGCCCTCGTTGCCCTGCGCCTGCTTTTCCTGGTAGGTGGTGCCGGTCCATTCGTAGCCGAAACCCTGGGGCAGGGAAGCGGCGGCCACCTCTTCCATAGCGGCGCTCGCCTGGCCGCTGGAATAGCCCGCCGCCGGAGTGCCCAGCAGTTGGATGGCGCGGAACCGGTTGTAACGATAGACCACGTCGGGCCCGCCCGAGGGCGTGACGGTAGCCAGCGTGGAGAGCGGCACCATGCCGCCATCGGGATTGCGTACGTAGAAACGGCCTATCGAAGCGGGCTGGTCGCGGAACTCGGGCTCGGCTTGCAGCAGCACTTGCCAGGTGTGGCCGAACTGGTTGAAGTCGTTCACGTAGAGGCCGCCCAAAAAAGTTTGCAGGGTGTTGTACGCGTCGGTCAGCGAGATCCCCATGGTCTGCAGCTTGTCGGTATCCATGTCGATGGAATAGCCGGGCACCGACGGGCGGAAGGTGCTGATCACCGTGGCGAATTCCGGCCGCCGGCGGGCCGCCGCGGTGAGGGTATCGGCAGCCGCGGCCAGATGGGCGACATCGCCGCCGGCGCGGTCTTCCAGCATGAACTGGAAACCGCCGGTGGGGCTGAGTCCCAGGATGGGAGGCAGTCCGAAGGCGAACGTGAAGGCCTCGGGAACCTGCGCGAACCCGCGCTGCGCCGCGCCCAGGATGGCGTCGAGCTGCGTCGCTTTGCCGGTGCGCTCTTCCCAGGGTTTGAGCGTGGTGATGATGGTGGCGACGTTGGAATTGGATGTGCCGGTGGCGATGTCCAGGCCGCCCAGCACGAAGTATTTGTCCACTCCGGGCAGCTTGTCGATGACCGCTTCGATTTTCTGCGCGGCGGCGTCGGCGCGGTCCGTGGAAGCGCCATCGGGCAGCCGCATGGAGACGAAGAACGCGCCCTGGTCTTCGCTCGGCAGGAATCCCGCGGGCAATCGCTTGAACAGGCCGTACGTGAATAGCGACACCAGGCAGAGCACCAGCACCGGCAGGGCCGACCGGCGGATGAGCATCACCACGCCGCCCAGATAGCGGTTGGTGGTCCATGTGAAGGCGCTGTTGAACCAATCGAACGGACGCGAGATCCACGATTTCGATTCCTTGTGCGGCTTGAGCAGCAGCGCCGCCAATGCCGGACTCAGCGAGAGCGCGCTGAAAGCCGAGAGCAGCACCGACACCGCAATGGTGAGCGCGAACTGCTTGTAGATTTCGCCGCTGATGCCGCCGATGAAGGCCACCGGGATGAACACCGCCGCCAGAATAAACGCGATGGCCACCACCGGCGCCGACACTTCCGACATGGCGCGCGCGGTGGCTTCTTTAGGACTCATGCCGTCGTCAATATGACGCTGCACCGCCTCCACCACCACGATGGCGTCGTCCACCACGATGCCGATGGCCAGCACCAGTCCGAACATGCTGGTGATGTTGATCGAAAAACCCAGCAGCGGGAAGACCGCGAACGTTCCGATCACCGCGACCGGCACGGTGAGCAGCGGAATCAGCGTAGCGCGCCAGTTCTGCAGGAAAATGAAGACCACCAGAATGACGAGCCCGATGGCTTCCATCAGCGTTTGCAGCACGTCTTTGATAGCGGCGCGCACGAACATGGTGGAGTTGTAAGGCACCGCGTAGCCGACTCCCCTGGGGAAGCTCGACTTCACGCTCTCCATGAATTTGACCACCTGGTCGGCCGTCTCCACGGCATTGGCGCCGGGGGCGAGATACACAATGACGTTGGCCGAGGGCTTGCCGTTCAGGCGGCTGTAGCCGCTATACGTCTGCGCGCCCAGTTCCACGCGGCCGATATCGCGAATCCGCACCAGCGAAGCGTCGGGCTGCGCGCGGACCACGATATCGGCGAACTCGCCGGGGTCGGTGAGCCGCCCAGGAGCGGTCACGGCGTATTGGAAATCGGTGCCGCGGGGCGATGGCGCCTGGCCGATGGCGCCGGCGGGGTTCTGCCGGTTCTGCGCTTTCACGGCGTTCGAAACATCGGTAGCGGTGATGCCCAGCTTGGTCATCTTATCGGGGTTCAGCCAGACGCGCATGGAGTAGACCTGCTGCGAACTGAGCCGCGATTCGCCCACTCCCGGGAGGCTGCCGATCTGGTTCACCAGGTTGATTTGCGCGTAGTTGGTGAGGAACAGCGCATCGTAGCGGCTGTCGCTGGCCACCAGGCTGACGGCCATCAGGAACGCCGTGGAAACTTTCTTGACGATGACGCCCTGTTGCTGCACTTCGGGTGGCAGGCGCGGCAGCGCGACGTTGACGCGGTTCTGCGTCTGTACCGTGGCGATATCCGGATTGGTGCCCAGCTTGAAGGTGATGTTGATCACCATTTGCCCGTTGTTGGCGCTGGTGGACTGGTAGTAGAGCATGCCATCGAGCCCGACGAGTTGCTCTTCGATGGGCTGGGCGACGGTCTTTTCGAGGTCCTGCGCGTTGCCGCCCAAGTAGGTGGCGGTGACTTGCACCGATGGCGGCACCACTTGCGGATAGGCCGAGATCGGCAGGCCGGGAATGGCCACGGAGCCGAGGATGACGATCACGATGGCAATCACCATCGCGAATACCGGACGATCGATGAAGAATTTTGCCATGGGTCAGGCGCCTCTTCGAGTCCGAGCAAAGACATTATTGGCCACGGATAAACACGGATGAACACAGATAAAAAGACCGAAAGAAGAAGGATTTTTCTTATCTGTGTTCATCTGTGTTCATCCGTGGCTGGATTTGTTTTGCGGAGCGGTGGCTCAGTCCGATTCCCCGGCAGTTCCGGAATGCCGGTGACAGCAGGCGTTCGGAGACTCTTCTCGACCCTCTTCGCGGCTGTCGCCCAGGCAGGCGTCGGCATGAGTGCCTGCGCCACCTGCCCCACCACGGCATGCAGGGATCTTTCTTGGTGGCGCGGGCGGCGCCGCCTGCGCTCCGCCGATTCCGCGAGTCTCACTGGGTTCGTTCCTTATACGGAACCGGATGCACCGCCATGCCCGGGCGTACCGTCAGCAGCCCTTCCACCACCACGCGCTCGCCGGCGTCGAGGCCCTTTTCGATCAGCCAGGAATCGCCGATGCGAGCGCCGGTCTTCACGCCGCGAGCTTCGATCTTGTCGCCGTCTCCCACCACGAAGACGGTCTGAACGCTTTGATTCTGCTGCACCGCGCGCTGCGGCACCAGGATCGCGCCGGTACGGTGCTCGGCCACGTAGCGAATTTGCCCGAATTGGCCGGGGAGCAGGCGGTGCAGCGGATTGGGGAATTCGGCTTGCAACTCCAGAGTGCCGGTCTTGGGGTCCACTTCATTGAGCGAGTTGGTCAGTTTCCCGGTCTGCGGGAACGTGGAGTTGTCGGCCAGAAGCAGGTGCAGCGGCGGACCTTCTTTCACGCTGGCGCCTTTAAAGGCCAGGTATTGCGACTCGCTCACTTTGAAACGAACCCAAATCGGGTCCAGCGGAACGATGGTGGTGAGCGGTTGCGCGGCATTGGGATTGACCAGGCCGCCGACGGGCACCAAGGTGTCGCCGACCAATCCGCTAATGGGCGCCTGGATGGTGCCGTACTCCACATTCAGCCTGGCCGTCTGCAGGGCGCCGCGCTGCGCCTCCACTTTGCCTTGCGTCGACTGCACCTGCGTCTCCGTAACCAACCGCGTCTGCTCCACATTGGCCTGGTTGGCGCGGACGCTGGCCTCGGCGGAACGGAGGGCCGCCACCGCTGCGTCCAGATCCTGCTTGGCGGCGGCATCCTGCTCCACCAGGGGCTTCAGACGATCGTAATCCTGCTGGGCTTTGACCAGGTTGGATTGCGCCGCGGCCAGATTCGCCTCGGCCTGCCGCAACGAAACCTGGCGTTGGGCAAAACTCAGGTCGGCCTCGGTCTGCTGCAGGGTTCCCTGGGCCTGCTGCACCTGGGCCTGGAACGGCCGGAGGTCGAGGATATACAGAGGTTGGCCGGCGGTGACTTCCTGCCCCGGCCGGAAGAGCCACTTTTCGATGTAGCCCTCCACTCGTCCGCGGACATCCACCATGTTTCGCGCGTACGTCTGCGCCGGATATTCGGCGAAGATGTCGGCGTCGGACGGCGTTACGGTGGTGATTTCTACCGTGGGCGGGGGCGCTTGCGCCGCGACCTGCTGCGGCCCCCGAAATCCGCAACCCATCATGATGGCGAACATTACAATCGGGAAAAATCCCGATAAAAAAGACAGCTTCATGCTTACTCCCCAGTGCATTTCGTCAGATAGTCAATTTGATTCCAGTTTAGCCCATCCGATTCAAATGAACCTCCGGCTGGGCTGGCGAGGGCAAGCTAAGAGGGACCTGCAGGAATGTCGCGCGAGCTCTCCGGAAACTGCTCGTGAGTTCTTGATTCTTGGTCTGACTTGGGATGACTTCCGAGGTGGGGCAGGCGGTGCTCGCCTGCCCGCTCTTCCGTTTGGGAGCCGGCCTGGTTCAGCGCGGGCCGACCGGCAGGCGAGCACCGCCTGCCCCACCTCGGGATCTCTCGCCATGTTCCAGGCCGCCGGACCCCAGCTCTCTGGAAACTGCGCGTAAGCTATCGATCCTTCCTCAGCCCGATCCCGCAGTTTCAGCCTCCCTTGGACCGCGGAGCTAAAAGCCAACAGCTAGTTTCTGTCGCGAAACTCACTTCAAATGGCAAAGACCGCTTGCTGGCGCGCGCGGCTCGGAAAACCCTGCGATGATTCCACGGGACTTGTTACTGAGCCGGGCCCAGGGCACCCCGCCAAGGGGCGGTGTTGCCGTTACGCGTCGGGAGTTTCGCGACAGAAACCAGCCACAGGTTTTTACCACCGCGTCTCGGTAGCGTAAGAGGTGCCCCGTATGTTGCAGGCCTCGCCTTCCAGACGTTCGAAGGACGATTGCACGGCCACCCGGCCGGGGCCCACTACGCGAAGCCACAAATAGCGATTGCTCCACGATCCCCACGAGAGGAAGCCCACTTGCGGATGTTCGAAATGCAGATGCATCTGGACGGCGGGGTCTTTGAAGATCAGCGCGGTGGGCTTCACCAGCATGCTCTCGCCAGGGCCCAGCGCGCGCACGAAAACGTTGCCGGCGGCGTGCAGCAGCAGCAGTCCCGGTTGGGCCGTTCCGGAGCAACGGTCCATGTACGCGCCCACGGGATAGTGCGTCTCGGTGTCGTCGCCACTGTTGGTTTGGAACCAGACGTTGGTGCTGAACCAGTCATAGACCACGTTGCTGGTGGCGGTAAGGAAGAGATGCTCGCGGACATCCACGGACTGGCCGGGATGTATGGGAACGGCGATCAACTCGCCCGGCGCGTCGCGCGAGAAAGCAATGTGGCCAGGTCCCGCGGCCTGAGTCATGATGAGCGGCATGCCGGCGAACATGCGCTTCCAGGCGCCCTTGAGAGGCATGATGCCGATGGTGATGGCGGGGTCCTTCCAGAGAAGCACGTGATGCGCGAAATAGACGCTGTCGCCGGCAGCCAGTTGCATGTCGGCCACCGGAACGTAGAGGCCTTCAATCTGACAGGTGGATTGTCCGAATTGCAGCTTGGCCATGTCCTTGCGGCCGGGTAATTGCAACCACCCGGAATGCGTGCTCATGCCCATTTCGGAGACGCGGCCGCCGCAACCGGGACAGCTCAGGACCCCCGCCGCGAGGGGCGATCCGCACCAGGAACATCGCGTTGCCGGGGGCGCTGCGACCGGGGGCGGCGCCGGCGGCGCGGCAGGCCGAATCGCCTCGGCCGGCGCGGCTTCCTGCGTCTTAATCGCTGCACCGCAGGAGACACAGAAGCGCGCGTCCTGAGGCAGTCTCGATCCACAACTTTCGCAAAACATGAGCGTCTCCGTAGGGTTATTCGGTCTTGTGGTGGACGTACATCGACTGGATGCCCACGCGGCCGGGTCCGGTGACGCGCGCCAGGCTCATGGTAGTGCCGCCGAAGAAGCCCGTGCCCAACTTCTGAAACTCCACGTCCATGGTGACGGAGGAATCCTTATAGAGGAACGCGCCGGGCTCCAGCATGATGCTCTCGCCGGGCTTGAGGGTGCGCTCGAGAACATTGCCGTAGCCGTGGAGGATCAGCAGGCCGGGGCTGCCGGCGGTGATGAAGCGGTCCATATACATGCCCTGACCGCCGAAGAGAATGTTCGCCAACCCTTTGATGCGCACGAAGGAATATTGAATTTGGTGCGACGACAGCAGGAATGCGTGCTCGCGAACGTCGATCTCCATTCCGGGATGCAGAGGCAGCACCACCAGTTCACCGGTGGCATCGCGGGAGAAGGCGATGCGTCCGGGGCCGGTAGCCACGCTGATCAGAAATGGCATGCCGCCGAACGCCCGCTTCAGGCCCCCGGAGAGCGGCATCAGGGTGAGCGGCACGTTCCCGTCCTTCCACAGCATCACATGATGCTCGAAAAAGACGGCATCGCCGGACGAAAGGTTGATTTCGGCGACCGGTACGATTTCGCCTTCCACCTGGCAGGTGCTGCTGCTGAAGTGGATCTCGGTCATGTCGCGGATGCGCGGACATTCGCGCCAACCGGATTCGGAGACCAGATTAGTGACGTCGAGCGGCGCCCCACAGGAGCCGCAGGCCAGAGCCGACTTTTCGTTGAGATTCTGGCACCATGGGCATTTCAAGCGTTCAAAGGGTTCAGCGAGGGGAGTGGACATGATTGCACCTTTGCGTCCCTGTCATCTTAACGCGGCGCGGCGGCAATGGGAATGTTGCGGGCGGGCGGCGACGTACTATGCGGTCTATCGCATGGCAGCCTGACGCTCGGTTACGGGGTGCCCCCCAGAGGGCACCCCAGTAAGCGTTAACTTAAGCGACCCGTATCGCCGGATCTCTTGCGATGGGCGTGAGCGTGAATGGCGCTCCATCGCCGGCTTCAAACTACCCAGCAGTCGCGCGGGCCAAGCCCTGGCCGTTCCTAACGGACCAAGCTTCCCAGATCGGACTTCTGGCCCATGTCGCCCAAACCCGAGCTTTGTACGAGTGGCGCGTTTTCCGGCCAAAGCTTCCCCAGTGCGACTTCGGAGGAGCTTAAGAGCCTGCGTTGGGAGCTGGCTGTTCCGGCGGTGAGGACAGCATCTCCATTGTCCGTTGTAAGACCTCGGCCAATTCGGAAGCTTTGTCGATTAGAGCATCGGCCCCGGCAGCTCCTAATTCTCCGTTTATGGACATAGTAATGTAAGCCGTCAGAACGATAACTTTCGTTTTGGAGCTGCTTTTCTTCGCCGCCAGCGCCACTTCCCTGCCGTCCATCTGCAGCCGACTGTCTGTGGCACGCATTATCAGATCAGTGATAACGATGTCGAACTCATGTTCAACGAGTAGTCGCAACGCTTCCGCCGTAGTGTTTGCGGCAAAGACATCGAAGCGGTCCTCGCGTCTGAAAAAATGTAACAGTCGGTGCAGCGCCATTGGGTCGTCGTCTACCAACAGTAGTTTTGGCTTCCCCGTGTCAGCTCGTGAAGGCTGTTGCCCCGTTGTAATCGCCCGTTGCGGCGCCTTGGAGGCCGACGAGGTCGGTGCGTTGTTCGTTATGAACTTATGCGCAGTCGACAGTAACACCTCCATTCGGGACACGGCAACGCCGATGTTGTCGCTGGCCAACGCAACCTCTGCTTCGTCCAGCAAGGGTCCGAGGTCCTGATGAACACCTGGCGGATACTCGCCCTGGTCAGCGAGAGCCTGAACAAACTCCTTTATTTTAGAGACTAGTCTTCGATAGGTAGCTATGCTTCGCTTACGCTCCGTCGGCGTCGCGAGAATTCCCACGTCTTTTGTCCGGTACGAGAGCAGTCCTGCTCGCCTATAAGCGCTCAGACACTCCGTCCATAGGTCGTTTAGCGGGTAAGCAGATGTGCGATCCAGTATGCGCTCGATGGTTGCCACAGAGCCATTCCAGCTCAGAAGGAGGACATTTTCACCGAACACCAAGGGCACAGACGAAAACTGCGCGCGGAACAAAATAGGATGCCTGGTAGCCTCCTGCAGCACGAAGTCGACCGCGAGTTCCTGACTTGTGCTCAAAACACGGCAGTCGCGGATCGCGAACTCCGATACGTGAATGATGTTTCGCGTGATTACTGTTGACGCTGCGCTGGACATATCGACATTAAGGCGTGAAGAGCTGACGGGATCGAACTCGAGCGCAGTGCCGTTGTGTTTGAACTTTCGAAGAATGAGACCTCGACGCGCAAGGAACGCGGCGGCGAGCGCGAGGACCCCGATAACGAGCGCGACGCCGAAGTATGGATATAAAGCCGCCAATAGAGAGCCTTTTCAACGTTCAACTTGTTGTCGCCGGGATCCGGCCGCAAAACTCATTAACTGGTGATGATACCGCAATCGTAGATCGGTCCGGAGGCTGGCAGCGGTCTCCCGCTCTTCCAAACGCGGAAGAGGAGCAGTTGACAGCGTCCGCCACTCCCCCCGCCGGCGGTGTCGATTGCCCAGGATGGCAGGCGAAGCGCTAGGCTAGCGCCGCGGCGGAAGGACATCGTTCCGAATGACGGCACCGAACGGCGTTCTGGGACCATGACGGTAACCTCCGGATGGATCGTCGGCCACTCGTACAAAGCTCAGATTCAGAACTCCTGATGTCGCCCCGCAATTTCAAACTGGCGGGGAAAATGGGCTGAGCCATTC
>Ga0182014_10008083_pt1 | contig 10857 bp, 8 predicted proteins | sample 612S2DmetaG_FD_120489 | JGI IMG/M metagenome (GOLD analysis project Ga0182014, IMG submission 120489) | Permafrost microbial communities from Stordalen Mire, Sweden - 612S2D metaG | ecosystem: Environmental > Terrestrial > Soil > Wetlands > Permafrost | place: Sweden: Stordalen | collected... | reverse complement strand
GGAAGTCCTGGGATGACGAGCATGACGTTTGTGAATAGCGCGAACGACTCGTCTACGACTCCTCCCGCATATGCCCCGACAACGCCGAAGAAACCGGAGAACACCATCGCAAGAATTCCGACCAGGAACCCGATGATCAGTGATCCTCGGGTGGCGTAGGCAAGCTGGGCGAACACGTCCTGACCCGTCTGGGTTGTCCCCAGGATGTGGCCTGGTCCCGGCGCGCTGAGGCCGATCTCAGAGATTTTGGCCGGGTCGCCCACCAGATGCGGCCAAACCAGACCGAAGACAATGATGGAACCAGTCAGGGCCAGTCCGGTGATCAGCTTCGGCGTCAGGGACGGTAACAGTTGGAGAGCGCCGCGCTTGGATCCGGCGACAGCGACGTTGGGGTCCAGAGTCGTTACTGAGGTCACGAGTTAGCCCTTCTGCCTAGGCCCGAGCCCGCGTGCGCGGATCGATGATTGCGTACAGGAAATCGACCAGCAGGTTCGCACCCAGGACGGACAGTGTGATGACAAGGAAGATGCCCTGCATCAGCGAGTAGTCGTTGTTCTGCACGGCGTTCAAGAGAGCCGATCCGATGCCGGGATAGGAGAAGACCTCTTCGGTCACAATCGATCCCGCCACGACGAACCCAAGCGAAATGGCGAATCCTGACAGCGACGGCAGCACTGCGTTGCGCCCTGCGTAGGTCGTCATGATTCTTCTGGATGTCAGGCCCTTCGCCTCTGCGGTGAGGATGTAGTCCTCGGAGAGGGTGGCCACCATCATGTTTCGCATGCCGAGGATCCATCCACCGACGGAAGAGATCACAATCGTCAGTGCGGGCAACGTGCCGTAGTAGAGGGCGCTGCGGATGAAGGCGAAGCTGAGTCCAGGTGGCGCCCCGTTGATGTCGTAACCGCCGAAGAGCGGGAACAGCGACAGGCGGCTCGACAGCAGGTAGACGAGGATGAGTGCGAGCCAGAAGTACGGAATGGACTGGAACATCGTGGTGACCGGAAGCAAGTTGTCGAGCCAGGAGCCGCGTTTCCAGCCGGCGAGCTGGCCCAGTCCGATGCCCAGGATGAACGAGATGATCGTGGCGAGACCGATCAGGCTGATCGTCCACGGCAGAGTCTGACCGATGATGGAGGAGACCGTTGCCGGGTAGTACGTGACCGACACACCCAAGTCACCGTGAAAGACCTTGACCAGGTACTCCCAGTACTGCGAATAGATTGGTTGGCTGGTGTTGGTGCCGAGAAGAAGCTCGATCGCGTGCCGTGCTGCCGGCGTGACAGGTCCCTTTGCTGAGAGCTTTGACAGCATGATGTCCACCGGGTCGCCCGGCATCAACCGTGGGATGAAGAAGTTCAGCGTGAGCGCTGCCCAGAAGGCAACGACGTAGAACACCACTTTCTGCAGGTAGAACCGCATCTGATCACGCAGACTTTCGGTTGCTTCTTCTCGGCACCCTTATCTCAGGGGAGCTACTTGGCCGGCTTCAGCGCCTTGAGGACGATGCCGTTGTCCCAGCTCTTCCACGACGCGGGGAACGCGTACGTGTTGGTGTTCGAGGGCCAACCGACCGCGTTGGTGGTGTTGAACTCGGTCAGGGTGGAGTTGACATAGATCGGGATGTACGGGAGGTCTCGCACGATCTCTTTTTGGACGATGGCGTACTGAGCCTTCTGTGCTGCCGGGTCGTTCGTGGCGGCGGCCGTTGCCACGGCGGCATCGACCGTGGGGTTGGAGTAGCGCGCGTAGTTGCCGGTGCTGGCAGCCACCTCGCCCACCTTCGTGGTATTGGCGGTGGCATACCGCTGGTAGGTGAAGTTCGGGTTGCTGGACGCTCCCAGACCGATCGAGTCCATCGTGAGCTGGAACTTGCCCATGGTCTCATTGCTGTTCCATGCGTTATAGGACAGCTGGGTGGACTTCAGCTCTATGCCAACAGCCTTCAGCTCTGAGGTCATCACGGAGATCGCCGAGATGTAGTCGCTGTAGCCGGCGACGACCTGCACGGTCAGGCTGACGCGCTGGCCGTTCTTCTGATAGATCCCGTCCGGGCCCTTCGTGTACCCGGCGGCTTCGAGGATTGAGGTCGCCTTCGACGGGTTCGCCACCTGCGGAGCCGTCACGTTGGCCGGGTTGGCTATCCATGCTTGGTCCCTGGCCGGAAGCAGCATTGTCGGCGACGCTGGAACGGCGTAGCCGCCCCCAGCCAGCTTGTTGAGCTGGGTACGATCGATGGCGTAGTAGATCGCCTGACGCACGGCCGGATCAGTTTGCGGTCCTGTACAGCCGAGGTTGGTGTTGGAACAGGTGAACAGCGAGGTGGTCAGGGCAGGTGTGTTGACATACGTGATGTTCGGGTGACCTGCGACCAGTTGCTTCAGGTTCGGCAGGAATGCGCTCATCCAGTCGACCTGGCCGGCGAGCAGCGCTCCTGCTGCCGCGTCCGCGGTGGCCAGAGAGATGTAGCGCACGGTGTCGATCTGAGGCTCGCCTGCCTGCCAGTAGTCCGTGTTCTTTGTCAGCGAGTAGCTCTCCGGGGTAAATGTCTTGAGCTTGTACGGGCCGGTGCCGACCGGATTCGCGTTGATGTCCTTGGCCGGATCGGTGATCTTGGACCAGATGTGCTCTGGGATTATCGCCGTGTTGCCCAGCACCTGCGCCTCCTGGGTGAAGGAGGTCGTCTTGAAGTTCAGCACCACTGTGTTGGGGCCGGTCGTGGACGCTGTGGCGTTCAGTCCGCTGGTGTTGAGGGCGGGACTCTTGTGGATCAGGTTGAACGTGTAAGCAACGTCCGCCGCGGTGAACGGCTGACCATCGGTCCACTTCACGCCTGCACGGGTGGTGATGGTCAGCCGCGTGCCGTCGCTGTTCCACTTGTACGTCGTGCCGAGCTCCGGTTTTGGAGCCGCCGTCGATGCGAGGTTGTAGTAGAAGAGCGGCTCATAGATCACGCCGTCGGTCGGCTGGAGAAAGGTGGGTGAGAACGGATTGAAGTTCTCCGCAATCGTGCCGGTGGCACCGTTGAAGACGGTGATCGTGCTCGTGCTAGCTGTGGCGGAGGTCGTGGAGCTCCCCGACGAACATCCGGATACCACGAGTGCGGTGGCTGCGAGGAGTGTCGCTGTAGTGACGCCGCGCCTCGTCCTCTTGCGCTGTGACGTAAGGAACATCTTGGGAACCCTTCGCTGGCATCGGCCGGTACTTCTTGAGGTCACTATATTTGGTCTGTCAAGTTAGTCGGGTTAACTCGGGCTGACCCGAGATAGCCGACTGGACTGATAACTGAGGCCACGCGCGCCTGGCGCGTGGATGGTCGCGAACGTCAGGGTGGGTGTTGGCCTCGCGGAACAGAATCGCGCTGACTCTTGTGAGAGATGATCGGTAAGGTCGTTCTTGTCCGCCGAGGGCACCAAACGAGTTGGTCCTGTCCCTTGGGACGGCGATTCCGCGACCGTGGACAAGAGCGTGCGGGGAGTCGCTCGGCTAACAGAGTCGCGCAGCAGGTCTACCTCTTGCAGGAACTCGGTAGGTCTGGTCCAAGACCTCCTCGCTCACCTGCGCAAGGTCGTGCGACCGTCCAGAAGGCGGTTGGCATCGGCGTTCATGCCTTCGCCCAGTGTCGATTAGTGTCGGGGTTCGCCCAGACTTTCACGACCGGGCAGATGGCGGCGCCCACGACAGATTCGCGACCGGTGGTGAACAGGATGACGTGGCCGTCACACGTCATGAGCTCGGCCTTCGCCGGATATGATCGGGCTCGCGAGCTCCGCTCCCGTCCGGTCCAACGCAAACGGTATCTGATTCATCCAATGCGGTTGGCGATCCCCCCGAGCTGTCCTTAGGGGCTGACTCGTACCGACGCCCCTACCATCGAAGGACGGCATCATGCCACTGTACGACCTCGATCGGACCGCTCTCGAGAGCTATCTGCCGGACCTGCACGAGCCTGCGGATTTCGACACGTTCTGGGCCGACACACTCACGCAGGCGCGGACCCATGACCTCGCCCTGACGTTGAAGCCGGTCGACTCTGGGCTGTCCCTGGTGGACGTTTTCGACGTCGAGTTCGCCGGCTTCGGGGGGCACCCGATCAAGGCCTGGCTCACCCGTCCGGCAGCAGCAGGCGCAGCGGGCCTGCTTCCCGCGGTTGTCGAGTACAACGGCTACGGTGGCGGCCGCGGGCTCCCCCATGAGCACGTGGCCTGGGCCGCTGCCGGGTACGTGCACCTGTTCATGGACACGCGCGGTCAGGGCAGTCGATGGGGCTCCGGCGGCGACACTCCTGACCCGGTCGGCGCCGGTCCCGCGGCGCCGGGCTTCATGACGCGCGGACTGCTCGACCCTGCCGACCATTATTTCCGTCGGGTGTTCACTGATGCAGTACGCGCGGTCGAGGCGGTACGCGCGGTCGCGGGCGTCGACCCGGCACGCGTTGCCGTCACTGGCGGGAGCCAGGGAGGAGGAATCGCCCTCGCGGCAGCTGGACTGGTCCCGGACCTGCTGGGTGTGCTGCCGGACGTACCGTTCCTGTGCCACTTCCGTCGTGCGGTTGACTTGTCAGACCGGGAGCCATACACCGAAATCACGATCTACCTGTCCGTGCACCGCGACCACGTCGAGGCCGCCTTCCACACGTTGTCCTACCTCGACGGGGTGAGTTTTGCGTGCCGCGCGACCGCACCCGCGTTGTTCTCGGTAGGCCTGATGGATCCCATCGTCCCTCCCTCGACCGTGTACGCCGCGTACAACCACTACGGGTCGCGCGCTGGAGGGGTCGCCAAGGAGATCCAGGTCTACGAGTTCAACGAGCATGAAGGCGGCGCTGGGCACCAGTTCGCACGCCAACTGCGGTGGCTCGCCGAACTTGCCACAGGCGCTGGTGCGTCTCGTCTCACAACTGCAGGCATGCGGTAGATCAGCTGGACCAAACGACCCGGTCGCCGGGTCTTGGCACCCGCTCACTGAGCGTGTCCTCACACGCTCAGTGAGCGGGTGTAGCCCGGGTGGCACCACTGCATCATGATTGTTGTGACGCTCACGGCGCTGTTTTCTTGGCACCCTTTGAACCCGCGGTCGACCACCTTGGGCGACATTGGTCCACTCCGCAGGCACAGCCCCCAACTCGCTGGACTCAGTCGAAGAAGTGCGCTCGGTGCGCACGTCAGATGAGGTACTGGAAATGGTGCTGCCACCAGCACCCTTCCAGGGCTCCCAACTTCATTGCGCCTGTCTGCGTCAGCTCGCGTCTAGGTAGCGGGCTAGCGCTTCGCGCACGAGCACGCTCGTGCGTACGCCGCGAGCCTTGGCCTTACCCTTGAGAACTTCATCCATGGTTTCTGGGATGGCGACGTTGACGCGCGGTGAGCGCGAGCCGCGCGGCGCGGCCGGGTCGAGCCGTGGGCGGCCACCGACGACCCGCTCGATGGCGTCGATGTCGACGTGCGCGGTCTCAAGTATCGCACTACCCGCAGCGGCGGCCGCCGCTGCGGGTAGTGCTTTTCCGCCGGCGAAGTTCGGGTCGAGATAGCCGGCCTCCGCCCACTGCGCGACGTCGTCGATCTCGGCCTTCGTCGGGCTGGTCGGGTCGTTGGTCATGACTGGTCTCCTTCCTCGTAGCAGATATTGTTACGGGTCGGCTCTCGTAGGGTCATTACGTGCAAGATGTGCACGTCAGTGGGCGGGTAACTAAGGCGATGACCTCTAACGTCGCCGTACCGGGACGGGCCGATGAACAGTGTGGGTGAACGATTGAAGCCGCCGCGCGCGGCCTGAAAGTTCGGGAAGATCGCGTGGGCGTGGCTTATCGCGTAGAGTGCTTCATCTCGCGGGATGTTGTGCTTTTCGGCACCCTCTGACCAGGTGACCGTCATTGGACTATTGTCGCACAAAACCTAGAGTTGTATCCACCTTAACCAGGACGCCGTCCAGTTCGCAGCATGGCTCATCTACGCACTACGCGCCACCGGCCAATAGGACATCCTTGAGCGTGCAGTCACCTCGCAGTGCATAGAATCTTGGTACTGCGCTACCGACTCTATTGGTAGCGAAGGGTCTGTGTCAGGCTGCGCCGTCGTACCTACCCAGATTGGCTGACGACCAGCTCGCCCGCGGCCTACGAGCCGCTGGAGCGGTCCTGCCGCAGGGGCCCAAGGCGTGCGGGAAGACCTTGACCGCGACTCGGCAAGCGAAGACGTCGGTGCGCCTGGACGCCTCACCACAGATCCCTTCAGGGCGGTTGCATCCCCAGGGGTTTACGGTGCGCAACATGTCCGTCCAGCTGACGAGGTCCATCTCGACCTGACCGGACACCAGCGCGATTGTCTCGTTCTTCATGTGTAGCGCGGGGAGAATGATCCGTCAGCGCATGAAGAGGAACTTGCTGACGGATGAGCCCTTATCAGCGCGAAGGTCTCTTGTGGTCCCAGGGGCTTGTAGACCTGTTCTGGTGGGTGTGCTTCAGTCTCTGGTGGGGGGTTTACTGGAGTTCTCACACGTTCGTGGACGGGGCGGTGTGATCCAGCCGGGCCACACCAATCTTGGCGTCAGCCATGCCGTAGAACACATAGCGCACGCCGTCGATCGACTCGATGGCTGTCGGGAAGACGACGTTGGAGACGACGCCGTCGCACTCCTCGGCCGTCTCAGGGGCCAGGATGGGGGCTTCGGTGCGGGCGATCACCCGAGAGGGGTCTTCGGGGTCCAACAGCATCGCGCCTGCGGAGTACTCGACCTGCTGGGTCGTCGGGTCAAACCCGGCGCCGACGTGGCCGATCACGCCGTGGTGGATGAGCAGCCAGCCCTCCGCAACGCGGATGGGCGGCGGCCCGGCGCCAATCTTGAGGTCTTCGAATGCGAACTCGGGCATGGCCAGGAGCCGGTGATTGCCCGGCCGCGCAAGTGTTCGGATGTCGGCGAGCGCTAGGTCGACTGGGATGTAGGAGATCCAGATGCCGGGCCTAGGGTCGGTGACGCCTGCGGGCAGGTGCTCGACCTCACCCGGACGCAGCCAGCCGAGATCCCACATGGGCCGGTGCAGCATCGCGTAGGACATGCGGCCGTCAGGATCGGGCACCGGCTCGGGGAAGAACACCGCGTCCTTGTTGGGGAACATGCACAGGTCGGTGTCGAGGTCGTTCTGGTAGGTGAACTGCACCGGACCCAGACGTCGCCACCGTTGCAAGTCGTCGGAGACCGCCAGTGCCAGCCGGGGACCTAGTGGGCCGAATGCGACGTAGGTCATGACGTGGACACCCAGACTCGGCACCCAGGTGACCCGTGGGTCTTCGACCCCTGCATTGTTGGCGCCGCGCTCCCATCCCTCGTCAGGGGCCAGGACGACTCCCCTGCGTCGGACCCCCACGGGAACCCCGTCATGCAGGATGACCTCAGCCAGGCCGACCCGCGAAACGTTGCCGTCCGCGACGATGCGCGGCAGCAGGTGCAGCCGTCCGTCGGGTGTGCGTCCGCTGCCTGGGTTGAGCACCCCCATTACTTCCTGTGGGTTGTCGGGTTCGGGGGTCATGATGACGCCGAGACGGGTCAGGGAGTATGGGACGGTGGTGGGTGTGGACAAGTGGGTCAACCTTTCACGCCGGAGCCTAGATCAGCCATCGCCAAAGTGACGATGGCTGCCGTGCAAACCTTCTTCTTCATCGTGACTCTGTTAGGTGGATGACTGGCGTCGATTTGTGACGGTCCTAGCTTGGTACATCCGTGCCTTGTCGGCATGGCGGCGCGGTTGACGCTCGAATGACAAACTGGGGGGCCGGCAGGGCGATCTCGGCGGCCTTGTGATCGACAAGGGCCAGTAGTTGTTCGGCGGCTGCACGCCCCCAACCGACGACGTCGGTACGCACGGTGGTAAGCGCGGGCTGGATGTACGCCGAGAGTGGGGCGTCATCGAAGCCAGTGACTGAGAGTTGGCCGGGTACGTTGACGCCGCGACTGACTGCCGCGGACATACCGGCGATGGCCATGAGGTCGTTGGCGTAGACGATCGCCGTGGGTGGGTTGCCCATCTCAAGTAGTGCACAGGTTGCGTTGGCGCCGCCCTGGGCTGAGAAGTCGGCGGTGATGCAGGGGCCCGGCGGGAGCCCGGCGTCCGAGATGGCCCGCTCCCACGCTGTGCGGCGGGAGACGCTGTGCACAAACTCGTGAGGGCCGCAGACGTGGGCGATACTGCGGTGACCGAGTGCAATCAGGTGCTCGACGGCTGCCACGATCCCGGGCTGGTCATCGATGTACACGGCTGGCCAGTACCCGTTTCCGGGCGCAGGTCCGATGATGACAGTCGGCAGACCGAGGTCGTCCAGCAGTTGTGGGCGAAGGTCGTCGACTCGCATGTCCGTGAGGAAGACGCCATCGACGCGACCGTTGGCCGCTAATTGGCGGTAGCTCTCGTGTTCGCTGCGTTCGTCGCCGACCACCTGCAGCATCAGGGCGTAGCCCCGCGTAGACAGAACGGTCTCGATGCCGGAAATGAAGGAGCCGAAGAATGGGTCGGCGCTCAGCGTCTCAGGGGTGCGCGCGATCACCAGCCCAACGGCCAGCGCGCGAGAGACCGACAGGGCCCTGCCCCGCAGGCTCGGCGTCCAGCCAAGGTCACGGGCGACCGCGAGGATCCGCGCACGGGTGTCCGTGGCGACCCCGGGCCTGTCGTTGAGCGCGAACGACACCGCAGCCTTCGAGACGCCCGCGGCACGGGCGACGTCGGTGATGGTGGTGGGTGCCGTGGCCATTTGGACTACTAAACCGGTTTAGATGGAAGATGTCAACTATCGTGGGGGAAACGGCAACTGAGACCCAATCAGGCGGGCGTCTGGGCGCCGACGCACGCCAAGGGGCGGCGTCGTCATACAGTGAGTTACTGACCCGGGCAAAGGACGCCCTGGCCGACAAAGGAAAACACTTGAGTAAACCGTCCCACTCCAGCACACCCATTGGCGGGCCCGCGCCCAAGAAACGGCGCCGGTTCTTCTCGATCAAGCGGATCCTATTGGTGCTGGTCGGGCTGTTCCTGCTCGGCGCCGCGGCGTTTGGCGTGGCCTATGGTGTGGTTGCCATCCCGCAGCCGAACGACCTGGCCAACGCGCAGGCGTCGATAATTTATTATGCCGACGGCAAAACCGAGATGGGTCGGGTCGATGAGGTCAACCGCCAGTCCGTGCCGTTGTCCCAGATCCCGGTCCACGTCCAGCACGCAGTGCTTGCTGCCGAGGATCGAACTTTCTACACGAACAATGGCGTCTCACCGACGGGGATCGCCAGGGCACTGAAGGTGGCGCTGGAAGGCGGGCCAACCCAGGGCGGGTCCACGATCACCCAGCAGTACGTCAAGAACTACTTCCTCACCCAGGACAGAACGATGAGCCGCAAGATTAAAGAGTTCATCATCTCGCTCAAGATTGACCAGCAGGAGCCTAAAGACACGATCCTGGCGAACTATCTCAACACGATCTACTACGGTCGCGGGGCCTACGGCATCCAAACCGCGGCCAAGGCGTACTTCGGTGTTGACGCGTCCCAACTGACCGTGGCGCAGGGCGCACTGCTCGCCGCGGTCGTTAACGGGCCGTCGTACTACGACCCGGCGCTGGGTGCGACGGAGAAAGCTAATGCCGTCGTACGAGTGAACTACGTTCTGGACGGGATGGTGACCGAGGGCTGGCTCACCCCGTTGGCCCGGGCTAAGGCTACCTTCCCTGAGACGGTTCCCCCGGCTAAGATCACCGGGTCCGGGACGCTTGGCTATATCACCAACGAGGTCAAGAACGAGCTCATGAGCAAGCTGCATCTTAGCGTCAGCGAGATCGACAGCGGCGGACTGAGGATCGTGACCACGATCGACAAGAAGGCCCAGGACGCGGCCGACAGTGCGGTCGCCGACAACATGCCACCGGAGCAGGATGCAGCACAGCTGCACGTCGGACTGACTGCTATCCGGCCGGGCGACGGCGCCATCGTCGCCATGTACGGCGGAAAGGACTTCAGCACGGATCCCTACAACTCCGCGACTCAGGCCACGCTGCAGGGGGGGTCGACCTTCAAGGTGTTCGGGCTGCTGGCTGCGCTGCAGAAGGACATCAGCACCAAGACGATGTTTGACGGCTACAGCCCCCGGTACCTTCCACAGTTCGCTTCCGCTACCAATCCCCAAGGTGAGGTCACGAACTTTGGGGACGAGCAATATGGACACATCGACCTGCGGACGGCGCTGGCTAACTCGGTCAACACGGTCTTCGCCCAGCTGAACGTCGAGCTGGCCGCTCCCGGAACCAGCGCCACAGCGGTGCGTGATGCCGCGATCCTGGCCGGGCTCCCGGTGAAAACCGCCGGACTGGGGAGTGACATGACGAACATTCTCGGCACCGCATCGCCACATGTCATCGACATGGCCAATGCCTTTGCCACCATTGCGGCGCAAGGAAAGCGGGCGACACCGTACCTCATTTCCAAGGTGACCTCAGTTAGCGGTAGCGTCAACTTCACCGTGGCGAAAGAGCTCACGCCTGCTTTCGACCCGAAGGTGACTGCTGACGTCACGGATGCGATGACGCATGTGGTGACCGATGGCACAGGTTCGGGCGCCCTCGCCTTGGATCGCCCTGCGGCGGGCAAGACCGGGACGTCCAGCAAAAACCTCGCGGTCTGGTTCGACGGCTTCACCCCACAACTGTCGGCTGCGGTCGGGATCTACCAGGGCAATGGCACCCAGACGATTACCGTCAACAACTTCGGTCAGGTCACCGGTGGCACCTATCCGGTCCAGATCTGGACTGCGTTCATGCAGGGCGCCTTGGCGGGGGAGCCGGTTCTCGACTTCCCACCACGTGTGGGGGTGGGGGACAACATTCT
>Ga0182014_10008080_pt1 | contig 10861 bp, 7 predicted proteins | sample 612S2DmetaG_FD_120489 | JGI IMG/M metagenome (GOLD analysis project Ga0182014, IMG submission 120489) | Permafrost microbial communities from Stordalen Mire, Sweden - 612S2D metaG | ecosystem: Environmental > Terrestrial > Soil > Wetlands > Permafrost | place: Sweden: Stordalen | collected... | reverse complement strand
TATCCCCGCAAGAAGCAGGAGCAGGCGGCCGGTTCACCAATCCTTCGCAAAGCGACCCGCGCCCAAGTCCAGCAAGCGATACAAGTTAAGCGTGAACAAAAAAAGGGTTAACGGCGTAGAGTGCCACTGGCTTTGCCAGTGCTGAGTTTTCGAGCACGTCCAGGCACTGGCAGAGCCAGTGGCACCCAAGAACCACTTCTTCAACGGGCTGGTAACCGCCCCCGGAATACGCGCGGAGGTGGCGATTACTCTCCGGGGGCTGTTAGCCCCCGGCTATTGCTTGCCTCTTGTTGCTTGCCTTTGTTGTCGGCTTGTTTTTCTTCGCGATGCTCATAGATCGGTGCTGCAAGGGCCCTCCCGCGACGGCCGATCATCAAGCGATTTTCAAGAATGCGAAATCGCCTGTTCTGCCCCAGTTTACCAGAGTGACGACTGACGAAAAATGGACAAAAATGGCAGGAAAATGCGCTAACGCGGAGGAAAACCTCGGTTGATCGTGCCGTGGCCTGCGAGTAAGATAGTTTTATGGAGCAATCGGAGACAGCGTCTGCCACTGCACCGCTGAGCGCGCCCGGGAGGCGCGTGCTGGTCTCGTTGCCGCCGTCTTCCGCCCCGCCCGCGCAGCGATTGGTCTCGTTAGACGCGTTGCGCGGTTTCGCTATGTTCTGGCTTATCGGCGGACGCGAGTTGTGCCTGGCGCTGGTGGCTTGGATCTATCCTCCGCTGGCGGATACCTTCGAGACCCAAGTGACCCATCCCCGATGGGAAGGATTTGTCGCCTGGGACATGGTCATGCCGACGTTTCTGTTCCTGGTGGGAACGTCGATGCCCTTCGCGTTGGCCAAACGGCGTGAACAGGGCACATCGCTGGGGACGACCTATTGGCGGATCGCGCGCCGCGTGGTGCTGTTGTGGCTTCTAGGCATGATCGCGCAGGGCAGCCTGCTCGAATACAGAATCAGCGGCCTGGAACTGTACAGCAATACACTCCAAGCCATTGCGGTGGGCTACCTCGTCGTGTCCATCGCCCTGCTTCATTTGCCCTTGCTGGGGCAAATGATCCTCTTCGCCGTCCTCGTGGTGGGTTATTGGGGCCTGCTCCGGTTCGTGCCGTTCGCCGGCCATCCGGCCGGGACACTGGAACAGACGGTCAACTTCGCCCGCTACGTCGACGAGTCGGTGCTGGGCCATTTTCGCCGCGACCACTCTTTCACCTGGATCATTACCAGTCTCGGCTTTTCCGCCACGGTGCTCTTGGGAGCCATGGCCGGCCACCTCCTGCGCGGGCGGCTGGCGGCCGAGCGGAAACTCCTCTATTTGACCTTGATCGGGGTGGGGTGCCTGGCGGGCGGATGGTTATGGAGCTACTCCGTGCCCTTCAATCGGCACCTGTGGACGAGCTCGATGATCCTGTGGGCCGGGGGATGGAGCTTTCTGATGCTGGCCTTGTTTTATGGCGTTATCGACGTCCGGGGAATCAAGGGGTGGACCTTCTTCTTCGTGGTCATCGGCGCCAATGCCTTGCTGGCCTACGTCTTCGACCACGTCTACGACCGCATGCTCAGCGACACCCTGCTGTTGAACTTGGCCAAGCAGTTCCCCGGCCCTTACGACGAGTTGCTCCGGTCGGTCGGCGAAGTCGGGTTTCTCTGGCTGATCCTCTGGTATCTCTACCGCAACCGGACATTTCTCCGTGCGTAACCTGGGGGGGATATGTCGGGGCAGGATAGTCCCAGCACAGTCCACCGTCATCACCCGTTCATCCCCTAGGAACCGGATGGTTGCCCGGCATCGGCGAAAACGGTATACTGCAGATTGAGAATCAGGGGAAAGGACCGCTACTCTCCAGCCCGCCCCGAAAGTAATCTGGGGAGTTGGTCGATTGATCCTGTAGATGAGTGGCGCCGAGGTCCCGCCTGGAGATCGTGCCGTGAATGGTCAACCTGCCCGCAACGATGCCGTTGGGGCGCCGACCACGCGACGTCAGTTCTTGCAAACGCTTGCGCTGGGCGCGGGCGCTTCGGCCCTGCTCGGCGAGTCGGCCAGCGCGTTGCTGATCAACCAGCCGCGCATCGGGCCCACCCGCCGGCCGACGGCCTTGATCTACGATGAGATCAGCCGTTGCCATGTGCCGACGCTGCGGAAGCTCGAATGCCCGCAACGCTACGACGCCATCCGGGCCGCGATCACCAAGAGCAGTTACTTCTCGGCGCTCAAACCGTTCCAGCCCCGCCCGGCGAGCGAGGCCGAAGTATTGGCGGTCCATTCTTCGTCGTACCTGGCACGGGCGCGGCGGGAGATCGAGTCGGGCGCCGTTCGCCTCAGCACCGGCGACACCTATATTTGCCGCAAGTCGCTCAAGGCAGCCTACTACGCCAGCGGCGCGGCGTGCGTGGCCGTCGAGGCCGTGCTCAGCGGTCAGGCCAAGAACGCTTTCTGCCTGACGCGTCCGCCGGGGCACCACGCCACCGCGGACCGCGGCATGGGTTTTTGCGTTTTCAACAACGCCGCCATTGCCGCCCGCTATGCACAACGCCAGCACCACTTGGGCAAGGTGCTGATCATCGACTGGGACGTCCATCACGGCAACGGCACGCAGGACATCTTTTACGAAGACGGCTCGGTGTTTTACTTCAGTACGCACCAGTCTCCCTGGTATCCGTGGACGGGCGCGAAGACGGAAACGGGGCGCGGCAAAGGTCTGGGCACGAACTTGAATTGCCCCCTGCCGCGCGGCACCGGCCGAAAGGACTTCATGGCGGCCTTTCGCCATCAACTGGCGCCGGCTGTCGACCGCTTCAAGCCGGAACTGATCATCATCTCCGCCGGCTTCGACGCCCGGCACGGTGACCCGCTGGGCCGCTTGGAATTGACCGACGACGACTATCGCGATTTGACCGGCTTGGTGCTGGAGATGGCCCACCAACACGCCGAGGGCCGCGTAGTCTCGATCCTCGAAGGCGGCTATAATCTCAACGGCCTGGCCAGTGCCGCCGCCGCGCATTGCGGTCGCTTGCAGCAAGGCTGATCGCCGAGTGGTTCTTTGTGGTTGGTGCGTTTCACGCACCTTACGAAGATAGCTAGTACACCACCATGCTTAAAATTGTGTGTGTCGTGTAGCGGGGCCGCTTGCGGCCCGTGTTGCCCTTGCACCGCAAACACGGGCGGCAAGCCGCCCCGCTACACAATTTTAGGATTGGTCGGGTACTAGGCAACCCGAACTTGTTTGCCGATCGTTCGTTCTGCCTCTTCCGCGGGAAGGAATTGCCAGAGCCCCTCGCCCATGAACGGCTGCGAAAATGACCGAGCTGCCGACATCGACCGGATGGCCGCGCAGCCGTTGGACGTGTTGGTGATCGGCGGCGGAATCGTGGGCTCGGGCGTTGCCCGCGACGCGGCTATGCGTGGTCTGCGCGTCGGCCTGGTGGAGCAATATGATTTCGGCTCCGGCACCAGCAGCCGATCCAGCCGCTTGCTTCACGGCGGCCTTCGCTATTTGGCCCAGGGTCGCATTGGCCTGGTGCGCGAGGCCAGCTTGGAGAAGCGGGTCCTGCATGGCATCGCTCCGCACGTCGCCGAGCCGCTGCCGTTTCTGTTCCCGTCGTACCGGGGCACTCCTTGGCCGCTCTGGCAACTGCGGATCGGCGTGAAGTTCTACGACCTGCTCTGTAGCGGCCGCAACCTTGGCCGCAGCGAATCGCTCGACACTGCCCAGACGTCTGCGCTGGTGCCTGGTCTGGCCCGCCGAGGACTCAACGGGGCGGTCCGCTACTTCGACGGACTGACCAACGACGCCCGGCTGGTGATCGACACGCTCCGCTCGGCGTCCCGCCACGGGGCGCTGCTGCAAAACTACTGCCGTTTCGAGCGCGCCGAGCGGCAGGTCGGGCAATGGCACGCTTGGGTGCACGGCGCCCGAGACGGCCGGGAGTGGGAACTCGCCTGCCACACGATCGTCAACGCCGCCGGCCCGTGGGGCGATCGATTTCCCCATAGCCGGGTGCAATTGCGGATGACCAAGGGCGTGCACCTGGTGATCGATCGCGCGCGTTTGCCCATCCCCAGCGCGGTCGTGCTTCCGGAGGGCAAACGCATCCTGTTTGCCATCCCCTGGCAGCAGCGGGTGATTTTGGGCACTACCGACACCGATTACCAGGGCAACATCGAGGACATCGCCTGCGAACCGGCCGACATGCAGTACGTGTTGGAAGTGGTCAACCTGGTGGTCCCGGACGCCTGCTTGACCCCCAGCGACGTGATCAGCACCTGGGCCGGCTTGCGGCCGTTGGTGGCCAATTGGCGCGGCAAGCCGTCCGACATCTCCCGCGCCCACGTCATTCGCCCCAGCGAGCCGGGTTGGTGGGACATCGCCGGCGGAAAACTGACGACCTACCGGCTGATGGGCGAGCAGATGGTGGACCGGCTGGTAGAACACTTGGGCCGGCAGACGCCGCCGTGCCGGACGGCCTCGGAGAAGCTCTTGGAGCCCAGCGACGCGGCCGAACTGAGCGGAATTGCTCCGCCGCCGGTGGAGCAGACCGTGGTCGAGCACTATTGCCGCCACGAGTGGGCGGCGCATTTGTCGGACGTGATGATCCGCCGCACCAGTTGGCATCATTACTGGCCCGAGGCGCCGCAGATGGCCGCCCCGGTGGCCGGCTGGATGGCTGGCGTGTTGGGGTGGAACGCCGAGCAGACGGCGGGCGAGATTGCCGCCTATCAGGCCCTCTGCCGCGTAGACCGCGCGTGCTGCGGCGGTACTACACCATGATGAGCGACAACATCACGTAAGCGACGAGCAGCGTCAAAGGGAGGACCAGCGGAATTCGTTTGCCTCGCCGCTTACCTTGGACTATTGAGCCTAGCCAGAAGAGGCAAGCCATGCCGACCGCGATCCAGCCGACGCGATCGACGCCCATTCCATAACGCATTGCAGCCTCTCCTTGCCACTGTGCTTGCGTCCGTTCCGCTTGCGTAAGATTCATCGATCTAGCCACCGCCCCCGCTGCGGTCCCATAATAGTGTTTGCCAATCAGATCACAGGCGATAGCGATCAAGAATAGGCAACACGAAGTTACAAAGAGAGTTTTCACCGGGCGCGTTCCATGTTCGATTAGTCCGCCATCACGCAGCGGCGCGAGAGCCGCGACCAACGGTCGTCGCCTTCCGTCACGGGCCGTCATTTTCTGCTCGGCCGAGCGGTATCGTTGCTGTGCTGGGCAATCCAGTCCTCCAGTTCCCGCCAATCGACCGGCGGGAGCTCCGTGCGGTCGGGGCGGAGGTGCGCGGCGCCCTTGACGTAGATGTGGATGATCTCGTCCGCCGGCTTCTCGGTGTTCCAGTGCAGAAGCACGCGGATGCAGCGTCGCAGCGAATTGGCGACGTCCAACTCGTGGACGCACATCAACGCCACGTCCCACCAACCCAATTGCCGCGCCGCCAGGGCCGGAAACTCCGCGTCCAAGTCGGTCGTGGTGGAGAAAATCGCGCTGCCCACCTCTTCCGGCTTGATCCCGTTGCGGCGGATCATCAGCGCCAACAACTCGCGGGTCGCCTTCAGGATCTCCTCGGGACTGTTGTCCTCCGCGGTCGTCGCCCCGCGCACTCCTCGACAAGCCATCACGCACTCCCTTCATCGTCGGGACTAGGAGCTAGGGATTAGAACAATCCCCGACCCCCGCAGCCCGTTGCAGTTATTCTGGCAGTGGACCGTTTAGCGGCCGACGGCACGTCGGCCTTACATGCCCAACGTTGGCCGACGTGCCGTCGGCCGCTAAACTCACAACTTCGACCGCAACGGTGCACTCATCCCTATTCTAGCTATTTTTTCGGTCCGAACAACCGGTCCAATTGTTTGCCCAGTTCCCCCTGGAGCATGTTTCCCGCCGCCTTTTGCAGGAATTGGCGGCTGAGGTCCGCCATTACTCTTTGATCGAGCTGCGGCTTGCCGAGTGTGCCGGCGATCGGCACGCGGATCGTCTGGTTGCGAAAGGTCTGCGCCAGCAGGGGCGTGTTCTCCAGCCACTTCGGCGGCACCGGCATTTCCGCCACCAGGTTCAGCGTCTGATCCAGCCCGACCGACCCGTACGTGCGGACGGTGAACTCGGGGAATATCAACTCCAGGCCCTGGTGCTCGACGCGGCCGTGCGACATGCGGAACACGACCGTCGACTCCTGCCGCAGCTTGGCGGGCGTCTCGCGGCCAAGGAATACGGCAAACTGGCGGACCAGCGGGCCCGGGCCGACCTCCATCGTGTGGATGGTGAACCGGCCGGCCACTTCTCCTTTCGCCAAATCGCCCAGCGGGATGCGGCAGCCATCCAAGTCGATCGAGAACTCGCCCTGGGCCGTCGTCACGTCGGCCAACACGGGGGCAATGTATTTCAACAGCGACGTGCACAACTCCGGATTGACCTGAATCCGTCGTGCCAGTGGCCCACTGGGCAGGTCGAACTCGATGGGGTCGGGCGTCAGCCGCACCGTCGGCGCCACGTGCACCTGCCCCTGGCCCACGGCCAGATCCAGCGGCTCGATTTGCACCTGGCCGTTGGCCATGGCGGCCTTCAAGGCGCCGCGGCCCAGTTGCAGCCCGTACAGATTGGCCGAATCCCACGCCAGTCCCGCGGCGGCCGATCCGCTCCCCAGCGCGAACGGCCCGCGATACCAGGCCGGCGAAGAGCCGCGCCCGGCGATGCGGACGCCGCTACCGAGGCACGGCCGCAACAGCCCGGCCAGCCGCTCCAGGTCATAAGAGACTTGCGCACTCAGTTCCGCGTTGTTGACGCCGCTGACCGGCGCGATGCGGCCGATGGCGTTGGCTGCCACGATGCTGGAAGCAAGCTCCAGTTGCTCGATTTGCACGACGCCGGCCTGCAGATGGTAGTTGCCGCGGGCGGCCAACTGCACGCGCGGCTCCTGAAACTGCTGGCCCGACGAGTCGACGACCGCCAGGTTGGACACCTCGGCGGTGACTTCGCCGCGGACCGCGCCGGCCGCCGGGTGCAGTTCGGCCGCGCCGCGAATTTGCCCGGCGAGTTGCCAGGTGGGCCGTTTGGCCGGGTCGCTGAACCATTGGCGGATCCGCGCCGCGTCGCCTTGGCACTTGAGCGTGCCGGTCAGCTCCATCGCCCCTTTTTCGGGCGTGGCCAGGACGATGTTATTCGCCTGGATCGCCACCGTGGCACAGGACAGGCTGGCCGGCTCGACTTGCAGACGCCGCCGGGCCTGGTTCCATGAGCCCGCCGCCGCCGCGTCCAGCCGCGGCTCGTTCACGTTCAACCACGGCGAGGCCACGATCAACGGTTCGGCAATCAGCGTTGCCTGGCGGAATTCCACGCTCGCGTTCGCCGCCGTGCCTTCGGCCTGTAGGGTGTAAGCGCCGGTGAGCTGGCAGTCTTTCGTCGGCAGCCAGACGGCCAGGCGGCCCGGCCAATTCTGCAACTGGCCTTGTGCATGGACGTGGACCGGCCACGTGCCGCCCTGGCGCAGATCTTGGACGGGCTGCACGAGTCGCGCCTCGATTTGATCGCTCCCCGCGGTGACGTTCACCGTGGCCGTGTCGATCCGCGTCTGCGCGGCGAAGTCGGTTTGGCCTTTGGCCGAAAATAGCGCCACCAGGTCGTCTTCACGCCACGGCGGCCGATTCGGCAGCGCTAGCTGGAGATTGTGGAGCCGGAACTCGGCATCGGCGTCGAACGTTTGTTGCGGCGAGCGCGTCCAGTGGAGGTTGCCCGATCCTTCGCCGGCCCATTGCATGGCGCCGAAATCGACGAACTGGCCCAGTTGGTCGGACAACTGTTTGAGATTGAAGTTCCACGAGGCGGCCAGTGCGTCGGGCGTGCCGTGCGCTTGAATCTTGAGGAAGTCCGCTTCGCACTGCAGCGCATCGACGGCCGGCCCGGCCGCCGTTTCGTGGACGTCGAGCAGCAACGATATCGGCCGCTGCCAGGCGATGGGGCGTCCCGCGGCGGTCCCGGCAAGGCCGGCGGCGTCGAGCTGCGCGTGCCACTTCATGCCCTGCGGCTCGGGCCGGCCGCTGAAGGCCACCTGCACCTGCCCCGACTCGATCTCCACCTGTTTCCGCAGCCGAAGCGTGGCGGGCAAGAACCGGGCCAGCCGGGCAACGTCCACGCGGCCGCTTAGCTCGTGCCGCTGCTGCCAGAGCGAAGCGAGCGACCAGCCGCCCGCCTGGTCCCGCCGCAGCGTGCCCGACAACGACGCATTGCCCAGGTCGCAATCGATCGATGCACTCTCCACTTCCACGCGATCGGCCTGCCACGACACCTGGCCGACGGCGTGAAACCGTTCCAGCCGTGCCACGTCGGTTTGCAGTGCGGGCGTGGTGAGCGAGAAGGCTTCCATGCTGAGGTCGCCCTGTACGCGGTTCTGGCCGCCGCCCTGGCTCCCCCACGACGCCCGGAGATCGGAGGAAAGCTGTCCGGTGAGCGTCGTGCCCGGTGCCAAGCGGGCCGCGATCGCACCGAACATCGCCAGCGGAAGATCGGTGGCAGTGAGTTTTGCCTCGCTCCCGCCGGCGGCGATCTTCACACTGGCCGTGAACTTGCCCGCTCGCCGGGCGTCGGGCAGATCGGCCGAAACCGTTGCCGCCAGCGGCCCGTCGGCGCCGGCGGACATGTCGACGGTGGCCGTCAATTTCTGGACTTGCCAACTCCGGCCGATGCGCTGATCGGTCAGGGAAAGGCTGCCGTCGACGATCTCCAACAAGAAGCCGATCTGGGTCGGCGATTTCTCCTTCATTTCCTGCGGGGCGAGAGGTTTTGCCAGCAGGTCTTCCGCATTGCTGCCGTCGTCGCGGAGCACGAGCGACAGTTTTGGGCTTTCCAGTCGGATCCGGCCCAGGTTCGCGTGGTTCCATACGAGGTCGGCCAGGCAGCGGTCGCTGCTGGCCGCCGGCAGCGTGAGCACCGGCTTGCCCTCGGCATCCCTGAGCGTCACGCCTTGCACGGCGAGGGGCGAGAACCAGCCGAGCGAGGCCGCCTCGACCGTCAGATCGCCGTGGAGATTCGCGGTGGCCAGTTTCAGACCCCAGTGCAACAACGGGGTGTGGGCGGCGATGCCCGGCAGGAACCCGACGAGGGCCGCCAGCACTGCCAGCACCGCCAGCAACCGCAGCGGCCGTCGTTTTTTCGCCGCCGGGGCCGAGGCGACTTTTTCCGCGTCCGCCGGCCGATTGTGGCGTCGGCGGTGACTGGTGGCGGCCATGATCGGCCTCCCGAAGAGAAAAATTACAAGCAGCGAATTGTAGCCGTTCGGCCAGGGCCGTGCCAGAGGAAGAAACGTGCCCAGAAAATATAACAGGCCACGTTGACAATTCGCGGCCGCAGCTCGGCATTTTTTGAGCAGATCTGGCGTCAACCGCCCATGCACGTCGTCGGCAGGCTCATCTGCCGCCGAGGTACTGAACCAGTTTATCCAGCCCGACGCGGTCGATGGTCGCGCCAAACCGTTCCCCCGCTGTCCCTTCCGCCACAAACCAGTCAATGACCGCTTCGACCACTTCGAACAGGCGTTCTTCGCTGCCGACCTCCAGGGAAAGGACGTCTGCGCAACGGGGATGCTTTCCCATTTTTCCCCCGACGCACACCGTGAAACCCTTGGCGCGCCCCATGACGCCCAGATCGTTTTCGATCGGCTTGGTGCATCCGTTCGGGCATCCGGCGATGGCGATTTTGAATTTGTGGGGAAGTCCCTTTCGCAAGCCCACGCGCGCATGGAGCCGTTGCGCCAGGCCCTGCGAATCAATGACGCCGTGCATGCAGTACGAGCCGGGGCAAGCAACGATGCTTCGGACGCATCTTCCCGCGGCGGCAAGCCTCAAGCCCGCTCCCTCCAACGCGGCACGCAGCGGGCTGAGATTCTCGAAGGGAACATGCGGAATCTCCACTCCTTGCCGGGTGGTGAAGTGTACCGAGCCGTCGCCAAACTGTTCGGCCGCGCGGGCGACGGCCTGCAATTGCGCGGCATCCAGGTAGCCGCCGACCACGCCTAGACGCACGCTAAACAGCTCTCCTCCCTTTTCAGCGATCATCGCTTGGGCCTTGAGCGTCTGCAACTCCTCGCGAGAAAGCCGTCCCATCAATGCGATTCCTTGTGTCGGCGCAAAAGTTTCATCCGCGTCATAAGTCACGTCAATTACCAGACATTATACTAGGCCTTGTCGGAAAAGCCCAACGGCACCCAAAAGTCATTCTGAGCGAAGCGAAGAATCTGCGAAAAAACCGCTGGGAACGAAGAGATCCTTCGCTTCGCTCAGGATGACAGTGGGGCTTTTCCAACAAAGCGTGGAAGCCAGATCGACTGGAAGCCAGATCGACTGGAAGCCAGATCGTGCGGAGTCGTTTACTGCTCGATCCGAAACCCATCCACGGCCACCACCGAATCTTTGGCCCGCGCATCGTGTTGGCCGAGCACCGTAATGCGCAGCACGTGTCGGCCGGCGGGCAGGTCTTTGCGATAGACGCAGACGCCCCAAATATCGTCGGCGGAATAGGTGTCGACGATTTCCGCGGGACCGCCGTCCACGCTGACCGCGGCCTTGCCGGCGTCGGCGCCGAGCTTCGAGAACCAGAGAATCCGCCGGCCGTCGAAGGCCATCGAGACGGTTGCCCCTTTCGCTTTGGACGCGGTAAGCGTGCCGGCATAAGCGGGCTGTAAACCGGTTTGCGTTTGCCATGAGCCGGCATACTGGAGATCCGCGCCTGGGGCATCGTCGACGATCCGGGCCGGAGGGGCCGCCGCGCCGGCCGCCAGGGCACTAGCCGAGGCATTGCCCGCTCCGTCCACGGTGCGGACCTCATACTTGGCCGCGAGATCGGCGCCGGCCGAGTGGTCGAAATAGTAG
>Ga0182014_10008078_pt1 | contig 10864 bp, 6 predicted proteins | sample 612S2DmetaG_FD_120489 | JGI IMG/M metagenome (GOLD analysis project Ga0182014, IMG submission 120489) | Permafrost microbial communities from Stordalen Mire, Sweden - 612S2D metaG | ecosystem: Environmental > Terrestrial > Soil > Wetlands > Permafrost | place: Sweden: Stordalen | collected... | reverse complement strand
TGAGAAAGGGGTCCTCACCGTATGTCTCCTGGCCACGCCCCCATCGGGGATCGCGAAAGATATTGATGTTTGGCGACCAGAAAGTAAGCCCGTAGTAAACGGAATGAATGTCGTGACGCACAGCCTCGTTGTATTTTGCCCGGGCCTCAGTGGAGATGACATCCGCTTCCTGGCCAACAAGTTCCGTATCCCAGGTGGCCGCCATGCCGATGGCCTGAGGAAAGAGCGTCGCATAACCTGACCGCGCAACGCCATGCAGGCCCTCATTCCACCAGTTATAACCCGGGATATTGAGCCGTGGAATAGCTGCGGAATCATTGGTCATCTGCGATATCTTTTCCTCCAGGGTCATCCGCGAGACCAGATCATCGACGCGCTTCTTAATTGGAAGCGATACATCCTGATAGGGAAGCAAACGGACGGTTTGAGCAGATGCGATGAATGAAGCAATGCAAGCAAGAAGGAGTGAAGCAGGAATTAAATGAAGCCGCATAGTAATTTGCATCTCCAGGAACTGGGCGCTGAGCGAATGGTGCGCATGGAAGTTTATTCAAATGGAAGTACATGCTCTTCGGCGGCTTCAACGAGCAATTCAAGAACATCCAGGATTTCCGGAATTGAATTTTTCTCGTCATGCGAATCGCGTCCAAGTGTCAGTTTGGTCAGGTTGAGAACCTCATTGCCTGCGGTATCGATTACTCTCAGATGCAGCGTGTACTTCCGACCGATCTCCATCAGCCTGACCCTATGCTCCGCGGCTTCCGCTCTCTGGTTAGCGCCGGCGGCGCGAACAGCCTTGCGAGTTCCTTTCCGCTGTAGGTCGCCGGACTTCGCATTCCCTCGCATGTATCCCTCCGTCGTCCCGTAACGAGTCAAGTGTGGAACGCGCCGCTCAAACATGGGTCACCTGACAAGTGTGGAGCCGGTGAAGGCTCCACTCTTGCAGGACATACAGAGTGATGTTGCTCAGAACCTCAAGTGACCGGAAATGTTGATCCAGCGCGAGTTCGGTTGATTGTCTCCAAAAATCCTTCCGAAATTGGGATCGGTCGGGTTGGTATCCGGACCGCCAAGACCCAGATGGTTGAAGACGTTGTAGGCTTCAATGCGAGTTTCCAGTTTGAGTTTCTCGCTTATGATTGGGAAATTTCTCTGGAGGTTCATATTGAACTCATCCCAGGCAATCTGCCGCAGGCCTTTAACTTGCGTCGGTCAGACCCGAAGATTGTTGCCGGTGGGTTGGCAAAGGCTGTTGGTAACAAAACCTGTGCCGGAGTAAGTGCAGGTCCCCAGAAAATTCCCCTGGGAGTCCAGGTTTGGAGTGGACGTTGGGTTCCCAGCGGTAAGCCATTGGATGTAATTCGATCCGCCTGTTGCCTGACCATTGACATAAGTGGGCTTCTTGAGCTTGACGTCGCTCGCCCTGAACTGGCCCACATAGAACAGGTTGTTCCATCCGATAGGCTGTCCTGTTTGAGCCTCCCAAGTCGTACTGAACGTGAATCCGCCCAATATCGCCGATCCCACTCCTGTGTTTTCCCACATCTTGCCGCGGTCGAACGGAAGCTGGTAGGCTCCCTCCGCAGTGGCCCGGACTGGCACGATGTTACTGTTGCCCTCCCAGCTGGGAACTGTATCGAATCCGTTCTTGTAGTAATCGCGGTTCGAGTCCTTCGTGAGTTGAAGCGAACCCATCAGTGTCAACCCGTTGTAAAGCCTGCGATTCACGATGAACTGAATAAGCTGGTACTTCGTCTCCCCGATTGACTCGTTGATGTTGAATTGCCCCATCTGCGGATTGGGATGAACGAGGTTGGAGATGCTTGTGACCGGGGATGTGAAGAAGGTGTTAAGCGACCACAGACTGTAGAGCGCCGGATTCGAAGCTTGAACGCCGCTGAAATTCGAGAGCGAAAAGGGGTTGGGAATGTTGTTGCCCAACACGCCCAGTTGTGGATTCGTAATTGAGTTGTTCGGCTGGTTCCCTCCCGCCCAAAACGATGCGGGGGTTGGCGACTGCGGCTGCCCCATGGGGATGTTTGTTGTCAGTCCGCCCAGATATGCCACTTCAAGTGACGTGGCGTTGCCGAACTGGTGCTCGACACCAAAGTATGCGCGATACTGCCGGGCCGGCGTCAGGTCGTGGTCGGATAGACTTCCGGGGCTCCCCCCCACGTAGAACAGGGATCCTCCTCCACTGCCAATTGGCGAGACGAAATTCGATCCGTTTGACCCTACAGGAAATGGATTCGAAATCGGTGGAGCGGCAGTAGTAAAATTCGTCCCGAATGTAGTAGACGAATTGGCGTTTGTGCTTGCGCTGAACCCGTCCTGATCGGTCAGTCCCGAGTTGGGTGCGACCTCCGCGTTCAGAGTATCGAAGTAAAGTCCCAAACCTCCGCGAATCACGGTGTTGGAATTGACCTGATAAGCAACTGAAAGCCTCGGCAAGAAACGGTAGCTGTTATTAAACGCGTTTGTCGGCGCTCCGTTCACGCCTGCGAATTCCGGGCCGCCCTGTATCGTAAGAGAGGCTGGCAGCAACGCTAACTGAGCGTCGGTTAGGCCGGACTTAGCCGCTTGATAGGCGGTATTCACAGCTCCAGAGATGGACAACTGCGCGGTCGGATCCCATCCGACGATCTGACGGTTGTGCTTCTCCACCGGACCGGCTTCCCATTCAAACCGGATGCCGGGAATGACGGTCAGTTTGCTGGTTACGCGCCATGTATCGCCGAAATATAGCGCGTAATAGGGAGTGTGAAACGACTGGGCCACCTGTTGCGAGGCTGACGCATTACTTTGTACGCCCATCAGAAACGACGCATAGCTCAGCCCTTGATTTGTCGATGGATAGGTGGAATCGCTCCCGTTGTTTTCCTGGTCGTAGTTGTTGCCGAAGTTATAGGATCCCGAGGTATTCCCTTGTTGAAGGTTAGACCAGTTTATTAACCGGTACTCGGCGCCGGCGCGAATTGTATGCCGCCCCTGCACACGCGTAAAGTTCCCGCGGAATGCCAGCATGCGGTTCCAATGTTCGGTACTGTTCACCTGTCCGATCTGATTATAGTTCGCAACATTGATTACCGGCAGGGTGGGTTGGGCGAGCCCCGCATACGTCTGGGCATAGGCCGGCAGGCCCACGCTGTTGGGACTGAGTTTTTCGTAACCGGGATAGAAGCAGCACTGGTCGGCATAGTTGTTTGCGCCAACGGTAACGTCGAGGCTGGTGCGCGCACTGAACACGTGGTTCCAGCCTACGGCGCCGGTGTCAATCGAGCGAGGGCCTGATTGTAAATCCACGTCGCCAACAGTAAAGCCGCTGGCGTTGTTCGTGTAGTTCGACCTCGTGTACCGGAAGAAAGCATGATCGCTCTGGGTTACTACCCAGTCGACACGCCCGGTGTAATCGCGGTAGGTCTGCGGAACATCCTGACCATAGGCGTAATTACCACCATACGGGTTGGTTTGGTTTGGGGTCGGCAATAGGCTGTTGTAGACTGTCGCCATGGCGCCATTCAAGAGCCTGTTTGCCGGCAACTTATTACCGCATATCGGGTTGCGGCGGGGAATGCCCTTCGAGTCGATGGTAACCGAATAAGGATCATAGATTTGGTACTGGCCGTAGTACGTCGCCCCCGTGCCGCAATAGGATGTGAAAGCCGAGGGTGGTGTGCCCGCATTCGGATCAATGAGATCGCTGAAGTCCCCGCTTCTCTCCTGAACGGTCGGGACAGTCGCGAGCTGGGTATGGGTACCCGAAAGAACGTCGTCGAGAACCGATGCGAAGAAGAAAAGCTTGTCCTTTCCGCTAAATACCTTTGGAATGCTGATGGGACCGCCGACGGAGAAGGCGCCATTGTTTTCATGGGTTCCCGGCCAGCCAACCTGGTATTGAAGGTCCAGGCAGCTTGTAGTGGGGCTAATAAGTGAGAACTTAGTGGTGGAGAGTGAATTGTTGCAGCCGCTAACCTTCTCCTGATAGCGGTAATTCAAACCCTGGAAGTGGGCGAACGCCGACCAGCGCTTATTCTCGTAGTTCTCGCGAATGTCTCCGTGGAACTGGTTGGCTCCGGACTTGGTGGTTTGCGTGATGGTGGCTCCGAGTGTATGCCCTACACTCGCATCAAAACCGGTGACGTCGAATTTAACATCGCCAAGCGAGTCCCCGGTCGGGTTGATGGCGTTATTTCTCTGCTGCATGTTTGGAGCGCCGTCCAAGCTGTATTCGCTCCGTTGCTGTTGCCCGAATGTTGAGAAGTTTGAGACACCGTTCCAGCCTATCGTGCCATCAGTCGAGAGGGTTTGCGAGAACGGGGATTGTACACCCGGAGCCAATTCAAGAAACCAGGCTGGGTTTGAACCGGATGCCGGATACGCTTCCAGTTGCTGGGTTGTGAGTGTCTGCCCAAACGAGCCGTCTTCCGTGTTCAGAAGGGTGACGTCCGCGATGATCGTCACGGTTTGGGAGACGCTTCCTGTTTTCAGTTTGAGAATTACGTTGTCTGCGCCGCCGCCTTCAAGCGTTACACCTTCTCTCAAAAGAGTTTCGAATCCGGGCGCGGTCGCAGTGATTTTATACTTTCCGGGGACCAGACCATCGACCTCGAAGTAACCGGAACCGTTCGTTACAGAGTTCGAGGTCACGTTCGTTGCAACGTCGGTGACCTCCAGTTTCGCTCCCACAATTACAGCGCCGGCTGGATCGGTGACAGTACCATTGATCGTTCCCAGTCCATTGCTCTGAGCGCTTGCAGAAGCGCCCGCTAGCGATATCCAGACACAGAGGGTTGCGATTGCGCCGGCCACAAGCCAGGAGCGCCCCTTACGTGATTCCATTCTGCGGTGATGCAATAAGTCTTTCGGCGTCATCTCTTCCTCCCCTAAGAAGTTTGGTTGTATGCCTTTTTCGTGACCTCGCGATGTCGGTTTTCAAGGCCGGAGAAAACACTATGCCGCCGTTTGCGAGAATGGCAACGTTAGGAGGGAGTCCTAACGGTTCTGGTATATTGCTGAAAATACATGTCTTGTCTTAGCGAACGAGCCGTAACGGTAGGTACGCTCGTTAGAGCGTACCGGGGCACCGAATTCAATGCATGACATCTAAAGTGCGCCCCACCAGCACTTCAGAGCGGGCGTGAAGGTGAGGTCTTGTCCTCAGTCATTCGATCCTAATCGCGCTCAGCCCGGAAGGATTTTGCTGACACCTACGGCCATTGGAGGTCGATAAGTAGTTCCAAAACGACGGACTCAGGCAACCGCTGAGAGAATCGCAAAGCCATAAATTCATTGGTCTTGCGCAGCTTTGATAAGCTCGAATTCAGCGCGGGAGAGCCTTTGTGCTCCAGGAACGGATCAGCCTACACCAGTGCTGAGGATGGTATCAACCTGTAGTCCTGGAAGCGCTCCAAGGAGCCCGCATGGAAGTATCGCTGAGCCTCAGTATTCAACAGGGAAAATCTAACGTTTGGCGCGACCTTCCGCGTTGACCGCGGGCTCATCGACCTGAAGAATGCGGTCGGCAGCCACGTTCTTGAGTTCCTGGACAATCCCACTTGGCCATCGAATCTCGACATCCTGTGCGGTCGTTTCCGAGCCCAATCCAAAATGGGCACGCGGATCGCTGGAGGAAAGATAGCCGCCGGTTGTGGTCACCGTGACCCACTGCGGCCCTTTGGAGGTTGTTACCTTCACCAACGCGCCGATTCCGTCGCGATTGCTCTTGTGCCCGACCAGTTTGAGCGTTAGCCAATGGTTCGTTGTCTCTGTTTCATTGTGCAAAATATGGGTCGTCCCACCGTTCGTGGTGACGACGGCGTCGATTCTCCCATCGTTGTCAATGTCGCCGATGGCCATTCCTCGCCCAACCCATGCCTCATGAAAGATGTCGCCCGACTTGGACGAGACATCGACAAACTTCTTGCCGTCATTGCGCACCAGCATCATGGGTTCGCGATAGCGCAGCTCTGGAAAGCTCTTTTCGACAGTGTCGAGATCATGTCCCTGCGCGATCAGCAGATCCTTCCAACCGTCGTTGTCGTAATCGAGAAATCGCAGACTCCAGCCTGAATGCAGCAGTGTCATGCGGCCAATTCCCATCAGGTCGCTGGTGTAGTTGAAGGTACCGTCGCGCTCGTTGTGATAGAGCGCATATTTCTGATTTGCCAAATCCGTCACAGCCAGGTCGGGAAATCCATCATTGTCGTAGTCGGCAAAATCCACTCCCATGCCTGCGTAGGTTCGCCCCTCAGAAGTAACTGCAACCCCGGTCTCCAAGCCCACCTCTTCGAATGTTCCATTCGGCTTTTGATGGAAGAGAAACTCAGGCATTGAGTCGTTGGCGACGAAAACGTCCACCCGCCCGTCCCGATCATAGTCCGCAATGGCAACCCCCAGGGCTTTGGCAGGCTTGTCGAGCCCCAGCTTATGCGACACCTCGGTAAAATGACCATTGCCGTCGTTGTGATACACCAGCATGGTGATTGGCTGGAAGACGTCCGGATGGCAATAGCCGCGATTGTCCGGCTGTCCGCACCATTTATCGTCCCAGTCCCATGTGACGTAGCGGAGCACGACAAGGTCCAGCAAACCATCGTTGTCGAGATCGACCCAAGCCGCGCTCGAAGACCAACCGCTCCCGCCTACGCCGGCCTTGTCCGTCACATCGGTAAAGGTGCAGTCACCATTGTTGTGGTAAAGGCGATTGCCGCCGTAGCCTGTTACATAAAGATCTTCATAGCCGTCATTGTCGTAATCGGCTGCGGCAACCCCCATGCCATATCCGACACCTTGCAGGCCGGCCTTTTCTGTGACATCTTCAAAAGTCACATCACGCTTTTGGTGATAGAGCCGGTTCCAGAATTTCGGTCCGGTTTTTTGGGGGATCGTTCCCTTGGGTGTTGGGTCGGCGAACGGTGCGCCATTCACCAGAAAGAGGTCGAGGCGCCCATCGTTATCGCAATCGAACAGCGCGACTCCCGAACCCATTGTCTCCAGCAAGTATTTGCGCGACGTATGCGGAGCTTGGTGCAGGAAGCTCACCCCGCTCGTTGCGGCGATATCGACAAGCTTTCCGGGCGCCATCGCCGCGGAATCTTGCGGCGATGGCGCACCGAGTGAAACCATTGAGACGGCCGCCACGCCCACGCAGAGGCGTGCGGCCAGTCCCGCTCTCAACAACCTTAGCCGCCCATACTGGTTCCGTGTCACTACGCTGCAACCACTCCATTTGCATTCCTGCAATCTTGTTCGCCGAAGCCGCCAGTCCGAATGCTCCAAGTGGCCGGTGCAACTGCGAAATACCCAACCCGCCGCAAGGGCCATCTCACGGCAAGCTCTTATTGCACTAATCAGGCCGATAGGGTTGCGTCACCAATTGCCGTTGCAATTCATTCTTATCGGAGAGCTGCATCGCTCGAGCAAGCTCCGCTTCTGCCTCATTCTTGCGGCCCAGCTTGGATAACGTCAGTCCATGATAATAGCGCGCTGTACGGTAGGCCGGCACCGACTTGATCGCCGCCTCCAATTCGCTCTCAGCTTCGTCATACTTCTTCTCTTCGTAGTTGAGGATAGCGAGTCCGGTCAGCGCTCCGCCGTGCGTTGAATTGCGCGCGAGTGCCTGCTCGTACTGCGTTCTTGCGTCGGCCTTGTTTCCTTCACGGCGTGAAATCTCTCCAAGTCGGTAGTACGACTCCGCCTGATTGGGATTCTCCTTGATCGACAGCATGAACTGGCTGCATGCCTCGTCGTCTCTTCCCAATGTTTGGAGCACAATCCCGTAGCCGTAGTATGCAGCTGGATTGGTCGGGTCTTGCTTGATGTAGGAAAGCCAAGCTTGTTCAGCGGCTTGCATCTGACCGAGATCCATTTTTACCCGCGCGACAGTGTACAGCGTGTTCAGGTCATTGGGGCGAATTCGCAGCGCTTCCGCCAAGGCTTTGTCAGCATCGACAAACAGCTTCAGATAGTCTTCCTGAACACCGAGATCAGCAAGCAAATCGGGATCGTCGGGCACCCAATAGCGCGCCCGGAGCAACAGCCATAATGCCGCTTGCTCCCGATGTTCTCGCTTCTCCGCAAGTGAGAATCGAACGGCCGCGTCCACTTCATTCTTCCTTGCAGCGGCATCGCTCCGATCCGTCTGCAGGGCCTTTTCGAACGCCCTCATTTGTGCGCTTGCCGCATTTAACTGCGGATCGGGCGGCGGGACACTCTGCGAATGGGCTACAAGAACGGTTCCGAAGATGGCGAACGCCACTGAACGCAGAAGGAACAAGAAATGAGAGTAAAAAGGGTGCAGCCTATGGCCAGGCTCGACTTCGCTTGCACGATTGCGATTCATATGCGCCCTCTCAACCGAGGCCGAGGCCGTTAAGAATACCTGACTGCACAGCTAAGATCTTCGGCAGCCTGTCAGCTCTGGGACCAGCGAGTGGAAGGCATGTTTGCGCGGACTACCCAGTCACTCTTACAAATCCCAGCCAATATTACACCGGCAATGAGGCGCCCGCAACGTTAGCTTACATGCTTAACGTTGACGTATCTGATTGACAATACGATCGATAATGAAGCGGCTGCAGACTAACCGTAGACACGCGTCCTCGCTCGACTGCGGCATGTCGACATCGGCCGCTCAACGCTTGAAGCTGAAACCGCGCTTTTCGCGCATACCCCGCTATCGTGCTCCCACCGGGCTGCATTTCGCGCATAGCTCCCCAGTGATTCCCTTGCCTTCTATGATGGTGTAAATGCGATCGACGCCGGGCAGTTTCACCGTCTCCTTCGCACCACCTGGCCAGCGAATCTCCACACTGTCGATTGAGGTGGCATCACCCAGGCCGAAATGGACCCGTTGATCGTTCGATGAGATGTAGCTGCCGCCGCTCAGCACGTCTGCCCGTTGACGCATGCCTGCGCGATTGAGATAAACCGATGCGCCGATGGCATCACGCGGGCCTCGCTGGCTACCCACAAGTTTCAACTCCACCCAGTGATGGCGGTCGTTGTTGACATTCCGCAGCAATGTCGGCGATCCGTAAATGGGATTGATCACAACGTCGATCTTTCCGTCGTTGAAGAGATCGCCAAAGGCCGCGCCGCGTCCCGAAGTCACCACGGCCAAGCCGGTGCCTCGTACCGGCGGCACGTACTCGAACCGTTTACCCTCGAGGTTGTGGAAGAGCAGCGGGCGCTCCGCAAAGCTTGTTCCCCAGTCGCTCTTGTCCGCCGCGGGATAGACATGCCCATTGATCTCCATCAGATCGAGCCAGCCGTCGTTGTCGTAGTCCAGAAAAGCAGCTCCCCACCCCACAAACGGGATACCGAGTTTCCCAATTCCTGCTTCGTAACTTACGTCGGTAAAGGTTGCATCGCCGTCGTTTCGATAGAGCACTTTGTAGTCGTCAGAGAAATCTGTATTGAACAGGCTCAGGCGCCCCGTGTTCTGATAGTCGCCGATGGCGATACCCATCGACGCAATCTCGCGTCCGTCCTGATTGAACGCATATCCGGAAGTGAGGCTTACGTCCTCAAAGGTGCCATCGCCCTTATTGATATAGAAATAATTGGGGGTAGAATCGTTGGCGACAACCAGGTCCACTTTGCCGTCGTCATTCAGATCGGCAAAGATCGCTGTAAAGCCGTAGTAAGCACGCGGGTCACTGACTCCGGCCTTTTCGCTCACATCGGTAAAAGTGCCGTCCCCATTATTGTGGAAGAGATGATCGCGCTCACCTTGCAGGCCACGCGGCCCGCAAATGACGCTGACACCGCGAAACACGCAATCTGCACCACCCATCGCTTTCGAGCCGGCGTATGGAAGGTTGTTTCGGTCGAAATGGACGTAACCCGCAACGAAGAGATCCAGTTTGCCGTCGCCGTCATAGTCGCCAAAGGTAGCCCCTGTCGACCATCCATCCACGGTGACACCCGCTTTTTCAGCCACATCAGTGAAAGTTCCATTGCGGTTGTTGTGGTAAAGGCGGTTTTTTCCGTAGTTGGATACAAAGATGTCAGGCCACCCATCGTTATCGTAGTCGCCGATGGCCACTCCAAAGCCCCAACGGTCGTTGGTCACCCCAGCCGCGGCGGCCACATCGGTAAAGGTACCATCGTGGTTATTGTGAAAGAGCGCGGCATGTGGCGGCTCTTCTTTGCCGTCCAGCGCTTTGAAGGTTGACCCATTGACCATGTAGATATCGAGCCAGCCGTCGTTGTCGTAGTCAATGAGACCGACGCCGGAGCCATCCGCCTCAAGGATGAGCTTGATCTCCTGTGTGCCCATCACGTGTCGCCAACCCGCAACGCCTGCCTGTTTGGTTATGTCCTGAAAGACGATCGGACCTTGGTCGACAAAACCGCCCGCCGTGATGGGGCGATGTTCCTGATCGTAAACAGGTGCGAAGGTGCCACCAGTACTGTTGCCTCCGGAACTCATGCCGTCTGTTTGGCCCACTGTCGCCGGTACTTGCGCTTTAGGGCCGGGAGACGTTGTTTGTGCGAAGAAGTACAAAGGCGTGACCGCGAACAACGCCACAAAAACACATCTCGTCCACCAGGGCATAAATTCGTGCGGTTCCCTTATGCGGCTCATCCATCCTCGGAGGTACGTTGGCATCTGCATCATCAAGGAGCTCACTTAGGATTTAGCCCTGAAAGCATTTTCGGAGCGAAAATCCGGATCCGGCAGTAGGCGAGCGGCTGACGGAGATACTCGCAAAAGTCCGGGAAGGAAACACGTTGGTTTTTATGGCTCTATGGCAGTATTTGTGGGTAGAGAGGCCGGTGCAAGACTCCGCTCCGTGGAAGAGTCCAAGGGCAGGAGTTTCCCCAACTCGCCTGAGGGGCCAGTTCGAGGCGCAACTGT
>Ga0182014_10008077_pt1 | contig 10864 bp, 10 predicted proteins | sample 612S2DmetaG_FD_120489 | JGI IMG/M metagenome (GOLD analysis project Ga0182014, IMG submission 120489) | Permafrost microbial communities from Stordalen Mire, Sweden - 612S2D metaG | ecosystem: Environmental > Terrestrial > Soil > Wetlands > Permafrost | place: Sweden: Stordalen | collected... | reverse complement strand
TGGAAGCCTGTCACCCTATAACACGATATTTATCAGGAGGCAGTAAAAAGTTGTCAGTTGACAGTTCTCAGTTTTCAGTTAGCAGTTGCCACGATTGGAAGCCTGTCACCCTATAACACGATATTTATCAGGAGGCAGTAAAAAGTTGTCAGTTGACAGTTCTCAGTTTTCAGTTAGCAGTTGCCACGATTGGAAGCCTGTCACCCTATAACTGACAACCGACAACTGATAACTGATAACTGACAACTGATAACTGATAACTGATAACTGATAACTGACAACTGATAACTGACAACTGACAGCTAAACATTATGACGTACCGAACTTTAATCTGGCCCGCTTGCCTGCTCGCGGGGGCCATGCTCGAACCCGTTCTTCCGGCGCAGACGGTGGCCCCGCGGGCGCATTCCGCCGGCTCCTTCCTGATCGGAAAGGTATCCACTTACCTCGGCGTCGGCGTCATGGAAATCGATGCCGACCGCGCCAAGGCGCTCAAGCTCGCCGACGAGCGCGGCGCGGAAGTGACGCACCTCAGCGACGGCGGCCCGGCCGCAAAAGCGGGCATGAAGGCCGGCGACGTGATTTTGGAATACGACGGAACGCCGGTTCGGAGCGCGGCACAACTGCAGCGCCTGGTACAGGAAACCCCGGCCGGCCGGCCGGTGAAGATCGTGGTGTGGCGCAACGGCGCGTCGCTCACGCTTACGCCGGTCATCGAGGCGGAGAAGAACGTGCTGCTCGGCCCCAGCGGCGAGTGGCCCATGCATTCGTTCCCCATGCTCGATTTTCCGGCGGTGCCTCCCATGGATATTCCCCGCATTATTACCGCCATGCAGAGCGGCATGCTTGGAATCGTGGGTGAATCGCTGGGCCAGGAAGAACAGCTCGCCGAATTTTTCGGCGTGAAGCAAGGCGTGCTGGTGAAGTCGGTAGTAAAAGATTCGGCCGCGGAGAAGGCCGGAATCAAGGCCGGCGACGTGATTGTCAAAATCGGCGATACGCAGGTAGCGACTTCGCAGAACATTACCAGCGCGCTGCGCAGCCCGCGGGGCACGCATTCGGTCACCGTGACGGTGGTGCGCAACCGAAAAGAAACTGCGATTCCGGTCACCATCGGGCAGCCGGAAAATCCGGATCACGCGGGCTTCTATTTTTACCCTCAACAGTTTGGGCCTTTTGACAGCTTCGCCATCCATCCGGCATACTAGCTTCGGTGGCGCACGCACTCCCGCGTGCAGCGTCGAGTCTCTACTCGACGTTCTACGCTTGGGGGCGTTACGCCGCGAGTCTAACCCGGCGTGAGACAGCACCTGGTGGCGCACTTTAGTCTGTGTGACACCGCAGAAACGCGCCCAGCTTCTCCACCGCCGCCCGCTGAATCTCCGCGTCGTCTCCGAAACCTGGGAGCCACACCAGGTCCGCCTCCTTGCGGAACCAGGCGATCTGGCGCTTGGCGTACTGGCGCGTGTTTTGTTGCGCGTGGAACACCGCTTCGCGCCGGTTCAACTCGCCCCGCAGCAACTGCAGCGCCTGTCTGTAGCCGTGCGACTCGAAGGGCTTGGCCGTAGGCGGAAAGCCCAGCTTGAGAATGCGCTCCACTTCCTCCGCCAGTCCGCCGCCGAACATCCGCTCCGTGCGCGCGTCCAGACGGCGGTAGAGCGCTTCCCGGTCCGGCAACAGGCCCAGCTTCAGGATGCGATAGCCTGTCAGCCCGTCGCGCCCCTGGCGAAAGAGCTGGCTGGCCGGGCGGCGCGCCACCAGCGTCACCTCCAGCGCCCGCGTCACTTTGGGAACGTCGTGGGGGTGAATGCGGCCCGCGGTTTCGGCGTCGAGGCGGGTTAGCAGGCGGTGCAAACTGCCGGCGCGCCGCGCCTCCCGCGCCGCCAGACGCTCCCGCAGCGCCGGGTCGCGCTCCGGTCCGCGGAACAGCCCGTCCACCAGCGCCCGAAGGTAGAAACCAGTGCCTCCGGCGACCATCGGCAGGCGCCCGCGTTCCGTAATCTCACCGAGCGTGCGCCGCGCCACGCGCGCGTATTCGCCGGCGGTGAAAAGCTGGTCGGGATCCACCACGTCGATAAGATGATGAGGCACCCCCCGCCGCTCCGCCACGGGGAGCTTCGCCGTGCCGATATCGAAATGCCGGAAGACCTGCAGGGAATCGCAATTGACGATCTCGCCCGCGAACGCCTCGGCCAAAACCAGCGCCAGCTCACTCTTTCCCGATCCGGTCGGACCCGCCACTGCAACCAGCGGACGCTCGCCTGCATCCTTTCTAGCAGGTGGTGGTCCCGCCTTGTGCACCTCGCCGTGCCGGGCAACTGGAAGGCCGGTCACTGCCTGCGAGGCCCCGTTATACAATAAGAGAGTGCGGTTCGACCGTCGGGGGATCGCACTCGATCGAAAGAAGGTATAGGTTTCATGATTCGGTCAGTCCAAGCGCTTATCGCGATTTCTTTGCTGGCTTCGGCCGGTGCGGCGCAAACTCCCTCCGGTTCCGGCGATGACCGCGCCGGCGCCTATTACAACTTTGCCATGGCGCGGCTGTATGCGCAGTTGGCTGGGTCCGAAGGCAGCCGCGAAGATGTCAACAAGGCCATCCAATACTATCAGCAAGCGCTGAAACTCGACCCTTCCTCCAGTTTGATTTTCGAAGAGCTAGCCAATCTTTACATCGAAACCAACCGCCTGGCGGACGCGGAAACACAAGCCCAGGACATGCTCAAGCAGGATCCCGACAACCTCGGCGCGCACCGCATGCTCGGCCGCGTGTACACAAAAATCGCCGGCGCTCAGCAGGGCCATGTGGACGAAAGCTATCTGCGCAAGGCGGTCGAGCAGTATCAGTGGATCACCCAAAAAGCCCCCAAGGACTCCGAAAGCTGGGTGATGCTCGGCAAGCTCGAGAGCTTTTCCAACAACCCCGCCGAGGCCGAAAAAGCCTTCAACGCGGCCATTGCCGCCAATCCCGACAATGAAGAAGCCCTGGCCGGACTCGCCACCCTCTACTCCGAGATGGGCGATAACAACAAGGCGCTCGAAAAGCTCAAAACCCTGGTCGACAAAAACTCCAACGAGCGTACGCTGGCGATTCTGGCTCAGCAGTATGAGCAGATGGAGGATTTCAAGGATGCCGCCGAAACGCTGAAGAAGGCGGTGGCGCTGGCTCCCGACGACGACCACCTCCAGGCCGAGCTCGCCGAGGTGCTTTCCCAGGCCGGCCAGTACGATGAGGCGCTGGCTATTTACAAGCAGTTGGCCGGGCAGGATTCCCGCGATTGGCGCTACCCGTTCGGCATGGCGCAGATCTATATGCAGCAGCGCGATTACCCCCAGGCGGCCGTCGCGCTGGCCAAAGCGAAGGCCCTCGATCCCGCCGATCTCAATATCCGCAGCGCGGAAGTGGAGTTGCTCGCCGCCCAGCATAAGACCGAGGAGGAAATCGAGGCTCTGAAGCGGATCCTTTCCGATACCGAGCGGCGCAGCTACCGGCCCCAGGATATCCAGAGCCGCGTCGCCTTTCTCGACCAACTGGCGCGGGCGTATCGCGAGGCCGAGCAATACTCTCAGGCGGTCGATACGCTGCAGCAGATTTCCACTCTCGATCCCAACCTGGCGCCCAAAGTGAGCGCCGAAATCGTCGAGACCTGGCGCACGTTCGCCAAAGACCTCAACAACGCGATGAAAGAGGCCGACTCGGCCCTGAAAAAATTTCCCAAAGACCCGATCGTGATCGAAGCCCACGCCAATGCCTTGGCCGACTCCGGGAAAATCGATCAGTCCGCCGCGGAGATGCGCACGCTGCTCGCGGCAGGTCCACGCGTCTACTCGATCGAGATCAACCTGGCGGAGATCTACGAACGCGGCAAGCGCTGGGAAGACATGGCCAAAGCCCTCGATGCGGCCGACAAAGCTCTCGATGCCGACAAGCTCCCGAGCAAGGAAGATCGCGCTACCGTTTCCTTCATGCGCGGCGCCAGGCTTGAGCGGATGAAGAAGTACGACGCTTCGGAAGCCGAATTTCGCAAGTCGATCGATCTGTATCCGAAGAACGCCGGCGCGCTGAACTATCTCGGCTACATGCTGGCCGATCGCAATGAGCGGTTGGACGAAGCCTACAGCCTGGTGAAAAAGGCGCTTGACCTGGAGCCGGACAACGGCGCCTACCTGGATAGCCTGGCCTGGGTTTATTTCCGGCAGGGCAAACTGGCCGAGGCCGAAGACCTGCTCAAGCGCGCTCTTGGCCGCATGAAAGATCCCACCGTGCACGACCATCTGGGGGATGTTTATAGCAAGCTCGGCAAGACCAGGGAGGCCATCGCGCAGTGGCAGGCTTCCCTGCGGGAGTTCCAGCGGGGCTTCGAAGTGGATAACGATCCGGAAGAGGTGTCCAAGGTCAACAAGAAGCTTGACGAAGCGCAGGCGCGCCTTGCCAAGGAAACTCACAACCAGTAGCGGCAGGGTGGCCTAGATAACGTTATAAATTTATCTAAAATACCTATTTTCATAGGTTTGAGTGGATTTGCGCGACCGGTCCTATCGTTTTCGGCCTCGCTGTGGGATACTCATGGTTAGAAGTAGTTTCTAACCCAGATGTCTCAGTTGGACGACGCCGTAACCAGATACAATAAGTTGCTGGAAAGTGGTCCCTACCGCAATTTGGCGTGGGCGGACACCCTGCACAGGCAAATGGAAGAGGCCGGCCTCACCGCCGGCGGCAGGCTCATCTGCCCCTTTCTCCGCCCCAATTTCCTTTCCCGCCGCCAGTATGAATCGCTGGTAAAAACCGGAGAAGCCCTCATTGCCGCCATCGACCGCATGGAGCAGATGGTGCTCGCCAGCCCGGCCCTGCTGGCCCGGCTGGAATTATTGCCGGCCGAAAAAATGCTCGCGTCCATCGATCCCGGTTATCAGGCTTTGGAAGTGGCCGCGCGTCTCGATACCCATCTGGTGAATGGACACCTGCATTTCGTGCAGTATAACGCCGACGCTCCCACCGGCGCCGGCTACGCCGACGCGCTGGCCGATCTGTTCTACGACGCGCCTCCCCTGAAAGAGCTCCGTAAGCGGTACACCATGGCCAAGGTGGGCGGCCGCAAACACTTGCTGTCCGCTCTCTTGAAGGCCTACAAGCTGTTCGGCGGCAAGAAGCTTCCCCATATCGCCATTGTCGAGTTTCGCTCCGCCTACGCCTCCGGCCGCAGCGAGTACGAGCTCTTCCGCGATGGCTTCCGCGAGGAAGGCTACGCGGTCGAAATCGTCTCGCCCGAGCAGCTCGAATATCGCAATGGCGTGATGCGCAAGGGCGCCTTTGAAATCGATCTGGTCTACCGCCGGCTGGGTGTACAGGAATTTCTGATGCGCTTCGATCTCACGCATCCTCTGGTGCAGGCGTACCGCGATCGAAGCGTCTGCGTGGTGAACAGCTTTCGCTCCGAGTTGGCCCACAAGAAAGCCATGTTCGGCCTGCTCACCGACGAAACCCTCACCGCCCGATTCCCGGCCGCCGAACGCAAGGCGATCCGCGAGCACGTTCCCTGGACCCGCCTGGTGGCGCAGACCAGGACCACCTACCAAGACCGGACCGTCGATCTGCCCGAATTCATCGCCCGCAATCGGGAGCGGCTGGCGCTCAAGCCCAACGACGATTCCACCGATTCCCACTCCTACTTTGGCTGGGAAATGGACGACGCGCAGTGGGACCGCGCTCTCAAACAGGCCATGCGCTCACCCTACGTCGCACAGGAACGCGTCGATCCCGTGCGTTCCGTCTTCCCGCTCATGACCTTCGGCCAACTCGAATTTCGGGAGATGAAGGTGGATGTGCATCCGCACGCCTACCTGGGTAAGGTGCAGGGCTGCTCGAGCTGGCTCTCCAGCGGAAACTCCGGCTTCAGCACGGCCTCCGGCATCGTGCCCACATTCCTGGTCGAGCCCAAAAGCTAGCGGTGGGACAGGCCTCCTGGCCTGTCGACGTCTTCGCTAATACCCATTCTCTGTCAGCTTCTCCACCGTCAACCCCTCGCGCGGGGCCATTTTCAGCAGCAGCTTTTCCACGTGCTTGGCCAGGACGTCGCATTCCAGGTTGACGTGCGCGCCGGGGCGATAGCCGCCCAGCGTGGTATTGCGGAAGGTGTGGGGAATGATGGTGACCGAGAGCGTATCGGCTTCGAGCGCGGCGATGGTCAGGCTGATGCCGTCGATGGCGATGGACCCTTTGGAGACCAGGTAGCGATCGAGATCCGGGGGTATGCGGATGCGCAGCCACCAGTTGTCGGCGCCGAGCGAATCCAGCGAGAGGAATTCGCCGGTGCCGTCCACATGGCCCTGTACGATGTGACCGTCGAAGCGGGAGCTGGGTGAGAGCGGCCGCTCCAGGTTGACGCGCGAGCCGGCGTGCAGCGCGCCCAGGTTGCTGCGCTTCAGCGTTTCGGGCGCCAGATCGGCTGAGAAACCGTCCGGGCGAAGGTCGATAGCCGTCAGGCACACACCGTTCACCGAGACGCTCGAACCGGTCCGCATGTCCTGGGCCACCGCGCGGCAGGCGATGCGCAGGCGGGCGCCGGCCGGGCGCGACTCCAAAGCTTCCACCGTGCCCAATTCTTCAATGATTCCGGTAAACATCGGGATAGGCCTCTACGGCGAACTCGTCGGGCGGAATGGAATGCAGCGTAAGATCGTGCAGACGGATGGCGTCCACCCGGCGCCGGCGCCCGATGCCGCCGGCCAGGGGCAAAGCCTCCAGGCCACCCAGGATTTTGGGAGCGTAATAGAAGAAGACGCGATCCACCAGTCCGGATTCCAGCGCGGTCCAGTTCAATTTGCTGCCGGCTTCGATCATCAGTGAAAGATAGCGGCGCTCGCCCAGCCAGGAGATCAGGGCGGCGAGATCGGCACGTCCCCCCGGCCCGTCGAAAACCAGCACCTGGATGCCGCGGGCCGCGAGCTGGGCGCGCCGGTCGGCTGAGGAGGCCGAAGTCGTCACCGCCACCAGGTCCCCGCCGGCGCTGCGAGCCATCTTGGAATCGACGGGCAGGCGGAGCTGCGAATCCATCACGATGCGCAGCAGCGGGCGCGACCGGCCGTTACCCGTACGGTCGGTGAGCAGCGGGTCGTCGGCCAGCACGGTACCGATGCCGGTGAGGATGGCGTCGTGATCGTGGCGCAGCTCCTGCACGTGGGCGCGGGCCCGCTCGCTGGTGATCCAGCCGCGGTTATCGTCGGGAGCGGAAATCTTGCCGTCCAGCGTGATGGCCGCCTTGAGCGTCACCAGCGGCCGGCCGGTGCGCGCGTAGTGCAGAAACGGCTCATTGAGCTTGGCGGCTTCCGCGGCGAACTCCGGAGCCAACTCAACTTCAATACCGGCAGCGCGCAGTTTGCGAAAACCTTCGCCGCGCACCAGCCGATTGGGATCTTCCAGAGGGGCGACCACCATCGCCACTCCGGCCGCAATCAGTGCGTCCACGCAGGGCGGAGTGCGGCCGTAATGCGAGCACGGCTCCAGGTTCACGTACACCGTTGCCCCGCGAGCCTTGTCGCCGGCTTCGGCCAGCGCCGCCACTTCGGCGTGATCGCGGTTCTCCCAGGTGTGGAAGCCCCGGCCGACCACTTCGCCGCCCCGCACCACCACGGCGCCCACCATCGGATTCGGGCTGGCCAGCGCACGGCCGCGCCGCGCCAAAGCCAGCGCCTCCTGCATGTAGTCGGGATTGACGGGCTGACTCATTCAAATACACTTCACTCGAATAACGACGCGATGAACTTTTCGGCGTCGAACGGTAGCAGGTCCTCCGCCTTTTCGCCCACCCCGATGTAGCGGATCGGCAGGTTCAGCTCGCGGGCGATAGCTACCACGATACCGCCCTTGGCCGTGCCGTCGAGCTTGGCGAGCGCAATGCCGGTAACGCCGGAAGATTCGGTGAACTTGCGCGCCTGCTCCAGGCCGTTCTGCCCGGTGGTGGCATCGAGCACCAGCAACACTTCGTGGGGAGCGTCGGGGATCACCTTCTTCGCCGTACGGTTCATCTTTTCGAGCTCCGCCATCAGATTCTCCTTGGTCTGCAGGCGGCCGGCGGTGTCGACGATCACGTAGTCCACTTTGCGTGCCTTGGCGGCGTTGAGCGCGTCGAACAGAACCGCGCTGGGGTCGCTGCCGGGATTCTGACGGATCACCGCGGAACCGGTGCGCTCGCCCCAGATTTCGAGTTGCTCGATGGCGGCGGCGCGGAAAGTGTCGGCAGCGCAGAGCAGCACGCTGCGATGCTCGGATTGAAAGCGGCGGGCCAGTTTGCCGATAGTCGTAGTCTTACCGGCCCCGTTGACGCCCACCACCAGCACCACCGCCGGCGGCTCGGCTACGCGCGCCGGCGCGCGCTCGCTGGCCGCCAGGATTTCGAGCAGGTGTTCGCGAATGAGACCCTTCAGCTCGGCGGCGTCGTTCAGTTGATGGCGCGCCACCCGCTGGCGGATGCGCTCCAGGATCTCTTCGGTCGTCCGCACCCCGATATCGGCCGAAATCAGGGTGAATTCCAGCTCTTCCAGGAGGCCGGCGTCGATCTTCTTCTTGCCCTCCAGGGCGTCTTCCAGCGCCGAGACCAGCCCCGAGCGGGTCTTTTGCACGCCGGCTTTCAGTCTTTCCAGTAACGACGGTTCCTGCTCGACCGAGCCGAAAAGGGTTTGGATCATTTTTCCTTCATTCTAGCCGAAGTCGTCAGCTCAGAAGGTCTTGGCGGAACGCATGGGGACTTCGCTCCGCTAAGTCCTTTGATTTTAATCCAACCGCTACGAATTTGCCGCGCCACGGAACCCTCGGCGGCGTCGGCGCATCCAATAAGAACACAGTACCGGGTGAGCTCTGCCGCTAACCACGATTTAACTCCTCTCTGAGTGCCCCTCGATCGGGATTCGACTTTAATTTAGTTACAAACGGAGGATTGTCATGCAACATCTGCCGGAAATCGAGGCGAAGAACTATCTGTTCGTCAGCGATTTCGATCAAACGCTCAGTTTCAACGATTCCGGACTGGTCCTGAGCGAGCTGCTGGGCGTGGCGGAGTTTACGGAAAGAATCCAAGGATTGGCGAAAATCCACCTGGTTCAGCAGGGCGGCGAACTGTCCTACCTGCTGCTGCACGATCCGGAGTATCGCAGAGTGCGGCGCGAACACCTTCATGAAGTCGGCAAGCTCGTCCGGTTAAAACAGAACATCCCGACGCTGTTTAAGTTGTTGAAGGACCTGGATGGGCATCGCTTTTCGTTCTACGTGGTGTCGGCCGCGCCGCAGGAAGTCATTCAATCGGCTCTGGAGGGCATCGTGCCGGCCGATCATATTATCGGCACGCAGTTTCAGTACAACCCCGACACGGGAGAGATTCAGTCTATTCTGCGCGTGCCGGCGGGCTACGGAAAAGTGGCGGTGGTGGATGAGCTGCGCGCCAGCCTGTCGCTGAGCTATAACCGGGTCGTGTACGTGGGCGACGGCAGCTCGGACGTACACGTGATGCTGCACGTGAACCGGCTGGCGGGCCTGACCATCGCGGTTTCGGAAAACGACTACATCAACCCGATTGCGCAGCGCACGGTGCTGAGCGACGACGCGCTGAGCGTGCTGATCCCGGTGCTCGAAGAGCTCGCCGGTTGGGACTCGACCCTGATCCGCCGGTTCTTCGAGGCCAACGGCTTTGCGTTGCACGCGTGGGATAAGGTCCAGACCGACACGCTCAAAATCTATCCTGCGGTGCAGCCGGCCGTGGCCGCCGCACGGGGGGTGGTGTAAATGTTGGAATCCATTGGATGGGTCGCGACGGCGGTGTTCTCCGCATCCTATTTCTTCCGGCAGCCGTCGGCGCTGCGTCGCATCCAGGCCGGCGCGGCATGTTTGTGGATCGCCTACGGTCTGGCGATTCACGCCCGGCCAGTGGTGATCGCCAACGTGATTGTAGCCTTGGCCGCGCTGTATTCGGCCTACCGGGGAGAGCGGGCGAATCCGGCGGCGGAAGAGTAGCAACTTTGCCGTTCCTTTGTTTTCAACAGCTTGGTGGCTTTGTTCGGGATATTCCTGGGGAGCGAAGCCAACGAGTGTGCCGGCCAGGGTTTGTCGATTGCGGTACGGAGCCTTATCGGGCTCAGGGAAGCTTCCGAATTCGGTGCAGGCACGGGCCGCAAGATTGGATTGCCAAAGGATCATCATCACTCCGGCCCCAGGATACAACGGCAGCGTGGCGCTGGGGACAGGAAGTGCTTTGTATTCAGTGAGGAAAGGGTTGTGACTCGCATTCGCCGGGAAGACAACTCCCCTCTTCGACCAGGCAGTACTCGCAACATCGACCCGCACGTTGGATCACAAGAAGGCGCACGGCCGCGTCTATGTTACGAGCCACTAGTCAGGATCTGTCGGGCGCGCCCCTTAGCCATCCTTAGGATATGTTCCAGATCCATAAAGTGATCTAGCTCCGACTTATCCTCGGGCGACAATCCGCCCTCTTTCTCCCGCGCAATCAATTCGGCAACGCGCTGTTGGGCCGCGGCAGAGGGGCAATAGACGATCTCCAGGTACGACGGGATGGCGGCGTTACTCATCTTCGTCCCTTCCATAAGCATAGCGCCGCCCGCTTGCCTCCACAATCACAGTCCGCTCCTGGCGAAAAACCGGCATCGCGCGCGGACGAGGGCGTCCGCCGTGGCGCACGCACACCTGCGTGCCGCGTCGCCACTCTGGCGACGCCCGATCGGCGTGCGAAGACGTGTCGGTAGAGTCGAGGATGGGCGCGAGAAACGGACGTTGAGCGCCCGCCCCGTTTCCCATCCCCGCTCATCAAACCGGACGTGCCCATTTCAGGCATCCGGCTTTCCGACTGGCTTCATCGTA
>Ga0182014_10008076_pt1 | contig 10865 bp, 9 predicted proteins | sample 612S2DmetaG_FD_120489 | JGI IMG/M metagenome (GOLD analysis project Ga0182014, IMG submission 120489) | Permafrost microbial communities from Stordalen Mire, Sweden - 612S2D metaG | ecosystem: Environmental > Terrestrial > Soil > Wetlands > Permafrost | place: Sweden: Stordalen | collected... | reverse complement strand
GGCGGCCCATACCGCTTCCAGCACCTCCTGGGCTTCCCAGAAATATCCGGCATCGTTGAGGGCGAGCCCGTAGCGGATCGCCGGATGCCGCGCCGGCACGTAGTCGCGAAAGCGCGAGGGCACCAACAGCTTGGCTTGCGCCAGGGTCTCGTAATCGGCGTCGGCCTCGGCGGTCTCGCCAGGGACATAGGCCCAGCGCGGCATCGGAAGACGGGCAGAGGCCGGGATGCTCATCGGCACATCGCCGCGATCGACGCGTTACGCGGCCCGACCCTGCGAGCCTTCGTGAACATGCAGAATGCGTCCAGCAAAATCCGAGATCGCATGGAGCGTCGCCTCCGGCGCTTCGCGATGCGGCTGATGTCCAGCCCCTGGAAGCATCGTCACATCGACCGGACAATAGCACTCCTCCTGCGCGATCTCGATCTGGCGAATTGTCCCATACTGGTCGTCCGCCCCTTGCAGGATCGCCACCGGGACGCGGATATAAGCGAGATATTCCGAGATATCCCAGTTGCGAAACTTCGGGTCGAGCCACGCTCCGTTCCACCCGTAGAAGGCGTTGTCGACATCGCCGTGCCAGCGCGCCAGTTTTGCCCGCAGGCCTGTGGTCTCATAGGCCGTCTTGATCTCGGCGATCGAGGCGACCGAAACGTCTTCCACGACGAAATGCGGCGCGATCAGCGCGATGCCGCGCACGCGGTGATCGGCGACGCCGCCGGCATGGATCGCCGCGATCGAGGCGCCGTCGGAATGCCCGAGCAGCAGCCCGCGCCGGAAGCCGATGTGGTCGAGCAGTTTCGGCAGCACATCGAGCGCCTCGATCTGCATGTAATCGAGCGGACGCGGCAGCTTGACGGGCGATGACGCGCCGTAGCCGGCGCGCGAAAAGACGAACACGCCCGTCCCGGTCGCGGCCTGCAGCTTCTCCGGAAAATCCCCCCACAGCGCGGCGGAGCCCAGGCCTTCATGCAGCATGACGATGGTCGGCGCGTCCGCGGGCGAAGGACCGATCATGCGGTATTCGAGATCGGCGTCGCCAATGCGGATGAAGCCGGTGGGGGCGAGGGTCATGGGGAGCTTCACTGTGTTTCGTCATTCCGGACAGTTCGCGAAGCGAACTGATCCGGAATCTCGTTGTGATTATGCCGCTCGAGATTCCGGGTTCGCGCTAACGCGCGCCCCGGAATGACGAGACCTCATTTGTTCGCCCCGTCCCGCAGCTTGAACCTTTGGATCTTTCCGGTCGCGGTTTTCGGCAGGGACTCGACCACGTCGATCCAGCGCGGATATTTCCATACCCCGATCTTCTGCTTGACGTAGTCCTTCAGCGCCTCGTGCAGGCCTTCGGTCCTGGCGTCCGGGCGCAGCACCACATAGGCCTTTGGCTTCAGCAATCCTTCCGGGTCGGCTTCGGGCACCACGGCGGCCTCCAGCACGGCCGGATGGGTGATCAGCGCGCTCTCGACCTCGAACGGCGACACCCAGATGCCGGATACCTTGAACATGTCGTCGCTGCGGCCGCAGAAGGTGTAGCGGCCCTCGGCGTCGCGGACATATTTGTCGCCGGTGCGGGTCCAGTAGCCCTCGAAGGTCGAACGGCTCTTGCTGCGCTGGTTCCAGTAGCCCTCGCCGGCCGAGGGCGCATGCACCAGCATTTCGCCGACCTCGCCGTCGGCCACGTCGGCGCCGTTCTCGTTGACCAGCCGGACCTGATAGCCCGGCACCGGGCGGCCCGCGGTGCCGTATTTGATGTCGCCGGGCGAATTCGACAGGAAGATGTGCAACAGCTCGGTCGAGCCGACGCCGTCGAGGATGTCGACGCCGAACCGCGCCTTCCAGGCATTGCCGACCGATTCCGGCAGCGCCTCGCCGGCGGAGGTGCAGATGCGCAGGCGCGAGCCGCCGCGCATCTGCTGCATGGCCTCGTCGTGCAGCATCGAGGAGAACAGCGTCGGCACGCCGAAGAAGATGCTGGGATTGTACTTGTTCATCAGCGCGAACATCAGCGCCGGCGTCGGGCGCTCGGAATTGAGCACGGTGGTGGCGCCGACCGACATCGGAAAGGTCAGCGCGTTGCCGAGGCCATAGGCGAAGAACAGTTTTGCGGCCGACAGGCCGACATCGTCCTCGCGAATCCCCAGCACCTGCCTGGCATAGGTGTCGGCGGTGGCGGCCAGATTGGAATGCAGATGCCGCACGCCCTTGGGCATGCCGGTCGACCCAGACGAATACAGCCAGAACGCCGGCTCGTCCGGATGGGTCGCCGCGGTCGCAAATGAATCGCTCTCGCCTGAGAGTTCGTCGGACAGTTTCTTGTAACCGTGCGCATCATTGCCGCAGACGATGACGTGATCGAGGTCCTGGATCCGCCCGACCATGTCCTTGACCCCGGGCAGCAGCGCCTCGGAAACGAACAGCACCCGCGCCCGGCAATCCGCCAGCACATAGGCATATTGATCCGACGTCAAAAGCGTGTTGAGCGGCACCGGCACCACGCCGGCGCGGATCGCGCCGAGGAACACGGCCGGAAAATCCACCGTATCGAGCATGATCATGGCGACCCGCTCTTCGCGGCGGACGCCGAGACGGCGCAGCATGTTGGCGACGCGGCAGCTCTGGCGCTGCAGTTCGCCGTAGGTCAGTTCCGAAACGGTATCGGTGAAGGCAAGTTTTGACCCGCGCCCTTCCTCGATGTTGCGGTCGAGCAACCAGCTCACCGCATTGTAGGAACCGGACATGCCGCTCATGCCGAAATTCCCGTGCAAAAGCGTGTCACGACGTCTCCTCCACCCGTTTTTAAGAATTATAGTTCATAGAAAGCCACTACGCGCGCTTGCTGTCAATCCTTCTCGGCACTATGTTTCCGGATACCCGCGGTTCGCCGCCAGGACCGAATAGGCGACATGACCGAAACTCCCGATCCCGAAACCGGCTTTCTCGAACAGCTCGGCCAGCGTGTCCGCACCATGCGGGCGCTGCGCGGCATGTCGCGCAAGGTGTTGGCGAAGGTTTCCGGCATTTCCGAGCGCTATATCGCGCAGCTCGAAAGCGGCAAGGGCAACGTCTCGATCGTGCTGTTGCGCCGGGTGTCGAACGCGATGGGCGCGCCGCTCGAAGACCTCATTCCCGCGGCCGAACCTTCGCCGGACTGGCCGGTGATCCGCGACCTGCTGCGCAAGGCCACGCCGAACCAGATCGCGCAGGCCAGAGATGTTCTCGCCGGCCAAAGCGGCCCGGCGCAGCGGCGGATGTCGTTTGCCGGCATCGCTCTGATAGGCTTGCGCGGCGCCGGCAAATCCACCCTCGGCAAGCTGCTGGCGAAGAAGATCGGCTGGAGTTTCGTCGAGCTCAACAAGGAGATCGAGGCGCAGAACGGCCTGTCGGTCGCCGAGATCATCGCGCTCTACGGCCAGGAAGGTTTTCGGCGCATGGAGCAGGCGGCGCTGGACCAGTTGCTGGCGCGAAAGGAACTGATGGTGCTGGCCACCGGCGGCGGCATCGTCTCCGAGCCGTTGACCTTCGACCTGATCCTGTCGTCGTTCTACACCATCTGGGTGAAGGCCGAGCCGGAAGAACACATGGCGCGGGTGCGCAGGCAAGGCGATCTGCGCCCGATGGCCGACGACCGCTCGGCGATGGCCGAACTACGCACCATCCTGAAGAGCCGCGAACCGCTCTATGCGCGGGCCAACGCGACCGTCGACACCGCGGGGCTTTCGGTCGATGCCGCCGCCGCGCGCCTGAACGATGCGGTGGCGCCGGTGCTGCGGCAGGACGCGAAGATGTTCGCGCGGGGGTGACGCTTCGACCCGAAAGGCGCGCCGCACCCGCCTGAGCGACCGAAGATCAAGCCCCGCGCGGCGCGGCAGCTGCGCCGTGTTTGCGCGCCCTGAACGTCACGGACACTTCGACATCCTCATCGAGCTTGCCGAGAATGGCAATCATCCGGTCCAGCGTGAAGCGGCTAAGCTGCGTATTACGAATGCGGGAAAATTCCGAATGGGAGACGCCCGTGAGCTTTTCCGCGTCGCGCGTCGACAGTTTACGCTCGTCAAGAAACCGGATGATCTTTGCGGCGGTAATGGCACGCGCCTGCTCAAGGCCGGCATTGGGCCGTCCAAAATCGCGATACACATTGCCGCTACCGCGCACCAACTCCAGATCGTCCTTTTTCATCTCAAAGCCTCTTTCAATCGTTTGAGCCGGTCACGAACAAGATCGACCTCCATCTGCGGGGTTTTGATTCCCGATTTCGATTTCTTCTGGAATGCGTGGATCACCCAGATATCCGCATCGATCTTGACGGCATAGAGCGCGAAAGGCGTCGTTGCGATATCGCAAGGCGATCTCGAACACACCGCCATCGACGCCCTTGAATGGCTTTGCCTTTTCCGACTTCCCGCCCTCGGCGGCGACGGTAAGCGCGTCGAGCATGTCGCCCTGAACGTCTTTCGGGAAATCCTCGAAGTCCCCTGCGCGCGGCCTTGATCCATGAGATATTTCTGGCGTTTCTCATTTGAACAACGTTGACATATTTGTCAACACCCTGCAGGCCCGTTCTCGGCGATGGCCGAATTGCGCACCATCCCGAAGAAGCTGCGAACCGCTCTATGCGCGGGCTTCGGCGACCGTCGACTCCGCCGGGCTTTCGGTCGACGCCGCCGCGGCGCGGCTGGTGGTGGGTAAGCGAAGAGTGCCCACCATCTCCGCATCCGCTTGTGACGGTGGCAAGACGCAAGAGCGCCTTTGCCCACTCTACTGACTATGAGGCGCTGGCGCAGAACTTTTGGTGGTTGGAGATCACGAAACCAATCTGGTCATAGAACAGAAAGCGCAAGACGGACCACGGGATATCAAGCTCCAAAGAGTATGAAGCGTTCTTGAATTCGCTCGGCGTAGGCTTACCCAAAAACGCTGAGCGATCGCCAAGTTTTCCGCTGAGGCAAAGTCGAAGACCGTCAACGCTCCAGTCCCCGATTCCATGGAGTGAAATTATTCCTTTTTGTACTTCACCACCGTAGTCCCTTGCTTGAGCGCCTGAAATATACGTGACATCTCCGATACGCTCCGAAATCAATGAGAATTCGAATGTGGGATCATTTTCGATGGCATTAGCTAGAAACCCTGTCGTAAGGGGCCGCAAACTGAAGCTCGGATTGGGATTGCCAAGATGGTGAACGAAGAAATTTCGTCCTCCCCACGAATAAAACCCTGCGATTAACCGCCCAATACTATTTTTCGGTCGACAAGCCGGGTTTGCTGCCGGAAGCACCTCGGCAACCCCATTTATTTGGAAGCCCAAACCGGCGCTTTGCCAGGATAGAGCTCATCCATATGGCAGGATTTCCTTGTCTGCTCGTCGGCGGTCCGACTATCATCCATCCGGGAACTAACCGCAATACGGCGCAGCAGCGGGCATCAGCGGCCACGGAATCCCCTTGCTTGGAAATGCAGGCCTAGTAATTTGATTCTAAATATCTATTCGATCTCTCGATCAATTCCGTTCTCACGGAGAACCCCCAGCCATGATGAGCCAGGAACAGAACGACCTGATCACCCGCACCGGGCCTAAAGACCCCTGCGGGAAATTGATGCGGATGTACTGGCAGCCGGCGGCGCTGGTCGACGAACTGGCCGGCCCGCGCCCGGTGCGGCCGGTCAAATTGCTCGGCGAGGATCTGGTGCTGTTTCGCGACGAACAGGGAGCTTACGGCCTGATCGAGCGGCATTGCGCGCATCGCGGCGCCGATCTTGCGTTCGGGCGGCTGGAGAACGGCGGCCTGCGCTGCGCGTTTCACGGCTGGCTGTTCGATGCGTCCGGCCAGTGCCTGGAGACGCCGGCCGAGCCGAAGGATTCTCCGCTGTGCAAGAACATCAGGCAGCGCGCCTATCCCGTGGTGGAGAAGAGCGGCATCCTCTGGGCTTATCTCGGCGAAGGCGAGCCGCCGGCGTTTCCGGAGATCGACTGTTTCGTCGCACCCGACAGCCACACCTTCGCGTTCAAGGGCCACATCAACTGCAACTGGCTGCAGGCGCTGGAAGTCGGCATCGATCCGTCGCACGCCTCGTTCCTGCATCGCTTCTTCGAGGACGAGGATACGTCAGGCGCCTATGGCAAGCAGTTCCGCGGCGCTTCCGCCGGCAGTGACCTGCCGATGACCAAAATCCTGCGCGAATACGACCGCCCCATCATCAATGTCGAGCAGACCGAATACGGTTTCAGGCTGATCGCGCTGCGCGAGATCGACGAGGAGCGCACCCATGTGCGCGTCACCAACCAGCTTTTCCCGCACGCGTTCGTCATCCCGATGAGCACGGAGATGACGATCAGCCAGTGGCACGTGCCGGTCGATGACGAGAACTGCTACTGGTACGCGATCTTCACCTCCTACTCGACACCGGTGGACAAGCCCAGGATGCGCGACCAGCGGCTCGAGCTCTACGAGCTGCCGGATTACAAATCGCGCAGGAACAAGACCAACGACTACGGCTTCGATGTGCAGGAGCAACTGAGCGCGACCTATACCGGCATGGGCACCGACATCAACGTGCACGACCAGTGGGCGGTGGAATCGATGGGCGCGATCCAGGACCGCACCCGCGAGCATCTCGGCACCGCCGACAAGGCCATCGTGCAATACCGCCGGCTGTTGCGGCAGGAAATCGAAAAGGCGGCTGCCGGCACAAAACCCTTCATGTTCCTCGATGCGGCGCACGCAAAGAGCATCCAGGGCCCGGCGACCATGGACGGCATCGGCCCGACACGCGGCTGGGAAGCGTTCTGGATGGAGGTCGACGTCAAGCGCCGCCGCGGCGCGCCTTGGGCCGCGCCGGTGCCGGCCGAGATCGCCGACAAGGTCCGCCATCTCAAGGCGGTCAAGTGACGGCGCCCATTCGTCATTGCGAGCGAAGCGAAGCAATCCATCTAGCGACTCAAAGAGAGCATGGATTGCTTCGTCGCTTCGCTCCTCGCAATGACGGCCGAAACAGATCGTTTGTACCTCGTACCCTTCTGAAGGAGTGACGCGTTGAGTTTTGTCAGGCGTCACGGGCTGTGGTCCGTCGAGCAGCAGGAGGCGGCGACACGCTTACGGCGCATCGTCGAGGAGCAAAAACTCGAAGTGATCCGGCTGTCGTTTCCTGACCAGCACGGCATTCTCCGGGGCAAGACATTGGTCGCGAGCGAGGCGCTGGCCTCGCTGGAAAGCGGCTGCACCATCACCACCACGATGTTCGCCAAGGACACCTCGCACAAGACGGTGTTTCCGGTGTTCACCTCGGGCGGCGGCTTCGGCATGCGCGAGATGGAAGGCGCCGCCGACGTGCTGATGGTGCCGGATCCCCTCAGCTTCCGCGTGCTGCCATGGGCGCCCGCGACCGGCTGGCTGTTGTGCGACGTCCATTTCGCCGACGGCTGCCCGGTGCCGTTCGCGACCCGCAACCTCTACAAGTCGGTACTGACAAAACTCGAGAAGCGCGGCTACGAGTTCGTCGCCGGCCTCGAGGTGGAATTCCACATCTTCAAGCTCGAAGACGCAAAACTGTCGCCGGAGCATGCCGGCCAGCCCGGCACGCCGCCCGATGTCAGCCTGCTGTCGCACGGCTACCAGTATCTCACCGAGCAGCGCTACGACCAGATGGAGCCGGTGCTGGAGATCATCCGCCGCGACATTCTGGCGCTTGGCCTGCCGCTGCGCTCGATCGAGGTCGAGTTCGGCCCGAGCCAGTGCGAATTCACCTTCGCGCCGAAGAGCGGACTCGAACCCGCCGACAACATGATCCTGTTCCGCAGCGCCGTGAAGCAGATCGCGCATCGCCATGGCTATCACGCCACCTTCATGTGCCGGCCGAAACTGCCGAACGTGTTCGCGTCGGGCTGGCATTTGCACCAGTCGATCGTGTCGCGCGGCAGCGGAGACAACGCCTTCATGACCAAAGACGGCAGCGATTTCCTGAGCCCGTTCGGCCGTCGTTATCTGGCGGGGCTATTGGAGCACGCCCGCGCCTCGACCGTGTTCACCACGCCGACCATCAACGGCTACAAGCGCTACCGCACCTATTCGTTGGCGCCCGACCGCGCGATCTGGGGCCGCGACAACCGCGGCGTGATGGTGCGCGTGCTCGGCGGCGCGGGCGATGCCGCCACACGGCTGGAAAACCGCATCGGCGAGCCCGCCGCCAATCCCTATCTCTACATGGCCTCGCAGATTCTATCCGGCCTCGACGGCGTCGACCGCAAGCTCGATCCCGGCCCCTCCGCCGACACGCCCTACGAGACGCAGGCAGCACTCTTGCCGAAGACCTTGCGCGAAGCGGTGTCGGCGCTGCAGGACGATCCGTTCTTCCGCGACGCGCTCGGCCCCGGCTTCGTCGACTACTACGTCCACATCAAGAACGCCGAGATCGAACGCTTCCAGGCCGAGGTGTCGGACTGGGAACAGCGCGAATATTTCGAGATGTTTTGAGGCATCTTCTGTCATTCCGGGGCGATGCGAAGCATCGAACCCGGAATCTCGAGGTTCCGGGTTCGCGCTACGCGCGCCCCGGAACGACAGCAGCAATTACACCCCCAGAAACCGGTGCTGCAAGTCCGGCTCCGCGATCAATTGCTCCGATGTCCCGCTCCACACCGTGCGTCCGCGCTCGATGATGTAGTGGCGGTCGGCGATGCGGGTGAGGTTCTCGATGTTCTTGTCGATCACCAGGATCGATTGCCCGCGCGCCTTCAGCATCGACAGGCAATTCCAGATCTCCTCGCGGATCAGCGGCGCCAGCCCTTCCGTGGCCTCGTCGAGAATCAGCAGCTTCGGATTGGTCATCAGCGCGCGGCCGATCGCCAGCATCTGCTGCTCGCCGCCGGAAAGCTGGTTGCCCATATTGCTGCCGCGCTCGGCCAGCCGCGGAAACAGCGCGTGGATCTTGTCCAGCGTCCAGGGATCGGGGTTGCCAAGACGATTGCCGGAGGCGGCGACGAGATTTTCGCGCACATTGAGGTTCGGGAAGATCTGGCGGCCCTCGGGCACGAGGCCGATGCCGAGCTGCGCGATCCGGAACGAAGGCAGCTTTCGCACCTCCCGCCCCGCGAAACGGATCGTGCCGGCGCGCGCCGGCGTCAGCCCGAGGATGGAGCGGATGGTGGTGGTCTTGCCCATGCCGGTGCGGCCCATCATGGCCACCATCTCGCCGGAGCGAACCTGCAGCGACAGCCCGAACAGCACCTGGCTGAGGCCGTAGCAGGTCTCGATGTTTTCGACTTCGAGCAGGGGCGCGAGCTCAGCCATGCCGGGTCACCGCATGCTGGTCGCCGAGATAGGCGCGCTTGACCTCGTCGTTGCCGCGGATCTCCGCCGGCGTGCCGGAGGCGATGACCCGGCCATAGACCAGCACGCTGATGCGGTCGGCGAGCGCGAACACCGCGGGCATGTCGTGCTCGACCAGCACGATGGAAACTTCCCGCCGCAGCTCCTGCAGCAGCTTCACCATCCGCGCGGATTCGGTGACGCCGAGGCCGGCCATCGGTTCGTCGAGCAGCATGATCTGTGGCTTCGTGGCCAGCGCGACCGCGAGCTCGAGTTCGCGCTGCTCGCCATGGCTCAGGCGCGACACCACGACATCGGCGCGATGTCCGAGCCCGACCCGCTCCAGCGCATCCCGCGCTGCTTTTCGCAGATGCGGCACCTTGCGGGCGTTGCCCCAGAAATGGAAGGAGTGACCGTCATGCGCCTGGGCTGCGAGCGCGACATTGTCGGCCGCGGTGAAGTCGGGCAACAGCGAGGTGATCTGGAACGAGCGCGCCAGCCCCAGCGCGCTGCGGCGATGCGGCGGCACCCGGGTGATGTCGCGACCGGCAAGGTGAATGGTGCCGGAATGCGGCATCAGCTGCCCGATCAGCTGGCTGATCAGCGTGGTCTTGCCGGCGCCGTTGGGACCGATGATGGCGTGCAGCTCGCCTTGGGCGACATCGAGCGAGACGTGGTCGGTGGCGATGATGCCGCCGAACCGGCGCACCAGTTTTTCAACGCGGAGCAGCGGTTCAACCATGACGCCCCCGCTCCAGCAGCCCGACGATGCCGCCGCGCCCGAACAGCACGATCAAGAGCAGCAGCGGTCCCATGATCAGCGCCCAGTATTCGGTGACCTGCGACAGGAACTCCTCCAGCACCAGATAGACGATGGCCCCGATCACCGGGCCGAACATCGTGCCCATGCCGCCGAGGATCACCATCACCATCAGGTCGCCGGAGCGGGTCCAGTACATCACGGCGGGGCTGATGAAGTCGGTGTTGTTGGCGAGCAGCGCGCCGGCAAGGCCGCAGATGGTGCCGGCAATGACAAAGCAGACCAGCCGGTAGCGGGTGGCGGGAAAGCCGATCGCCTGCATGCGCTGTTCGTTGGAGCGCAGGCCCTGCACCACCATGCCGAAGCGCGAATTGACGACACGCCAGATCAGATAGAGCCCGCCGAACAGACAGAACACGCAGAGATAATAGAACTGCACGCGGTTGGACAGGTTGATGAGGCCGGCAAAATCGCTGCGCTTGTAGATGGTCAGGCCGTCGTCGCCGCCGTAGCGGGCAAGGCCGGAGGCGACGTAATAGGCCATCTGCGCGAACGCCAGCGTAATCATGATGAAATAGACGCCGCGGGTGCGCAGCGAGAGCGCGCCGATCACCAGCGCGAACAGCGCCGAGGCCAGCAGCGCCACCGGCCACTGGATAAAACCGGAGCCGATGCCCTCAGCGGCGAGAATGCCGACCGCATAGCCGCCGATGCCGAGATAGGCGGCATGCCCGAAGCTCATCATGCCGCCATAGCCCATGATGAGATTGAGGCTGCTGGCGGCCAGCGCGAAGATCACGATG
>Ga0182014_10008075_pt1 | contig 10866 bp, 5 predicted proteins | sample 612S2DmetaG_FD_120489 | JGI IMG/M metagenome (GOLD analysis project Ga0182014, IMG submission 120489) | Permafrost microbial communities from Stordalen Mire, Sweden - 612S2D metaG | ecosystem: Environmental > Terrestrial > Soil > Wetlands > Permafrost | place: Sweden: Stordalen | collected... | reverse complement strand
CGTCTCCACGGCTTCCTCCGCTCCCGGGTGGCAGGGCCGGCCCGCTTATGGGGTTTCCCGTTGCCAAACGGGTGATATCTGGCGCATCCAAAAGTGTCAATAGTGGGAACTGACACTTGCTCGGTGCCCTGGCCCAGCCTTCGGCCAGAGCTACCGCCACCTTGCCGTGGTCAATAACTACACACTCATAGCCGCCAGCCAATTTTCCGGCCATTGCGTCCCGGATGAAGGCTCCAAATTTGTGCGCGTTCAGCGGGCCAAGGCTGGGAATAAGGGCAACCCATCTGGGGTGCTGGCCCAATCTGTATTTTTGCTCAACAATTTTAGCCACCGGGAGGTTGGTGCTGCTGATCCACCAATCATCTTGAGCCAGACAAATCCAGTTTGTCCCGCTGAAAGCGACACACTGGATTGCGATCTTCTTGCTGACCGCATTATCAAGAACCTTGGCCAAGTCATCAGAAATTTTGCCGTAGCTAATGCCAGTCTCATCGTAAAGAATCACCCAACTTTCATTCGCTCCATACGCAATGGACCGAATTTTGTGACCATCGTGCGGAAGATTGCCAACCTTATTCCAAGCCGCGATAGGTCCGTCGCCTTCGCCCCACCTTCGCCCATCCTGATAAGAAATGCCACCCGCACGCCCCGATGGATTAATGACCAAGCAATTGATATCCTCAAATCGTTGATCCGACTCGTGGAGCTTTTGACATATTCGCATTCCGTCATCGCTGGTCACAAAGCCTTTGTCATGCAATAGAAGCCATTCGCCTGTTGGCGTGAAAGCGAAGGACCGGATTTCAAGATTGATATTTTGCGCACCTTTCAGCGCCTTGATTGCCGCTTCGGGAACTCCGGGGCTGGCATAAAATCCATTGGTGGCGTCCAACACGACAAACCAATCAGATACGTCAGCCCGACTGTTTAGCGAGAGGCCAATCAGGATGAGAATGGCGCGGCAAAAGCTTAAAAGGCGCATAACGAGAGGCTGTGTTACCGATCCTGCCAAGTCTAGGAATCGTCGAGAAAAATGTCAAACTGCAATCTGGCCCGCCTTTCAAAACTGATCCCAGCAGAGGCGGTTATCCACTTGGGCACTTGGGCCCAAAACTCAGCCTGTCACCCGGTGTCCGGAAATCCGATCGTGTGACGGCCGGCTTCCACAACCGGGCGCGGCTCCACCCGCGACGACGTGGCAAAATGCCAACAGCCAGCCAGAAAATCTTCAATGCACTGCCCGGGCCGGGAAGCGGAGGTCTTATTCAGAAATGCTGCACCTTGGCGCTGCACCTTGGCGCGGCAGGATTATTCAATGCTTGGCATTGATACGCCCACGAAGTGATTCTTCCGGTTAAGGAATTACTTTTGCCCGGTAAAATTGGCGAACTACGTTGGTGGCGGGAAAAGAATAATTGAGAATATTACCAGTTGTTGAATTAGTGGCAATTGAAGTCCAACTTGCCAAGTTAGTCGAGGCCTGAATCACGACCGATCCCGCTGTTGGAGGATCACTCAAATAAAAGGATGCGTATCCTTTGCCCGCATTCGTCCAATTCAAGATTCCGTTAGGTTGAAGGGATGAGATGTCCACGTTGGAGTTGAATGTTGCACCGCCATTCCACCACCAGTTCGGAACTTGAATGCCTTCAAAAGAAACAGTCGGCAAGTCTGTTAAGATATGGGCACCGCCGACATCCACAGCCAAAAAGCTGTTGGCACTGGGCACGTAGCCAAAATCGTAGGCGTATGAGCCGGTTGGATCATTGCCATAGCAATCCGTCGCATCTGCCACCAACCAGTCAACCCCAGGAAGATGAAATTCAGTGCGGACATGCCAGACCGTGTCACCTTCACGAAACCCGGAAATACACCGAGCAGGAATCCCAACATTTCGCAGGCAAGCAACCAGAAGCGCCGAAAACCCACCGCAACCGGCGACACCTTCTTGGAGCACACCTACGGCATCACCATAGGAAGCTGTCCCGTAAGTCAACTTTTTCGCCACGGCTTTGTGGAGTGTTCGTGCCGTATCATAGGGCGTGAGTGTTGTGCGATAATTCACCGGCAGCGATTGTTGAACAAAAGCGGTTATCAGAGCATTTGTAGATTCGGCGTTTGAGTCTGGAGCAAGCCATTGTGCCCAGTTGGTTGTGAGTGCGCTCATGCCAGCCCAGGTGTTTGTGCGCAGGATACTGGGATTAACCCGGATACTATTCAACTGCACAATAAAACTGTTCGTGTCTTGAAACGTGGCTGCCGGGACGTTTGTGCGCGCGATTTCAAACACCGGCACTCCATCGGGAGCAGTTACCACATATCGGCTGTGGACAGGGCCAGATACGCTGATCGCGCTTTGTGCTCCATGAGAAGTCGGCACGCCAAAGAGAATGTAAAGATTTGGAATAGTGCCGCTACCAGGCTGAAATACAAAAGAGCTGCTTTCCGACCCGTGCATCATCCGGGGAGCATACAGTTCCACCGCGTTGGTCGGGGGGATTGGTGTAAACGTGCCACTGGCGGTATTGTTGGCTAAATTCGTATCTCCGCTCACGCCATCGGGATCGAGCGTGACACTCCATGGGATCGGATCATCGAGATCCATCCCCCAAATAAATGGCCACCACCAGCCGCTGCCTGGCCCGACATTGATGTTGGCATAATAGTTTGTGGTGTTGGCAAGCGTCCATTTTATCCGGAATGGTTTGGCTGGCGTGCCAAGAACCTTGATGATGACCTTAAGGCCGTAAGCATCCCCGACCTTCGGTATCCCATAAGAGCAGTCAGAAGCCAAACATGGTCCAGCACTGACAATTTGAAGATCACAGGGCGTAGTTGAAACCATGGAACCAGCGGTAATACTCAGATTGTCCAAGTAAAGCATGGAATCAATTGGGCTTCCACCTTGCAAAACAAGGGTTACATTGCCGAGCAGATTGCTGGCGGTTGGATTGAAGGCCATTGAACCGCATGAAAAGCCATCATGGAACAAGGTTATGGTCCGATTGGTGAAATTAAGTTCCAGCTTGAGGTTATGGAATCCGTTGGTGTCTGTGGTGCCGTCGCCGATCACCTGGTTTGGGCTGCCCCAATCTTGACCGAATATAATTCCATTTTGATCAATTCCAACAGTTCCGTAGGCGTTCCCATTTTGGTCATTAAGCACCAGGAAGGCGAATTGCCAACTAGATTGGCTGGTTGTGAGACCCTGCTTTTGCCAGACATCGGCACTGACATCCACAATCGGCGTTCCCGAAGCAACGGGATTATAGTTGGCCAGTGATTTACTGAAACTGCCATTATTCTGGGCTATCAAAGGGCCGGATATTTCAAGCTCCTGTCCTCCTGATACCGCAATAATCTGGGCCGCGTTTCTCGAAGCACTGCTGCCTGCTGTCCAGCCATTTTGGCCCACGAGATTGCCGGTGACATAGCCGGGTGCCTCGAACCCGGTTTGATATACAACTGCTTGAGCATGTGTCGTATGTTTCACCACCAAAGTGAACAGAATCGTAAAAAACACGCACTCTAATGAGTTTTTCATATTTTTCATTTTATCGGAATAATTGTTCAAAACTTTGGGCTGAATCGTTTACGAACCGACTGGGTCATATTGCTACTGCAAGTAAACCCGGTAAAAGCGCCGGTTGTAGTCGCTGATGGCGTTGCTCAAGTTGGTGGTTCCGCTGACGAGAATGGTGGAAGTGTTAACCGAACTCCAGTGCAACGGATTCGTGGAAACTTGTAGCCTGTCAAGCGCTCCAGAATTTCTGAAGCACAGATTATTATATGCGGCAATCATATCTTTACGGCGACACAATCCGGTAAAACCCTTGCGGCGCATTTGTCGGCGGCTGGTTTGTTAGATGAGATATCGGTGCGGTTCCGGCGACGAAATTTGTTAGGTTGATCCAGTTGGTTGAGGCAAGGTTGGTATTTGATTGGAGATGATAGCTTTGACCGCTACGCAAACTCGCATTAAGGACAACCCCGCTGGCTTTGCTAAAACTGGGAGACCCGGTGAACATGAGCGGAGTTGGCGGACACATCCCATTGGAGCCGGCTTGATAGAGGGCTTGGATTTCCGATGATGAAAGCGGGCGATTGAAAATCATCAATTCATCCAGCGCACCGGCGAAATATTGGTTGTTGGGCGCAGAGGGCCAGCTCGTCAAAGTGTTTTCCCCGATGCGCCAATAGCCATTGTAATTTACGGCCGTTTTAAAGGTTGGACCGTAAGTCTGCAATTGACCATCCACGAAAAGCGAACTGCCAGATAGCGCGGACAAAATCGCCACCACATGATGCCAGTTTCCATCGTTGTAGCTGGTGGAGGTGCTTACCACTTGGAACCCTGAATTATAGGTTCCGAAGTGAAGCAGACCAGAGCTGTCCATGTAGAGATGCCGGTCATAGGTGGAAGAATTTCCGGTTTGACTGCTGTCAAAGCCCAACAGCAGCCCGCCTAGGGCGGTGGTGGTTTTGAACCATATCGCCATTGTGAAGTTTTGCGGATTACTGATCATTTGAGAGGTATTCAAATAGGCACTTGTCCCGTTAAAACAAAACGCCTGTCCCACCATGCCATTCGTATAGGCAAGCCCGCCTTGGACGATGCCGTTGTTGCCGCCAATGCTATCCAAGGCATTCCCACTTCCGGACCACCAAGAAACCAGCCCTTGCGGAGCGGACATGGCGCAAATATAGGCCTGAATTGACGGGCCAGAGGCGGATAAGGCGTAACCGTGGCTATTGGTAACAACCAGAGTGGGCTGAAAAGTGCCTGCGCCAGTATAGAAGTGTAGCGGGTTTGGGGCGGTGCTGGTTGAACCGTCTCCAAAAGTCCAGTTCCAGAAGCTGATGACATTGGTTCCGCTGTCAACGCCGGGTGAAGTGAATTGCACCGCCAATGGACTCAAACCATTGGTCGGGTTGGCGGAAAATGAAACCGTTGGCAGCGCCGTTGTAATTGCCGGGCCGTAACCGGGAATCGCGATGCCTAGGCTGTTGGTAGCAATAAGACTGGGCTGAAAAGTGCCAGCGCTGGTATAAACATGCAGTGGACTTTGATTGGTGCTGGTTGCGCCGTCACCAAAAGTCCAATTCCACGAGCTGATGAAATTGGCTCCGCTGTCAACGTCGGGTGAAGTGAATTGCACGGTCAATGGAACCAGACCGCTTGATGGACTGGCAGCGCATTGAAATGGTCCTGCTATTTTTAAATTGACTACGCTGCTGGTGGTGCTGCCATATGGACTGGAAACCACCAAATCATACGCTCCGGCATCTACAAAATCGACATCATTTAATACCAGTGTCGGGCCCAGGACGCTTGAATTGAATACCACTTTGCGGACGCACCAGTTATCAGAATCACCAATGAACAGGTTGCCGGTGGCGACCACCGCCACACCTTGGGGATACCGCAATTCGGCATTGGTCGCCGCACCACCATCGCCAGAATAACCGGATGTTCCATTGCCGACCACCGTGGTGATAATCCTGTTGGTTCCAACCATGCGAATGCAATTGTTGTAGGTATCCGCAATGAACAGGTTGCCGGTGGTGTCCACGACCACGCCCTCAGGGAAATATAATTTTGCAAGTGTTGCTATCCCTCCATCGCCGGAGTAACCGTATGCCCAGTTGCCCGCCACTGTATTGATAATCCCGTTCGTCCCCATCTTGCGAATGCAGTTATGGTCGGCATCCGCAATGAACAGATTACCGGTGGCGTCCACCGCCAAGCCACGGGGACTGTATAATTCTGCATTAGTTGCTGCACCCCCGTCGCCAGGATAAACGGATCCTCCCCCAGCGACCGTGGTGATAGTCCCGTTGGTTCCAACCTTGCGAATGCAATTGTTGTCGGTATCCGCAATAAACAGGTTGCCGGTAGTGTCCACAATCACGCATTCAGGGTAATTTAATTTCGCAAGTGTTGCTATCCCTCCATCGCCGGAGTAACCGTTCGTGCCATTGCCAGCGACTGTTGTGATATTCCCGTTCGTTCCAACTTTACGGATGCGCTGATTAAAACTATCTGCAATGAACAGGTTGCCGGTGACGTCCACCGCCACGCCCCATGGATTATTCAATTCGGCATTGGTTGCCGCGCCACCGTCACCGGAGTAACCTCCGCCATAGTTAGTGGGGTTTATATAACCATTGCCAGCCATGGTGGTGATAATCCCATTCGTTCCCACCTTGCGGATGCGCTGGTTATACACATCTGCGATGAACAGGTTGCCGGCGGCGTCCATCGCCACGCCAATGGGATTATACAATCCGGCATTGGTCGCCGCACCACCATCTCCCAATCCGTTATAATTTCCTGGTCCCGCCACCGTGGTAATGGTGCTGGTGGGAACATTGTTACTGTTCAGTCGCCATTGGTAACTGAAGGGGCCGGTGCCAGAGACGAACGCGGAAAACGTCATATTGCTTCCGACTGGGATCCAAATCGAATTGTTTGTTGGTTGAATCGTAATAATAGGGGGGCCAACCACTGTCAGCATCAACGCCTGTGTTGCCGTCGAGGACAAGGCATCGGTCACTTGGACGGTGAAATTATTCGTCCCGGTGGTCATCGGTGTCCCGGAAATCAAGCCATTGGTTGCCAGTGTCAATCCCGAAGGCAATGAGCCAGAAATGTTTGTCCAACGATATGGTTTCTGTCCACCTGCTGCCAACAGTGTCTGGCTGTAAGCCACGCCATTCGTTCCTTTGGGCAGTGAAGTTGTGGTTTCCACCAGTCCCAAGTAAATGCTGAACACCGTGCCATTACCCGAAGTGCCCCCGTATTTTGTCGTTCCATACAGGGTGTTGCTAGATAAAGTCAAACCGGCATACGGGTTAGCTCCATCGCTGTTGCTGCCATTGACATCTGTTGCCGAAAAATTATAGAGGGTGGTAAAGCCCGTGCCATTCGTGGTTAGGGAGAATACGGTGCCATTGCCCTCACTGCCGCCATAATATGCCGCCCCATAGAGTATGTTGCTCGATAGCACCAATCCGGTGAACGCAAGTGTTCCAAGTCCTTCGCTGTTGGTATAAACACCTGATGAATTGGTTCTGCCCGCCGCGAAACTGTGTAGGGTCGTAAAACCCGTGCCATTGGTGTTGAGGGCGAACACGGTGCCACAGCCATTGCTCCCGCCCCAAAACGCCGTGCCATACAAGGTGTTGCCAGATAAACTCAAACCGCTTGGCCCAACCCCATCGCTGTTGGTATAGCCGGGACCGGAGGGAGCACCACCCTGTGGAAAAATAAAGTTGGTGGCCGTAAAAGTATGCAGCGTCGCAAACCCTACGCCGTTGGTGCCAAGGGCGAACACGGTGCCATTGCCCGAAAAACCAAGCGTCGTCCCATACAGGGTGCTGCCTGATATGACCAAAGTGTGCGGAACGGAACCGTCGGTGCCGTTTGTGAAGCTATGCAGGTTCACAAATCCCGTGCCGTTGGTGTTGACCTTGAACACCACGCCATAGCCGCTGGTGCCGCCGTGCTCGGTCGTCCCATACAGGGTGCTGCCCAAAAGAATCATTCCAGCTTCTGCGCCATATCCATCGCTGTTGGTAAAAAGACCGGTAACAGGATTGATTTGAGCCGCATTAAGACTATGTAAGAGGGTGAACGTGCCATTGGTGTTGACAGCGAACACTGCGCCCGTGCCGTTCGTGCCACCGTCATAGGACGTGCCATAGAGCGTGTTGCCGGACAAAACCAAAGTGCCATCCGAACCACCCGCGTCGCTGTTGGTGGGAAACCCAAGACTGTTGTTTGCTTCGGCGGAAAAATTATACACGATTCTAAAGCCTGAGCCGTTGGTGTTGACCGCGAATAGCGTGCTGTTGTTACCTGCCGGGCCGCCGTATTCTGTCGTCCCATACAACACATTGCCCGATAAAACCAATCCGGCTTGCAAACTAACCCCGTCAACGTATCGGGTGAAACTATGCAGGGACGTGAAGGTCTGAGCCGCCACCCGGCCAGCCAATATGTAGCCGAGGCTGGCGATCAATGCGGGCAGGAGAAAAAAGTTTTTAGGGTTTGTCTTCATTGGCTAATTCCATTGATGGTTGAACGGCGTGGATACAAAAAGAGGAGATTAACGCTTTCGCGTCACGCCCGATGGAGAGTCGATCCGCGTCCTGCAAATCAGAATTCCCATTTTTAGATTGGAAAGCCGATGCCACAAATCAGTCGTTAAATTGTTTTCTCCACAAACGTCTTTTTCGAGATATTTGCATTGAAGCAAAAGCAAACGCACGCTGCAAGCGGCGATTTTTGCCTGCAAATATGGGAAATGGGCGGCGGGAGAAACTTGCCGATCTTGCCCCGGCGCACACTTGAAAAATGAAAAAAAACGCCAGCCGTCTCACACCGCTATGACCGCAACGCGGCAATTTGGTGGCAAATGTGGATGCCAGTCCGGCAAATCTCCTCAAATCGCAATGACGCCAATTAAATCAGTAACAATCAATGAGAGCGTGGTCAAAGGCCCAAACCCCGGATCGGCAATTTTAACGACGAAGATTAGCCGCGCGTTTGTTTTTGGTATCTGCGGGTTTGCTCGGTCGCGACATTTGGCGTTCAGTCCGTTTCGATTTCTTTGGCACGAATACTGGAACAGAGACTTTCCTAGGCGGGGCATTTTTTTGGGCGGTTCCGTAATCAACCTCCGGTCTTTCGCGCAATTCCAGTTCCATGTCCGCCGGTGGCACGCCCGAATCGAGGATGGCCGCTGCGTCACCTTCGGGTTTGCGGGCGTTGCAGAACACCCACCGAATAGCTTCGTTGGCAAAAGTGATTTTGAACGCCGGCATATCCGGTGCCGAGACGGGTTCGCCTTTCAGGTGGCTGGCGTTGGCTCCATGGGGAAATACATCCAGGCGGGTGATCCGGCGGCGGATTTCCTCGCGCAACCGCAAACGCGAAGCCATGTCGCCCTTCGCAATCAGATTTTTAAATTCAGTCGAGGCTTCCGTGAGTGACGCCCGCCGTGCCATCAGACCGTCCAATTCCTTGGCCAGTTCAAGTTCCACGGCCTTTTCCTCGGTCTTTTCCGTTTCCAGTTTGTTCATCTCCTCGACAATCGTGGCTGGCGGCGTGTTGGTGGAGCCTGCCAATTTGGCGAAGCGGCTTAATTTAAGATTAATCTCATCCAGCTTGGCTTGCACCTTCGCCAGCTTCTTTTCCACGCCGGATTCCGCAATCGGAATTTTTTCCTTGGTGATCGCCTGCCAATCCAAACAAATGATGTAATCCAAAAACCATTTCTCGAACCAGTCGTAGCGCCAACTGACCGCTTTAGCGTCTGGGTGTTGCCGCTGATAATCACTGACTAAATAATAGTAACGATAGTTTTCCGGGCCTTTTGCATCCCTGATTTTTTTATTGTAGCCTCGGCCAATGTGGCGCATGGGTGCGCCCGAATAACCATCGTAGGCGAGCCGCGAAAACAGGTTGCCCCGGCTTTGATTGAAGCGGCCCGGCGTGCTGGTTTGCTTGCGCCCCTGCGCCCGCTGCCACATGAGTTGGTCAACGATGGCCGGGAAATAATCTTTGACCGGATCGGACACGGAAACGTAAACCCGTTTGCCGCGTGTTTCGCGGCGGCGCGATTGGAATTCACCCAGCACCGCGCGGTTGCGCAGGAGGGCATGAATGTAGGCCATGTGCCACCCCTTGTTTCGGCCCCACGTCGGCGCTTTCTCCCGGTTCAAAATCTTGGCAATGGAGGCTTGGCCAGTGCCGTCAATGGACATTTGAAAAATCCGGCACACCAGTTTGGCCCGGTCTTCAATGACCCGGAAACTTTTCCGATCTTCGTTCAACGCCAGCCAGTGGGGACAGACGGAAGTCAATTTGAAGGTGCCGATGTCCCGCCGCTTTTGCTGCCAGGCTGCCACCAAGCGCCGTGATTTCATCAAGGATTCCTCGTGGGAACGCATCATGATCACCAGTGACGTGATGAGTCGGCCATAGTCGGTATTGATGGTTTCCTTGCTGTAAACCTGCTCGTCGGCCAGCGTGACGACGGTGATGCCGGCGTTGATCAAATCCATGAACAACGACATCTGTGCGGTGATGGTGTCACGACTGAGCCGGTCCAAAGGTTCGACGAGCAGGAAGGAGCCGGGCTTGACGATGCCGTTTTCCACGGCCCGGAGGAAGACGGCCAGTGCGCCTTTTTTCCGATTGTCACCGCTGAAAGCGCTCAACCCTTCATCGCGCAGATTGAGCGACCGGTCGAAAACAAGTTTGTGTTTTAGGGCGTAGTCCTCGGACAATTCGGCTTGCCGCCGGAGGGAATCGCCTTCGGCCTGCTCCGGCGTGGAGAAACGAATATAGCTGTAAGCGCGCGCCATGGTTGATATGTTCATAGTGATTTATATGTGTAGTCATATCAATATTTACTTTGAGAGGGTTGGGGAGAGGGGAATCCATTGGGGTTGGCACGATCCTCCTCTCCCTTGCCCTCTCCTCCCTTGGCGGGAGGAGAGGGAAAAGCCGCCGTGTCGTGCGCCGCCACGGCCAGTGACAAAGTCGGTGATAAGGGCTCCAATTAGAAGTTGTAGGAGACGACGTAAGGAGTCTCTAATCAGCACGTTACGAAGAAGCCTAGGTTTGGGCAGCAGGCCAAGAGATCAGAGACTCCTAACGTCGTCTCCTACAATTACTTACGAAGACTTTGTCACTGGCCGTGGCGCCGCAGCTTGCCTAATTCAACGGCAGTGGGGCAGGTGGGGCGGGGAAAAACCAAGCGGATTCCTGATGGGGAAGAACATCCAATTCAGTCACAAGGGCACAATCGGTCAGCGGGAAGGCGTTTTCGCGCCAGCATGGCCCGGATAGTGGGG
>Ga0182014_10008071_pt1 | contig 10871 bp, 11 predicted proteins | sample 612S2DmetaG_FD_120489 | JGI IMG/M metagenome (GOLD analysis project Ga0182014, IMG submission 120489) | Permafrost microbial communities from Stordalen Mire, Sweden - 612S2D metaG | ecosystem: Environmental > Terrestrial > Soil > Wetlands > Permafrost | place: Sweden: Stordalen | collected... | reverse complement strand
GTCTCGAAAAAGCCAGGAATTTCCTGCCGGACCATGTCCGATACATTCTGGTTCATGTAGGACTGCATGTGACTGCGGAACGAGGCTTTGACCGTACGCAATACGCTGGGGCTCAACGCGAGCAATTCCGCGCACCAACGCGCCACTTCCGCGTCAAGCTCCGCCGGCGGCACGACCGCGTTGATCAACCCCCAATCGAGCGCCTGCTGCGCGGTATAGCGGCGGCAGAGCATCCACATTTCGCGCGCCCGTTTGTGGCCAACAATACTCGCCGCGTGCGCCACCAGATAACCACCTGCCGGCGAACCAACACGCGGACCATTTTGGCCAAAGGTCGAACGGTCTGTGGCAATCGTGAAATCGCAAAAATAGGCGAGGTGATTGCCACCGCCGATGGCGTAGCCATCTACCCGCGCGATGATGGGCTTCGGACAAGCGACGATCTCTGCGCCTAAGTGCCAGTCGTGCCCCTCAAGCCCGCCGCCCGCTTCCCATTCAATGTCGCCGCCGGCGCTGAATGCCCGTTCGCCGGTGCCGGTCAGCACAATCACGCCAACCGTATGATCCGCGCCTGCACGGGCGATCGCCGTGCGCAGCTCTTCGATCGTATGGCCGGTGAACGCATTCAGCCGCTTCGGACGATTGATTGTGATCGTGGCGACAGCGCCCTCCCTCGCATAGATGATATCGGTGAAATCGGCGGCTGCGGCTTCCATGGCGGTTCCTCAAGGATGTTGTTGTATATTGAGATTAGTGGGTGATCGGAATAAATGCAGGCAATCCAGCCCTGAAACAGGAATGTCGCAGCTTGCGGCCAGAACAGATGGTGCTGTCATGGGGATCAATCGAGCCGTTCGATGATGGTCGCGGTACCAAGGCCACCGGCACAACAAATCGCCTGAAGTCCAAACCAGGCACCGCGCCGCTCCAACTCGTGCAGCAAGGTGGTCATGATCCGCGCCCCGCTGGCGCCCAACGGATGACCGAGCCCGATCGCCCCACCATTTACGTTCAAGCGGTCGTGTCCGACGCCGATTTCGCGCATCCACATCAACGGTACTGGCGCAAATGCCTCGTTCACCTCGAACAGGTCGATGTCGCCCACGGACAAACCGGCGCGTTCCAGCACCCGCCGCGTCGCGGCCACCGGGCCGGTCAGCATAAGTTCCGGGTCGGAGCCAACCGTGGCAATCGCGCGAATCCGCGCGCGCGGGCGGATGCCGTAGGTTTTGGCGGCGGCTTCGGACATGAGCAGAAGTGCCGCCGCGCCATCGCAGATCTGCGATGAATTGCCGGCCGTGACGCGGCCCTGTTCACGGAAGCTGGTTTTGAGCCCCGCCAGCCGCTCGCGCGAGGTGTCGCGGCGGATGGTCTGGTCCCGATTCACCACCCCATTACTGCCGGTCGCATTGTGTTCACGCCAGGCAACGACGTCCACGGGAACAATCTCCCGGTCGAACCAGCCATTATCGGCGGCCTGGATCGACCGGCGATGGCTCTCCATCGCGTAATCGTCGAGATTCTCGCGGGAAAATCCGTAGCGGTCGGAGATGCGTTCGGCCGCTTCCCCCTGGCTGGTCAGCGCGAAGCGTTCGTTGAGCCTCCAGCCAAAGACTTCCCCATACACGTCACGGTTACCGCCCATCGGCACCCGCGTCATGTTCTCCACGCCGCCGGCGGCGACGACATCGAACGCACCGGCGGCGATCTCGCCGATGGCGGTGTGGATCGCGGATTCGGCTGAACCGCATTTACGATCGACCGTCATCCCCGGGATTGTCTCGGGCCAACCGGCGCTGAGCAAAGATGTGCGCGCCACATTGCCGCATTGCTCGCCAACCTGGGTCACACAACCGAACACGACATCGCCGACAACATCCGGTTCCAACCCGGCGCGGGCGACCAACTCGCGCAGCACCACTGCACCGAGATGGTCGGCGCGAACCTCGGAGAAATCACCGCGAAACCGCCCGATCGGCGTGCGTACTGCCTCGACAATGACAACGCCGCTCATTGGCCAGCCCGCTCGGTACTGGCCGCGCCCGCGGAAGCAACGGTGCGCAATACGCTGAGTGTCATCTTCATTGTCCTTATCGGTCTGATTTGAAAGAAATTAAGCGCCCTGGGCGCGGTCAAATCATCACCAGGCCGCCGCTGACCCCGAGATGCTGGCCGGTGACATAAGAGGCTTCCGGCGAGCCAAAGAAGGCGACCGCCGCCGCGACCTCGGTCAGATGCGCGGCGCGGCCGATGAAGGTGGCCGGCATTGCCATCTTCGCCAACCCCGCCAGCACCGCTGGCGGGTTCCAGGCTGGATCGCGTACCGACGGCGTCGCCGCGGGGTCACCATCTCCAGCAGCCGCCATGGCCGCGGGGGACACGCAGTTCACGGTAATGCCCTCGCGTGCGGTTTCTCCGGCAAGCGTCGCCGTAAGCCCGACCATTCCGCCCTTGCCGATGCCGCCGAGCAAGGTGTGGTGGGGTGTGCCGGTGCGCCATGCCTCGCCACCGATATTGACGATCCGCCCATATTTCTGGGCGATCATCTGCGGCAGCACGGCCTTGCAACAGCGCAGCAAGGTCCAGACATTGCCGCGAACAGCCTGTTGCATCAGCTCCTCGGTGAAATCAACGAGCGGCATACGGATGAGCGCGGCGGCATTGTTGATCAACGTATCCACCCGCCCAAATGCCGCCGCCGCCTTCGCAACCACTTGTTCCGCAACGCCCGCTTCGCTCAGGTCACCCTCCGCCCATTGAAAGTGGCTGCCGGTCTCTTTTTCAAGCAACCCTGCTGTCCGGCGCGCCGCGGCACCGTCCAGGTCGGTAATCACCACCGAGGCGCCTTCTTCCGCGACACGGCGGGCAATAACCCGGCCCAAGCCCCGTGAAGCACCTGTGACGATGACCACGCGCCCCTCATAACGGCGGCATAATGTCTTAACTTTGAACGATCCGTCCTGAGCGAACGGTAATGCTGCCGACATTGGAAAGTCTCCTCTTGGACGTCTCGCGGACAATGCCGCGCCGGACGGTTGTTCTTCGTTGGGACGGCACGGCATCGCGCCAAAAGTTTGGGAATGCCATCCCCTGAACCTGATTTTCCCCGACCGTCAGAACGCCGGTGCCTCCTGGACGATTGGGTTACGCAATATCCCAATCCGCTCGATCTCGATTTCGCACACGTCCCCGGGCTTCATGAACAGCGGCGGATTGCGCAACAGCCCCACGCCGGCAGGCGTGCCCATGATAATCATGTCCCCGGGCTCCAATGTCATGCACTCAGACAGGATGACCAGAGTTTCCCTTACATCGAACAACATATCTGCGGTGTTCGCATCCTGCATCACTTCGCCATTAAGACGCGTCTGGAGTCGCAGACCCGCGGCGCCGGGTGGTAGTTCGTCGGCGGAGACGAATTCAGGACCGACGCCGCCGGTGCCATCGAAATTCTTGCCCAAGGTCCATTGCGACACGCGTATCTGCACATCGCGCACCGAGCCGTCGTTGAACGCGGCATAGCCCGCAACAATGGACAGGGCGTTTTCCGGTTTCAGGTGGCGCCCGGTGGCGCCAATGAAAACCGCAAGTTCTGCCTCAAAATCAAACTGGTCCGAGCAGTTGGGGCGGACCAGCGGCGCGCCATGGCCGACGAGGGAGGTGCCCCCGCGCATGAAGATCATCAGATGGGCGGGCTTCTGATGGCTCGCCTCTTTCGCATGGTCGAGGAAATTCACCCCGAGGCAGATGATTTTTCCCGGCCGGGCGATCGGAGGCAGAAAATTCATACCTCCCGGGGCGATGTGCGCCGAAACCGGGGCGGCCCTCGCAGCCTCTACGGCCTGGGCCAGGGCAGCGGGCCCCTGGCGTAGCAGGTCGGCCAGATCGTCGGGCGCACCAGGCATTGCCTGGGAAAGGTCCACGATTGAATCACCCAGGCGAATGCCAAGAGCGGCACCGCCATTTTTCTGAAATCTCACCAGCCTCATGTGCAATCCCACCCCATTATCATAATAATCGATTATTTTTTAGTATATGACCATAAATCGATTTAAAAGAAAAGAGTAAATCCACGATTTCTCGTGGCGAAACTTGCAAGGCTTACTCTTGCATGAGCTTTTGCCGCTATATTAAGCGAAAGCTTCAGTGCGTCCGTTCATTTTTAAAAGCGAGTCATGATCGAATGTCTTCCGTCCAGCCTGTTCCGCCCGATGAGCGGATTGTTACGGCCGCAAAATCCCTGATCCTGGCGCATGGCTATGCCGTGACCTCAATGGACCAGATCGCGCATTTGGCAAAAGTCTCAAAAACAACGCTGTATAAATATTACCGCTCCAAAGCGGAGCTGTTCGCCGCCTTGGTGCTCGGGCGGACAGAGGTTTCGCGAATGGAGTTCAAGCCGGAGGACCTTGCCGGCCTGGAAATCGACGCCGCCCTTTTTGAGATCGGCCGGCGCTTTGTTGATCTTATCTGCTCGCCCGACTCTTTGCGCGTGGAGCTGGTTTATCACAGTGAAGGCATGCGCTTTCCTGAAGTCGCGGAAGCCTTCCGCCACGCGGGGCCTGAGCTTGTGGTCACCCTGGTCGAGAGCTATTTCCGGGCCGCTAACCAACGTGGCCTTATCGCTGTGCCCGACCCGCATTTTGCCGCCATTCAGTTCCTCATCGCCCTCAAGGGCGACCCCTATGGCATCGCCTCGCTACGCAGCATCGGCCCCTCCAAGGAAAGCCAAGCGACATATATCCGGAAAGTCATCGAACTCTATCTGAACGGTGCACGGCCAAGGGGTTAGAGCATTCATCTTTTAGATGAATGCTCTAACCTTTATTTTAACGAGCAATTTCATGTGATTATGGGGAACCTACCGGTTCAACCTAATCACATATTGCTCTAAGCGCCCCCGGACGGTTCAGACCCCGTAGCGCGCCAGAAACATCGCAACAGCTTCCCGCACGTGCACTTTCGCCTTGCGTTCGTACCAGTCCTGGTCCGCCTGCCCGATCAAAGCCCGCTCAAAGCCTTCACCAAACACGACAGAGGTGAAGAGTATACTCGCGAGCTTTGCGTTAGGGCAGCGCAGCAGGCCATCCGCCGTGGCCCGCCTGAAAAAGCTGGCGATATGCGCCTGTACATTGGCTGGCCCTTTTTCATAAAATATCTGCGCCAGCTCAGGTGAGCGCGGCGCTTCGGTGAGGATAAGTTTATACAGCGCCACCGAGCGGGGCTCTGTTACCAGCTTCAGCACTCGCATACTCCAGTTGATCAGGACCGCGCTCAACGTCCCTTCCGCCTGCAGCGCATCCGTGGAGGCATCCACGATGTTGGGCGCACGGCTGCGCACGATCTCCGCGAACAACGCCTCCTTGCTGCCAAATTGCTTATACATGGTTGCTTTGGAAGCTCCGGCCCGCGCCGCGATGTTATCCACGGTCGCATTGCCATAACCTTGCTCGAGGAAAACATCCTCGGCAGCTGCCATGATCTCCTCCCGCCGCGCGGCGCCACGCGATGCACGTGGCTTACTGGCCGCCAACTTTGCCTTGACCGTTTGCGCTTGACTCATTTGCCCTCTGAAGCTAAAAAACTGTACCGTACAGTTTATTGATGTAAAAGAGATTAATAGTGCCACATCGGTTCGTGTAGCGGCAAGAATAATTCTTCGGCAGGCATGGTGGCTTCATGACCGCGGCAGCCACCACGCCGTAGACCGGATTTACGGAGTGAAAGCACGTGGCGCAGCTTGTCGGAAAAGTCGCTTTGGTAACCGGATCCGGTCAGGGTATCGGCCGTGGTGTAGCCCGCTGTTTCGCGCGTGAAGGCGCTGAAATTATCATCGCCGAAATCAATGACGAGCATGGCCGCCGGGTCCAGGGTGAACTGGAACAGCTTGGCGCGCGCTGTAAATTCATCCGCACCGATGTCGGCAACAAGCAAGACATCCAGGCTGCGGTGCAGGCCGCCACCGATCATTTTGGCCGTCTCGATATTCTCGTGAACAACGCCATCAAGCTGCCAACCCCGGTGTTGATGGCGCAAAAAACCGATGCGATGCTCGAAGAGCAGATCCGCGTCGGCCTGTGGGGCACCTGGTGGGGCATGCAGACCGCCATGCCGGTCATGCGCGCGCAGGGCGGCGGGCGGATCATCAACTTCACTTCCCTGGATATTGAAACCGGCGCCTGGCTCCACTCTGATTACAGTGTCGTCAAAGGCGGTATCGAAGCGATGACGCGCAGTGCCGCGATCGACTGGGCTCGTTTCAAAATCAACGTGAACGCGGTGGCACCCATTGCTGCGTCCTCGGCCTTTGAGCAGATGTGCAAGGACCGCTCCGGCCTGCGCGAAGCCGCCGGCGCCGCCGTCCCGCTGGGGCGCATGGGCGATCCGGAGGCGGATATTGCCCCCGCGGTCGTGTTTCTTGCCTCCGCCGCATCCCACTTCATCACCGGAGTCACGCTTCCTGTCGACGGCGGCCTGCACATGCCGCGCGGCAACTCCACACCTGCAGCGCTCATCGCGCAGGACGTTCCTCCGAAAATGCAAGTCTAAAAGTTCAAAAATTTTAGCGGAAAAGCGCCATCATTTGCCAGGAGCCCACCCATGTTGAATACTCCTTCTTCCGGCTCTCACGAACCGTATTTAGCCGACGGAACACCCCTTGCTGCACTTATCGATCACGATCGACGTGAGGTAGCACAGCGCTTATTTTCAGATCCTGAAATTTATCAGTGGGAGCTTAAAAATATCTGGGCTAAGTCCTGGATTATTGTTGGCCACGAAAGCGAGATTCCCAATCCAGGCGACTTTGTTACAAGGCGGATTGCGGAAGATCCGGTAATTGTCACGCGCCGGCCGGATGGCAGCATCGACTGCGTGCTCAATGTCTGCCCGCACCGCGGTGCCCTCGTTTGCCGCGAGGAAGCCGGCAACAGCCCTGTCTTCCGCTGTATCTATCATGGCTGGATTTTTAACACGGACGGCAGCTTCCGTGGTGCCCCCTTCAAGGAAGAAATGTATCCTGAAGGCATGGATGCCAAACGCTTGAGCCTGCCCAAGGCCCGCGTCGGAATCTTCGGCGGCATTATCTTCGCCAATTGGGATGAATCCGCCCCGTCGCTCGACGACTACCTGGGCGACTACAAATTCTACCTGAACCTGATTTTTAACCGGACCGCTAACGGCGTCGAAGTACTCGGCCCGCCGCAGCGCTTCGTCATCAATGCGAACTGGAAGACCGCCTCCGAGCAGTTCGGTGGTGATGCCTACCACGCCGGGCAGTTACATCGCTCGCTCGGTGCCCTAACCGGCGGCAGCCCAAACAACCCGCGTGACTGGCAGTTGCACGCGCCCAAGGTCAGTACCGCCAACGGCCACAACATTATCTGCTTCGACTTGGGCGACATGTTTCGCGCCATGACGGGTGGCAAGGAATTGTCCTCCATGGAGAAACTGCACATGCTACCTCCGGCAGGCTTGCCGCCCGAGATGCTCCCTGAGATGCTGCAACGCTTCTCCGAGGAGGAGTTGGAGCTTCTCGCCACCACCCCGCCCTCCAATGGCGGCATGTTCCCGAATGCGGGTGTGTGGTCCATGTACAACCCGATGTACAATGGCATGCCGGCGCCATTTTTGAGTTTCCGCACATATGTACCGATCGGACCCGACAAATTCGAGTTCTACATGTGGGTCCTGGTCGCCAAAGGCGCGTCCGAGGAATATCGCGATCTGATGCGCCGCTCGACCTCCTTCATGCAGGGCGCCGCCGGCTTCATCGAGGGCGACGACGCCGAGGTATGGCCTGGCCAGACGTCAGCGGCGCGCGGCTATGTTACCCGCCAGCAAACGCTGAAGTACTGGGCCATGACCGGTGACACGAAACCCGAAAGCTGGCCTGGAGAAGGGCAAGTTCACGTCGGATTTTCGCGCGATGACCCGCAGTGGAACTGGTGGAAAGTCTATTTCGATCGTCTCGAAGCAAAAGTCTGAGGGGAAGCAACATGCAAACAGTCGACACCAAAGACCCGGCTGCCGCGGCGCCCGCGCCCTTGCAACAGGGCAAAAGCATCCCATACGGCACCGGCCTTTATCCACAAGTTATGCACTTCCTGATCGAGGAAGCCTATCTGCTCGACGACGGCCTGTTCAACGAATGGCTGCAATTGCTCGCCGACGACATTCGTTACGCGATGCCGGTGCGCCAATCGTTCACTCGCAAGCGGGGTCCTGGATTCAGCCCGGGCATGATCTGGATGCAGGAGGACAAGGGCTCCCTGGGCTTCAAGGTACAGCGCCTGTACGGAGACAGCGCCTGGGCCGAAGATCCGCCGTCACGCACGCGCCGCCTGGTCACGAACATGCGGCTGCACGAAACCGCCGTGCCGGGTGAGTACTTGGTGCAGAGCTACCTGCTCATCCACCGCAACCGCGGCGACGCGCACCATTTCGACATTTTTTCCGCACGCCGCGACGACATCCTCCGCCAAACGCCGACGGGCTGGCTGCTCGCGAAGCGCACCATTCTGGTTGACCAGGCCTCGCTTGGATTGGCCAACCTAGCACTATTTATCTAACTGCCGCGCAAGCAGGCTAAACCGGGAGAAAATGATGTTGAGCCAGGACAACAACAAGAATCTTATCCGCAGTTTCTTCCGCTTCCTTGGAGAGGGCAAGATCGACCAGGCCCTCGCACTTGTCGATGACAACGTCAAATGGTGGGTGCAAGGGCATGGCACAAACGGCAAGCCGGTGATGCAGGCAATCTGGTCGCAGGTTTTTGTCAGCGCCCCAGGGCCGGATGCCATGAAGCTCACCGGCTTCGTCGCGGAAGGTGATCGCGTCTCCGCCGAAGCCGAAAGCAATATCCCCCTTCCGGATGGCCGCATCTACCACAATACTTTTCACATTCTTTTTGAAATCCACGGCGACAAAATCGTCAGCGCCAGGGAGTATTTCGACACGGCCCTGGCGCAGGCCACGTTTGGAAATGCCTGACGCGCGCTTGGCTGCATTTCTCCAGGACAAGGATGATGGGAAAATCGATGGTACGGTATAAAAAGCTCGGCTACGTCGACCTGAATGTCTCAGACCTCTCCCGGTCCAGGCATTTTTATGAAAACATCGTGGGCCTCGAATATGTCGGGCAAGGCCCCGAGGGCGCGATCCTGCTCCGGTGCAGCGACGACCCCTATAACGTCGCCCTGCGCCAAGCAGCGGAACCCGGCCACAAACGGACCGGCTGGATGCTGGAATCACCCGCCCAGTTTGATGTCCTCGCCAGCCAGTTGCGCGCGCATGACACACCTTTTGAGGTATTATCAAAAGGCGAGTGCAGCGAACGGGGATTGCTGAACGCAATCCGCATCGTCGAGCCAAATACCGGGGCCGTCGTTGAATTTTATATAAACAACCCACCGGATGGGCATTACGGCTTTAACGCGACGCTCGCCAAAATTGTACGGCTTGGCCACGTTGTTTATGCAACGCCAAAGTTCAATGAAGCGGTCGCTTTTTATCGCGACGTACTGAATTTTGCGGAATCTGATTCGATTGAGGGGACATTCACCTTCATGCGGTGCTGGCCCAACCCGTTTCACCATGGCGTTGGCATCGGCCGAGGAGAAAAGAACGTATACCACCACACCAACTTCATGGTTTCTGAAATTGACGATATTGGCAGTGCCATTCATCGCCTCAACAGAGCGGGCGCGCCAATTGTCTACGGGCCGGGGCGGCATCCGGCATCCGGCAGCGCCTTTCTGTATTTTCTTGATCCGGACGGGCTGACCTGTGAATACAGTTTTGGCATGGAGCAGTTTACCGAAGCGTTTCCGCGGGCTCCGCGCACCCTGCCGAGAAAACCGGAAGCCGCCGATTTCTGGGGCTCCCCTCAGGATCCACGCATGGCGAAAATCGGGGCGATCGAAACCTATACAATCGCCGGGACATGAAGCGAGGCTGACAGATTGGGGTTGAACGGCATCCCCGCTTTAACCCCAATCGTATTTTGCCCTTTAATATGTAGATATTTAATCCCTGATTATTTTTCATCGACGAACAGTAGCACACGCCATTCACAATCTCACGGACATTGACCGTCCGCTTATTACCGCCCCGCTTGGCAGGTGGGATCAATGGCTCAAAGTTGCCAATTCAGCGTCCGTGAAATCATTTTGATAGCGCAGTTTGATGCAATTATAACCAACCACGATTTTCGTTCGTCCACATCTGGCTGCTCCTGCGAATCGGGCCAGAAGTATCGAATCACAAGTGACTCTATAGATTCACGTTGTTTTTGGACAAACACTGAGATGGACGGCCAACCCGGCGAGCTAATCCTGATCTGGCACGGTGAGGCGGAGTCCCCCCATTTAGGCCACACACTCTCCGGCTTTGATTGTCAGTTTCATGATCGCGCCGACAGTAGACGCAAGCCGGTCTGCCATCTCGGCAAAAAACCCATGCCGCACGGCGCGGACACCGTCCGCGCCGTTGGTCCTACACCCGTATCAAGCCACCAAAGCGCTCCCCAGCGCCTGATAGAGCATTCCAGTGTTCGCCGCCGCATGCTGCGCTAGGCACCGGACATCACGCCACCGCCGTTGCAGGACAAAGGAATTATAGCACGCCGAGGCACCCGCAAGCGTGAACGCTTCGCTGACAACCTCGAGGGCTTCTGTCTGGACATGAGCCGCCATGGCCGTCGTCCGGGCCGCATGCAGCGGAGTGACGGCTTCATCTGAATTCGCCAACTCCCACGTGTCCATAATGGCCCGTTCCAGAGAGCCACGCATCGCATCCACGCGCACGGCTAAAGACCCGAGACGATAGTTGAATACCGCGTCCTCGGCGAGGCGCTTGCCCCCACCAAAGGC
>Ga0182014_10008070_pt1 | contig 10871 bp, 9 predicted proteins | sample 612S2DmetaG_FD_120489 | JGI IMG/M metagenome (GOLD analysis project Ga0182014, IMG submission 120489) | Permafrost microbial communities from Stordalen Mire, Sweden - 612S2D metaG | ecosystem: Environmental > Terrestrial > Soil > Wetlands > Permafrost | place: Sweden: Stordalen | collected... | reverse complement strand
CAGTAGGTGGGTCAGGCCCGTGCGGAAGGTTCTCCGGTACCGATGATGAACATCCCACCGGCTACGGCGGCACCGGCCCGGCGCCAGAAGTTGTGCACACCGTCCACCGATGTTCAGCCCCCCCTCTCCCGCACCCTCACCCCCTGGCTACGACTACTACTTGTCCACACCTCCCGATTCTTTCAGTCAGTAGGATCGGCCAAAACTGACACTTCGGATTGCTCTTGCCTGAGCTCGGCATTCCGCTCTGTGCGGCTACCCACACAAGCGTTCGCTGACACTTTGGTGACCGATTTCACTGACAGTTTTCGTGGCCGCTGATCTTGACAGCTTCACGCCACTTCACAGCAGGCAAGCGCTCGGATCGAACTCAGAGGTGGCTCGCTGACCCAGGCGAGATGCAGCTACCGCCCTCCAAGCTGGATATTGTGGGTTCGAGTTCCGTCTCCCGCGCCATCGCCATTGAATGGGCAGTTTCGAGTACCGGCGAGGCCCGCAGCTCGATGATGAAGTCGTCTCTCGTGCAGGCAGGTGGGGGACGCCGGGAGGCCGCGACCCGCGGCTCATCCGGCGCCCACACCTGGCACTGCCGTCAATCTCAGCGCGGGTGATGCCGCGAGGTCATGGGTAGATCCCGCGTACCACCGTTGCCTCGGCGACGCGTTGGACGGCGACCGAGTAGGCGCCCAGACGGAGCGTCACCCCGAGGCGCTGGGATGCCTCCCAGGACGAGTTGAACGCGGCGGTGATGATGCGCTTGAGGCGATCATTGATCTCGTCCTCCTCCCAGAAGAAGGACTGCAGATCCTGCACCCACTCGAAATACGAGACGATGACCCCTCCAGCGTTCGCGACGATGTCGGGCACCACGGTCACGCCCCGCCGGTGCAGGATGTCATCGGCGCCGGGGGTGGTGGGTCCGTTCGCCGCTTCCAGAATCAGCGACGCCTTGACCTGGCCGGCGTTGCTCGCTGTGATCTGATTCTCCAGGGCGGCAGGGACGAGCACGTCAACGGACGCCTCAAGCAACTCGGCGTTACTCAACGGCTTCGTTCCAGGGAATCCGACCACGGAACCGGTGCGCCGTTTGTGTTCGACAACCGCCGCGACGTCCAGTCCCGCATCGCTGTAGATGCCGCCGCCGCTATCGGAGACGGCCCGGATGCTGAACCCGTCGTCAGCCATCAATCCCGCGGCGATGCTGCCGGCATTCCCGAAGCCCTGCACTGCGACGGTCATCTCCCGCGGATCGCGGTCGAGCCGCTGGCAGGCCTGCAGGGCCACCAACGAGCAGCCGCGGCCGGTCGCCGCATTTCGGCCCTGGCTGCCGCCCACGCTGAGTGGCTTCCCCGTGACCACGGCGGGCACCGAGTAGCCCTTGCTCATCGAAACGGTGTCCATGATCCAGGCCATCACCTGGGGGGTGGTGTTGACGTCCGGGGCGGGGATATCCCGTTCCGGGCCGATCAGCACCGAGATCTCGCTGGCGTAGCGCCGGGTGAGCCGCTCCAGCTCGTTGCGGCTGAGCTGCTTGGGGTCGACGATCACCCCTCCCTTGGCGCCCCCGAAGGGGATCCCCGCCACCGCGCACTTCCAGGTCATCCACATTGACAGGGCCTTGACCTCGCTCAAGGTGACGTCCGCGTGGTAGCGGATGCCTCCCTTGGCCGGACCCCGGTTCAGGTTGTGCTGGACCCGGTAGCCCTCGAACATTCTGACCGACCCATCGTCCATCTTGACCGGGAAGCTGACGATCAGCTGGCGCTGGGGCTCGCGAAGAATCGCCCGCACGCCCTGATCGAGGTTGAGGACCTCGGCTGCGGCGTCGAACTGACGCTGCGCGTTCAACCATGGATCCTCTGTCAGAGTCGCCTTTACCGGATCTTGCACTGCCACTTTGCCACCTCGTCGATCACGTTGGTTCGCGACATTAGCCTCGATTCACGATTCGTCACGCCCTGGCACCCTCTTCTGTCTGGGGCTTTGGCACGGCGTGAACTGCATCCAGATCTAGCTCGTGCGTCAGGATCAGGCGTGCTCCATGCCGTGCCTGCAAGGCCTCCACCCGCTCCCAACTCTCCACGAGCCGATCAGGGCACCAGACGACCCCGGGAATCCGCCGCTGCCGCATCTTCACGGAGCTGTACGCCATATCGCCGCCCAGAATCACCGCTTCGTCGTCGAGCTGAACCAGCAGCGACTGGTGGCCTGGCGTGTGCCCGGGGGTCGGAAACACAACCACCCGGCCGTCCCCGAAGATGTCGCGCTTTCCCGCCAGCTCAACCCATTGCACCGGATGACAGAAATCGGCGCGGACGTACAGGTCACGCTGGTATACCGCGGGCCAGTGGGCAAACTGCAACTCCCTCTTCTGTACAAGGAACGCGGCTCGCGGGAAGAACTCGATGCCGCCCGCGTGGTCGTAGTGCAGATGGGACTGGACCACGTGGGAGATGTCCGATGGATCGAAGCCGGCGGCCCCAAGTCTGCTCACGACGTCATCCTCGGGTCCCAGCCGCACGTCAAACGCTGCGGCCGCAGGACCAAGTCTCCCCACGGGATCCGACGCCAATGTCGGGTGCGCCCCCGTGTCGAAGAGCACGCAGCCCCCGGGGTGCTCGATGACGTAGGCGAAGTAGGGTATCTCCACCTTCGTCCCGACCTCCGGGTCGAGAGGGTCGTACACGGCGAGGTCGCCTATCTCGGCCCCGCAACGGAGCGGTACCAGCCTCACTCCCTCACCTCCGCGCCCACGCCGCGCCTCCCTCGGTTCATGTGGCAGCCGGGGTCGTCACAACCTTGACCCCGTCGCTCGAAACTGTCGCGCGCCCCAGCATCCCCGCGGTTCCATTGCGGATCCGCCGACGCAGAACCAGCGCCCACCATGCCGCGGCCAAAGCCAGGATCACCAGCGTCGTGATCCCGACCGGCCGGTTGATCGTCGGTATTGTGAGAACGCACACCAAGAACACTTGCCACACCAGGGCGACCCACGCGACGGGTTGTGCCCACCGGCCGAGGCTGAACTTTCCGAACTGGCGAGGTAGTGAGTTCGTCCGCACCTTGTAAATGAAGATTGCGGCGATCGCCGCGTACGTGAGGTTGTAGCCCACGGCGGCCGTTCCGACGATGTATCCCAACACCGTGGGGACAAGGAAAGCGCCGATAGTGAAGAGGCAGACACCGAATACCGACACCGCAATCAGGCTGGTGTAGGGGCTTCTCGACTGCCTGGCAACCTTCTGCAACATGCCGGAGCCGGGAACCATCCTGTCTCGGGAAAGGCTGAACAGCAGCCGCGCCGCTCCTGACATGAGCACCATCGACACCGAGATGAAGGAGATCAGGAAGATGATGTCGATCAGCCGCGCCGCAGTTCCACCCCACTGATAGGTGATGACCGACAGGATCGGCGTCGCAGAGTTGGCAACACTCGAGACGCTGCTCCCCGCGTAGGTGAAGCCGACCAGCATGATCATCCCCACGATTGCGATGGCAATAACTGATCGGAACATGCTGCTGGCTGCGACACGTGTCGCATCACGCGTTTCCTCGGCCAGGTCCGCCGGGAGTTCCCAACCGGCGTACGTGAACGCCCCCAGTAGGAACGCCAGCACGAACGGCCCGAGAACATAGGATCCGTGGAAGCCCGAGGGCTCCTGGAATAGGAAGCTCGCGGGGTGCGGATGCACGATGATCGCATACACTAGGATGACCAGTGCGATGCCGACGCTACCCACGATCTCGGTGATCACGGCGGCATTGTTCAGCACAGCAGTGAGGCGAATGCCAATGATGCAGATACTCATCACCACGACCGTGAGGACAATGGCGCCGACGACGGTCCAGCCGGTGGTGGTGGGAAGCCCGAATTCCTCCAGGAAATAGGGCGTGACGCCGAAGATCGTACCTGTCCCGCCGATCGCGAATCCCATCAAACCGGTGATCGCGATGAACCACCCGATGTGGGGCGAGGTCAGGCGGCTGGACCACTGGTAAGCGTAGCCGGCCACGGGGATCCGCCCGACGAGATCGGCGAAGATCGCAACGATCAACAAAGCGCCGAGGCTGGACGGGATCCAGGTCCAGAGGCCAGCGCTGCCCGATTGGGAAAGGGCGAAAGCAAGGGTCAGGAAGACCGACGAGGTGATGCCGACCCCCGAGAACGAAACGGCGAAGGAGGAGAAGCTACCCATGCGGCGGGCGAGCTTTTGCTCGTACCCGAAGCTCTCGAGCACGCGCCCCTCATCGACACCGTTCTCCCCCGGCGGGGATGTGTCAGCAGTTGCCTGGTGGGCCGACGCGCCCGGATCAAAGAGGGATCCCATGGCCGTGCCTCCTACGTGCCGTTGCACCGTCTAACAGAAACCGCCGCCTACGGGCGGGCAGGTCGGCGTCGAAACTCAAGTTGGGACAACACCGTGCAGGGCGTCCAGGTAGCTCATTACGATCGACGTCCACCACCCTTGAACCAAACCCACGCGAAATCGCCTGCGGATGAGGCTCGAAGTAGAGCGTCGACCGCGTCTCCCCTCCGGCGAACACGGCCATAGACCGCTCAAAGCGGTGTGCGAAGCTCGGCGACCGGGCTCGGTACGCCTCAACCACGCCGCCCATCATCAGACGCACCTCATGGACCGAGCCCACCCACACGCACGGCCACCACCAGCCTGGCGCGACTTCGAGCGCCACGATCTGTGCACGATGCACCCCTCATCCACGACCTCGGCCCAGCCACACAGATCTCGACGCCCGGTCGTCCGCGTCGGTCAGCTCGACAATCGCGCCGCGCTCGAACAGTCGCATATCGTGGCTGGGTGCGACTCCATCGCAGGCGTCCTTGAGACGAGCGCAGGAAATGTACCAGGCATCCACGTCGGTGTGAAGTCCGACCGGGATGGTCTCCGTGAAGTTTTCGTAGAGCATGATTAGGTCACCTGGAAGAGCGAGCACACCGTGACTCGTATCCACCAATGCGCCTTGTGACCCCGGCGTGTGTCCCGGCAGTGCCAACAACCGCAAACCTGAGCTCACTTCCGCGTCGCCGCGGACAAGGCTCAGTGAGTCCTTATCGAACGTCGCAGGAAACCCCCATCCCGGACTGAAGTACTCGCGAACCATCAGCTGGGAGGTCGGCGCCAAGGCATACTCCAACTCTCGCTCTTGGACTATGACCTGCGCGTTTGGGAAGGACGCGTTACCCCCACAATGATCATAGTGAAGGTGCGTGCAGATGACAACTTCAACTGCTAGCGGTGAGATGCCCAATTCCCTCAGCAGTGCGACGGGCTCCTCATCATCTGCGCGCCATATCTCCTGAGGGTAGGCTGCTCGAACGTCCCCCACCGATGAGAAGCTCGTGTCCACCACGACGGTCATCTCGCCCACCAAGACAAACATCGTGTGGGGGATGATCAGTGGCTGGCCCATCCCAGTCAAGTACGTCGCAAGAGACCGATCCATCTGCGACCGGCCAGCCCTGAGCGCCCAGACGCGCCACCCCGCCAACCTACCCCTCACATATGCTCACGTCAATGGCCGCTTCTAGGGTCTCCCCCGGCTCGAGGGTGAGCGCGGCGCCGGCCTCGATCGCCTTGGCCAAGCTCGTCCCTCCACCGGTCCACGGCTCAATTGCGGCGTGGTATATCCCGCGCCACCCTCCGTACACCATCCATAGGTAGATGACCGGAAACAATTCGAGCGGGAAGTCGATGCGCAGCTTCAGGCCGTGGCCCGACCGCACAACCGCGAACCAGCCCTCCCCTAACTCCAGCTCGTGCAGGCCATAGACGTTGGCCGTCCTGGACCGAGCTTCGCTAACATTCCAGGCCTCACTATCCACATTGAGTTCCGGCCACGCGTACGCGGCCCCCTCTGGGCCAACGCCCCCGTTTGGCGACTGGACCACCCTCGCGCGTCCGGCCGGAATCTCGAACTGCGTATCGGGATCGACAGCAAAGCACGGGTGCAGGCCCCAGGTGAATTGGAAAGGCGTCGTTCCGACACTCTCCAGGCGATAGGACATCCTGAATGACGGTCCGTCCCCCAGCTCAATGACGCAGCTCAGCGTGGCGGGTAGGATCGTGGCGGCGACCCCCATCTCCAGCGTTGCCCCGCCCCTCTGCCCTAAGGGGATACCCCACCGCCAAGGGACGCTCCAAAGCTCGCCGACATACGGCAGCCTCTCACCGGCGACATCGCATGCTTCGAGCGTCGGAAACGGATGATCCCACCCGCCCACAAAGTAGTTGTCGAAGTCGGCGCCATAAGGCGCGGCGCGCGGGGTCAAGCGCGGATTGTTCCACAACCAGTCTACGTCCTCGCGTTTCGACGTCACTTGCAAGATCTTCCCGCCTAGCTCCGGAACGACCACCAGCCGGAGGTCAGCGTTCTCGAGAACCACGGCCTTGAATCCGCAGAAGGTCCATCGCGCGTCCACAGGAGGCCGCGCATGTCCGGCGCCGCCCTTCATTCCACGAAGCCCTGAGCATCAGCCACAGCCTTCGACGTCGCCACTCCGCGACTGAATCGGATCGCGACGAACACCGCGGCCAGGACGGTGAGCGCTAGAGAGACAATCACAACGCTCTGTCCCATTGTGAATCCTGCGCTCCACTCGGCCACGAAGAACCCCTTGTACAGGAGGTAGAGCACGACCACGACGCCCACGCCGGGCACAATGGCGTTTGCGAACCAGTGGAACTCCTGCGGCACTACACGCCGGTGGAACACGAAATTCGCCACGTTCACAAAGAGGTAGGTGATCAAGGCGAACCAGACCGTCGTCGCCCCGATCCAGATGAGACTGTTATATATCCCGAGGATAGCCGCCCCCACTAGGTCCGCGATCACGGCGAGAGCGAACAACAAGTGCATCGCATTCCACGGGGTGAGGTAGCGGTTGTTGAGTGCGCCCAGCCAGCCGGGCAGCACGCGATCGAGCCCCATACGGTACACGATCCGTGCGACACCGACCGTGCAGGCTATGTACACTCCGAGACTAGCGGTCATCCCCGTGAGGTCTACGAGGACGCTGCCCCGACCCCAGTACAAGTTCGCGATGGGCCCGAACGGAGTAACTCCTTCGGACACGTACCGCGTGACGGCCCCCACACTCGCCGAATAGGAAAGGAAGTACGAGGTTCCGATCCAGAACAGGGCCGTAAAGATAAGGGCTGAAACGACAGCGATCGGAATGAGTCGTTTCGGAGCGCGGGTCTCTTCTGCCACCGTGCTGACAGCATCATAGCCCGTGAACGCGAGCATTCCGAAGATCAGGGCTCCAAAGAGGGTAGTGATCCCTCCAGTCGACGATGATGGCAGCAAAGGTGCGGCCGTCAAGTGTCCGCCATGTTCGATGCCGACGGTGGCGGCCAGCGCAATGACGACGAGGCACTCAAACGACATGAACAGAACGGCGGTCCTGGCAGAGAGCTTCACGTTCGGGTATGAGAGAGCCGCCACAATGGCGGTACTCAAGACGACCCCGATTACGAAAACGAGGTACTGCGACCCGCCGAAGCCAAAGTATTTAAGGAACTCGGCAAAATACAGGGCGAATTGGACCGGCATGGTTGCGAGCACGCCGAAGTAGTAGAGAGCCATGATCACGCCGACCCAACTTCCCGTCCGGTGCCTCAGTGTCTCCGAAACCCATGTGTACGCGGAGCCTCCGGATGGACGATGCCGGCTGATGAGTGCGTAGCTGACCGCAGTGGGAACTGAGACCACCAGTGCGATCGCGAAGATGAGTGGGACCACGTTTCCTGAGGTGGTCATGATCGCAGGGAACCAGCTGTAAATCCCGAGAGCGGGTGACATGAGGATAGCGCCAAGGGAGGCTGCGGCTATGAGCCCAAGCGCCCCTCGCCGAAGATGTGGCTTTGTGCCAGTCGATGGCACGGCGTCAGTGGCCATAGTCTTGAGTGCCTCCTCTACTGAATGGTGTATCCACCGTCGACAACTAGAGCGTGGCCCGTCACGTACAGAGATCTCTGACCGGCGAGAAACAGGATTCCCTCGGCAATGTCCTCAGGTGTCCCGATCCCCAAGGGGTGAGTGATAGCATCCTCGGCCCTCGCCCTTGCTGGGTCGGACTGCGCGTCGTAGTACCTACGCAGGAGCGGAGTGTCGATCGAACCCGGGCAGACGCAGTTGACGCGAATCTTGTCGGGCGCGCAGTCGATTGCAAGTGATCGTGTCAGGTTGACAACCGCGGCTTTCGAGGATGAGTAGGCCGCGTAGTTGGCGAAACCCACCAAGCCAGCCTCGGATGCCACATTCACGATGGCGCCGCGTCCGGCCGCCTGAAGGGCTGGAAGCGCAGCTCGTATGAAGCGAAAAACAGACGTCGTGTTGATCGCAAAGACCTCGTCCCACTCGTCGTCGGTCGTGTCCTCGACCTTCCCCATGAAGGCGATCCCAGCGTTGTTGACGAGGATGTCGAGGCGGTGCCACCGCTCTACTGCGGAGGAAACAACCCTCTCGGCGGATCCGGGCCGACTCACGTCCGCCGATATCGCAAGACACTCGCTTCCGCGTCCTTGCAATTCCGTGGCAAGGTCCATCAGGCCCTTCTCGTCGCGGTCGACCACGGTCACGGCGGCGCCTTCCCGCGCAAACAGGACCGCAGTCGCCCTACCGATCCCAGATGCCGCGCCGGTGATGATTGCCGTGCGTCCGGCCAGTTCCGGTGACGGCCTCAAAGCATCCGGAATACTCTCCACCGTGGCCATGTCAACCTCCTCTTCAACCGTGAGGCTGCTGAGCAAACAGCGACTGCACGTGCTCAGCCACCCTTTCCGCCGGCAGCCGATACTTCTCGAGCAGGCGCTCGTCGGGCTCGCTCTCGGCGTACCTGGCGGCCAACGTGCCCGGATCAGATAGGGGTCCCATGGCCGCGCCTCCTACAAGCGGTTGCACCGTCTAACCAGAACCGCCTGCCGGCATGGACAAGGGCGGTGTCGAAACTCGAGTGGGGAGTTGACCGTCGAGATAGGAAGATCCCTTGGCCCGGTGGTCCGCCATTGCGCGCCCGTTTCGCCAGCGCTTGAGTGTCCATCGGTTGAGCCCGCCGACCTCAGCCGTTGCCCGGAAAGACCAGGCTGAGCTTCTCCCGCCGCCCCGGCTCGGGCCAGCGGAGGGTGACCATCTTCTCCTTGGTGAAGAAGCGGATGCCGTCCTCGCCGCGCATCTTGAGGTCGCCGAAAGCGGAACCGCGCGTGCCTCCAAAGCTCAGGTAACCGGCGGGCACCGGGATCGGGATGTTGATGCCGATCATGGGTACGTCGACGTCGAGCTCGAAGCGGCGGCCGGCGCCCCCGTCGGTGGTGAAGATCGCGGTCCCGTTTCCGTACTGGTGACCGTTTATGAGCGCCAGGGCCTGGTCGTAAGTGGCCACCCGGACGATGCCGAGAACCGGCCCGAAGATCTCCTCCTTGTAGATCTCCATCTCGGGCGTGACGTGGTCGAAGAGGGTGGCGCCGAGGAAGAAGCCGCCCGGGTGATCCGGTCGGGAGAACGGCCGGCCGTCGGCGACCAGCTCGGCGCCCTCGGCCACCCCCTTGTCGATCCACTCCACGATGGAGGCGCGGTGCTCGGCGGTGTAGATCGGACCCATGTCCATACCGGGGTCGAGGCCGGGACCGATCTTGAGATGCTGGATCCGCTCCTCGATGAGCGGGCGGAGCCGGTCGGCGGCGTCGCCGACCCCGATCACCAGGGTCTGGGCCATGCAGCGCTCCCCCGCCGAGCCGTAGCCGGCCGCCACCGCCGCGTCGGCGGTGAACTCCATGTCGGCGTCGGGCAGGACGAGCATCGCGTTCTTGGCGGCGGTATAGGCGCCGACCCGCTTGCCGTGGGCAGTGCCGGTCTCGAAGACGGTCCGGCCGACCGGGGTTGAACCGACGAACTGGATGGCGTTGACCTCGGGATGGACGAGCAGCGCGGAGACCGCCTCGCGGCCACCGTAGACGACGTTGAAGACGCCGTCGGGCAGGCCGGCCTCCTTCCAAAGCTCGGCCTGGAGTTGGGTGGCACCCGGGGTGTGACTGGAGGGCTTCCAGACGAAGGTGTTGCCGCAGGCGAGCGCGATCGGGTAGATCCACACCGGCACCATCGCTGGGAAGTTGAACGGTGTGATGCCGACCGCCACCCCGAGTGGCTGACGCAGGGTGTGGCTGTCGACGTTTGTCGACACTCCTGGGGTGTTGATCCCGGCCAGGTGGACGGGCAGCCCGCAGGCGAACTCGATGGTCTCGAGCCCGCGCAAGACCTCCCCCAGCGCGTCGGGGTAGGTCTTGCCATGGTCCCGCGTGATCAGCCGGGCGAGCTCCTCGCGGTGGCGGAAGATCAGCTCCCGGTAGGCGAAGAAGATCTGGCTCCGAGCGATCAGGGGCATACTGCTCCAGGCGGGGAAGGCCCGCCGGGCCGCCATGACGGCGGCATCGACCTCGGCTGCGCCGCCGCGCGGCACGCGGGCGATCACGGCCCCGGTCGCGGGGTCGTAGACCGGCGCGGTCTGCTCCGTCCGAACCTCGACGGAGCGTCCGTCGATCCAGTGGCTGAGGACGGGAACGGTGCCTTCGGCGAGTGCGACGGGCGCTTGAGCCATGGTCGAAACCTCCTTTATTCGGCCGCGGCCAGCCGGGCGGGCCGCTGTCGACGTTTGAAGCAGTTCTGAATACCTCGTGCCCGAAAGCCGTGTGTTGCACGCAGTTCCGGCACTTTCAACTCGTCACGCCGGTCGGCTCGCGTGAGCCCGACGCCAGTGCGGTTTCCGCCGTCTTTGCAATCTCTGTCGCCGACATCCCGAACTTATCGAGCATCTCGTAGTAGCCGCCCGACTCCGCAAAGCGATCACGCAAGCCAAT
>Ga0182014_10008067_pt1 | contig 10872 bp, 7 predicted proteins | sample 612S2DmetaG_FD_120489 | JGI IMG/M metagenome (GOLD analysis project Ga0182014, IMG submission 120489) | Permafrost microbial communities from Stordalen Mire, Sweden - 612S2D metaG | ecosystem: Environmental > Terrestrial > Soil > Wetlands > Permafrost | place: Sweden: Stordalen | collected... | reverse complement strand
GCATCGCTGGGCTCTCCTGGCTCTTTCATGCCTCCGCCTTGTTATCCGAGCCCGCTTGCCCAAACTGAACGAGCCCCAAGCCCTCCGTGTCCAAATTGTAGACACCACTGCTCCGCCCAATAACGCACGCCAACAACCTTGCTGTCGACATGCCTCCTCCACCTCAACGTCATGATTCTCAGCCATTTACAGTCTGTCGGATAGATGTCGGATAGGTGTCAGATAGGTGTTGGATAGGTACTCTATAGGGGTTGGCTAGGGGTTCGATAGCTGTACTCCAGGTATTCGCTAGGGATCCACTAGCCCTGAGTCCGAGAATCCCGCCTCCTTCCAAGCCGATAATCGCCCGCCCGCTCCTATCAACGCACCGTCATTCGCGTCAATTCGCGCAATTCGCGGATGGCCCCCACATAGGGGCCTATTCCTCAATCGCGGTGCGGCTGCTTGAAGTAACTAAGCGCCATTCTTTTCTGAACGAGATAAGATGCTTTTCTTGACGCCGAACATGAGGTATCTTGCTGCCAGTGGAAGCTCCCGAATTCATCCGGAATCTCATGCCTCTGGTCGCTCACAGGCACCAGATCGCCACTCATCGGCTCGACCCTGATGCGCCGTGGAACCGGTTCGCTCTCGGGTTGGTCTTTGGAAGAGCAGCCGTCCTCGTTATGCTGGCATCCGGAACCGTGAAGAACACTCAACCATGAAGAAACCCACCCAACCATTTCCCCGTCAGCTCAAGCCTGCCGCCAGCCTCCCCAAAGCAAAAAACGGTCCCACGCCCTCCCCGGTCGCCGCGGCCCACCCCCATCACACTTTTTCCATCGTCGGCATCGGCGCTTCCGCCGGGGGACTGGAGGCGCTGGAACTGTTCCTGAGCCATGTGCCACCCGCCAGTGGGCTGGCCTTCGTGGTCGTCCAGCACCTGGACCCAACCCGCAGGGGCCTGCTGGTGGAGTTGCTCCAGCGTCGCACCGCCATGCCAATTGTCCAGATCAAGGACCGGATGAAGGTCGAACCTGGCCATGTCTACGTAATTCCGTCCAACCGGGATCTGTGCATTCTGCACGGCGTGCTGCATCTGCTCGAACCGGCCGCCCCCCGCGGCCTACGCTTGCCCATTGATTTCTTTTTCCGCTCCCTGGCCGATGACCAGCAGGAGCACAGCATTGGTGTCATCCTCTCAGGCATGGGCTCGGATGGCACGCTAGGCCTGCGCGCCATCAAGGAGAAAGCCGGCGCGGTCTTTGTGCAGTCGCCAGAATCCGCCAAGTTCGACGGCATGCCCCGCAGCGCCATTGACGCCAGGTTGGCCGACGTGGTGGGGCCGCCGGAGCAACTGGCAGTCAAGATCCTCGCCTATCTCCACCACATCCCGATCCTGGTTCCCCGGTCCGACTTGAACCTGGCGGATGTGGATCAGAGCGGCCTGGGGAAGATTGTCCTCCTGCTGCGCACGCGGACCGGCCACGATTTCTCGCTCTACAAGAAGAGCACCATTTACCGCCGGATCGAGCGCCGAATGGGCCTCCACCAACTGGCCAAAATCGCGGACTATGTCCGTTTCCTGCGCGAGAACCCCCAGGAAGTGGACCTGCTCTTCAAGGAACTGCTCATCGGCGTTACGAGCTTCTTCCGCGACCCGGCGCTATGGGAGCAGTTGAAAATCGAGGTCATCCCGTCACTGCTGGCCACTCACCCGAAAGGGGGGATGTTGAGGGCCTGGACGCCCGGCTGCTCAACGGGCGAGGAAGCCTATTCGCTGGCCATCGTTTTTCGCGAGGCGCTCGAGCAGGTGAAACCAGGCGCCCGCTATTCTTTGCAGGTCTTTGCCACCGACCTGGACAAGGACGCCGTCGCCAAGGCCCGGGCCGGCGCTTATCCGGCCAACATCTCCGCGGATGTAGCGGAGGGGCGTCTACGCCGGTTTTTTGTGCAGGAGGAGCGCGGCTACCGGGTGAGTAAAGAAATCCGGGACATGGTGATCTTCGCCCCGCAAAACCTGGCCATGGACCCACCCTTCACCAAACTCGATCTGCTGATGTGTCGGAACCTGCTCATCTACCTTGAGGTGGATTTGCAGAAGAAGCTCCTGCCTCTTTTTCACTACAGCCTCAATCCCGGAGGCATCCTGGTGCTGGGGAGCGCCGAGAGCGTGGGCCCGGCCGACGACCTTTTTGCCACGCTGTCCGGCAAGACACGCGTCTTTCGGCGCAAAGAACTCGCCTCGGGTGCGGAGCTGATTGAATTTCCCGTCGCGTTTGCTGGCCCCCGCAAAACCGTGGCGACGGCCTCGCCCCCGCCGCTTGAGGCCGTTCGGCTCGTCCCCAACCTGCAGGCGCTTACGGATCATATTTTGCTCCAGCGGCATTCCCCCGCAGCCGTGTTGACCACCGCCAACGGCGATGTCGTCTATTTCAGCGGGAAGACGGGAAAATACCTGGAGCCACCCGCCGGCAAAGCGAACCTAAATGTGTTTGCCATGGCTCGCGAGGGGCTGAGCGTTGCATTGAATGAAGCCTTTTACAAGGCCGTCCGGCAGAAAGCCGAAATCACCGTCCAGAAGGTGAGGGTGGGAACCAACGGCGGGACGCAGGTCGTGGATGTCACCGTCCAGGGACTGGCGGAGCCGGAGCCGCTGCGGGGGATGGTGTTGATAGTTTTTAGGGACGTGCCAGCGCCCCTCGTCCCGAAGGCGCCGGGCAAGGCTGATCGGGCAAGTGTCCAGAGCGCCCGGGTGGCGGCGCTGGCACAGGAGCTCCAACATTCCCGCGACGAGGTGCAAACCACCCGCGAAGAGATGCAGACCTCGCAGGAGGAACTGAAATCCGCCAACGAAGAGCTCCAGTCCACCAACGAGGAATTACAGAGCACCAACGAGGAGCTGACCACTTCCAAGGAAGAGATGCAGTCTATGAACGAGGAGCTGCAGACGGTCAACCACGAGCTGCAGGCCAAAGTGGACGAGCTGTCGCTGGCCAGCGACGACATGAAGAACCTGCTCGACAGCACCGACATCGCCACCTTGTTCCTGGATGGCGAGCTCAAAGTGCGGCGCTTCACCAGCCCCACCACCACCATCATCAAGCTAATTGCCGGCGACGCCGGCCGGCCCATCACCGACCTTGTCAGCGAGTTGGACTATCCCGGACTGGCTCACGACGCGCGTGAGGTGCTGCGGTCGCTCGCCTTCCACGAGCGACAGGTCTCCGCCCGCGACGGGCGCTGGTTCACGGTGCGCATCATGCCTTACCGCACGCAGGACAATCGCATCGACGGCGTCGTGATCACCTTTGTTGAGATCACCGTGGCCAAGACGATGGAAGCGACCTTGCACGAGGCCTTGTCGGTGTTGCAGAGCCGATTTACGGACCAGACCGCGGAGCTCGATGCGGCCAGGACGTTGGAAAGGGTGCTGCAGAAGGCACAGGCCGTTTTGGAAAAACACCTGGCGGACCAGACGGACGAACTGCGCCAGTCTCGTGCGGATTTGCACAAGGAGCAGGAGAGAAAGACGTGAAACCAGACCAGCCAACCGATGCTGCCGAGCTGCGCCGTCGCGCGCACGCGCGCCTGCAAACCCAGGAGCCGCCCGCCAATGCTCCGCGGTCAGCGCATGAAACGCAGCGGCTCCTGCACGAACTGCAGGTCCACCAGATCGAACTGGAGCTGCAGAACGAGGAACTGCGGAACTCGCGGGCGCAGGTGGAAGCGGCGGTATCCCGCTACACCGACATCTACGACTTCGCCCCCGTGGGCTACTTCACGCTGAAGAGTAATGGCGTGATTACCCAAACGAACTTCGCCGGCGCGCGCCTGCTCGGCCTCGAGCGCGCCCGCCTGCTGGGCAAGCGCTTCGAGCCCTTCGTTTCGAGGGCCGATCGACTCGCCTTCAACGCCCTCATTCAGCAAGTTTTTGCCGCCCAGGCCCACCAGGCGCTTGAGGCGGAGCTGGTGAAAAAGGACCAGCCGGCGCGGACCGTGCACATCGAGGCCACGCTCTCCCCCAATGGCCAGGAATGTCACGCCGTGGTGTTGGACATCACGGAGCGCAAGCAGCTCGAATATTATCAGGAGCAAGCACGACGGGAGTTGGTCGAAGGAAAGCTCCACGCTGAACAAGCCGTCAGGGAAAAGAGCGCCTTCCTGGCCAACATGAGTCATGAGATTCGCAGCCCCATGAACGCCATTCTCGGTTTCAGCGAGTTGTTGGAACCCGAGGGGCTGACGCCGAAGCAATCGCAGTACGTGCGGGCTATTCGTGACAGCGGCGCCTCGCTGCTGCAACTGATCAACGATATTCTCGACCTGTCCAAGCTCGAAGCGGGCAAGCTGGAGCTGCACCCCGATCCGACGGATATACGGGATTCCTGCGAATTCCTCCGCACCGTTTTCGGGCAGCAGGTATTGACGAAATCGCTACAGCTTCAATTCGAGATCTCACCGGATCTGCCTCGTGCGTTGTTGCTGGATCGGCTGCGGCTGCGCCAAGTCCTGGTGAACTTGCTGGGCAACGCCATCAAGTTCACCGACCGAGGTGGCGTCAAGCTGCGGGTCTCCTGGAAAAGTCAGGAAAACGCCCGCAGCGGAACGCTGCTGATTGATGTTGAAGACACCGGCATCGGGATTCCGGCTGACAAACTCGATGAAGTGTTCAAACCATTCGTGCAGGCGGATTCCCGCCAAACGGCCGAGAAGGAAGGCACCGGCATCGGCTTGACCATCGTCAAGCGCATCATGGACCTGATGGGGGGCGTCCTGACGGTCGAGAGTGTAGTCGGCCAGGGCACGGTGTTCCACTTGAAGTTGGCGAATGTCCCCGTTTCTGAATGGTTGCCGGTGGGGGACCACGCCCTGCCAAGCGGAGCGGTGGACTTCAATAACTTCGCGCCGGCTACTTTGCTGGTGGCGGATGATCACCAGGCCAATCGGGAGCTGATCGCCGGCATATTCGAAAAAACCCATCACCGCGTCCAATTTGCCAGCAACGGCCAGGAAGCCTTGGAAAGTTTGGAGAAAACAAAACCCGACGCGGTCCTGCTGGACCTTCGAATGCCGGTCATGGATGGGCGCACGACGCTGGCCGAGATTCGCAAGCGACCCGGCCTCGCATCACTGCCGGTAATCGCCATCACCGCTTCGGGTGAGGCGAGCGCGGATTCCGAGGGGCGCAGCCAGTTCAGCGGCTTCATTCGCAAGCCCTTCTCGCGCCATACGCTCTTCATCGCCCTGACACCGTTTCTCCAAAGAGCCGCTCAGAAAGATGCGATTGACCCCGTAAGTTCTGCGGAAATGGCGGCCAGCATGCCCAAGCCTTCGCCGGAACAAGCGGCTCAGTGGCGGGAACTCACGCTCAAACTGCGCCACCAGGAAGCGGACGAATGGCCGAGTCTGCGAGACAGCCTGGCGATTAATGGCACGCGTGCCTTTGCCCATAAACTCTCCGGCCTCGCCCAAGCCGCGCAATGCAGTCCGCTGGCCAGTTACGCAACCACGCTCGCCACGTTTGCCGACGCTTACGCGATTGGCGAGATGGAACGTCATCTCGCCGCGTTCCCGAAACTGATTGAGTCCATCGAAAGGTCTTCGAGTTAGAGTGGGAAACTATGCAAACAAGCACCGCAGCCGATGATTTTCGCGTCGTATGTCTGGGCGGTTCTGCCGGGGGGCTGCAAGCCTATATGGACATTCTCCGCGGCCTGCCTGCCAACACCGGGATGGCCTTTGTGATCGCACCGCATCGAGCGCTCGAGAATGCGCATTTGTTGCCGCAGCTCCTCAGCACGGTCACAAAAATGCCTGTTTTGGAGGTCGAGGAAGGCATGCGACTCGAACCAAACCGGGTATTTGTAATGCCCCCGCGCATGGACTTGACCACGGCCGGCAATGTGTTTCATCTGCGGACAACCTCAAGGCCCCCGGGTTGGCCTAAAACGATCAACATTTTCCTCTGCTCGCTGGCGGAGACGGCCGGACAGCGCGCGGTGGCCGTCATTCTCTCAGGCTTGGACGGCGATGGCAGTGCCGCGCTGAAGGCCATCAAAACTGCTGGCGGGTTGACGTTTGCGCAATCCGACGCAGCGTATGACAGCATGCCGCGCAGCGCGGTTGAGACCGGCCACGTCGATCACCTCATGCCGGCTGTCGAAATCGCTAAGGCGTTATCGGCTTTGGCGCACGAACCTTTACAGGATGCCAAAAAAGCCGGATAACGCAGGACTTGCAGCTTAGCGTCGGCCGCGATAATAGAACCCGCCACCACCGAGCAGCAATACTACAACCAGAATGATGAGGATGGTTTCAATAGACATATTGTTTTCTTTGATTGGTTATTGATTGATTTGGAATGGCCCTGCGGCCGAATCATTTGGCCGCAGGGACAGTTTTGACATCACACGCGATGGCCAGCTTAGGCGGCCTTCGCCAAATGCACCGGGCGCTCGGTGGCTTTGTCTTCCTTTGCCGTGCAAGTTTCACCTGTGGTGCAGATGTCCTGCGCCCCGGCCTGGGTAAAGAGTTCCTTCGCCCGTTTGATTTCTGCGGAGTTCTCGGTATGGACCGAGATGAGGAGGTTGCCCGCTTTGATCTTGCCCTCGTAGCGTTTGGCTTCGATCTCGGGGATGCCCAAGCCGATCAACCCGCCGGCGATGCCGCCCGCAGCGGCGCCGATGGCGGCACCGCTCAATGCGGCGATAATCGGACCCGCGGCGATGAACGGGCCGACTCCAGGAATGGCCAAGGCGCCAATCCCGGCGATCCACCCTAACGCGCCGCCCACGACGCCGCCCGTGCCCGCGCCGGTGACCGCGCCTTCCGGGGCTTTCGTGCTCTTGGTGTGCGCGAAATCCCGAGTCGTGGTCTTGTCGGGGAAGAGCACGGAGATGTCGTTGTTGGAGAAGTTCGCGTTTTTCAGGCTATCAACAATGCGATCGGCCTGGCCGCGCGAGGTGGCGATGCAGAATACAGATTTCTTTGACATAATGTTCACTTATTCTTGTTTTTGTTTGTTTGCTTAACTAACCAAATTACTTGTCGCTGACTGGGGTGGGCGGGACTTCCAGTTGGTTGTCCACGTCCCCGGTGTGCGTACTCCGATCCGCGATTCCACCGATGAGGCGTTTCTCCGCGGCAGTGTTGACCGGCCCGCGCAGGGTGACTTGTCCATCGATCGTAATGATCTTCACGTTTTGAGCGTTCACGGACATGGTTTTCTCAGCGATAATTTCTTTGCGAATCTGCGCCGTGGTGGCCACGTCGGCCTTGCTGTTGCCCTGATTAAGCGGCGTTAGCGTCTGGTCCTGGCGGTCGCGAACATTTATCCTGGTATTGTCAACGTCGTTCGTCGCATCGGTGGCGAAGTAAGGCTCAATCTTGTAAGCGCTATAAACGTCACTAGCGTAGCGGGGCTGACCAAAGTCAGGCCATTGGTTGGCTTTGAAATGCGGCGAGGCAGCCAACGTCTCCTTCGAAGCGTCAAGCTGGAGGGTATCCCGTTCCGTATTGAATCGGAGCGCGGCGGGCGGAACAGCGCTCAACTCGTCGCCGATCCCGATGAACCCGCCGGACGAAATGACCACCGCGACGATGCGGCCGGCTGAGAGGTTCACCATGAGGTTTTCCACCTTGCCCAATTTCTCATCCTGCAGGTTTGTCACTGGCGTGCCTATCACTTTGCTCGCCTTTTGAACAACGCTCAGGCGCGCCCACGATTTATCGGCTTCGTTTTCACTCACGATGCGGCCCTTGCCCCATGTTCCATCCGCGTTGCGGGCAGTCACCGTTTTGGAGGCATCCTTTTTGTGGCCAGACGAGCAATAGGGTTGCTGGCCGTATTGGCTATAGACCTCCGCCACCTGGTTGGAATTGCAGCACTCCGCCCACTTCGCCATCTCGAACTTGGGCGCGGCGCTCAGTTTCTCTTTGTCCGCATCCAGTTGAAGGGTCTTGCTGGCGACATCGTGATGCAGCGCTCCCGGCGGCACAGCGTGAAGCGTGTCACCTATGCCAATAAACCCACCAGTGGACAGGATTACATAAACAATCCGTCCCGACTCCACATCCACGACCAGGTCGTCCACCTTGCCCAGCTTTTCATTTTGGTTGTTTTTGACTTCCGTCCCGATGAGGTCGCTGGCCTTCTTCGAGCAGCCAGGCTGCTCAGCCCGCGTTCCGTGAGCCACGGTTTGGTCAGAGTATTCTGCCGCGCCCGATGCACTGTTGTTTGTCTCCTGGGCCAGAGCCGCGAACGCCAGGATCGAGGCGGCGGAGGCGCTGGTGATAATTAGCATATGTCGTTTCATATATTGCTTGTCTTTATTTCGTTTCGTTATTGGTTAATGTTCGTTTTGCCACCCGTGATTGCGCGCTACACTCAAACTTCTCTACTTTGCATAATTCTCTCGTTATGACGTTCGTTGACGGTAACGAGGTCGCTTCGATGCGGAACCCAATCACGGTTGTATCGTGCTCTTAGCGGATGTTATGCCGCGGTCGTGCTTGGCATAGCCGAGTCTGGAAATCCAGGTTAGGATGGATATCCACGAAACGTTGTAACTCTCTTGCCAGCAATAGGTACGCTCAGCAATTGCGGCGGATAACGAGCGGCCGCAAGATTTCCTGAAGCGAATCCTGGTCCCGCTTTCATTTTGCAGAACGCACGATGCAGCGTGGGTGGTCGTGCAAGTCGCAACGCCCAGCCCTCACCGTTCGCGAAAGGTTATCTCAACACTCCATTTACCCCGCCATGGCAATTCGAGCTCTATACGGGAAGTCGGCTAAAACCGTCGAAGGCGGATTCAACATGCGATCAAAAAGATAGACACCTTGCAATTCGCCCTGCCGAGGCTGACTCGCCGTGCATTCCGCAAGGAAAGCGAGTGCCGGATACAGGTTCATGACACCAGAAGACCACAGCCCCACAAGACCACTGGTGCGACACGAATTCCGGTGCAAGTCCTTGATGAGAGTGAGGTTGCAGGGTTGCGGCGCAACTACGTCGCTTTGCAGTTGCTGCCCGCTCCCAGTCGAACGGCACCCCTGGCACAGCACACGCTAGACGACATCAGTGAAAAGCGATGGTGAATCCATTGCCATCAAAAACGAAAGACACACTATGCATCTATTATTCGCGCCGGTTCTGGCCAGTGCCCTCTATATTGGCGGCGGCTCGGTCGGCCTCCTGCTCGTAATCGTCGTTGTGGTTCTATTGCTTCGTCGCTAGCGGAAATTGCTCAACGCGGTGGGCGGCGCGATGCGTAACGGATGGGTGACAACCACAGTGTCGGCCGTGGGGTGCGACTTATGGTTCGCCGGACCTGAGGAACACAGATTGCCTTTAAACATTTATGATAAAAAAAGACATCACTACAGGATTGAATATCACCCGTGAACGGATGATCCAACTGCTTAACGAGGATCTGGCGGGAGAATACCAGGCGATCATTGCCTATACCGTGTACAGCCAGGTGCTGAAGGGTGCCGCGTACACCGACGTCGCGCGGGAGTTAGAAGCGCATGCCGGGGAAGAACTGGCGCACGCCATAAAGATTGCCAAACAGATTGATTATCTGGGGGGCATGCCGATCGTGACACCCAAACCGGTCAAAACTTCAAGCGATCCGGTCGCAATGCTGCGCGCCGATCTGGAGAACGAACGGGAAACGGTGGGGCGATATCGCGAGCGCATTCGTCAGGCCGAAGCGATGGGCGAATTTGCGTTAAGCGAGACCTTGCGCGCGATCATCGTGCAGGAACAGGAGCATGAAATTGATTTGAGCGCAGCACTGGACACCAACGTGCCCCTCGCAAAAGCGCCTGCAGGCAAAAACAACGGCCGAGGCCAACTGAAGAAGCACCATGTCTCAGGGAATGGCCGCTCAGCGCCGATGCCTGGGAAAACCAGATGGTGTTCCTGGCGGCCAACTACTGCCGCTGCATTGCCCATGACCGTCGCGGCCACGGCCGTTCGACCCAGCCCTGGAATGGCAATGACATGGACACCTACGCCGATGACCTGTCGGAGCTCATCGAAACGCTTGACCTCCATGGCGCCACTTTGATCGGCCATTCGGCCGGTGGCGGGGAGGTCGCACGTTACATCGGGCGCCACGGCACCAAACGCGTCGCCAAAGTTGTATTGGTGAGCGCAGTGCCGCCGTTGATGCTTAAGACGCATGCCAATCCTGCCGGCCTGCCTCTCCAAAAGTTTGATGACATCCGCGCTGGCGTTGCCGCCGACCGCTCGCAGTTCTTCAAGGATCTCACCACACCGTTCTTCGGCGCCAACCGACCGGGCGCTAAAGTCAGCCAGGGCATCCGGGACGCCTTCTGGTTTCGGGCCATGCAAGGCGGTCTCAAGAACCAACTCGACTGCATCAAGGCGTTTTCCGAGTCGGACTTCACGGAGGACCTCAAGAAGTTCGACATTCCAACCTTGATCATCCACGGCGACGACGACCAAATCGTGCCGATCGGCGCCTCGGCGCACGCCTGATCCAAACTCGACACGGATCCCACGCTGAAGATTTATCCCGGTGCCTCGCACGGCGTCGCTGACACGCACAAAGACCAACTCAACGCCGACCTGCTGGCATTCCTTAAGGGCTAAGGTCGCTTTGCCTCCGCCGCCTGGCGGGTGGCGGTGGTACTGGGACAGTAGCGGCCGGCCGTCCAACACCTATGGAACACGCACGGTCTATAGACCAATAGCATAATGCCGGATGTTTTTCCTACACCGCCCCGCAAGGTGCGTGGTTAAGCTGTGTTGCTTCGGCAAACGTGCGCAACCCGCCGGGAGGTCGGTGGTAGCGTAGGCGCCGAACTATGGCGACAACCTCGACGTTTCTTGATCGCACCTGCCCACCTGCCGTCCGCAAG
>Ga0182014_10008066_pt1 | contig 10874 bp, 8 predicted proteins | sample 612S2DmetaG_FD_120489 | JGI IMG/M metagenome (GOLD analysis project Ga0182014, IMG submission 120489) | Permafrost microbial communities from Stordalen Mire, Sweden - 612S2D metaG | ecosystem: Environmental > Terrestrial > Soil > Wetlands > Permafrost | place: Sweden: Stordalen | collected... | reverse complement strand
GTCGACACGGCCGACATCAATCAGCTGACCCTCGCCGCGGTCGAACAGAAGCTCGAAGCGGATCTCGAGGCCCGCGCCGACTCATTGAGCAAGATCACCGGCGCGTTGCTGGCGCCCGCGCTCAGCGCGGGCAACAAAGTGGCGGTCGCGACCATCGCGGAACGGCTGCTCGAGGAACGCGACATCGAGCGTGTCGAGGTTCGGGATTCGCACGGGGTCGTGCTGTTCACCGGCAGCAATGCGGTCGCCGACTCCTCGAGCCGCGGCCCCTTCGTGCTCCAAAGCAGCATCCGCGGCAAAGGCGCGGTGTTGCAGCAGGCCAGCGGCACGCTGCAGATATGGCTCAATCGCGCCAAGATGCAGGACACCCTGGTCAGCATCCAGTCGCAAATGGAGAACCGCCAGGGTCATCAGGTCAAGCGGATGAGCGGCCTGCTTGCGGGGGTGGTGCTGTCACTGGTGGCCTTGGGCTTGATAGGCGCGTGGTACACCGCGCGGCAGCTGGCACGTCCGATTTCAGCCTTGGTCAAGTCCGCCGACCGCATCGGCGAGGGCGACTACACGCGGCCGCTCGCCGTCGTGCGCCGGGACGAACTCGGCGAGTTGCAGCGCGCGCTCGAACGCATGCGCCAGAACCTCGCCGAGACGACCATCACCAAGAATTACCTGAACACGGTGCTCAACAGCCTGAGCGATGCCGTGCTCGTCACCTCGCCGGACGGGATCGTCAAGAGCTGCAACGAGGCCACCCAGAAACTGCTTGGGTACGCGGAGGCCGATTTGCTGGGCAAGCCGATGACCAGCTTCATCGCCGATGCGCATCGTGAGGCCTTCGACCCCACAGGGACCACCACCGAGGCCCGCGAAACCGTTTTGCGGACGGCCAGCGGCCAGACGATCCCTGTCTCCATGGCCAACTCCACCATCACCTCCGAAGATCCGCAGTTCCAGGGCAATATTTATGTCGCGCGCAACATTACCGAGCGCAAGCGCGCCGAGCGTCGCATCCGTTATCTCGCCCGCTACGACACCCTGACGAAGATGCCGAATCGCATGCAATTCCAGCATCTATTGCAGCAGGCGATCGCTCGGTCCCGGCGCAATCAACGATCGCTCGCGTTGTTGTATCTGGACCTCGACCGGTTCAAGGAGGTCAACGATACCTTCGGTCACGCCGCCGGCGACCGCACGCTCGAGATCCTGAGCGAGCGTCTCACACGAAATCTCACCAAGGACACCGTGATCGGGCGCCTGGCGGGCGACGAATTCGCCATGTTCATCGACGACCTGCCCATCGATGTCGACAACCGCCCCGCCCTGGCCGGCCTGGCGCGCACCCTGCTCGACGAGATCAGCCGCACGTTCTATGTGAACCAACAGGAGGTCTATCTCACCGCCAGCGTCGGTGTCGCCATCTGTCCCTACGATGCGGAAAATGTCATCGATCTGATCCGTAACGCCGACGCCGCGATGTATCACTCGAAGCAGAACGGCGGCAATTCGAGCGCTTTCTACATCCCCGAGATGAACGCGGCGGCCGTCGAACGCTTGATGTTGAAGAGCAAGCTGCGCCGCGCGCTGGAGCGCGACGAGCTGGTCATTCTGTATCAGCCCAAGGTGGACCTGCGCGATGGCCGCGTGATCGGCGCCGAAGCACTATTGCGCTGGCGGTTGCCGGGGCACGGCGACATTTCGCCCTCCCAGTTCATCCCCCTCGCCGAGGAGACCAGCCTCATCCTCGACATCGGCGAATGGGTGATGAACCGCGTGGCGTCCGACTATCACGAGTGGCAGAAGACCGTGCCGCAACCCGGCCGCATCGCGATCAATCTTTCGCTGCGGCAATTGAAGCAAGCCAGTTTCATCGCGCGCTGCCGCGCCGTGTTCCGCCGCAACGAGGTATCGCCGTCGTGCTTCGAGCTCGAGGTGACGGAAACCACTCTGATGACCGACCCCAAGCGCACCATCGGCTTGCTCAACGAGCTGTACGCCATGGGCCTGCACCTGGCCATCGATGATTTCGGCACAGGTTACTCGTCGCTGTCCGCCTTGCAGCAGTTCCCCATCGGTACGCTGAAAATCGACCAGTCGTTCGTGCGCGACGTCGCGGTGGACTCTGACGATGCCGCCATCGTGCGCACCATCATCGACATGGGCAAGAGCCTGAATCTGGTGGTGGTCGCGGAAGGCGTCGAACTGGTCGAGCAGCTTGAGTTCCTGCGAAAGCACGGTTGCTACTACGCGCAAGGGCGTCTGTTCAGCGATGCCATCGAGGCCAGAAAATTCGTGGCCATTCTTGCCGCCCAGGCACATGGCCTCCCCACGCACGCCGCGCTGTGCGCGCCCGCCGTGCTCCGCCCCGTTGCAGTCCAGGGTTAGCGCGACTTTCAACCCGAAGGCCTGCCGCCAGGAATCAAACCTCTATGTTATCTGCTCGGGATCTCACCCTGCGGCGCGGTCCGGAGCCGCTGTTCGAACAGGTCAATTTCATCATCTTTCGCGGCAACAAGGTCGGCCTCACGGGCGCCAATGGTGCCGGAAAGTCGAGCCTGTTTGCTGCCATTCATGGTGAGCTGGGACCGGATCAGGGCGACATCGATCGCCCGTCGAACCTCAAGATAGCGCATGTCGAACAGGAGGTGGCGGCCAGCGATCGACCCGCCATCGAGTTCGTCCTGGATGGGGACACCGAACTGCGCGCGGTTCTGGCCGCGATCGACGACGCGGAGCGCCGGAATGCGCCGATGGAGCTGGCCGAGTTGTACGCGTCGCTGCAGGCGATCGACGGCTATCGAGCGCGCGCCCGGGCCGCTTCACTCATGCACGGGCTGGGCTTCAAAGCGACGGATCTCGAGCGAACCGTCGCGGAGTTCTCCGGCGGCTGGCGTGTGCGGCTCGCCATGGCGCGCGCGCTCGGCTCAAGGGCCGACATGCTGCTGCTCGATGAACCCACGAACCATCTGGATCTTGACGCCATCGTCTGGCTGGAGGAATGGCTCACCTCCTATCCGGGCACGCTGCTGATGATTTCGCACGATCGCGAATTTCTCGATGCCATCATCGATCGCGTGCTGCACATCGAGAACAAGGCGGTGCGCGCTTACGCCGGCAACTACTCCGAGTTCGAAACGAAGCGTTCAGAGGAGCTGGCGCTGCAGCAGACCCTTCAGACCCGGCAGATGAAGCGCGTCGCCGAAATCACCTCGTTCGTGAACCGCTTCCGCGCCAGCGCGACCAAATCGCGCCAGGCCCAGAGCCGGATCAAGATGCTCGCCCGGATGGAACTCATCGTGCCTGCGCACGTCGACAGCCCATTCGAATTCGATTTCGCGCCCCCATTGAAAACGCCCCGCCCGTTGTTGACCGTGGAAGCCGGTGCTTGCGGTTACGCAGGACGCAGCATCGTCACGGGCATCAACCTGACCATCAGCCCGTTGGATCGAATCGCGTTGCTTGGGCCAAACGGCGCGGGAAAATCGACGCTGACCAAAATGTTGGCTGGGGAATCCACGCCGCTCGCCGGTCGACGCGTCCCCGCGGCCGACCTCGCGATCGGCTATTTTGCGCAACAGCAGATGGAGCAACTGAAACCCGACATGGACGCCTTCTGGCATGTGCGGAATCTCGGCGGACCCGACTACGCGACCGGCGATGAGCAGAAGGTGCGCGACCATTTGGGACGCTTCGGTTTCCAGGGCGATCGCGCCTTCCAGCCGGTCGTGCGGTTCTCGGGCGGCGAAAAGGCGCGACTAACCCTCGCATTGATGGTCGCGAGGCGACCCAATCTGCTGCTGCTCGACGAGCCCACGAATCATCTCGATATCGACATGCGCCATGCGCTCACCGTCGCATTGCAGAGCTTCGAGGGCGGCTTGGTGGTCGTGTCGCATGACCGGCATCTGATCAAGACCGTCGCAGACACGCTTTGGTTGGTCGCCGACGGCAAACTTCAGATCTTCGACGGCGATCTGGACGACTATCAACAGTGGCTGAGAACTCGCGCCAAGGAAGCCCAGGCCGTCATCGACAAGCCGAAGGCTTCGAAGAAAACACGTGACTCGCTCACGCAACTGCGCCGGGAGATGGAACAGATCGAGCGCCGCATCGCCAACATCGCGGTCGAGCAGGCAGCCGTGGACGCGGAGATGGCGGAGGCGTTTGCGAATAGCGCGCCTCACCCCAGGGCGAACGGCGCCGTCAAGGGGGCTGCCAAGTCCGGCGTCAGCGCCGAGGCCAGGCTGACGGACAAGAGCGCCCGGCTGGCGCGAGATGCCGCCGCGCTCGAAGCTCGATGGATGGAGGTGGGTACCGCGATAGAGGCTGAAGAGGCGCGGGCCTCCAATGGCAACTAAGCCGGATCCCGGGAGCGATGCCAGGGCGGCGGGGAAGCGGGCGCCGCGCATGCGGGCGCCGCGGCGCGCCGGCATCCTGTTCATCGTTGTCGTGCTGACGTGGGCTGGCGTCGGTTTCTGGAATTGCGTCAAGCCGATGCCGGCAGGTACTCACATTGCGTCATTGCCAACACGGCTCGCGGAATCGCAGGTCGATTTCATCGATGGCAGTCTTCAACAGGATCGACTGGTCCAACGCGGCATCGCGCTCGTCGACCGTGCGGAACAAATGGTGGTCGTGGATCTATGCCCGCTGCCGCGGGTGCTGGCCGAACACTTGTTGGCGCGAAAGCGGCAACGTCCCAACCTCAAAATCGTCGTGGTGACCGACCCGCGCAGTGAGAGCTATGGCGGAACACCGGCCGGATTGCTGAGCGGCCTGGAATCGGCGGGCGTCATCGTCGCACGCATCGATCTCGACCGCCTCCGCGATTCGAAGCCGCTATATACGAGTGTTTGGCGGTTGGGCGCGGGCTGGTGGAGCGACCCCTTCGACGACACCCCCGGCAGAATGACCCTCATGGCATCACTGCGCGCATTGAACGACAAGGGCGACCAACGCCGAATCCTGGTGGCCGATGATGGCGCGGGCGGATGGACGAACGTCATCGCCTCGGCGGGCGCCACGGGTTTGGAAATACGCGGACACCTGGCCCGTGACATCGCATCCAGTGAAATGGCGATCGCCGCATGGTCCACCGACGACGACAGGCTACCCCCTCCGCCACCCGCCGAAAACCGCAGCATGGGAACCATCGACGCTCGCTTTCTCACCGAGGGCGCCATTTCGACGGCGTTGCGCGATGCCCTTGCGGTCGCCGGCAACGGCGACTCGGTCAACATCGCCGTCGACGCACTGGGTGATCGGCAGATCGTCGATGCGCTGCTGCACGCAGCCGGGCGTGGCGCGCACATGCAATTGCTCCTCGATCCACACGATCCCGCAAGCAAGGCCGTCGCCGCGGAACTCCTGCGGAGTTCGCCCTCGAACATCGAGGTCCGGTGGCAAATACCGAAGGCACGGCTGATGCTGATCCGGCATCGAAATGACCTCTGGCTCGACATGGGTTCCGCGAATTTCACACGCCGTGATCTTGATGACCTCGATCTCGACGCGAATATCGAACTACGGATGCCGGTGCGCGCGGCGCCTGCACGTGCGGCGGTCGATCATTTCGCACGGGAGTGGGCGGGCGCGGCAGCCTACGCAGAGCATGTCGATGAATCGGACGGGACGTACTGGCGCTATCGAATCGAGGAGGCCACCGGGCTGGCGATGTTCTAGGCTGGAACGGCGACGCAGCCATGGCTGCCATCACAGAGCGGCGGCGTCGCGCTCTGCTTGCACGCGCAAAACAAGACCTGTCCGGTTTTGACTGCCGTATATTTCAACGGCGAGGAGTCGCTGCCCTTGTGCGTTCCATCGCAGAAGGGTTGGCTCTGGCTGCGGCCGCAGCTGCACCACCAATAGGTCTTTCCCGCTTCGACATTGATTGCCATCGGATTCATTGGCTATATGCTAGCAGGAAGAAATGATAGCGGGGTCGCCAGTATCGATGCGCCAGAGCGCGTCCAATGCAAAAAGGCTTTTGCGCCCCCCGACAGCAGGCTTCGTTCGGTTTATGTTTGGTCGTGGGGTAAGCATGGTACTCAAAGTGAATCGACCGCCCGGCGCCGACGCCTCGGGCATGTTCCGCCGGCCGCGCATGGTGCTCCGGGCCAAGCGGTTCGAGGAAATTTCGGCGATACTCGAGAAGACCAAGACGTATCCGGGGCCGGTGCGCATGGTTGGCGCCGATTATTCGCAGGCACGCTGCGTCGGTGGCGACGGTGGCACGACGGTCGATACGAGCGGTCTCGACAAAATTTTGGAGTTCGGCGAAACCACCGTCCGCGCGCAGGCCGGAGTCCGGGTGGGCAGATTGGTGCGCGAACTCGCGGAGCGCAATCAAGAGCTGCTGCTGACTCCCGAAATGGGGCAGATATCCGTGGGGGCCCTGGCCGTGACGACGTGCCCTCAGGCATCCTATGAGCCGGGCCTGGCGCAACTGTCCTCGCTCATCACCGAGATGAAGCTCGTCACGCCGCAAGGCCGCCAGTTGACGGTGACGGCGCGCGATCGCGATTTGCTGCGCGTCCTGAGCTCGAGTTTCGGTCTGCTCGGCGTCGTGTACGAAGTCGTGCTTCGTGTACAACCGATGACACCGGTGAAAATCGATTACCTGGTGCTCACCCTCAAGGAGTTCATGGCCCGCTTCTCCAGCATCATCGATGCTCCAGGGGCGCTGCGCCTGCATATATCACCGTTCAACGATCGCATCATCGTGGAGCGACGGACCAGCGACGAAACGTCGAACCTGAGCAGGTCGGGAATCTGGCAGATTCGCAATTCGGTGATGCGGAACGTGCTGCCCGCCTTTGGTTCGACCGTCGGCAGCGTGTTGTCGGGGCCCGGCGTGCGCTCGGCCGTCGTTTCCGGTGTGCAGCGGGCATTGCGGGCGACACTCGACCGCGGCTCGCGCGGTGTGGTGTTGTACGCGCACGAATGGATGCGCGAGCTGCCACCGGAGGCGTGGAAGTCGCGTTACACCTACAGCCTCTGGGCTTTCCCGCAGAGCGATTTTCCGAAGGTGCTTCGTGAATACTTCGGATTCTGCAGCGCTTACTACAAGGAGCATCGCTACCGCTGCAACGTGGTGAACGGCGCGAGCCGCCTGCACCAGGACCGCGGATCGTTGTTCAGCGTCAGCTACTCCGGTCCGATGTTCACGTTGGAGCCGTCATCCACCGGAGAGCAGGGCTGGGACGAATTCCTGATGGATTTCAATGATTTCGCTTCCGCACTCGGCGGCATCCCAACGTTCAATCAGACGCGCGCCCTGCAGACGGAGCACATCAACAAGGCGTTCGGCGACCGGGCCAGGCTGTTTCGAGCATTGCGGCAGCGGACGGATCCACTCAACCGCCTGCGCAACAGCTACTTCGCCTACTTGCTGGGTTGACCCGTTCGTCGGGGATCAAAGGCTGGAGACGATTTTCGCCTTGATGCTTTCGAACTCGGAGTCGGTGATGAGCTTGGCCTCGAGCATCTCGCGCGCCTGACGCAGCCGCCGCGCAGGTTCCGACGAGCCATCCGAATCGGCGCCGGCGTATCCCGCCGGTGCATTGCCGAACTGCACGCCGCCTGATTTGGCGCGCAGCTCTTCCAGCTCGCGCACCCGTCGCTTCTCACGCCAGACCTGGTCGTGCTGCTGACATATCCGGTACATGGATTGCGCTTGGTCCTTGCACAGTCCCGTAAAGATCAATTCGCGATTGAACTCGGCGCCGATGTTCATGTCCGCGCTGGTTTGGGCAACCAAGGTAAGCTCGGCGGTGAGCATGCCGGCCCGGATGCGTGTTTCCTTCAGGTCCTGCCAGCGAATGTCGGAGGAATCGTAGCCACCCAGAAGTCGGCGGCTCAGGGAAATGAACCGGCCGCTGGTCGCGGCGATGCAGATGCGCCGATGCGTCAGGGCGAACAATCGATGTTGCATCGCCCATGCCTCGAGTGTTTCTCCCGAGGTGAGCAATCCGCGCAAAGTGTCCAGTGCGCGATTCGTGCTCGCATCGTCGGCGGCGCCGCCACTGTCAGTCATCTTGCTCTCCCCAGGTCTTGGTGCAGAATCCATTCGCCCGCTTATATTGCACTGCTTGCGAGCGAATCCCAAGCGGTGGATGCTGCGACACGCGTCGGCGCCGCGCTACATCTCAGTGCGACGCAGGCGCAGCTGGATGGCGACGACGACGAATGCGATGCCGACGACCACGCCGATCCACGTGGCGGGATTCGACACGAACCCCACGGGATCGATGAGCCGCCAGACGCTGGAGGGCGCGGTGAACGAATTGTCGTCGACGACTGTCGTCATCCAGGCAGCATGATCGGAGGAACTGTGGAACGCGAGCGGCAGATAATCCACGGCTCGGTCCCACAGGATGGAGCCCACCCGGTGGGTCCCGAAGAACCATCGCTCCAATAGAAACAGGGCGAGTGGGGGCAGGATCGTCCATAACATGACCGCGCGCCTTGCCCATGCGGAAATCGCCATGCAATACCCGGCGAACGGCAGATACCAGACGGCGGTGGTCACGATCAGATACACCCACAGCGCCTGCAGCTGCAGCCAAAGGTCGGGCTGCCAAAGGCTGCTGCCAAAGGTCGACCGCGCGCGGACCGAAATGATGAATGCAATCAATACGGTCGAGACATCCGCCGCCAGGAAGTAGACGAGCGGGATCGCTACCAGTCCGGTGAACAACTTCGCCAGCACCGTCGCCGTATCGGATATCGGCAATGATTTCCAGAACAGGATGCTGCGATCCTTGCGATCGGCATACAGACAATCAACGAGGTACCACGTTGCATACAGACTCATGATGAGGAAGAACGTCACGCTGAATGCCGACAGGACCATTCCACCGACGACCCGGCTTTGGTCGGGCGACGTCAGCGCAGTGAGTTCCACCTTGCCGAACAGGGCGGCCAGTACGAGCGCGGCCGCGATGACCACGGGCACCATCCAAATCGCGCGGTTCTCCCAGAACTCACGGCGAATCAACCACGAAAAAGTTTTCATCGCTGGCTCCCTAGGAAAGTTTGGCCACGAACAGATCGGAGACGCTTGGCGTGAGAACCTCGCCGAATACGGCCAATTTGTCGAAATCCGGCCTTTCGAAGTAAAGAATGGTCTTGCCCAAGGTGCGGCGCTCATAAAACGGCTTCTGGTCTCGCGCGGCGCCCAGCTGATCTGCGGTCACGGCGACCGCTGCATAGCGCGTCGCGATGTCCTCGAGCGAGCTATCGAGGACGATGCGACCCTTGTCGATGAATATCACATCCGTCAACAAATTCTCGACCTCTTCGACCTGGTGAGTGGTGAGCAGAATGGTTCGCGTCTCGTCCATGTAATCGTTCACCAACGCGTCATAGAAGGCGCGGCGCGCCAGGATATCGAGCCCCAGCGTGGGTTCGTCCAGCACGAACAGCCGGGCGTCGATCGCCATGGTCAGTGCCAAGTGCACCTGGGTTTTCATTCCTTTGGAGAGTTCCCGCATGCGGCGCCTGCCGCCGATCTGCGTCTTCGCCAGCAATGCCATGGCGCGATCGCGACGAAATCGCGGATGGATGCCGGCCACGAAATCGATCGCGTGGTCGACACGCAGCCAGGAAGGCAGCACGGCGACGTCGGCGATGAAGCAGGCGTCCTGCATCAGGCGGGCGCGTTCGGTGAAGGGCTCCCGATCCAGGACCCGGAGGTGTCCTTGGTAAGGGGAGAGACCGAGGATGGCACGCAATGCACTGGTCTTGCCGGCCCCGTTCGGACCGATGAGACCCACGATGCGGCCGCTTTCAATCGTGAAATTCGCTCGATCGAGCGCGGTGTGTTTACCGTACTTCTTCGTCAGATCTCGGGCTTCGATCAGGGCAGGCATAGGCGACTCATTCTTGTTTGGGTTCGCTGCCGCGCGGCGGCGGGGCGGGGTGGGTCAGGGCAGGCGTCTGGGCGAATAGTTCCTGGGCAGAAAAGCCCAGACGATTGATGACTGCGAGAATATGCGGCCATTCGTCCTTGAGGAATCGCTCTCTCTCACCGGCCAGCAAGAGGCGCCGCGCGCCGTCGCTCACGAACATGCCGAGCCCCCGACGCTTCTCGACCAAGCGCTCGTCCACCAATTGCTGGTAGCCCTTGAGCACGGTGAGTGGATTGAGCCGATAGTCGGCGGCAACCGCGCGGACGGAAGGCAACGGATCGCCTTCCTTCAGCGCGCCCTCCAAAATCAGGGCAACCATTCGATCGCGCAATTGGCGATAGATGGGCTGGTTGTCATTCCAATTCGGGTCCATTCTCCACTCGCTGTGCCCACCCCGTGTATGGGGCATGTAGCACGGTAATCTAGCAGAACGCGCGATCGTCATTCTCGCTGCCGGTCAAACGGTCGTCCTATACGTCACCGCCACCGGCAGGACAACGGACGAAACGGGAGCAGGCAGGTAGGTACGCCCGCTGAAAAGGACGGCAATGCCGCTGAGCAACATTGCGTTGGCGAGCAGTGCGACGCCGAGGGCAGCGAATTTGGTCGACAGGTTAGTGGTCATGGTCATCTCCTGGTTGTAGTCATCGAGGTGTTTCGGTGACTTGGTGATATAGTTACATAGATCACCAGAACATGCAAGCACGAGTTGCGTCGAACGTTCCGGTGTCACGGCGTCACAACGTTCCGGTGCTACATTTGCGTCCAATGCATGTCCTCCCCACGACTCCGTCATTTCTCCGCCGCCGGTTCCCGGCAATCGCAATCCTGGGGATGCTCAGCGCAATCCTCATGGCCCGATCCGAGGCCTCATCGGTGCTGATGATTTCGGTCGATGGCATGAAGCCGGAATATGCGACGCACGCGGATGACTACCACCTGAAAGTGCCTTTCCTGCGCAGCCTGATT
>Ga0182014_10008065_pt1 | contig 10874 bp, 9 predicted proteins | sample 612S2DmetaG_FD_120489 | JGI IMG/M metagenome (GOLD analysis project Ga0182014, IMG submission 120489) | Permafrost microbial communities from Stordalen Mire, Sweden - 612S2D metaG | ecosystem: Environmental > Terrestrial > Soil > Wetlands > Permafrost | place: Sweden: Stordalen | collected... | reverse complement strand
GAACTGTTCCCCCGGTTGGGCTTCATCGTGACCAACACGCAGCTCGCGAACCGGAAGGTTGTCCACTTCTACAACCAGCGCGGCAAGGCGGAGCAGTGGATCAAGGAAGGCAAGCAGGCTGTAAAGATGACGCGGCTGAGTTGCCACCGGTTCCGGGGCAATGAGGTCTGGTGTGGCTCAGCATTCTTGGCTACAACCTGGGGAATCTGTGGCGAAGGCTGGCACTTCCAGTCGGCATCTCAGACTGGTCTCTGACCAGCTTGCAGCAGCGGTTGGTGAAGACGGGCGGACGACTCGTAAAGCATGCACGGTATTACTGGCTGATGCTGGCGGAAGGACACCTGACGAGAGTACGGTTCTCGGCGATGTTGCGCAGGATTGCGCTGTTGCCGCTTCCGGCAAACTAGCCGACCGGCCGCAACGCCGCAATCCGAATCACGGAGGACAAAGGAGGATGGAGGGGTGTCGGCGAAATTGACTTGGAGGGCTCTCGATGAGGCGGGCGAGGCAAGGACGGCAGCGAATCGCCCGGCCTTTTCTCCACAAACGCCGGATTCTTCGGAGCAAACGTCCTTTTGGCCTCGAAACCTGCCTCAGGAAGCGATACAATTTCTGGGACCGGTGCCGAAAAAGGAGATTCCGACTGAGAGTCGTATGGGTGAGCTCCGGTTTCTTCGTGAATCAGCGATTCGGACGACAGTGGAGTGCGGTGCGACCGCCGAAGACAGGTCGCTCAGGCACGCCAGCACCGAACCACGTCAATTCTGCGCCTATAACCAGACGCGCGGAAGCTTGCTCGGCGTCGAAGTTGAAGTGGCCGACTTCTCTCCTGCCAGCCTTGAATCCCGCCTGCCCGCCCTGACGTCACAATCGGGTATAGCGCTTTGGATTGTTCCATTCCGGGGGATCTCCCCCGCCAACATTCACACCCCGCTCGATCTTCTTTATCTTGATAGCAAGAACGCGGTCCTTGATGTGGTTGAATTCTTTCCCATCGGCCGCGTCTCCGCATCAAGCAGGCCGGCAGCAAGTGTGCTTGCTCTGCCCGCCGACACGATTGCTGCCATTGGGATTTATCCCGGCGACCAATTGATTCTCTGCCCTCCAGAGGAGATGAAGCGGCGATTGCGAGATTTGTCCAACGCTGAAGCGGGCGATCGGGGCACGCGGACCTCACCGTCGGGCGCTGATCCGCCAGCGGGGAATCAACCAGGGTATGAACTGCACTCGGGAGACCCCTCCCGTGCCGGCTCTCCATCCGTAACAGGTGATCAGGCGGTGTCTTCGCCTGGTCCGTCAGCCGTTGCGCATCCGTTACAAACCGGGCGAAACGAGCCCGAGCCCACGAAAAACTGGTTGCAGCGGTTGTTCAAGCGCGGGCCGCGTGAACTGCGAAAGGCCAGGCGCGAGCCGGTCTCCGGCATGGTTGCTTACTTTTTTACGGGCGGCGCTCCGGCTGCACACTTGATTCGGGATATCAGCTCTACCGGCATCTATATCTTTACTGAGGAGCGCTGGTACCTGGGAACGGTGATCCGACTTACCATTACCGACCGGCAGGGGTCTGCTGCCCAACATTCAATTACAGTGAATGCAAAGGTCGTTCGCTGGGGGAACGACGGTGTCGGTCTCGAATTCGTCCTTACAGAAGACAACAATCGGCGCCGCAGCCGCTCCGTGATTGATGATCCACTGGCCAGCGTGAGCAGGGCAATGGTCAAGCAGTTTCTTGAGCTGGTAAAGTCCACCAAACTCTGAAATCCTGCGACACAAGTCACTAAACTGAAGGCTGGCATCGAACGCGGCAACTGTTGGGGTGCACGCCGGCTTGCCCGAGCCAATGAAGCGGAATGGGTGCGACTGGGAAACGACAGCGCAAGGAGATTGCAAACCAAATGTCGCGGAAGGATTTCTCGCGCAGGTTGCCGCAAGGCATGGGAAACTGCACGCAGGGATACACATCGCCGGAAGGCGAAATATCGGCCAGCGTATGGCCGGCACTGCAGCTGTATCCCTCAAGAACATCTTCGTCGACTTCTGAAACCGGCGCGCAAAACTCACCGACATTCCCGATGAATTCCTCTGTACGGAAGATCTCATCGAGTTCCTGGTTTGAGATGCCAAGATTCAGGATTGAACGGTCACCGTTGAACATGGGAGTGATGGTTGGGTCGACGACAAATTCGACGTCCAACTCCTTTGCCAGTAGCCGTACGGCTTTTGCGTTCGTCACGTTCTGTTTCATCAGAACATTTGTGATGGAGACCTTCACGCCTTCTGCCCTTAGATAACGGATGGCTTGCAGCGAACGGCGAAGTGATCCAGGCAGCTTGGTGATGGCATCGTGAACCTCGGGCAGATGCGAGTAAATGCTGATCTGGACCTGTTCGATGCCAAGATTCTTCAGGCGCGCTGCTTGCGCCGCGCCAATCATGACTGCGTTGGTCTTCAACTTTACTGAAAAGCCAAGCTCGCGAGCGTATTCGAGGATCTCGAAGCAATCCCGCCGGAGCAATGGTTCTCCTCCGCTGATGCTCAGGAAAAATGTTCCCGTATCAGCGAGCTGGCTGATCACATCCTTGATCTCGCCTGTCGTCATTTCGCCCTCGCCATTGTGATCCAGATAGCAATGGACGCAACGCTCATTGCAGCGCCATGTGATATCGAGGTGCGCGCTCAAAGGGATGCCTTGATCAGTAGCTTTTTGCGTCATTTCCGCAAGCAGACTCATGGGACCTCCTTACCGGGAGATCGGTTCTTCAGAGACAACTAAAACGCCATGGGCCGCCATCTCAGCTACAAAATCCTCAGCATCAGTTGCGGCTTGTTCGACGGGGACATCGAATTGCTCACACAGCTTTTCAACAATGATGCGTGAAAGCGGAGTGTTGCCGTCCGCTGCCTGCCAAATGACTGTACCAGTGGGATTCAACATAAAGATCGTCGAATCCGCCGTGGACATAATGATCACCTCGTCGCCGAGCACGCGCGCTGCAACGGTCTTACTCTTGGTCAAGTATTTTTCACTTTGCGGCATTTCTCACCCAATCAAGTCCCAGACACGTTCGTCGGGAAAAAACGAAAGCTGATAGACCGGCACAGCCGCGACAAAGTCGCAAGCTGATTCGAATACCTGACGCACCAGTTCTGCATCGTGTGCAAAAAAGAGGATGTTGCGCAGCAATCGCCGGGTGGCTTCAGCTGGTTCAACCTTCGTAATCCGGTTTTCCGGCGATTTTGCCAACAAATACACTGCGGCGATTGGTGCTGAAACGTTCTTCCCAGGTTCGCCCAACTCTCCTGCGAATGGTGTGCCGTAAGCCAGATACTGGTCGTTCAATCGTCTGACATAGGAAGCTTCATCGGTGAGCAAGGTTGCATCATGCGGCGCGAGCCGCGCAATTGTAGTCTTGCCTGCCTCGGATAGACCGGAAAAAAGAAAAGCCTTGCCGTTGCGCACCGCGCTCGAGGCGTGCAAAAGGAAACCGCCGGTCTTTGCCAGCAGCAGTGTATGCGTTATGCGAAGTACGGAGTCAATTGAATACGGATTTGGTGCCTGATGAATAAGCCCCTCGCGCGTCTCCGGACTCCAACGAGCACGGAAGTCGCCGCGTTCCAGGTGCCATTCGCCATCTTCAAGCCATACAGCTGCATCGTCGTCGGGGTTGAACGAGTCCGGTTCAACCAATTCGACGCGAAACTTGACGTCGGACTTCCCGCCGACCCTCATATATTCACCATAACGACCCCTAAGGAGGGTTAAGAACCCGGCATCATTTGTTTCGAGTGCAATGGGAATACCGCCAATTTCAATCACCACATCTTGATCACTTTTATCTCGGCCTGGGCCGTGGCTGGAGGGTTTCATTCGTAGCGTCATTCTATACTAAACCAACTGATTCTCAATGACTTTATCCGGTATACGGGGCCTTAAGTAACAGGAGGAAAACGGGGCCCGAAGAGCTGCGAAACACACTGCATCAGGCCAGAGTAGCGGGTCTTCGGCGCTTTCCACACGGGACGATCGCGACCACGCCGAATCTAGTCCTGGCGCGTTGCTTTTTTGAAGATTAATCCCCTGATTCTCCACCTTCAAACGGCTTGCGCCTGCTACCCGGGCTAGGTATCGTTGAGGTTTAGCCTGTGCAACGTTGGAAAGAGATTGATGGACGTATTAAAGCAGCTTTTTGAGCAGCACTTTCACCTACCGGCCGAACACGTTCGCCCCATCCAGGGTCAATTAGGCGGCTCAGGACGCCTCATTCTCCGGCTAAGCGGCGGGGGAATGACCTCTGTGGGCATTCTGTACGGCGTGCGTGAAGAGAATGTCGCCTTTCTTGAGTTTTCAAGGCATTTTCGCCGCCACGGACTGCCCGTGCCTGAGATCTATCAAGAGGAGTTGAGCCAGGGAGCCTACCTCGAAGAGGATCTGGGAGATACAACTCTGTTTGAGTATCTCAATCGCAATCGCGCCGGCGATGTCATCGCACCAGAGGCCGTCGAGGCCTATAGGAAAGTGGTGTCAGAGTTGCCGCGGTTCCAGATCGAGGCCGGTCGTGACCTGAATTACAAGGTATGCTATCCGCGCTCCAGTTTTGACCGGCAATCGATCACCTGGGATCTGAACTATTTCAAGTATTACTTTCTTCGCCTGGCTGGCATCTCCTTCAACGAGCAGGCACTGGAATATGATTTTGGTCGGCTTACCAAGTTTCTCCTCGGAGCCAACCACGATTACTTTCTTTATCGTGATTTCCAGTCGCGCAACGTTATGCTCCGCGACGGCCAGCCGTTCTTCCTCGACTACCAGGGAGGACGAAAGGGCGCCCTTCATTACGACATTGCGTCCTTGCTTTACGATGGCAAGGCTGATCTACCGCCAGGGATCCGCCAGGAATTGCTCGACTACTATATCGAAAGCCTCGGTGGTTTTATCGACATCGATCGCGACGCATTCATGGAGCACTATTATGGGTACGTTTACGTCCGCATCATGCAGGCTCTTGGCGCGTACGGCTTCAGGGGCTTTTATGAACGAAAGGCGCATTTTCTGCAAAGTGTGCCCTTTGCACTCAAGAACCTGCGTTGGCTTGCCGAAAACGTCAAACTGCCCATTGAGCTACCCGCACTGATGGATGCATTTCAAGCAATGGCGGGATCGGAAAAGCTTTTGGGCCTCGCTAATTCCGCCGATCCCCTGACAGTGAGGGTTTTTAGTTTCTCATTTCACGGAGAAAAGCCCGTCGATACCACAGGGAATGGCGGCGGCTTTGTCTTCGACGCCCGTAGTCTTCTCAATCCTGGCCGTGAAGAGCAATTCAAGCTTCTCACCGGCAAGGATACAGCAGTGATTGACTACCTGAATCGGCAGGGAGCTGTTCACCAGTTTCTGGCCAGTGTGCTGTCACTGGTGGAATCAAGTGTGAGCGCTTATCAGCGTCGCGGTTTCAATAGCCTCATGGTGTCGTTCGGCTGTACCGGTGGCCAGCACCGTTCGGTGTACCTGGCAGAGCAATTGGCAAAACATCTGCGTGATAACGATCGAGTGGATGTGATCGTCCGGCATCTCGAGCTGGAGAAGATGGGCAAATGAAGGCGATGATTCTGGCGGCTGGCCTGGGGACGCGTTTACGGCCTCTGACCAACGACCGCCCGAAGGCACTCGTCGAAATTGGCGGACACACCCTGCTGGAGATCGCTCTTGCTCGTTTGCGTATGTTTGGCGTACGCGAAGTGATCGTCAACGTGCATCACTTTGCCGACATGATTGTTGAATACTTGCATGCCAACGGCAATTTTGGCATGCGCATTGAGATTTCGCGCGAACTTGTACTGCTCGACACCGGCGGAGGCTTGAAGAATGCCTCCGACTTTTTTCTTGAATCTGCTGGCGGCCAGGACGAGCCGTTCATTCTGCACAACGTCGACATCGTGAGCACGATCGATATCGGGCGCATGGTGAGATTTCACGCTGCCCAAGGCGCTCTTGCAACAATCGCAGTCCAGAGCAGGCAGACCTCAAGGTACCTGCTTTTCGATGAGAACGACCAACTGTGCGGGCGCCGTTCCGATCATAATGGCAACTTGGAGATGGTTCGTCCTGCTCTCGAAGTGCAGGCACTCGCCTATGCGTGCATTCAGGTCATCTCTCCACGGCTGTTTGCAAAGCTAGAAGAGAAAGGCGCATTTCCAATCTTCGACAGCTATCTGCGACTTGCGGGCAAAGGTGAAAAGTTTTCCGCCTTTCGTGCCGATGAATGCCACTGGCGCGATCTTGGGCGGCAGGAGAGCATCGAGCAGGCAACTCGAGACATGTTGGACGGCAAGTTCTCCATCGTTTAAGCCTCCAACGATTTCAGAGTTCCAGGAAGAAATACCCAGCCAATTGAAGGTCAGCCAATATGTGGCCAAGCGCTCGGGACGGCCTTCAGGGGCAATGGTACAATTCGCTTGCTGTTGAACCCCAGGCTCTTCGTGCCACGCGTGCTTGGGTTCTTAGTGTTGAACGCGGAGAAATTCATGAAGAATTTGGTAACCTCCATTCTGCTGGTTTGCGCCCTCCTGGGAATCGCTCCTGCCTTTGGGCAGGTGAAAATGACGCGGGATCAAATGCTTTTCTACACGTCAGACTGGAAGGGCGACCGTTTCCCCGACGGGCGGCCCAAGCTTCCGGACGCGTTGCTGAAAAGGGTGGTAGACCTTTCCATTGAAGACTTGTGGGATTTTCTGCGAGCGCACGGATATCAGAATCAGTTTGAAGGGGGCTGGCAGGCACTCCACATTGAGAAATCCTTCGCTGGCCGCGCGCTCACCGCACAGTACATGCCAACACGGCCGGACATGGCAAAGGCCATCGCCGCTGAGGGGAAGGCGGAAGGGCGCGTAGGTGGCACCAACATGTGGCCCATCAATGAACTGCAGATAGGAGACGTTTACGTCGCCGATGGCTTTGGAAAGATCATCGAGGGCACACTCATCGGATCCAATCTGGGTAACGGGATCGCTGCGCATACGCACACAGGTTTTGTGTTCGACGCCGGCATTAGAGACCAGGAGGAGAACCGGGAGATTCCGGACTTTAACGGCTTTTACCGCGGGTACGATCCTTCTGCATGGGCCCAGATGGAGCTGACTTCAATGAATGCACCAATTCGCATTGGTCGTGCGGTCGTACTGCCGGGAGATCTGGTTCTCGCTAAATCCGAGGGAGTTCTATTCATCCCCGCTATCCTCGCGGAGGGTGCAATCAGCAGCGCGGAATTCACATCTCTCAAAGACGACTACAACTTCGAGTTAAATCGCGAAGGCAAGAATGGAGCTGAATTCGAAGGTGGCTGGAATACAGCGAAGTATGACGGCCTTGCGAAGTGGATCGATGCACACCCGGATAGGCTGAAGATGTCGCGAAGCGAATTTGACGCGCTGTTGGCCAAGTCAAAGGCTCAGGCGGAGCACTGATCAGCCTGAGCAAAAACACGAGAAGCGGAAATAGGGAAAGCCGGGCCTGTGCTCATCGTTCGATGGCCAATGCCGCTTGAAGCATGGCCTTCGCATAGGCTACGTCGTAAAGATCACCCCCATAGCCTCCGCCGCCAGGGTAACCTTTGATTGGCCCGCGGGCACGGTCATAGTCAAGAGCGCGCGGATGTTCGGGATAGACTTCGCGCGTGTATTTGAGCCTCACCAATTCCCGCATCATTGAGAACATGTTTACATCCCCTTCATCGATGAACCCCTCGTCGTATTTCAGGTACGGGGTCATCACGTGCGGATTCCGGTAGTGCATATGATTGATGCGATCGCGGGAGCCGAAATACCGGCAAACTTCAACCGGATCCTCACCCATCTCTTTCGTAACGCCACAATCAAAGGTGATGCCGTTTGCGGGACTGTCCACAATTTCGATCAGGTGCTTCCATCCGGCAACTGTTCCCATAATCTGCTGCGATTCACGGCTCAAAGGAAATGGAGGGTCGTTCGGATGCAGAGCCAGCCGGACGTTTGCCTTTTCCGCAACAGGAATGACCGCCTTCAGAAAATAGGAAATGTTGGCCCACATCTCATCAAGCGAGTGCGCGCCTTCATCGGGCAGCGGTTGCAGGCCCGTCATTCTGTCATAGTCCACGCCGGTCAGACCCGCCCCACCCCTGCCGACCTCTTCGTAATAGCCTTCCATAGCGCGGTGTGCGTAGAAGTTGTATTCAACAACCGGGATGCCCACCTGCCCAGCGGCCTGAATTGATTGCCGAATCTTTTCAATCTCCTCATCCCGTCCTGGTCTGCCGTAGAGTGTGTTAGGGAATCCTCCAAACATCAGGTTGCCAAGTGCGATGCCGGCAGCCTTGAGTCTATCCACAAGTGGCTGAAGCTGACCGACCGACCAGGGCAGAGCCGGTCCGCCGCTTAACACGTGATAGACACCGATTTGGACGACGCCACGAATAGCGGCATCTGTGACGCCATCAGCGAGATTGATTGCGCAGGCAATCTTCGGTGTACCGGCGCCTTCCTGGGGCATCCCGTCACCAAGCCACCATGGATGCGCATCGGACTGGGCAGCGACCGACGAAGGAAGAAGTGAAGACGCCATTCCTGCGGCCAGGCCCATCAAAAGCTCTCTTCGTGAAATGTCTGATTTCATGGCCACACGCTCCAAAGGTCGAATTACCTTGCGGCTACTGATTCTTCCATAGGGTAACGCTCGCCGTCTATCGCAAGGGTCAAATAAAGCGGCGCTTATCGGCAATCATGCTGGAGACTTGAAGTGAATTGTAGCGGCCTTCGCAGGCACATTTCACGTCCATTGACATTCGAATGTTCAGGAGTAAGATGGGACGACACAAATTCTTAAAAGGGAATGCGGCCATGTCCATCGACAAGCGATCCATCGTGAATCGGCGCAGTGTGATCAAGTCTTCGCTGGCCCTGTTGGCGGGCGGAGCTCTTGCAGGGAATGTGGATTCTCAAGAGCCTGCGATCAAGAACGTGAATCCTGCATCGAGCCCATCTGCCTTGAAGATTACCGATATGCGTTATGCGGTCATCGTCAAGCCAGGGCCAAGCCCTTGCGTTCTCATTCGCATCGATACAAATCAGGGCGTCTACGGATTAGGAGAAGTTCGCGATATCGCTGGCCCGCAATATGCGATGGTTCTGAAAAGCAGGATCGTTGGTGAGAATCCGCTCAAGATCGACTATCTCTTTCAAAAGATCGCGCAGTTTGGTGGTGGGGCGCGTCAGGCAGGCGGTGTCTGCGCTGTGGAGATGGCGCTCTGGGACATTGCCGGCAAGGTGTACAACATCCCTGTTTATCAGATGCTTGGAGGAAAATGGCGCGACTCAATCAGAATCTATGCCGACACAACAGAGTCGCTGGACCCGAAGGAATACGGCTTACGCGCGAAAGAGCGCAAAGCGATGGGCCTTACGTGGATGAAAATGGACCTGGGTATCAACGTTCTGGAGGGAATTCCTGATACTGTAATGCAGCCTGCCGGTCTGGACAAGTGGGAGAAGGGAAGTCAGCCGCATCCCTTCATTGCGACGGAGGTCACGGATAAGGGCATTGACCGACTGTGCGAGTATGTAGCTGCGGTGCGGGAGAATATTGGCTATGAGATGCCTCTGTCGATGGATCATCTCGGCCATATCGGCGTGAAATCAGCGATCCGGCTCGGCAAGGCCTATGAGAAGTTCAATCTGGAGTGGATCGAAGATGTCATTCCGTGGTATTACACCGACCTGTTGAAGGAGATCACTGACGCCAGTCCGACGCCTACCCTCACCGGCGAAGACATATACGAATTCACCGACTTTGAAAGGCTATGCAAAAACCATGTGGTCGACAAGATTCATCCCGATCTGGCTACCTCCGGTGGAATTTTGCAGACGCACCGGATTGGCGACATGGCTTTTCGCTATGGAGTACCGATGGCGATGCATTTTGCCGGAACACCGGTGAGTTGCCTGGCGAATGTGCACTGCGCTGCTGCTACGCGGAATTTTCTTGCACTTGAAAATCACTCGTTGGATGTGCCCTTCTGGCAGGACCTGGTGACTGGAATCGAGAAGCCCATTATCAACAAAGGTTTCATTAAGGTCCCGGATACTCCCGGCCTTGGAATCTCACTCAACGACGACGAGTTGCGGAAGCATCTTAAACCGGGAACAGCATACTTCGAGCCAACGCCGATGTGGGATGAAGCACAGTCGTGGGACGACGCTCTCTTCAGCTAGAAGTAGATTTGAGTAGGGCAAGAAGAATCAAACCGGAGTTGGCAAACAGCCGCAGAGCCATGATTACTCTCACGATTCAATGAATGTCGGTTGGCACAGAGTCGACCTTGCTCTTGAAGAAATCGAGTGTCTTCGCAAGTCCCTGCCTGAGTGTAATGTGCGGCTCCCATCCCAGGAGTGTGCGGGCTTTCGTAATGTCAGGGCAGCGCCGCGTGGGATCGTCCTCTGGAAGTGCGTCGAAGCGCAACTCGCTCTTCGAACCAGTGACCTCCAGAACGGCCTGCGCGCACTCCAAGATCGTAAACTCGCCAGGATTGCCAATATTTACGGGCAAGTGCTCGTCAGACTGTGACAGAAGCAGGATGCCGTCGATCAAGTCGTCGACGTAGCAGAAGCTTCGTGTCTGGCTTCCATCTCCATAAACCGTCAAGGGCTCGCCGCGTAGTGCCTGCATCATGAAGTTCGAAATAACCCGGCCATCATCGGGATGCAAGCGTGGGCCGTATGTATTGAATATGCGGACCAAGTGCGTATTAACGCGACGCGAACGGTGGTAGGCCATTACCAGTGCTTCAGCATATCGCTTTGCCTCGTCGTATACCGACCTCGGCCCAACGGAGTTAACATTGCCCCAGTAG
>Ga0182014_10008064_pt1 | contig 10874 bp, 9 predicted proteins | sample 612S2DmetaG_FD_120489 | JGI IMG/M metagenome (GOLD analysis project Ga0182014, IMG submission 120489) | Permafrost microbial communities from Stordalen Mire, Sweden - 612S2D metaG | ecosystem: Environmental > Terrestrial > Soil > Wetlands > Permafrost | place: Sweden: Stordalen | collected... | reverse complement strand
CGGCGACGGTTTGCAGCGAGATGTCAGATGGGAGCGGAAGAGGTAGCCGGCCGAGCATCTGTGGGAAGGTGAGACAAGTGATCTGCGTGCTCGCCGAAGCACGGGCAGAGGCCGAGGATTTGGATAGCAGTTCATGCTGCAAAGCGGTCCGGTTGAGGTGGAGAGCGAAGCGGGAGTTGGGCGGCGGAGAGCCGTTCCACGACGTACATGGTTCCGCCGCAGACCGGGCAGTTCCAAAGTGAGTGAGTATGCTCAATTGACCGGTTAACAGGGCGAGGCGCAGCTTCAAACTTGGGGAGCACGCTCAGCAATGCGGTCAATCAGAATCAGCGGTGGCGAACAGTCAGCTGCTGCTGGATATCCAAGTGCCAAGAGCTGATTTTTACTAGCCATTTTTACTATCCACCGATCCAAAACCCGCCAAAAGTGTACAAATTAGTCAACAGCTGCACGTTGTTGCAATGCCATCCGTCTTAGGATGTATATGTATGATTTTGTTTGATTTGTATGAATTGAAAGGCTGCTATTGGAGAAGGGTATAAGAAAATGCGGGTTGAAGCTGACGTTCTGCCACTGAACTACTCCCGCCCCTCGGAATCAGAAGTTTCCGCTTTCTGATCCAAATTCGAGCCCTGGCCAAGGTACGTCCACATTATACGTAGAAAGATGCCGTGTGGGCTCAAATTTCCAAGCGCGCGAATATGCCGGGCTGTTCCAGGGAACCTGTACGGAGCGGGAGCCGATTGTTGTTGGTATCCAACTGGTACCTTGATTCGAGATCGACGTGCCGGCGTCCACCGCAAGGCCTGCCCTTCAATCCAGATAACCCTTTTGGTAGCAACATCAGAGAGCAGAATAGAAAGAGTGCGCGCGGAGCTGGCAATTGTCTTCACCTGGACCGCTTATCTGCCCAGGTGCCAGGTGCCAGGTGCCACGTGAATCCCATCACATCGAGGCCTGCATTTCGAACGATAGAATTCCAGCGGTGAGGGAGTATTTATTCACGCAGGATTCCGTTAGATAGCGCCAAATCCCTCTAGAAACTGGATAATAGGAATCGACCCACCGGAGAACAGGAATGGTAAGTCAGGCAGAAGGCCCGAAGACAGCGACCATGGCGGACAAGGTCGCCGAACTGCGCGCCAAGCGTGCCGAGCTCGAACTCGGCGGCGGCAGAGAACGCATCCAGAAGCAGCACGACTCTGGAAAGCTGTCGGCGCGGGAACGCGTGACAAAGCTCGTCGACAAGGAAAGCTTCGAGGAGATTGGCCTCTTTGCCCGCCATCGCGCCACCTATTTTGGGATGGCCGACAAGGAGCTTCCCGCCGATGGGGTCCTGACCGGATGCGCAACGATCGACGGGCGGCTGGTGCACCTTGCCAGCCAGGATTTCACTGTCGCGGGCGGAGCGGCCGGCGAAACCCACAGCAACAAGGTTGCCGACATGATGGGCATGTCGCTGAAGACCGGGAGCCCCTTCATCTTTATCAACGACTCGGGAGGCGCGCGTGTCCAGGAGGGCATCGACAGCCTTGCCGGCTATGCCCGCGTCTTCTACAACAACGTCATGCTCTCGGGAACCGTGCCCCAGATCTCCCTGATCTGCGGGCCCTGCGCGGGAGGCGCGGCATACAGCCCGGCACTGACCGACTTCGTAATTCAAACCCAGCAAGGCCGCATGTTCATCACCGGGCCGCAGGTCATCAAGCAGGTTACCGGAGAAGTGGTGAGTGCGGAAGATCTCGGCGGCCCGCAGTCGCAGATGAACAACTCGGGCGTGGTGCATCTGATCGCCAGGAACGACGAAGAAGCGATTCAACTTTGCAAACGGCTACTCAGCTTTATGCCCTCGAACAACCTCGAAGATCCGCCCCGGATGCCGTTCAGTTCGAAGATAAAGATCGATTCGGAGATGAACAACGCGGTCCCGGCCGACCCCAAGATTGCCTACGACGTCCGCGACGTTCTTTCGCGGGTCGTGGATAACCAGGATTTTCTTGAGATCCAACCTGGGTTCGCGGCCAACATAGTGATCGGCTTTGGACGCCTGGCGGGCCGCCCTGTAGGGATCGTGGCCAACCAGCCCTGTGTTCTCGCCGGGGCGCTGGACATCGACGCCTCCGACAAGTCGGCGCGCTTCGTGCGTTTCTGCAATGCCTTCAGCATTCCGCTCCTGACGTTTGTGGATGTGCCGGGATTCCTGCCCGGAGTGGAGCAGGAACGCGGCGGCATCATTCGCCACGGCGCGAAGTTGCTGTTCGCCTACTCGGCGTCCACGGTTCCCAAGATCACCGTGGTCTTGCGGAAGGCGTACGGAGGAGCATATATCGCCATGTGCTCCAAAGGCCTGGGCGCGGACCGGGTGGTTGCATGGCCCACGGCTGAGATCGCCGTCATGGGCGCCGAGGGCGCGGCCGAAATTGTGTTCCGTCGCGAGATCGACACCGCTGAGGACAAGGAAGGCCGGCGCAAGGAACTGGTGGACGAGTATAGGGACACATTCGCCAACCCCTATGTCGCCGCGGGCCGGCGCCTGGTGGACGACATTATTGAACCCGCCGAGACCAGGAAGTACCTGGCCGAGGCGCTTGAATCGCTGCACACAAAGCGGGAACTGCGCCCGCAAAAGAAGCATGGATTGATTCCGCTGTGAAAAGGAGCTGCGCGTGGTATTGAACACGAAAACCGCGGCTGTGGCCGGCGGCGTTGAAACGGGAACAGAGGAAATCCCTCCTGAGATTCTGGCCGCAATTGCGGCCGCGGTCACTGCATTCCTGGGCGCAAATCATCGCATTGGTTCAATTCAGTTGCGGCAATCGCCCCATGAAGCAGCGAGCCGATGGTCGAAACAGGGAAGGGCGCTCGTTCAGGCCTCCCATAACCTGCGCAAGAAGCGATAAGCCGATCTGCCGGATGGATCGAGGAAAGGAACCGAAAACTTGAAGCTTCAGATAAAGATCGACGGAAAGACCTACGAGGCTGAAGTCGAAGTTCTGGAAGATGAGGCTGGCCAACCGGGCTACGCCCCTGACTCCGCCACGGGCCAACCGGCGCCTGCTCCTGGGGCTTACACTCCAGTCCATTCGGTCGAATCTCATTCCGCGGATGAGAAGCAATACCGCAGTCCGGTCACGGGGCTGGTCATCAAGTTGAACGTAAAGCCGGGACAGGAAGTTAGCCCGGGCGACGTAATGATGGTGCTCGAGGCCATGAAGATGGAAACCAGCGTGACCGCGCACCACGCGGGCAGGGTGAAGAGCGTGAACGCGGCGCCCGGAGTCCCGGTGAAACTGCACCAGGTCCTCATTGAGTTGGATTGACCGCTGCCGAATGGATGATTGGATCGCAGCAGTCTTTGTCGAAAGGGAAGCAAGTGAACGATGTTCATGACGATGTTCATGAAGATTTGAAGGCAGTCCCGGGAATCAAGTTTGTGGACCACGTTGCGATTGCGGTCAAACAGGGCGAACTGGACAGCCAGGTGAAGGCATACGAACTGCTGGGTTTCAACGAGGTTCATCGCGAGGAAGTGCTGGGGACCGACCAGGTGCGCGAAGCGTTGCTGCGGATCGGAGACGGGCCTAACCTGATTCAATTGCTCGAGCCATTGACCGCGGATTCTCCGGTGCAGAAACTCATCGAGCGGAACGGCGGGCGCGGTGGACTGGCTCACGTTGCATTCCGCGTCGAGAATGCGCAAAAAGCATTCGACGCCATGCATGCAAGCGGGTTTCAACTGATCGACAAGGCTCCGCGCAAAGGCTCAAGAGGGACCACGGTCTTCTTCGTTCATCCCAAATCGAGAGCCGAAAATCCATTTGGGTTTCTGATTGAAATTGTGGAAGACCCCGAAAGCAGGTGAGAAGAGATGGCCACCGATAATCTGCTCCAGGAGTTTCCTCCGGTAAGTACGCAGGCGTGGGAAGACGCGATCGCAAGGGACCTGAAAGGCGCCGACTACGCGAAGAAACTCATCTGGCAAACCGAGGAAGGGCTGGCAGTAAAGCCCTACTACCGCGCCGAAGACATTGCGGGTCTGCAATTCCTGGATGCGGCGCCTGGCGATTTTCCTTTTTTGCGCGGCGCCCGGCTCAGCGGTAACTGGCACATTCGTGAAGAAATCGATGCGACCGATCCGGAGAAAGCGAATTGCGCGGCGCAGAGCGCGGTGGCCGCGGGCGCCGAAGAGATTGCGTTTCTCAATGTTGCGGTTCGGAATGCCTCAGACCTGGGGATGCTTCTTGTCAACCTGCAGACGATTCCAGTGCACTTTCAAAATGCTGGCGAGCCGCTTCTCCGCCTTTTGATTGAACGGCCCAGGGAGCAGAAAGATCCGCCGCCGGTTTCGACCGGATGGAGTCCGCTTACGAATCCCGATTTTGCGGCGGAGGTCCTCGTTACCGCGCCTCATGCGCTTGTTCCCTTTACTCTTGACGGCTCGGAATTCGAAAAGCTGGGCGCGACGGCTGTCGAGGAAGTTGGTTTTACCCTTGCGGCCGCTATCGAGTTTCTGGCTGAAATGCAATCGCGTAGTATCGAGATCGATCGCGCGGCAGCCGCAATCGAATTCTCCTTTGCCATTGGAGCGAACTACTTTTTCCAAATCGCAAAGTTCCGCGCCTTCCGCATGTTGTGGGCGAGAGCAGTCGAGAGTTTTGGCGGAGCGACATCGAGCGCACGGGCTCGAATCCATGCACGCACTTCGCGCTGGAACAAGACCATTTACGATCCACACGTCAACGTCCTGCGCGCCACAACCGAGGCCATGTCCGCTGTGCTGGGCGGGGTCGACTCGGTTACAGTCGCGCCCTTCGACGAGTGCTACAAGATGGCGGACGAAGCCAGCCGAAGGCTCGCCCGGAATACGCAGATCATCTTCAAGCGCGAAGCGCTACTGTCGCAGGTCGCGGATCCAGGCGCCGGCTCCTACTGTCTGGAAGTCATCACCGATTTCCTTGCTCGCGAAGGCTGGAAGGCGATGCAGAAGATTGAAGCCGGGGGTGGCTATCGGAAAGCTGTTGCGGATGGGATGCTCGTCACGGCCCTCGATGACTCCATGGCAGCCCGTGAAAAGGCCGTCGTGTCCAGGCGCCGCGTTTTTACTGGGACAAATCAATTTGCAAATCCATCGGAAAGAGCATTGGATCGAATTGACCCATTGTCGGTCGCAACTGAACACCGCGGCGCGCAGAGCTACGAATCGCTCCGTCTGCGTACCGAGCGCCATGCGGCAAATACTGGCTTTTTACCGCGCGTTTTACTGGCAGAGTTCGGGGATGTGAAGATGCGGTCCGCACGCTCCACATTCGCCGCCAACTTCTTTGCCTGTGCGGGATTCGATATAACGACGCAGTGGTTCGAGAGCGCCGATGAAATTGCGAAAGGCGATACGAATCTTATCGTGCTCTGCAGTTCCGACCCGGAGTATCTCGATGCGGCCACAATGCTTGCACTCAAGTTGAAGGAGCTCGATCGCAAGACTCCGCTGATCGTTGCGGGCAATCCCGAAGCCGCCGAGCAACTGCGCGCGGCGGGCGTCGCCGATTTCATTCATGTTCGCAGCAATCCAATTGAGGTTCTCACGCAGTGGCAACAGCGATTGGGGATCAAGGCTTAGAGATGCGCCCAGACTTTTCCAAAATCGATTTGAAACCCGCGGCAGTAGAGCCTTCCGTACACGTGAGTGAGGAATGTCTTTCCCCCGAACAAATCGCTGTGAAGAATTTCTATACACAGGCTGATCTCAAGGGACTTGAACATCTCGAGTATGCCGCGGGGATTCCGCCCTATCTGCGGGGCCCGTACAGCACGATGTACGTGATGCAGCCGTGGACGATTCGGCAATACGCCGGATTCTCTACTGCTGAAGAATCCAACGCGTTTTACCGGCGCAATCTGGCGGCTGGACAGAGAGGACTGTCAGTCGCATTCGACCTGGCCACACACCGCGGATACGACTCGGACCACGAGCGCGTCGCCGGAGATGTGGGCAAGGCGGGCGTAGCCATCGATTCAATCCTGGACATGGAGATTCTGTTCGACCAGATCCCCCTCGATCAGATGTCGGTATCGATGACCATGAACGGAGCGGTGCTTCCGATTATGGCGTTTTATATCGTTGCCGCAGAGGAGCAGGGAGTTGCGCCTGAGAAGCTGAGCGGGACCATTCAGAACGACATCCTCAAAGAATTCATGGTGCGCAACACCTACATCTATCCGCCCGATGGTTCGATGCGGATAGTCGGCGATATCTTCCGCTACTGCGCGGCGAGGATGCCGAAGTTCAACTGCATCAGCGTGAGCGGATATCACATGCAGGAGGCCGGAGCCACGGCGGATATCGAGCTGGCTTACACACTCGCGGACGGTCTGGAGTATCTGCGCACGGGCGTGAAGGCCGGACTCGATGTGGACAGCTTTGCGCCGCGCATTTCGTTTTTCTGGGGCATCGGCATGAACCACTTCATGGAGATTGCCAAGATGCGGGCCGCGCGCATGTTGTGGGCAAAGCTCGTCAATACATTCAATCCGAAGAATCCGAAATCGCTGGCTTTGCGCACGCACTCGCAGACCTCGGGATGGAGCCTGACTGCGCAGGACCCATTCAACAACGTCGTGCGCACATGCATTGAAGCGCTGGCCGCGGCCTTTGGGCATACGCAGTCTCTGCACACCAATGCCCTGGATGAAGCATTGGCGCTGCCTACCGATTTCTCCGCGCGCATCGCACGCAACACTCAGATTTATCTTCAACAGGAAACCGGAATCACGCACATCGTCGATCCCTGGGCCGGCTCCTACTACGTCGAGCGCCTGACGCACGAGCTGATGCATGCGGCATGGAAGCTAATCGAAGAGGTGGAGGGGCTCGGCGGCATGGCGAAGGCCATTGAGACCGGCGTTCCCAAGATGCGCATTGAAGAGGCCGCGGCGCGCAGGCAGGCGCGCATTGACTCCGGCACGGATGTGATCGTGGGGCTGAATGCCTATCCCTCGCCGGAGGAAACTCTGGTTCCCGTTCTCGACATCGATAACGATGCGGTTCGTGGATCGCAGCTTGCCCGGCTTGCCCAACTGAAACGCGAACGCAACGGCGATGCTGTGCGGGAATCGCTGGAGCAGCTTGAGAGGTGCGCCGCCACGGGTGAGGGCAACCTTCTGGAGTGTGCGGTGGATGCGGCCCGCAAGCGCGCGACACTGGGCGAGATTTCAACCGCGCTCGAAAAGGTTTGGGGCAGGTACCAGGCTACCACGCGCACCATTGCCGGAGTCTACTCGGCCGAGGGTGGCAAAGGCGCGCAGTTCAAAAAGGCCGAACAGATGGCTGCGGAGTTTGAGAAAGTCGAGGGCCGGCGCCCGCGCATTTTGGTGGCCAAGATGGGGCAGGACGGCCATGACCGGGGCGCCAAAGTCATCGCCACCGCTTTCGCGGATATCGGCTTCGACGTGGATATCGGCCCGCTGTTCCAGACTCCGCGCGAAGTTGCGCGCCATGCGGTCGAAAACGATGTGCATGTGGTGGGCGTTTCTTCGCTGGCCGCGGGACACAAGACGCTGGTTCCGCAGTTGATCGACGAATTGCGCAAGCTTGATCGCGGCGATATTCTGGTGGTCGTTGGCGGCGTCATTCCGCCGCAAGATTACGAGTTTCTTTACGGCGCTGGAGTAGCCGGTATCTTCGGCCCCGGCACGGTAATCCCCGCAGCAGCGCAGCGCATTATCGAAGCACTCAATGGTTGTCTTGTTGGAGGAAACTCCTAATTTGATCGACCCAAAGCTCAGCGCGTTGCATGTTCGCCCCGGTTGTATCGCACCGGAGCTGCCGCGAGAGCTCTCCGCGCAGGCACCTGGCCGGCAACGCCGTCTTCTGCCGCAACAATATATGGACGGCATTCTGCGCAGCGACCGCATCGTTCTTGCCCAGGCCATTACCCTGATCGAAAGTTCTCGCGAGTCTGACCGGCAGTTGGCCGAGCGCATCGTCGAAGGCTGCCTTCCCTATAGCGGAAATTCCATCCGCGTCGGCATTACCGGCGTTCCCGGCGCGGGCAAGAGCAGCGTAATCGAAGTGCTGGGTAGCCATTTGATCAACGAGTACCGGCAAAAGGTCGCTGTGCTGGCAATCGACCCCAGTAGCCAGATCTCCGGCGGAAGCATTCTCGGCGACAAGACCCGCATGAGTTCCCTCGCCTCCAGCGACATGGCATTCATCCGGCCCTCTCCTTCGCGCGGATCTCTCGGCGGCGTCGCGCAGCGCACAAGAGAGGCGATGCTGCTCTGTGAGGCTGCGGGATATCGGAACATCCTTGTCGAAACCGTTGGCGTTGGGCAATCGGAAACCGCCGTTCATGACATGGTCGACTTCTTCCTGCTTATCACGTTGGCTGGAGCCGGCGACGAGCTGCAGGGCATGAAGCGCGGAGTGATGGAGCTGGCGGATCTGGTTGCTGTGAACAAAGCTGACGGCACAAATATAAAAGCTGCGGAGAGGGCTCGTGCCGAAGCCCAGAATGCGCTCCATTACTTTCCGATCTCCGAGTCTGGATGGACTCCGCGAGCGCTCACCTGTTCGGCGCAAACCGGCTTGGGCATTGCAGAGCTTTGGAGCTGCGTTCTCGAGTACTCGGCCATGACAAAGGCCAACGGCTGGTTCGGCCTCGCCCGGCGGGGACAGACACAGAAATGGATGCATGAGATCATCCGCGATGGTTTGAAACAGCGCTTCGAGTCTCATCCGTCCATCAAAGACCGCATAGAGGCGCTTGAACAGGACGTTCTTGAGGGACGCACTACTTCGTTCCGCGCCGCGCGTGAACTTCTCGAAACCTACTCCGAATCGAAAGCCGCCGATCGTTGACTCCTCCAACTTGCTGATTCATTCAGCCCCAACTCTTAAAGGAATCCATACATGTCTTCACTGCCCATACTGGTTCTGAACAGCGGTTCTTCTTCCATCAAGTTTTCAATGTACGAGGCCGGGGATAGCCAGCGCCTCAAGCTTTATGAGGGCGCGGTCGATGGCATCGGCACGGACCAGGGCAAGTTCTGGATCAAGGATGCGGAAGGCAACAAGCCGGTGGATCAATCCCCGGCGCTGCCCAATCGCTCCGTCGCTTTCAAGATGGTTGCGGATCTGCTGAACTCCGGGGAGTTTCCTGCCCCGGCGGCCATTGGTCATCGCATGGTTTGCGCCGCGCCCACATTGCAGGTCAACCAGCGCGTCACGCCCGGAATGATTGACGAGATGGAGCGCTACAAGAGCTTTGCGCCTCTCCACACGCCCATCGGCGCTTACATCATGCGCGAAGCCCTGGATCTCTTCGCAGGCATTCCCAACTTTGCCTGCTCGGATTCATACTTCCACCGCACTATGCCGGAAGTTGTAACCCACATGCCGATTCCCGCGGAGTATTCGGCCATGGGCGTGCGCCGCATCGGCTTTCACGGCATCTCTTACGAATCCATCGTCTACCAGTTGCAGCCCAACATTCCAGAAAAGCTCATAGTGGCTCACCTTGGGAATGGCGCTTCCATATCCGCCATCCGCAACGGCGAATGCCTCGACACGTCAATGGGCCTGACCCCCACCGGCGGCATTATTAGCGGCACGCGCGTAGGAGACATCGATCCCGGCATACTCCTGTTCATTCTTCGCAAGATCGCCGAAAAAACCGAAAATGCAAACGACGCGGCGAACCAATTGGAAGCCGTCGCCAACAAGAAGGCGGGCCTGCTGGGCATGAGCGAACTTTCCAACGACATGCGGGTCCTGCGCGGCGCCATCAACGCAGGCAACACAAAGGCGCGGATGGCCGTGGACAAGTTCAACTGGACGATCGTGAAGTGGATCGGCAGTTTCTTCGCCGAGTTGGGCGGACTCGACATGCTGGTCTTTACAGGCGGCATCGGCGAAAACGACATTGCCGTTCGCGCGGAGATCTGCGACGGTCTGGGCGCTCTGGGCATCGTGCTCGATCCGGAGCGCAACAACGTCCGTGGCGAAGCCACGATCTCTGCCGAAGACTCGCCGGCAACCGTGCGCGTGATTCCACCTGCGGAAGACTTGATCATTGTGAACCATGTAGTAAGCCTGATGGCAGCGCAAGAGCAGCGATCTCCCTCGGACCGAGTGCTTCAGGCGGTATGATTCGCCAGATGCGAGAATCGCACTCAAGATTCTCCCGGGAACGCTACCTGACAGGCACGCGCGCTGCTACACTGCCTCGAAAGCGCAGCATGATGTAAGCGATGAGCCTGGCAATCGAGCTTGCCCCTGGCGGTTCACGGAAGTGAGAGCGCGCGATCTTCGCGCATGACCAGGCGGCTCATCTTGATTTTGCCTCGCAACGCCGAGCCGCCACTGCTGGCAAACGACATGGTGGCCCTAACCGCCGGGCCTCACGAACTCGCCGAGGCTAACCTAATGCGAATAACCACAATGCGCCGTTGGAGTCTCAATGCAATTTGTGCTATATTTTTCAAGGTGCGGGTAGAGTTTTCCCCCCGCTCAAACCGCTCGCAAATTCCCGCGCTGCGCGGTTTTCTTCCGAATCTGGACGCGTAGCTCAACTGGCAGAGCATTCGGCTCTTAACCGACAGGTTGTAGGTTCGATTCCTACCGCGTCCACCAATTAAATCAAGCACTTATGCCCTCCTTCAAAATCGAGCTTGGTCCATTTTGGGTCAAACCCCTCGCGAGATTTACATTCCTTCTCTTTGGTGCCGCCGACTCCCCTTTGATTGGTTGACCACCGGAGACGAGCGTCGGCTTCCAGTCGGAAAGAATCTCGGACGTTCGAGAGTTCAGCGCCTGCAGAACACTCCCTTCGATCGCTTGCATGTAAACATCTCCAGTTGTCTGGATGCTCGCGTGG
>Ga0182014_10008061_pt1 | contig 10876 bp, 12 predicted proteins | sample 612S2DmetaG_FD_120489 | JGI IMG/M metagenome (GOLD analysis project Ga0182014, IMG submission 120489) | Permafrost microbial communities from Stordalen Mire, Sweden - 612S2D metaG | ecosystem: Environmental > Terrestrial > Soil > Wetlands > Permafrost | place: Sweden: Stordalen | collected... | reverse complement strand
CCGGAACGAACGACAACGGCGCCGTTCGCCTGCTTGGCCATCTTACCGGTTTCAAAGGTAATTTTACGGCCGTCCAGGTCAACTTCAACTGTGTGAAACATTTATTTCTTAAAACCTCCAACCTCGGCCGGCGTAAGGAGTGCAATTCCCCGCGGGCCAGTCATGTCTTGGCCTCCATCGGGAGGCCACCATGAGACTGGAGTTGACAGCGTGGTTTTGCTGCGAGGCCACGCGCCTCCGGAATTAGCGCCGAATGCCCAAGCGCTGCAGGACCGCCTTGTAACAATCCGGGTCCCTATCGCGCAAGTAGGTCAGAAGCCGGCGACGCTTGGCGACCAAGGTCAGCAGCCCTCTGCGGGAACCATGATCCTTGCGATGCGTCTTGAAGTGCCCCGTCAGCAGCGTAATTCGCTGGCTCAACAGTGCAATCTGTACTTCAGGCGACCCTGTGTCGGATTTGTGGCGTTGATTGGTGGAAACAACTTGCCGCTTAGCTTCAATCGCCAGTGCCATTCGCTGGGTAAAACTCCTTGTCTTCTCTTTATCTCGTTCTGGTACGCACACAGGATAGCACGAAAGCCGGGGCCGCTGGGAACATTGCAAAAATGCAATACTAGGAGGGAATGCAGTGGGCCGTTGAACTGCTCGACGACCGCGTTCGGGATGAGGTGGAAGCGCTGCCTGCCGACATGAAAGCGCGCTTTCGACGCATTGCCGAATTGATCCAGAGCTACGGTCTTGAACAGATGCGCGAGCCGCATGTAAAGCATCTGGAGGGCCTTTTGTGGGAGATGCGCATGAAGGGCAAGGACGGCATCTCACGGACGATCTACGTCGCCGCGAGGGGCCGCCGCGTCGTCGTGGTTAGGGTTTTTCTTAAGAAGACCCAAAAAACGCCTCGCCGCGAAATCGATCTGGCGATGGAACGAGCAAAGGAGGTAACGGAACGATGACACGCATCCGCGTTGACGACTTGCACAAAGATTGGATGAAGGACCCCAAATACCGCCGCGACTACGGTGCGCTGGAGGAGGAGTTCTCGCTTGCCGCCGCCCTGATCGAAGCGCGCACCCGTGCCGGTTTGACCCAGGAACAGGTGGCGCGTCGCATGAAGACAACCCAGGCCGCCATCGCACGACTGGAAAGCGGCGGCTCTAAGCCCTCCACCCGCACCCTGGAGCGTTTCGCGGCGGCCACCGGATCGCGCCTCAAGATCACTCTCGATCCTGCCGGCCCGCCGCCTCGAGCGGCCCTATAAGGATCGGGCGATAGGGGAAGGGTTTCAGGCGGGGGTGCGGACCGGCGTAACGGTAACATTCACGAAAGAGCAATGCCAGGATCGGCACGCCCAGTAGCGCGAGGGGGGCGCAACGTTGGCTGCCGCCTGGCGTGCCCGGTGCTACCCTTGGGGCTATGCCCCGATTCGCCATAGAAGGAAAGCACGGCAACGCCTTGCGCGTCGCGCTGATCTCGGTAGCGGTCGCGCTGGGGGTGCTGGCGCTGGCCGCCCGGTCGCTCGCTTCCTTCGCCATCGAAGTTGCCTGGTGGAAGGAACTGGGGCAACTCGAAACCTGGTTCGCGCTGCTCACCTACGGCGTGGCGCCGGTGGCCGCCGCCACTCTGCTGGGCTTCGCCATCCTCTGGGTGGCGCACGCCCGCGCGCTCAAGTTTGCCGGTACCCGCCTGAGCGACCATAAGCTGTATGCCCGCATCTCCACCCTGCTGCTGTTGGGGCTGTCTTACCTGATTGCCGCCGCGGCCATCGATAACTGGACCGTGATCCGCTACGCCGGCGGCCAGGGCCTGGTTTCCACCACTGCCTGGCACGACGTCATTTTTGCCAAGCCGCTCTCGTTTTACCTCTTCGATCTGCCCTTCTACGATATGTTGCGCGGCTACGTGCTCGCCCTCGCCATATTCGCCATCCTGATTTATTGGCTCGGGGCGCGCGGCTGGCAGCTCCGCCACAGTTTTCCCATGGACCGCGAGAAACCGCAGATCGACCCCAACGTCTGGCGCCTCGAGGGCGGCCTGGAGTCCGGATTCCTGCGCGGCGCCGCCGTCGTGCTGCTTCTCTCCATGGCGGTGAAGTTTTATCTCGGCCGCTACCAGATGGTCTACAACGAACACGGCAGCTTCCTGGTGGGGGTGGATTGGGTGGACCAGAACATCGGCCTGCCCCTGCAATGGCTGCTGATTGTCGCCAGCCTCGCCGCCGCGGTGCTGATCTGGCTGCGGCGCTGGAAGTTGGCCGCCGCCATGGCCCTCGCGCTGGTCGTCGAATTCCTGGTTCCCCGCGCGGTCGCGGCGCTCTATGTCGCGCCTAACGAAATCTCGCTCGAACGCCCGTACATCGAGACCCACATCCACGCCACCCGCAGCGCGTTCGGCCTCGACCGGCAACTCCACGAGATCGAATTCCACGCCCGGCCCGAGGCCCCCATCGATATGGCGGGCAATAAATCTACCCTCGATAACGTCCGCCTCTGGGACTGGCGCGCCTTTCACGATACCATCACCCAGATTCAGGCCCTCCGCCCCTATTACGCCTTCCATGCCCCCGACGTCGACCGCTATACCCTGGAGGGCCAGTACCGCCAGGTGCTGCTCACCGCCCGCGAGCTCGATATCAACCTGCTTCCCAGCGCGCGCTCCAGTTGGATCAATCCCGACCTGATTTACACCCACGGCTACGGCGTTGTCCTGGCCTCGGCCAGCCAGATTACCCCGGACGGATTGCCGGTGCTGCTCATCGAAGACGCTCCCCCGCGCGTCCACACTCCCAGCCTCAAGCTCACCCGGCCGGAGATCTACTACGGCGAAATCACCCACGAGCCCGTCTTCGTCAACACCGCCCAGGAGGAATTCAACTATCCGTCCGGCAACGACAACGTGCGCACCCGCTACCAGGGCAAGGGCGGCTTTCCGATCTCCTCGTTCTTCATGCGCGCCGCCGCGGCCATTCGCGAAGGCGAGCCCAATTTCCTGCTCACCGATTACTTCACCTCTTCCAGCCGCATGATCATCCGGCGCAAGGTGCGCGACCGCCTCCAGACCCTGGCCGGCTTTCTCGATTGGGACCCCGACCCCTACCTCGTGATTACCGAATCCGGCCGCCTGGTATGGATGGCGGACGGATATACCACCAGCGATGCGCACCCCAACTCGCGCGCCGTGGAAGTGCCGGATATCGGCCGCGTGAATTACATCCGCAACGCCGTGAAGGCTACCGTGGATGCCTACGACGGCGAAACGCGCCTCTACATCTTCGACCCCAACGACCCCATCGTCGGCGCCTACCGGCACCTGTTCCCCACTCTCTTCCACCCGGCTTCGGAAATGCCCCCCGATCTGCGCGCCCACGCCCGCTATCCGGAAACCCTGTTCCGCACCCAGGCCGAGATCTACCGCACCTATCACATGCTCGATCCCCAGTCCTTCTATAACAAGGAGGACCTCTGGGACCTCGCCCGCAAGGGCACCGGCCAGGCCGAAGGCGCCGAAACCGAATCGCCCACCTACGTAGTGGCCACCCTCCCCGGTGAGACCAAGGCCGAGTTTCTGCTGCTCTACCCTTTCACCCCGCGCAACAAGGACAACCTGATCGGCCTCATGGCCGCGCGCTGCGACGGCCCCCACCTGGGTGAAGTTGTGGTACTGCAACTCTCCAAGCAGGAGCTGATCTTCGGCCCCATGCAAATCGCCGCCCGCATCAATCAGGACCAGACCATCTCGAAGGACCTGACCTTGTGGAACCAGCAGGGCTCCCAGGTGCTGCGCGGCCAGACCCTGGTGCTGCCCGTCGGCGATACGTTCCTCTACGTCGATCCCATCTATATCCAGGCCACCGAAGCCCGCATGCCGCAATTGAAGAAGGTGGTGCTGGCCGTCGGCAATCGCCTGATCTACGCCGATACGTACGATGAGGCCCTGGCCCAACTCGCCGCCGGCTCGCCCCAACCGGTCCAACAGACCGCCGCGCCCGGCAGCACGCCAACGGTCGCCACGTCCGCCGCGCCGCCCTCACCCGCCGCCGATACCAGGCTGGCCCGCGTCCGCGAACATCTCCGCCGCTACAACGAGCTGGCCGCCCAAGGCAAATGGTCCGAAGCCGGCAAGGAACTGGAAGCCATCGAAGCGGAAGTCAAACAATAAGGTGCAGCCCTAGGTGGGACAGACCATCGCATTTTGTGGTCTGTCGGGTCCGTCGCCGTTTTGCTGCCGCGGCGACTTTTCTACCGCTAGTCGCCCAATGACCAACCACCGCACTCCTCCACAGGAACGCAGATAGCTCCATGGATTTCCTCGTCCGTGCTCACCCGCGTTCATCCGCGGCCAAATTCCTTCTCAGCCTGCTCCGAACCAGGGCCGGCACGTCCCTGGGCTGGCTAACGGCCAGAACTTCAAATCCGGCCGCACGGCCGGAAGCCTGGCCTGCCGCGGAATCCTCCACTACCATCGCGTTGGTGGCGCCCAGCCGCCTGGCGGCCTCCAGATACGGCTCCGGATCCGGCTTGTGGCGGGTGACATCTTCACCGGTCACTACCGTATCGAAGTGCTTCCGCAGGCCCCCGGCCACCAGCAGCGACTCGATTTCCGCCCGCGAGCTGGAACTGACCACCGCCAGTTTGTAATCGCGATGCAACTCGGCCAGCAGGCCGTCTAGGGCGGCGTCGAACGGCGGCGCGCTGAGGGTTCGCTCCCTGAACATGCGCTTCTTGGTAGGGTATTGCGCGAACAGAACCTGCCAATCGAGCGGGGGGCGGGCGGAGGCGGCCAACTCGCGCACCACCTCGCGGTCGTCCACGCCGATGCAATGGTCGCGATAATACTCCCACGTCAGGGTGACGCCAAGCGGCGCCAGCAGTTCCGCCCAGCAGGCGCAATGCACCGGCTCGGTGTCGGCCAGCACGCCGTCGAAATCGAAGAGAATGGCGTCCGGGCCGATCATGATTCCGTAGAATTCGAGCGTAACACGCGCCGGTGTGGTATCACTGAAAACGGAACGCAAATTATGGCTACAGAAGACGAACTCAAAGCGGAACTAGAGCGCTTGCGCAAAGAGAACGAGGCGCTGAAACGCCCCACTCGTGGACAGATCTCGATGCGGGTCAGCGAGAAGGGCGGCCTTTCCGTGTACGGTTTGGGAAGGTTCCCCGTCACTCTCTACCGCGAGCAGTGGGAGAAGTTGATCGGTATGGCGGAGGAAATCACGCAATTCATCCACGATAACGACGCCTCGCTCAAGAAGAAGGAGTAGGCATGGCGCGAGCGGCGGCCCTGATCACCGGGGCATCCGGCGGGATCGGGGCCGAGCTGGCCAGGTTATGTGCGGCGGATGGCTACGCGCCCGTATTAGTCTTACTTAGCGCCATCTCCGCTTGTTAAGATTCGGAGCGCTATGCGCAATCTGCCCGACCGGCGCATCCTCATCCGTTGGATGTTCAACGCGCTCGGCTACGTGCTCCTGCCTCATCACCATAGCCCTCGTGCGATTGCAAACCAAAGACGAACACGCTTCCGCTATGCTTGGCGAAGCGTTCCGCCTGATTGAGGACGCCGCGCTGCTGCCTCCAGCCGAAAAAGCGCGCATGAAAGAAGCCGAGACGGCCCGCATTCAGCGATCCCCCGCCGCCAGCGCCGTGCCGGCGTAGGAAACCGTTTCCCATCGGGCCCGACGGCAGTCGTAGCATCGTAGTATGTCGAGTCCGTGGCTGAGCGTGCCTCTGGCCGATTACGAAGGGCACATGCAGTCAGCCGACGTCCAGCAGCTAGGCGTTCTGGGGAAGCTGTTCGCGGCAACTCTCGCACGCTGCCGCCCCCGGTCCGTCGCAGTGCTTGGAATCGCCGGGGGAAACGGGCTCGATCGCATCGACGACAGCATTACCAAGCGAATCGTCGGACTGGATCTGAACCCGCTGTATCTGGATGAGGTGCGGAGACGGTATGCGGGCAAATCCGGACTGGAGCTTTACTGCGTGGACCTGGCTGAACAGGCCGTCGATCTGGAGCCGGTACAACTGGTTCATGCGGCCTTGGTGTTCGAACACGCGGGAGTCGATCTGTGTCTGGAGAACGCAATATCTCTCGTAGCCCCTGGCGGCCTTTTATCTGTCGTACTGCAACTGCCCGGCGAGTTCGGGCGGGAGGTTGGCGTAAGCCCGTTTCCTTCCATCCGGAAGCTGGCGTCCCGCTTCTCGCTTGTTGACCCCCTGTGGCTCGGTGAAAAACTCGCACAACATTCATTCCGCCTGACACACCAGGAGCAGCGCCCATTGCCGGCAGGCAAGGGTTTCTGGATGGGTGTTTTCGGGCGTTAGTTAACGATCGACCGGTTCCGGGGGTTGTTCGGCTCGGAGCCTCAGTGCATGGCCGCGGGTGCGCCGGCGGCCTTCGGCCTTCGCATGAACAGGATGAAGGGCGGCAGCAGGGCTACGACAATCGCCATGATCGAAATCACGTCGATGTAGGCCAGGGTGGTGGCCTGGCCCTGGATCAATCCCAGCACCCTTCCGTAGGCCTCGGTCATGGGGTGGGCCTGGTTGTGATGCGCCATGTTGTGGCGGAGGGCGCCGGTGAGCTGATCGAAGGCGCGGTTGCCGGATACGGCGCGAGCCACCATGTAGTTCTGGTGCTTTTGCGCCTGGCGGGTGATGGCGGTGGAAATCAGGGCGATGCCGATGCTGCCCCCGATATTGCGCACAAAGCTGTTCATGGCGGAAATCTGGTTGTTCTTCTCGCGCGGAATGCCCACGTAGGCCAGGATGTTGGACGGTAGAAAGATGAACGCCAATCCCATGGCCTGGTAAGTTCGGAGAAGGAAAGCCGTGCGGAAATCCATTTCCAGGCTGAGATGAGTGGCAATGAAATAGAGCGAGGCGGCGGTGGTCCAGAAACCGAAAGCCATCATCAGGCGCGGGTCGATGCGGGACACCAGCGCGCCGGCGACGGGCATCATGAGGAGCATGACGATACCGCCGCCGGCCAGGGCCTCGCCCGAAAGCTGCGCCGGGTATCCCAGCAGCAACTGCAGAAACTGCGGGATGATCACGGTGGTGCCGAACAGCACGAAGCCGAGCACGAAGGTGAAGAGCATGGCGGTGGCGAAGTTGCGATTTTTGAAGAGGCGCAGGTCCACAATGGGCTCGGGATGGCGCCACTCCCAGAGAATCCACAGCACGAACGAATAGACCGCGACGGCCAGAGTCACCACGATCCAGGTACTGCCGAACCAGTCGTTCTCCTGTCCTTTATCGAGCACCAATTGCAGGCAGCCGACGGCCAATACCAGCAGGCTTAGACCGATGTAGTCGACGCGCACCCGGCCGCGCGCCCGCTCGGCGTTCAGGTAGGGAGGATCTTCCACCAGCCGGTGGGTGAGAAACAGCGAGAGAATGCCGATGGGCACGTTGATATAGAAAATCCACCGCCAACTGAAGTTGTCGGTGATCCAGCCGCCCAGGGTGGGACCGATGGCCGGCGCTACCACCACCGCCATGCCATAGACGGCGAACGCCATTCCCCGCCGCGCGGGCGGGAAAGTATCCGCCAGAATGGCCTGCTCGCTGGGCTGCAAGCCGCCGCCGCCGGCGCCCTGCAGAATGCGGAAGAGCACCAGCACGCCCAGGCTGGGCGCCAGTCCGCACAGAAAGCTGCTGCAGGTGAACAGCGCCACGCAGGTCATATAGAAACGCTTGCGGCCGATCAGGCGGGACAGCCAGGCGCTCATCGGCAGCACGATGGCGTTGGACACCAGGTAGCTGGTGAGCACCCAGGTAGCTTCCTGCTCGCTGGCCGAAAGATTGCCAGCGATGTGCGGCAGGGAAACGTTGGCGATGGAAGTGTCGAGCACCTCCATGAAAGTCGCCAGCGTAACCGTCAGCGCCACCGCCCAGGGGTTGTGCTTGGGAATCCAGTTGGTCTGTTGATCCATACCCAATCGGACTTGCCTACCGCAGCCAAACTTTGGGTTCCACGGACATGCCCGGCCGCAACCGCTCCAGGCCTTTCTGATTGGGCTCGAAGCGAATGCGCACGGGCAGCCGCTGCACCACCTTGACGTAGTTGCCGGTGGCGTTCTCGGGCGGCAGCAGGCTGAGCACGGCGCCGGTGGCGCCGGGCATGCTTTCGACGTGGCCCCGCAACGTTTCGTCCAGCACGTCGGCCTTGATTTCGACGCGCAAGCCGGGATGCATGCGGCGCAACTGGGTCTCTTTGAAGTTGGCCGTAACCCAAAGATCGTCGAGGCGGGTCAGGCTGAACAACTCTTGTCCGGCCTGCACGGTGTTTCCCACTTCCACGTCGCGGCGGCTGACCACTCCGCCGGCCGGCGCCAACACTTTGGTGTAGCTCAAGTCGAGCAGGGCGCGGTCCACATGCGCGCGCGCCACCAGCGCGGCGGCCTGTTTGGATACCAGCATGGCGCGGCTCACGGCCACCTGTCGCGGGGCGTTGCGGTTGGCCTGTTCGAAACGGCTTTGGGCTTCGGCCTGCTGGGCGCGGCGCTGGTCGACGGTCTTCCGCGCGGCTTCGGCTGAAGCGCGCGCGAAATCCACCTGCGCCTGTAGCGCCTTGGCCTGCGCCGTTACCGAGTCGTACTGCTCGCGCGGAACTTCATCCTTATCGGCCAGCGCCCGATAGCGCGCCACATCCGCCTGCGCTTTGGCGTTGTTGGCTTCGGCCTCGCGCAGGCGGGCCTCGGCGGCGGCGAGATCGCGCCCGGCTCCAGCCACGGCCGCGCTGGTATTCTGCAACTCCGCCTGGCCGGTAGCGATGGTGGTGGCGCTGGATGTTTCGGTAATCGGAATATTGGGATGCTGCACCTGAATATCGGCTTCGGCCTGAGCCACCGAGGCCTGGGCTTCTTCGAGCGCCACCTGATAATCGCGGGGATCGATTTCGGCCATGACCTGTCCCTGGCTCACGGCCTGGTTGGCCTCGAAATTCACCGCCGTGACGGTGCCCGCGATGCGCGATTCGATTCCGACCAGGTGGCCATCCACCTGGGCGTCGTCGGTGGTTTCATAGAGCAGGGAATGGCGCCAGAAGATAAACCCGGCCACGAGCACGATCAATCCCACCACCAGCGCTATGACCAGCGGGCCGCGTCCGCCCTTGGCTTTCGCCGTGTTTTCCGTCTCCGCAACCGGCATGCTTACGGTCTCCCCATAAATTGTTTGATGTTCCGATCGGTCTCGCCCAGGGCCCGCGCCAGATCGGCTTTGGCGCGATTGTGCGCGTACAGAGCGGAAACCAGATCCTGCTCGGCCGCGGCTACCGATTCCTGCGCCTGCACCACTTCGACGGTGTCGGCCACGCCGGCCGCAAAGCGGTCGCGGGCCTGGTCCAAGGTCTCGTTGGCCAGATCGCGATTGCTGCGCGCGGCCGCGACCTGGGTGGCGGCCGAGTCCAGATCGAGAAACGCCGACCGGACTTCGGCGTCGATACGGCTCCCGATTTCCCGATATTCCGCCCGGCGCTGGCTCAGCACGGCTTCGGCCTGCTCGCGATCGGCCGCCACGCGGCCGCCCTGAAACAGCGGCACGCGCAGCGACCCGGTCAGGGTGAAGGTGCCGTGGGAATTCTCCGGCCCGGTGCCGATCACGCCGTAATCGGCGTTGACCGACGCGGTCGGATAGCGCTCGGCTTCCACCGCGGCGCGGGCGGCTTCGGCCGCGTGGACCTGGGCTTGGGCGGCTTTCAGGTCGGCGCGGCCGGCGAGGGCCCGTTCGATCGCCTGCTCCACGGTCAGATCGGCCAGAGGTGCGAACACCATGCTGTCGGTAAGGGTGAAAGGCTGGCCCGGCGCCAGGCCAATCAACCGCGCCAGGGCGATTTTGCGCTTGGCCAGATCGTTTTCATCCGAGGTCAGGCGCTGTCGGTTGGTAATCAGTTCCACCTGGGTGCGGGTGACGTCGATGCGCGCCGCGAGGCCAGAGGCGTGCCGGTCGGTGGCCTGCTGCAGCACGGCCTGCGCCGCCGCGACCTGGGCCCGCGCTGCATCCACGCGGGCGGCGGCGGCGAGCACGTCCAGATAGCCGGTAGTGACGGCGGCAACCACCACGTCGCGCGCGTCGTCGGCCCCAAGCTGGACGGCCTTTTCGGACACCTGGCTGGCTCGCCAGTTGCGGCGGCGTGCAACATCGAGCAGCGCCTGCGACAACCCCGCGCGGAGATCGAAATAATGATAGGGGCCGATGACGGAGGGAAAGTTGAAGCTGACGCCATCGAAACTGGGCAGCTTGATAGCGCTGAAGCCCAGCGCCGCCAGGTCGCTCTGCTGGTCGTCCGCCAGTAAGGCCGCAGTCACGGTGGGCAACAAATTGCTGCGCTCCTGGTTGACGACGCCATGCGCCTGGCGCAGGGACGCGCTGGAGGCGAGCATGCTCAGGTTGGCGGCCATGCCACGGCGGATGGCTTCCTCGAGCGACAGTGCGAACGACGCCACCGGAGTCTGCGACGAAGGAACCGCGCCCGGACTGGCGGCCGGCTGGGTAACCCCACGCCCGGAAAGCGGCAGTTGGGTGGCGCGCGTGGGTTGCGGTCCCGATTCGGGTGGAACCTGGGCATACAGCAACGCGCTGGCGCACACTGCCAGACCGGTTACGCGAAATTCGAGTCGCATTCTTCGAGGATCTCCGGTTTGAGGCTCTCCTGTCAAAGGACCCAAGCGCGCGGGCTCAAGGATACGCCACGACTTTAGGCTTGTGACACGTAGCGCGCCCGAAGGCTGGGGTGGTTTCGGGTTGTGATGTGTTTTCCCTATATTTACTAGCTTTTAGCGGTCGGCTCTCAGCTTTCAGCCGGGTCTGCGGGTGCGGCGGTGGGTTGCTGAAGCGTTGGACCGGCGGGGGGATTGTCTTTGGTTTCAATTGGT
>Ga0182014_10008060_pt1 | contig 10877 bp, 13 predicted proteins | sample 612S2DmetaG_FD_120489 | JGI IMG/M metagenome (GOLD analysis project Ga0182014, IMG submission 120489) | Permafrost microbial communities from Stordalen Mire, Sweden - 612S2D metaG | ecosystem: Environmental > Terrestrial > Soil > Wetlands > Permafrost | place: Sweden: Stordalen | collected... | reverse complement strand
CGTTTTACGTGGCGGCTCCCTGGTCCACCATCGCTCTGGCCACCGCGACCGGCGACTCGATCCCCATTGAGGAGCGTCCGCAGATCGAGGTGACGCACCACGGCGGCAAGCAACTGACCCCGAACGGCGTGGGCATCTGCAACCCGGCCTTCGACGTGACCCCGGCCAAGTACATCGCCGCCATCGTGACCGAGCGCGGGGTGTTGCGTGCGCCGTTTGCCGAGTCGTTGCAGGAGATGGAACTGGCGGCGAAGTAGGCGGGGGTTGCGCATCGAGTGCGGCTTCCTTGCGCGATACATTGAAGAAGTGGCGCTTCCCCGGCTCAATTTCTTTCGGCTGCGGCATCGGTCGCTGGTTCGCGGCGTCGTGCTGGCCCTGGGCGCTCTGGGCGCAAGCCTGCGTCTGGCCGGGTTTCCCGATGCCAGCGCGCTGCACGGTTCGCCTTGGCAGGCGCTGCTGGCGGCGCTCGCGTTTGCGGCCATGATGGACACCGCCCGCTGCATGGGCCGCAAGCTGAACTTCTACTTTGCCGGAGTGCTCATCCTGCTGTACGCAGAACTGATGATCCTGGCCCTGGTGCTGTTTTTCTGGCTCTATCTCTAACGCGCGGCCGGCGTCGTCCGGCTACCAACGGCCCGTGGCCCGCGTGTAGGATGTTCGAGAGAGCAGCGGAGCGCATGAGGGGAGCCGCCCGGGGGCGGGCGCACATCACGATGGTTGGGAGAAGAAGATGCTGAAGGGATTTCGCGATTTCATTCTGCGTGGAAACGTTGTGGACCTGGCGGTTGCGGTGATTCTGGGCGCGGCCTTCAACCTGGTGGTCGCATCGCTGGCCAAGGATGTGCTGGGCCAGTTGATCGCGGCCACCGTGGGCACGCCGGACTTCAGTTCGGTGGTGCTGAACCTGCATGAGACGCCGATCCGGGTGGGCAATTTTCTGAACGCGGTGGTCTCGTTTCTGATTGCGGCCGGGGTGGTGTATTTCGGGGTGGTGCTGCCGCTGAACGCGCTGCTGGCGCGGCTGAAGAAGCCGGCGCCCGAGGCTCCGTCGTCGATGAAGACCTGTCCGGAGTGCCTGAGCGAGATTCCGCAGGCCGCCCGCCGCTGCTCCCATTGCGCCCAGCCGGTGGTGTAGGGCGATTGAACTTCCCGGAGGATGTTCACAGCCTGTGGTAAAAGCCCGGTTTTGAAAGGGCACGACAAAAGAGGTAGTTGAAAACAAATAAGTTGTTGATTTTTCAATAGGCAGAATGAGCAAGATAGGCAAGATGTGAACATCGTTAGCACAAATTAGCACAAAACCTCGGCATAGAATGCCTTCATGCATGGCCCGAAACTTCCCGATTGCCAGAACCTGCTTGAAACTCTGTGGATTCTGTGCCACCCTGAAGCCCATGACTTCTGTACGATTCTTTGCCGCCATCGCGCTTATCGGCTTCGCCTCAACTGTCACAGCGCAGAATATTGTAATCACTGTCGTTGATCAATCTGGAGCGGTCATTCCTGGGGCACGGATTGGGATTGTTTTGTTACCAGGTGCTGCCCTGAATCAAAGCGACTGGCCCAATTACGCACTCCACGCATCGGAAAAGGCAACGGCATTTACTGATGCTTCCGGCAAAGCAATTGTTGACCTCGCGAAGGGGAGCTACGCGGTTTCCATCGCGGCCCCTGGATTCAACCGCTATACGGAAAGGATTGAGGTTCAAGATGGGCTGGATCAGTCCCTTCGGCGCACCCTCCACATAGCTGTTGGCATCTGCACAGTGTGCTTAACGCCCGAGATTCCGATTCCCCTGGAACACGCGCCTCATCCCAATAATTTCATTCCCCTCGAACCGTTACAGACAATTACTGTAACCCCTATCCGAGTTCGGCGGCGGTGGCTACGGTTCTGAGCGCATCACCGGATCTATGGAAGCTACGGTTGCAGTCAATCCGCACCCACGATCCCTGTGGTCAGGAGTAGCTCAAAATCAGCACAAAAAAATTGAAGCATTACCTACTCACTTTGATTTTCATCAGTTACGGACCGACAGTTTTGAAAGGGCACGACTTTAGTCGTGCAGCAGACGCCGCGAATGGGTACGGGCTTTAGCCCCTGCTGCGCTTGTTTTCTGACCGTTGAGCTGAGCAGCGGCTAAAGCCGAGATTCTATCTGGGCTTCTACTGGCACGACTAAAGTCGTGCCCTGTTACAAGACGGACTTTAACCACAGGCTGTTCACGCAACCTCAATCCCCCTTCAGAAATTCAACCTTCATTCAGAGGCCGGACTTATGACAGCACGCAAGAGGCTCGCAACTGCACTTTATCTGTCGCTGGTTCCCCTGGTGGTGTTCGCGGGGCCTCTGGCGGCGCAGCCGGCGCCGCAGAGCGTCTTGGGCTACTCGAATTTCGCGACCGAAGCCAAGATCGAGGAGACGTTTCTGGCTGTTCCCGACGCCAAGCTGGCCGGGCGGCACCTGAAGACGCTGACCGCCGAGCCTCACCTGGCCGCGACTCCCGAGGATCGCAAGACGGCTGAATACGTGGCGCAGAAGTTCCGCCAGGCGGGGCTGGAGACGGAGATCGTCCCCTACCGGGTGCTGCTGAATCAGCCCAAAGTGGTGCGCGTGGAGGCCTGGGACAGCGGCGGAAAACTGCTGATGACCGGGCCCACCCGCGAGCATGTCCAGGGCGATCCGACCCAGGATGACCCGCGGGTGGTGATGCCCTTCAACGGCTCCTCGGGGTCCGGCGACGTGGCCGGCGAGGTGGTCTACGCCAACTACGGACGCCTGGAGGACTTCGACCAGCTCGCCGCCCAGCATATCGACCTGCGCGGGAAGATCGTGCTAGTGCGCTACGGGGCCAACTTCCGGGGCGTGAAGGTTTACCTGGCCGAGCAGCGCGGCGCTGCGGGAGTGCTGATCTACTCCGACCCGCAGGACGACGGCTACTACAAGGGCGACGCCTATCCGCTGGGGCCGTGGCGGCCGGAGACCGGCGTGCAGCGCGGGTCCGTGCAATACCTCTTCAAGTACCCCGGCGACCCGGAGACGCCCGGCGTGGCCTCGACGCTGGAGCTGGCCGACTCGGCCCGCGTGTCGCCGGAGGGCAACCAGCCGCATATCATTTCCATCCCGCTCAGCTACCACGACGCCGCGCCCATTCTGCAGGCGATGAAGGGGCCCGGAGCGCCGCAGGGCTGGCAGGGGGCGCTGCCGTTTCGCTATCACCTGGGGCAGGCGGGCGGAAAAGGCGTGAAGGTCCACCTGGTCAGCGTGCAGGACTATCAGCGCCGCATCATCTGGGACGTGATCGGAAAGGTCAAGGGCGCCGAGTCCCCGGACGAGTGGGTGGTGGCGGGCAACCATCGCGACGCCTGGGTTTATGGCGCGGTGGACCCCTCCAGCGGCACCGCCGCGATGCTGGAATCGGTGCACGGGATCGGCGTCCTGCTGCGGCAGGGCTGGCGGCCCAGGCGGACCATGGTGTTTGCCAGTTGGGACGCCGAAGAAGAGGGCCTGGTGGGCTCGACCGAATGGGTGGAGGACCACGCGCGGACCCTGGAGCGCGCCGTGGCCTACTTCAACATGGATGTGGCCGTCGCGGGCCAGGATTTCTCCGCCTCCGCCGTGCCCTCGCTCAAGCAGTTCCTGAGGGAGCTGACCCGCTCGGTGCCCAGCCCGCTGGGAGGGACGGTGTATCAGCAGTGGCGGATCAATCATCCGGCGCAAAGCGAGCATCCGGCGCAAAGCGAGCATCCAGCGCAAAGCGAGCATCCAGCCCAAGGCGAGCAGTCTACGCAGAACGAGCAGGTGACCAAGAGCGAACACCGGGCATCGAATGCGCCGCCGGGGTCCGGCGAGGAGATTCAAGTGGGCGACCTGGGGTCCGGCTCCGATTTCACACCCTTCCTGCAGCACGCCGGGGTGCCCTCGACGGACATCGGTTCGGATGGGCCCTACGGGGTCTATCACTCAACCTTCGACGATTACGAGTGGTACACCATGAACGCCGACCCGCACTTTCTCTATTTGCAGGAGATGGCGCGGATTTTCGGGCTGGAAGCGGTGCGCATGGCCGACGCCGATGTGCTGCCATACGATTACGTCACCTACGCCCGCGACATCTCCGCGTATCTTGAGGCGGCCAGGCGGAAAGCCGGCGACATGGGCGAGAAATCCTGGCTGCTGGGATGGAAGGCCGGAGACCAAAAGCTCGCCGGGCTCGATTTTGGCTCCGCGCAGGCCGCGGCCACACGGCTCGCCGCCGCCGCCGAGCGGGTCCATGCCCTGCAAGCGAAGCCCACAGGCGACCTGGGGCGGCTGAATCTAGCCTTGCGCCAGGCCGAAGCCGCTCTGCTGAGCGAGGCCGGGTTGCCCAATCGGCCCTGGTACCGGCACATGATCTACGCTCCGGGCGAGTTCACCGGCTACGCGGCGGTTGTGCTGCCCGGCGTGAACGAGGCGCTGGACGCCAAAGACGCGGTCCGGGCCGCGCAACAGTTGACGGTTCTGACCCAGGGGCTGGAAAAGGCCGCGCGGGTGCTGGACGGCGCGGAATGAGGCCGGGCTGCCGCACGGAACCGCGGCAGAGGCCCAGCAGCGCGCTGCGGAACTGAGGCGTGGAGCCTGCGCCCGAACGGTATGGCTTGCCGCCAGGAGGGTACTTTAGTACCTTGGTACGACAGCAGCATTGCCTCCGGCAACAAATTGCCGAAGATGTCAATCATCTCCTCATGTGGATTAAATTCATGGAAATCCGCGATTTTTATGGTGCATTCTTCCGAAGTGCGTGTACAGTAGCAATACAAAATAAGTTACCCACGGATGCGCGTTAAGATTACTCATGCGCTGATTCGATTTCCGGATTGAATCGTCCGTAACCAGGGTAATAAGCCATCCGAAGGAGTCTACGATATGCACGATATTCTCGTTGCCCTAGCCTTCATTGCCATGGTTGCCAGCCCGGCGATTCTCGCCGCCATTCCCAGAGACGAGACCGACGACGACGCCTGAGCCTGGAGCGGTTCCACAATTCCCATGCCCTTTGTGGGGCTGCGAAGGGTGCCTTTTTCTTGATGAAAAAGGCACTTGAGGGCTGTGGCTTCTGGGTACAGCAATTGTGGAACCGCTCAAGTCCGGCTTCAAGGCTTGCTCGGCCGCTGCGGTCACGCCGGGCAGGCCCGGTTGAGGCTTCATTTTGGTCCAATCGGTGAAAATCGGCCGGCATCCACTGCTGGACGGTTGACCGGGCCCGTGATCGCTCGTATCGTTGGGAGTTGAATATGAGAATCTCCCCCAATACCCTGCGGATCGGGATCGCGGCCGCAGTGATCGTCGGCACCATCGGGTGGCTGGCCTACTCCGGCTACGGCGCGAACAAGAGCTATTACGTCACGATCGCCGAACTTGGGGGCCTGGGTGACAAGGCCTACCACAGCCAATTGCGCGTCGAGGGCTTCGTCGAGCCGGGCTCGATTGAGCAGAACGGCACCCATGTCACGTTTGTCATGAACGAGTTTGAGAGCCACTCGCCCAAGGCCGCCAGCGGCCGCAAGCTGACGGTGAACTACAAGGGCTCCGAGCCGCCGCCGGACACGTTCAAGGACGACTCGCAGGCGCTGGCGGAGGGCTCGTATAGGCGCGACGGAGTCTTCCACGCCACGGTTTTGCAGGCCAAGTGCGCCAGCAAGTACGCTCCGGCGGGGCCGAACGGCAAGCCGGGCATGGCGCCGGGTGCGGCAGCGCAGCCCGCTCCAAGCCCCCGCGCCGCGGCCCAGGCGCCTGCTTCGCACGCTTCCGGCCCGGCCGCCGCAACCCAGGCTGCCGCCAACTGACAAGAATGACCGATTCCGCCTCTCCGGCCGACCCGAAGACCGTCTGCGCCCGGGTCGACAAAGTCTCAAAACTGTTTGGCACTTTCGCGGCGCTGCGCCAGGTCTCGGTGGATCTGGAGCCGGGGCGCTGCTACGTGCTGGTGGGCGAAAACGGCGCGGGCAAGAGCACGCTGCTACGGATTCTGGCCGGACTGCTGCGGCCGACCTTCGGCGCCGTGAAGGTGTTCGGCGGCCTGGAGCCGCATGAGGCCCGGGAGCGGATCGGCTACATGAGCCACGCCGCCATGCTCTACGACGAGCTGACCGCCCAGGAAAATCTGCGCTACTTTCGCAGCCTCTACCGTGGCCGCGATTGCCTGACGCCGGCCGAAGCCCTGCGTCAGGTGGGCCTGGACCCGGATCTCAACCGTCCCCTGGGGCATTACTCGCAGGGCATGAGGCAGCGCACCTCGCTGGCCCGGGTGCTGGTGCCGGCTCCTGAGCTGCTGCTGCTCGACGAGCCCTTCTCCAATATGGATGTGGAGAGCGCGCGGCAAATGGTGGAGCTGCTGGCCCGGTTCCGCCAGGGCAGCAGGACGATTGTGCTGACCACCCACCAGCGCGATCTGGCCGTGCCCATCGCCGACTGGGTGCTGGAGTTGCATGCCGGCCGCGTGGCATCGTGCCAGCCGGGGAGTCCGACCTTATGAAGACCAACGGCGCACGCATTCTGGAATCGCTCGGCATACCCTTCGAACTCCACGAGTACGAGGTTGACCCCAACGACCTCTCGGCCCTGACGGTGGCCAAAAAGATCGGCATGCCGCCGGATCAGGTCTTCAAGACCCTGCTGACGACGGGAGGGCCGGGGGCGTACGTTTTTGCCGTGATTCCCGGCGACGCCGAACTGGACTTCAAGAAGCTGGCCCGGGCCGCGGGGCTGAGGAAGGCCGAGATGGTTCGGCTGAAGGAAGTGCAGCCCTTGACCGGCTACATCCGCGGCGGCGTCACGGTTTTCGGGGCCAAAAAGGCTTACCCGGTCTTCGTCGATGAGACGGTGATTCTGTTCGACAAGATCAGCGTTTCAGCCGGCGCGCGGGGAACGCAACTGATCCTCGCGCCGGACGACTATTTGAGAGCCGCCGAGGCGCAAACCGCCGACCTGACCAAATCCACCGCCGCGGAGGGCCACGCCTGATGCCCCGCACCCTGTGGACCCATCTGGTGAAAGACCTGCGCATCGAGTGGCGTTCGCGCGAGGCGATCAACTCCATGCTGTTTTTCGCGCTGCTGGTGGTGGTGCTGTTCTCGCTGGCGTTCGATCCGCGCGGGGCGTTTTCCCGGGAGATCTCGGGCGGGGTGTTGTGCGTGGCCACCTTGTTTGCTTCGGTGAGCGCACTGAATCAGGCCTGGGCGCGAGAGATTCGCCACCAGGTGCTGGACGCGCAGCGCATGGCTCCCACGCCGGGCTCACAACTGTTTCTGGCCAAGGTGCTGGCCAATTTTTTCTTCGTGTCGGTGGTGCAGCTGATTCTGGCGCCGGTATTTCTGGCGTTTTATAATCTGCACATTCTGGGCCAGGCATGGCTGCTGGTGCTGGTGCTGCCGCTGGGCACGTGGGCGCTGGTGGCGAACGGGACGTTCTTTGCCGCGCTGTCGATCAGCAGCCGCAACCGCGAGCTGCTGCTGCCGCTGATTCTGTTTCCCATCTTCATGCCGGCGCTGCTGGCCATGGTCAACGCCACCACCGCAATCTTTACCGGAGAGTTCGACCCCGCCATCTGGATCAAACTTCTGGTGGCCTACGACATCATTTACACAACGGTATCGATCCTGCTGTTTGACACCGTTCTCGGTGCTGAGTAGGCTGGCGATCGCTTGTTGTAAACTGTGAGCGTTCAACTTGGATGCGTTCACCCCGGATGCGTTTAGTCAGGATATCCCATGAAAAATGCACTGTTCGGTCTTTTTGCCGCGGTCACCTTCGTATTGATGGTCTGGGGTTTCCTTCAGGCTTCCAGAGCCCCCGCAGAGATGATGCAGGGGGACGAATACCGCATCATCTTCTACCATGTGCCGTCTGCGATGGTGGCGTTTCTGTTCTTCGCCATCTCCATGGCGGGGTCTATCGGCTACCTCGCTCTGCGCGAGAAGATGCCCGCCAGCGCCTTGGCATGGGATGGGTGGGCCGTAGCCGGAGCGGAGGTTGGCGTCGTGTTTTGCACCGTGGTGCTGATCACCGGGCCACTCTGGGGCTATCGGGCCTGGGGAATTTGGTGGGCCTGGGACGCGCGGCTCACTACCACCTTGCTTCTTTGGCTGATTTACGTCAGCTACCTGCTCTTGCGCCGGTTTACCGCCGGGCCGCAGATGCGGACCTCTTCCGCAGTGCTGGGCATCTTCGGCGGGATCGCAGTGCCTATCGTCTATATCGCGAACCGCATCCCAGGGCAGCATCCCGGTCCGGTCTTCGGTGGGGAGGGTGGAAGCGGAATGGCCCCTTCTATCCTGCGCCCGTTCCTGTGGAACATCCTGGCTTGGCTGTTCTGGGGAGTGATGGTCCTGATCGTGCGTCACCGCCTCGAGCTCAAGCAACAGGCCGCCGCGGCCAGGGAAGCTGAGCAGGCGCTCAACGCCTGACGTCAAGATATTGAGGAATTCGATGAAAAAGACCGCCGCTCGCATCGCCGCAGTGGTACCGATCGCCTTTCTTGGGTGGGCCCTGTTCAGCCTCCTCACCGCTCCGGCTGAACCGCCCGGCGATTGGAGGCTGCACATGACACAGGAGGCGCACGACGTGGCAGTCGCTCCCATTGACCACGCTTACCGGGTTGCGGCCTACGCCGTCACCTGGGCCATTCAACTGGGCTACCTGGCCTGGCTGGGCCTGAAATGGCAATCGCAGGAGCGGGATGGGGAACGCCCGGCCGCGAATTCGCACTCCAACTAATGTAGAACTCATCTGCAAACATAACGCTTTTAAATCAGTCACATGCATCAACCGGCTTCGGGAAGTTTCCGGAGCCGGTCGCGCTTTTGAGCACTTTTCGAGGCTTTCGCCATCCCACCAAAGGGGGAGGGGCATCCCACCTGCATCCCGGCGGGGGGTCCTGTTTGTGGGATTTAAGTTTTTTCTCATCCAGACGATGATTCAGATGTGGACAGGCTCCCGCGAGCCGCACAAGGAGGAGATATTATGCATGATCTCTTGATTGCCCTGGCCTTTATCGGTATGGTCGTTGCCCCCGCTGTCGTTGCCGCCAAGTCCGGCTCCGAAGCCACCGACGAAAGCGAATGAGGGAGGATTTCCCGCGCCTCGAGCCAAGCCACCCGGATCTGCGCTGCTCGAGCGACATGAACCCTTAACCCAGGGAAGCGCTTCGGCCCACGCAGGCCGGCCGCACCCAGGAAAGCAACCGGTTTCACAGCAGGCAATTGCTCTTGGACGCCCCACCCATTAGACTTGGGACCTGAGGGCAACCATGCTAGTCGTGATGAAGGCGCAGGCCACGCCGGAGCAAATCCAGGCGGTTTGTGAACATATTGAGCAGTTGGGATTCCGTGCCCACCCACTTCCCGGAGCCCAGCGCACCGCCATCGGCATCACCGGCAACAAAGGCGAAGTGGACCGCGGCAACCTGGAGGAACTCTCCGGCGTGGCCGAAGTGATCCGCGTCTCCAAGCCCTACAAACTCGCCAGCCGCGACGTGAAGGAAGAAGACACGGTGATCCGGTTCGCCGGGACCGACGCCGCCATCGGCGGACGAGGGCTGGCCATCATCGCCGGGCCCTGTTCGATCGAGAGCCGCGAACAGGCTTTTTCCATCGCGGAACAGGTGGCGGCCTCGGGCGCCCAGTTTTTCCGCGGCGGCGCCTACAAGCCCCGCACATCCCCCTACGCATTTCAAGGCCTGGGCATCGAAGCCCTGCGCATCATGGCCGACATCCGCTCCCAGTTCGGGTTGCGCATTGTGACCGAAGCCCTCGACAGCGAGTCGCTGGACCTGGTGGCCGAATGGGCCGACGTGGTGCAGATCGGGGCCCGCAACATGCAGAATTTTTCGCTGCTGAAAAAGGCCGGGCGGCTGAGGAAGCCGGTGCTGATCAAGCGCGGGCTATCGGCGACCCTGGATGAGTTTCTGATGGCCGCCGAGTACGTGATGAGCGAGGGCAACTACGAAGTCATCCTGTGCGAGCGCGGGGTGCGCACCTTTACCGACCACACCCGCAACACCCTGGACCTGAGCATCATTCCCGCCGTGCAGCGGCTCAGCCACCTGCCCATCCTGGTCGATCCCAGCCACGGCACGGGCAAGCGCGACAGCGTGCTGCCGATGGCGCGAGCCGGGGTAGCCTCGGGGGCCGATGGCATCCTGGTGGAGGTACACGACCACCCCGAAGCGGCGCTCTCCGACGGCCCCCAGTCGATTTATCCGGGCCAGTTCGCGACCATGATGAACGAGCTGGAGCAGATAGCCCCGGTGGTGGGCCGCACGCTGCCCCGCGGCATTCATGTCGAGACCGCCAAAGCCTGAATTGAAGCGGTTTCTGGCCTCGTTTGCCAGGCCCCGGGTTTTGGGCCTCGATTTGAGACCTGAAACGACCTACTTGATCCAAACTGAGCGAAGCCGAAGGAAATCCGCTTCCTGAAAGCCGGAAGAGCGCAATGAGTTCCATGCAAGCAACACCCATCCGCGTCGCCGCCCTGGCCCTGCTGGCGCTCGGCCTGGCCGGATGCCGCACCCACGACTTTCCGCAATACCCGCCCAACTACCGCGAATACGCTTACATCACCAACGGCGGCAGCGGCACGGTGACGGTGCTGGACGTGGTGAACGTGCGGCTGGACCGCGAGGTGCTGGTGGGGCAGAATCCGGTGGCGGTAGCCGCCAGTTCTACCCGCAACGAGGTCTACGTGGTCAACTCCGGAGCCGCCGGGCCGACGGGTGGACAGGCGGGGACACCGGGCTCGCTCTCGGTGATCAACGCGGAAAACAACCTGGTGGCGGCCACCATTCAGCTTCGCCGGCAGCCGGTTTCGATGGAAATCGACCCGGCAAGCGACCTGGCCT
>Ga0182014_10008057_pt1 | contig 10880 bp, 10 predicted proteins | sample 612S2DmetaG_FD_120489 | JGI IMG/M metagenome (GOLD analysis project Ga0182014, IMG submission 120489) | Permafrost microbial communities from Stordalen Mire, Sweden - 612S2D metaG | ecosystem: Environmental > Terrestrial > Soil > Wetlands > Permafrost | place: Sweden: Stordalen | collected... | reverse complement strand
GTGGCCGTGTACGCGCGCTTCTCCGGCAAGAAGGTGAAGACCGCGTCACCTTGTGGCGCCTGCCGTCAGGTGCTCGCAGAGTTCGGGCGCGACGCGGTCGTCACGTTTCTCGAAGGCGGCCAGTTCCGGTCGATGACCGTGGACGAGTTGCTGCCCGCAGCCTTCGAGCTGTACTGAGGCGGCGCAGGCTAAGAAGCCGGCGAGACCTGGACGGCGCCGGCGAGCTCGGCAACCGCCTCGAGCAACCGGTTCACGTCGGACTCGTCGTTGTAGTGCACGACGCCGGCGCGCACCGCTCCCCCGCTGTCGCGGATATGCAGCACCCCGGCAAGCTCCCAGGCGTAGTTGTCGCCGCTCCACACGTTGACACGGCGTCGGGCAAGGTGCTCGGCAACGTCGTATGGCCTCAGGCCGGCGATGTTGAAGCAGGTGGTCGGCGCACGGTGAGGGGCCTTCCCGTAAGTGGTGACGCGGCCGATCGCTTCCAAGCCGCTCACGAGCGACTCGAACAGGGATCCCTCATATGCCTCGACGGCTGTCATCGAGGTGACGATCCGTTCGCGTCGCGAACCTGTCGCCGCAGGATCGAGCGAGGCCAGGTGCGCGACTGCCGCGACAACCCCGGCCAGGTCGGCAAATGGCAGGGTCCCTCGTTCGAACCGACCAGGGACCGAGCCGGGCGCAGGCTCGAGCTTGTCAGGATGCAAGGTCTCGAGCAGTCCTGGGCTCGCGATGACCGCGCCGATGTGAGGGCCGGACCACTTGTAGGCGCTGGTGGCGTAGAAGTCCGCGCCGAGAGCGGCGACGTCGACCGGCCCGTGTGGTGTCGTGTGCACGCCGTCGATGTAGGTGAGCGCTCCGGCATCGTGGGCCTTCCGGGCGATCGCCGCTACATCGGGCCGCGTTCCGATGAGGTTGCTCGCCGCTGTGACCGCGACGAGCTTGGTGCGCTCCGACAGCAGCTCGTCGTACTGTCCCGTTGCAAGCTCACCGCTCCCGGCGTCGACCTCGGCCCAGCGGACGATCGCGCCGGCACGTGCGGCTGCCTGGACCCACGGCCGCACGTTCGCGTCGTGGTCCAACCGTGACACGACCACTTCGTCCCCGTGAGCCCAGCACCTGGAAAGGGTCTCCGCGAGCCGGTAGGTGAGCGTGGTCATGTTCGGCCCCAGGATCACTCCCAAAGGCTCGCCTCCGACGAGATCGGCCACGGCTTGCCGGCAGGCGCTGACGATCTCCCCCGAGCGGTGGCTGGCCGGGAACGCTCCTCCCAGGTTGCCGAGGCCCGCAAGATACGCGCCTGAGATCGCCTCGACAACGCCCGACGGCATCTGCGTGCCTGCCGCCCCGTCGAGGTAGGCGTACCCGTCGTCGAGCGCGGGGTACGACGACCTGATCCTGGTGATATCGAGTGTCACGGTTGGGCGGGACTACTCGGCGTCGTGGCAGACGGCCTCTACGTTGTTCCCGTCGGGATCGCGCACGAATGCTCCGTAGTAGTGCTCGTGGTACTCGGGCCACGCACGCGGCTGGTGGAGCACGGGGGCGCGAAGGGCAACTGCCGCATCGAAGAAGGCCCTCACGCTTGCCCGGTCCTTCGCCCGGAATGCGAGGTGGTTCTCACGATTCGGCTCACCGGAAACCAGCGGGCCTAACCAGAAATCCGGCTTTCCCTCGATGCCGTAGCCTATGACCTCGCCGAAGTCCATCACTCGGCCGGCGCCGAGCGGGGCAAGGACGCTGTCGTAGAACGAGGCGCTCGAGCTCACGTCGGCGCACTGAATAGATACATGGTCGATCATGACCCGGATCATACGACCGGGCTTGCGGAGGGTAAGAATGGAGACCGGCGCTCCTGGTCGGACGCCCCGGATCCTTCCGTGTGGGTGACACGGGCCCAGCCAATGTGCCGTCGGTCGAGGAACACGAGGGAGGCTCCAATGGAACATTCCCATGAGCTGGCGGACGAGCTGAGGCCGAAGGCCCGCGCGCTCAGGGACGCGATCGCATTCGCCGCGTTCGAGGAGTATGCGGGAAGCGGACCGGATGGGCCGGCTGCTGTTTGAGACCGCTGCGACGCGAGCTGAGGCACCGGTTGGGAGCCCGGCTTCACGCGTCGCTGGAGGCGGTGCGGACAGACTCGGTGCGCGAGACTTCATGATTCAGATGGCTGCCTTGCTCAATCGCTCTTTCTCTCGCGAAATGGCCAACGCGCCCGGTGACTCCTCCGGCCCTGCCCGGCGGCTCGAGCGAACCTGAAGGAGGTCCACGCCATATGGACATGGTGAACCTGATCTGCTCGAAACGGGACGGCCGCGAGCTCACCGCCGCAGAGATCGACTGGGTCATCAACGCCTACGTCGCCGGCACAGTCGCGGACGAGCAGGTCGCCGCGTTGTTGATGGCGGTGTTCTGGCGTGGGCTCTCGGTCGCCGAGCTGTCCCGGTGGACGGCCGCGATCATCGCCTCCGGGGAGCGGATGGATCTCTCCGGGCTTTCCCGGCCCACGGTCGACAAGCACTCAACAGGTGGCGTCGGCGACAAAGTGTCGCTCATCCTGGCGCCACTCGTGGCAGCCTGTGGAGCCGCGGTGCCACAGCTGTCGGGACGAGGGCTCGGCCACACAGGTGGCACCCTCGACAAGCTGGAAGCGATCCCCGGATGGCGCTCCGAGCTCTCCAACAGCGAGATGCTCGCCCAGCTCGAGGAGATCGGCTGCGTCATCTGCGCGGCCGGTGCCGGCCTTGCCCCGGCGGATCGCAAGCTCTACGCGCTGCGCGACGTGACCGGGACGGTGGAGTCGATCCCGCTCATCGCCGGGTCGATCATGTCGAAGAAGATCGCCGAGGGGACCCAGTCGCTCGTGTTGGACGTGAAGGTCGGCTCGGGCGCTTTCATGGCCGACCGGGACCGGGCCACCGAGCTTGCCCGGACGATGGTTCGCCTCGGCCGTGACCACGGGCTCAAGGTGACGGCCCTCTTGAGCACGATGGACACTCCCCTAGGCCGGGCGGTCGGCAACGCGCTCGAAGTCGCCGAGGTCGTCGAAGTGCTCTCGGGCCGGGACGACTCACCCGATCTGGTCGAGCTCACCCTCGCGCTTGCTCGAGAGATGCTCGAATTGGCAGGGATCCAAGCCGATCCTTCAGTTGCGCTCCGGAACGGCTCGGCCCTGGAACGCTACCGGGCCATGGTCGTGGCCCAGGGAGGTGATCCCGACGCTCCCCTCCCTCGTGCGGCTCACATCGAACTGGTGACCGCCGACCAAACGGGGATCGTCGGGAGGCTCGATGCCCGGGCGGTCGGGGTCGCAGCGTGGCGCCTCGGGGCCGGAAGAGCACGCAAGGAGGACGCTGTGAGTGCCTCCGCTGGTGTCGTGTGCCGCATCAAGCCTGGCGAAAAGGTGACAGAGGGTCAGGCGTTGTTGGAGCTTCACACCGACCAGTCCGAGCGGCTCGATTGGGCGCGAGAGGCGCTCACGGACGCGATCGCCATAGGCGACCAGCCCCCGGCGCCCACGTCAGTTGTGCTGGAGGTGATCTCTTGAGCGCCAAGCCCGGGCTCGACCAGATTCGCCGTGCCCCGAAAGTGCTCCTCCACGATCACCTCGACGGCGGCCTGCGGCCGGCCACAGTGGTGGAGCTCGCTGCCGAGAACGGTTACGGCGACCTGCCGACGACCGATCCGCAAGAGCTCGCGGCGTGGTTCGTATCGGCTGCTCCCCGGCGCGACCTTGTTCGCTACCTGGAGGGCTTCGCCCATACCGTCGGCGTGATGCAGACCCCCGAAGCGCTCGAGCGAGTCGCCGAAGAGTGCGTCGAGGACCTGGTCGAGGATGGTGTCGTCTACGCCGAGGTGCGTTTTGCCCCCGAGCTGCACACCGAGCGCGGCCTGACGCTCGAGAAAGTGCTCGAGTCGGTGCTCGCGGGCTTCGACAAGGCGATGGGGCGCGCCGAGATGGCGGGACGACCGATCGTCGTCCGAGCGTTGCTGTCGGCAATGCGCACCGCGGCGCGTTCGCGCGAGATCGCCGAGCTTGCAGTGCGTTACCGCGACGTCGGGGTCGCCGGCTTCGACGTCGCAGGTCCTGAGGCGGGCTATCCGCCGACGGACCACCTCGACGCGTTCCATCTCGTGCAACGCGAGAACTTCCACGCCACACTGCACGCCGGCGAGGCGTTCGGCCTCCCCTCGATCTGGCAGGCGATCCAGTGGTGCAACGCCGAGCGGCTCGGCCACGGGGTTCGCATCGTCGACGACATCGTCGTGGACGACGACGGTGGAGTCACGCTCGGCCGGCTTGCGGCCTACGTGAGGGACCGGCGCATACCGCTAGAGATGTGCCCCACTTCGAACGTGCACACGGGGGCGGTGCCTTCGCTTGCCGAGCACCCGATCGGGCTGCTGCGCCGCCTGAGGTTCAGGGTCACGGTGAACACCGACAACCGCCTGATGAGCGGGATCAGCCTCTCCTCGGAGCTGGCGGGGCTGGTGGAGACCTTCGACTGGTCGTGGAGGGACATCAACTGGCTCACGATCAACGCGATGAAGAGCGCTTTCTGCCCCTTCGACGACCGCCTGGCGCTCATCGACGGCCGGATCAAGCCGGGTTTCGCCGCTTTGGCCCCAGATGCCGGCACATGGCCCTCGCAGGATCGGTCCGAAGCTCAAGCCTCGCTCGCCGACGAGCCTCTCATCGACTGACAGCGAGCCGCGACATCGTCTTGAAGCGAACCCAAAAGCAGGTCCGCCCGGCGCCGCTCCCCGGCGAGGCGCTCGAGCGACCTCGGCGCGGTGACGACCTCGAAGTAGACCTTCAGCTTCGGCTCGGTGCCGCTCGGTCGCAGCACCACGCGAGCGCCCTTCGCGAGCCGGAGCACGAGGGCGTTGGTGGCGGGGAGCTCCCCGGCCCCATCTGAGAGGTCCACGAGCTCGGTCACTGCCAAGCCGGCGAGCGTCGAGGGCGGGTGCGTGCGCCAGCGACCGACGATCTCGGCCATCTCGCCTTGAGCCGTCGGGCCCTCGAGCCGCAGCGACCACTGCGCGGTCGCGTGCACACCGAAACGGGACGCGAGGCTGTCCAGCCGGTCGGTCACCGACGCCCCCTTAGCCTTGGCGCCGGCCGCTATCTCGGCGACGACCAGTGCTGCCGACAACCCGTCCTTGTCGGAGACGGCGTCGCCCACCTGGTAGCCGAGCGCCTCCTCGTAGCCGAAGACGAAACGGAGCCCCGGACGCCGAAGTGCTGCTCGCGCGATCCACTTGAAGCCGGTGAGCGTCTCGACACAGGCGACGCCGGCCGCTTGGGCCATCGCCGACAGCATCGTCGAGGAGACGATCGTCGTCGCCACCAGCCGGTCGTCACCACTGGTCGCGGAGAGCACGTGATCGGCGAGGAGCACACCGAGCTCGTCACCTTTCAGCATTCTCCACTCCCCGCTCAACCGGTCCGGCACGGCGATGGCCAGGCGATCGGCGTCGGGATCGTTCGCCAGGACGAGGTCGGCGCCGAGCCGGATGGCATCGGCCAGCGCAAGGTCGAGCGCTCCGGGTTCCTCCGGGTTGGGGAACGCCACCGTCGGGAAGTCCGGGTCGGGCGCACCTTGAGCGGCAACGACCGACACCGGCCCGAAACCGGCCTGTTCCAAGAGTTCCGGAAGGACCTCCCCGCCGACGCCGTGCAACGGCGTGTACACGATCCGGAGCCGCCGCGGGCCCGCCGGATCGAGGAGACCGAACGCCGCGCGCCGGTAGGCGCCGAGAAGCTCGGCCTCGTCGATGGGCTCGCAACGCTCGGCCGCGGCGGTGTCCAGCGCAGTCGTCGAGCTCGCCAGCGAGCTCGACGGCGAGGCAATCGCACTTGCCATGGCCGCGCTCGCGGCCTCGGCGATGAAGGCGTCGTCCGGCGGTATCACCTGGGCGCCGTCTGCCATGTAGACCTTGTACCCGTTGTCGGCCGCGGGGTTGTGGCTTGCGGTGACCATCACGCCCGCCGCCGCACCGAGGTGCTTGATGGCAAAAGCCGTGAGGGGGGTCGGCAACGGATGGGGAAAGACCCGTACACGTACACCAGCTCCCCCAGCGACTGCGACGACGTCGCGGGCGAACTCGTCTGACCCGTGGCGGGCGTCGCGCCCCACGACGATCCCACGCCGCGCGGCCTCGGCCCCCTGTTCGAGCACCCACTGCGCCACGCCGGCTGTCGTGGCACGAACGACCAGCCGGTTCATCCTGGCCGGGCCGGCACCGAGCGCGCCGCGAAGCCCGGCAGTCCCGAAGGCGAGCGGGCTCTCGAACCGGGCGCGCACCCCGGCGCCGTCGGCGGCATCTAGGAGGGCGGCGAGCTCGGCCCGCGTGGAGGGGTCTGGATCTGCCGCCATCCACGCCTCCGCCTCGGCAGCCAACGCGGCGGAGAGCGGCTCGGTCTCCTCGTGCCCGGTCGTCACAGTGCCGACAGCACTCCCGACAGGAGCTCGACCAGGTAGGGCGCTGCTGCGGCACCAGCAGCCAGCACCTCCTCGTGGTCGAGCGGGGTTGGGCTCACCCCCGCCGCGAGGTTGGTGACGAGCGAGATACCCAACACCGACGCCCCCAGGTGGTGGGCGGCGATCGCCTCGAACGCCGTGGACATCCCGACCAGGTCCGCACCCGCCCGCCGCAGCATCGCGACCTCGGCAGGCGTTTCGTAATGGGGACCTCCCAAGGCCGCGTAGACGCCTTCTGTGAGCGTGGGGTCCACCTGTTTGGCCAGCGCACGCAGCCTTGCCGGGTAGAGATCCGTGAGATCGACGAAGCGTCCCCGGTAGCCCGCCGGAGGCGCCGGTCCGCCGAGCGGCGAGGCGCCCATCAAGTTGAGATGATCCCGGATTAGCACCGCCTGCCCGGGCCGCATGGCTGGATCGAGGCCGCCGGCCGCGTTGGTCAAGACGACGACCCGGGCACCGGCGATCACCGCAGTACGGACTGGATGGACCACCTCGGCCGGCGAACGGCCTTCGTAAAGGTGGGTGCGCCCGATGAGCAGGAGGACCCGGTGGTCACCGACCCTGAGCGAACGCAGCTGGCCATGATGGCCGGCAACCGTCGGCGCCGCGAATCCCGGAAGATCTGCGGTCGCCCGCTCGGCTTCTGCGGTCCCGAGCCCGTCGGCGACGCCCTGCCAGCCCGAGCCGAGGACGATCGCCACGTCGTGGGGTGGAGCGCCCGCCCAGCGCGTCACCTCTGCGGCAGATTCGGCCGCGAGCTCGTACGGGTTCGATGTGGCACTTGCGACCGTCATGGAGCCAAAGGCTAGCGAGCCGCGTGCCGGAGAGGCCTCCCGGCCACACGGCTCACAGGCCGATGGGGTGCCAAACGGTCTTGGTCTCGAGGAACGCCAACATGCGACGCGGCGTTGGCGCCTCAGTCCAGTCGCTCTCAGCAGCGCCGGGGCGAAGCACACGCTTCACGTTGGTCACCGCGGCCCGCTCGAGCTCGACCAAGAGGGAGGCGGGGGCGCCCGCCAGATCGAGCGCGTCGACATCGCGGTGGGCGGCGAGCACGGGCGCAAGCTCGGCGACCCGGCCCGTGATCAGGTTCACGACGCCGCCGGGAAGGTCAGACGTGGCGAGCACCTCGGCAAGGGTGACGGCCGGCAGAGGTCGCGTCTCGCTCGCGATCACCACCGCGGTGTTCCCGGTCAAGAGCACCGGCGCCAGCACGCTCACCAGTCCGAGGAGCGACGAGGCCTGCGGCGCGACCACGCCCACGACGCCAGTGGGCTCGGGCACGCTGAAGTTGAAGAACGGGCCCGCGACCGGGTTGGAGGACCCGGCGACTTGGGCCACCTTGTCCGACCAACCGGCGTACCAGACCCAGCGGTCGACCGCGGCGTCGACGCTCGCCGCCGCCTCCTCCTGGCTCGTCCCCTCGCTCGAGGCGACCGCTTCGGCGAACTGTGAACGCCGGCTGTCGAGCATCTCTGCGACTCGGTAGAGGACCTGTCCCCGGTTGTAGGCGGTCGCGCCGGCCCAGCGGGGCTGTGCCTTGCGTGCTGCCACGACAGCGTCGCGCACGTCCTTTCGTGAGCCTTGGGCCGCGTTCGCGAGGAAGGCACCGTCCGAGTCCACCACGACATAGGAGCGGCCGGACTCCGATCGCGGGAACGCCCCTCCGATGTAGAGCTTGTAGGTCTTGCGCACCGCCAAGCGCTCGTCAGACATCGAGGTATGCCCCCAGGCCTTGGCGGCCACCCTCCCTGCCGAAGCCCGACTCGCGATAGCCGCCGAAGGGACTGGTGGGATCGAAGCGATTGAAGCTGTTCGCCCACACGACCCCGGCCCGGAGCTGACCGGCCATCCACAAGATGCGGCTCCCCTTCTCGGTCCAGACACCGGCGGAAAGGCCGTAGACGGTGTTGTTGGCCTTTGCCACCGCCTCCTCCGGGGTGCGGAAGGTGAGGACCGAGAGCACCGGACCGAAGATCTCCTCCTGGGCGATCCGGTGTGCCTGGGACACGTTGGTGAACACCGTCGGCGCGAACCAGTAGCCCCTGTCCGGAAGAGTGCAGCTCGGAGACCAGCGAACGGCGCCCTCGGCCTCGCCGGCGGCGGCGAGCTCGCGGATCTTGTCGAGCTGGGCGGCGTTGTTGATGGCACCGAGGTCGGTGTTCTTGTCGAGCGGGTCGCCGACGCGAAGAGTCGCCAGGCGACGCTTCAGCCGCTCGACGACGGTGTCCGCGATCGACTCCTGCACTAGCAGGCGCGAACCTGCGCAGCAGACCTCACCCTGGTTGAAGAAGATGCCGTTGACGATGCCCTCGATCGCCTCGTCGAGCGGGGCGTCCTCGAAGACGATGTTGGCCGCCTTGCCACCGAGCTCCAGTGTCAGGTGCTTGCCCGTGCCGGCGAGCGCGCGCTGGAGATCCTTGCCGACCTCGGTCGAGCCTGTGAATGCCACCTTGTCGATCCCCGGGTGGGCGACGAGAGCCGCTCCGGCGAGCGACCCGGCACCGGTGATGACATTGACGACGCCAGGCGGCAGGTCGGCCTGCTGGATGATCTCGGCGAGCAAAAGGGCGCTCAACGGTGTCGTCGACGCGGGCTTGAGCACGCAGGTGTTGCCGGCTGCGAGCGCCGGGGCAAGCTTCCATGCCGCCATCATCAACGGGAAGTTCCAGGGGATGACCTGGCCGGCCACCCCGATGGGGGCGGGATTAGGCCCGAAGCCCGCGTAGTCGAGCTTGTCCGCCCAGCCGGCGTAGTAGAAGAAGTGAGCTGCCGCCAGCGGGACGTCGACGTCGCGCGACTCGCGGATCGGCTTGCCGTTGTCGAGGCTCTCCAGGACGGCGAGCTCGCGCGACCGCTCTTGCATGATGCGAGCGATCCGGAAGAGGTACTTCGCCCGCTCGGCACCCGACATCGGACCCCAGACCGTCTTCTGGGCGCGCCCGGCCGCTTCCACGGCCCGATCGACATCTTCAAGGCCGGCAGCCGCGATCTCCGCGAGCACTTCTTCGGTGGCGGGATTCTCAGTCTTGTAGGCGTTGCCGTCCACCGGCTCTACAAAGGCACCGTCGATGAACAGCCCGTAGGAAGAGCGAAGGTGCACGATGGAGCGGGACTCAGGCGCCGGGGCGTACTCGAAGATCTGCTCGGGACGGTCGGCTGCGACGAGCCGGCCTGGCGGGTCATCGATCCCACGGGGCTGATCTACGGGGCCGGCCCCGACTGCACCCTCGCTCTTGTGGGTTGGGTAGCTCTCGGTCATTCGATGCTGAAATCCTCACTCCCCGCATAGGAGCCCCTCAGCTGCTTGGAGCGCTGTCTGAGCAGGTCGTTCAGGAGGCTCGACGCCCCGAAACGGAACAGGGACGGCTCCAGCCAGGCCTCGCCGACGGTCTCGTTCACGATGACGAGGTACCTGATGGCATCCTTCGCGCTGCGGATGCCACCGGCAACCTTCACACCGACGAGCGCCCCGGTGAGCTCGGCGAAGTCGCGCACGGCTTCCAGCATCACGAGCGCCACTGGAAGTGTCGCCGCCGGGCTGACCTTGCCGGTCGAGGTCTTGATGAAGTCGGCGCCACCCAGCATCGCGAGATAGCCGGCGCGCCGGACGTTGTCGTATGTGACGAGCTCGCCCGTCTCCAAGATGACCTTCAGGTGCGCCTCACCACAAGCCGACTTGACGGCCTGCACCTCCTCGAGAACCAGGCCGTAGCGGCCGCTCAGGAACGCCCCCCGGTCGATGACCATGTCGACCTCGTCGGCGCCGGCTTTGACGGCGTCGCGCACGTCGGCGAGCTTGACCTCGAGCGAGGCGCGCCCGGAGGGGAATGCCGTCGCCACCGAAGCCACCTTCACGCTGCTGCCCGCGAGCGCCCGCTTGGCGACGGGCACGAGGTCGGGATAGATGCACACGGCGGCGACCGGCGGGACCGACGGGTCACCGGGGTCGGGTCGGCGCGCCTTGGCGCACAGGCTCATGACTTTTCCCGGCGTGTCGGCTCCCTCGAGGGTCGTGAGGTCCACCATGGCGACGGCCATCTCGAGGGCCCACAGCTTGGCGGAGGTCTTGATCGACCGGGTGGCCAGCGACGCCGCACGGGCATCGGCGCCCACCTGGTCGACCCCGGGCAGGCCGTGAAGGAAGCGGCGCAGGTCCGATTCCGAGCGGTGCAGGTCTGCGAGCATCTCGCCGGCCGCCACCTTGCCCGCGCCAACGATGGAACTGCCCACGGCTTCGGTGTCAGGGAACGGCCGGGAGCCCTTCTCGAAAGTGAGGCGGCCAGTCGCGCCCGAGCCGCTCTGCACGGTCGTCATGGCCTCGCTTTCCATTCGCCCACCTCTCGGGTCGGTGCGGTTTCGAGCGTAGCCTTCCGGCGTCGTGCATTGGGCGCC
>Ga0182014_10008056_pt1 | contig 10880 bp, 8 predicted proteins | sample 612S2DmetaG_FD_120489 | JGI IMG/M metagenome (GOLD analysis project Ga0182014, IMG submission 120489) | Permafrost microbial communities from Stordalen Mire, Sweden - 612S2D metaG | ecosystem: Environmental > Terrestrial > Soil > Wetlands > Permafrost | place: Sweden: Stordalen | collected... | reverse complement strand
TTCACCATGAAGTTTATGGAGCGCTTTATTGACGATGATAATGATCCGGATAAAATAGAAAATGGATATACATTCTATAATAAAGAAGTGATTGTTCGACTTGAGTCAATAAAAGAGACAACGAAGGAGAAGTTCAAAGAATTTCTACTGAAGATTCACACCATCAACATGACATGAACTAACCATCAATTATTCAATCTTCACCACTTATACGATTGATTGGAAAGAAGATAAATATGTCAACATGGAAGATGCCACCAAAGGCAAAGATCTATGAAGCATTAAGCGCGTTGGCAGATAAAAAAGTCTCCATCACAGGTACTACAGCGGCACAAGTCCAGTCGTCCCTCGCGCGACATCTAAAACCTTCCTGAGTATTCTGGAAAAAGAGATCTTTTGTTGGTTGTATATTGTATAAGATAGGCGATTGTTCATTGAATACAGGTTAAAAGTTGCGAAGAATTATCAGGTAATGTTATTTCATCTTGAAGATTTCTTGCTTCCTGTAATCAAAGCATCTAGGATTTTTCACTGATACACTCTCTTTGAATCCGTAACGAACACAATTCACATTATTAATTTGTCATAACTGGAAATAGGCGAGGGAAATACACAGCATGCTGGAGCGATGTATGGCATGTTGTGTAATTCGCGAAAACTTTTATCCCTTATGTTCCCCTGCCTCCAAAATAAACTAGTATTTTCGGGCTTGTTAACCAATTGGCATGTCAATTGCTAGCTATCATGAAATGATACAATTGATTTTTATCAAAATCAAAAGCGAGAGGATATCTAATGCAAAAACAGAGGATGCATCACTTTGGAGTTACATCAATTTTTGTTATTAACACCTGTTCTCAATAGGTAAGTTAAAGCCCAATTGCAAAATATGCAGTGAAAGGATCATTTTTCAAAATCAAATTTAAGGAGATGTTTTATGATTAAATCAAGACTTTGTGACAAAGTGGGAATCAAATATCCGATTATCCAGGCTGGGATGGGCCCCTTCAGCAATAATAACCTCTGTGTAGCCGCGGCAAAAGCCGGGGTCCTTGGCTTGTTGTCCACGAGCGGGTTGTGCAGCAAAGAACTGTGGCCCTTCGTCTACGATGCTTTTATAAAAAGTAGCGAGGCTTCACCCGATGATGATTTGCCCAAGGTTATCGAAAAGGTCTTAAAACGGACTTATCGTCTCACGAAGGACAAGGGCGGCATATTCGGAATCAATGTCATGGTGTCCGCGGAACTGGCAGCAGAAGCGCAGATCATCATTGATACGGCCATTCAGGTGCGGGAAAAAACTCCCGGCATGAAGAATCACTTCAAGGTTATCTTTACTTCTGCGGGCGATCCCGTGCCTTGGCGTGACAAGATCAAGAATGCCGGGTTCACGTGGATGCATGTCATTCCGTCGGTCAAGGGAGCCCAGCGCTGCAAGAAAGCGGACGTTGACGTGATCGTGGCTTCGGGACATGAAGGTGGATTCCACACGTCCTGGGAACCTATTCATTCCATGATTCTTCTTCCCGCCGTTGTGGACGCCGTTTCCGATGAAAAGACCCTGGTATGCGGTGCGGGTGGATTCTGTGACGGCAAAACACTGGCCGCATCACTGGTTCTTGGTGCCGACGGTGCATCTATGGGGACTCGATTCCTGGCAACACAGGAAAGCGATTTTCATCAGCTATGGAAAGAAAGTGTGGTCGCCGCTGGCGACCGGGGAACAATCATTGCCCGCGGCTTTGTCGGTCCGGCCAGGTGGTTGAAGACGTCCCGGAGTGAGGAGCATGCCAGAAATACCCTGAAGAAATCGCCCGGCGTTTTCTTGGGAACACCAGACGACTGGTCCACTATGGATATGTCTCTGATCGAGTACGAACTCGAATCCTTCAAGGCTGTTTATGAGGGCAACATGGAAAAGGCCATGCTGGCAGCAGGCGAAGCGGCCCAACGGATTAATGATATGCCCAAGGTCAATGATCTGGTGCAAGTGATGGTTAACGAAGCAGAAGATATCTTGAAAGGTGTCCAGAAAAAATACCTGGGATAAGCTTTTGAATCAAACGAACTAACCAAAACTTTCGAGGGTGCGAACAATTACAGTATGTAAAAATTCATCGACGTGGCTCGTTGGATAATCGTCCGGTATGAGCGATTATCGAAATATCTGATAAATATGACATTTTATTATGGAGGGTTTTGATATGCAATTGGTACCTGATGAACAAATCAAAAACTATACTGAAAGGGGGTATTGGGGTAAGGAGACAATAGTTGACCTGTTATTTAAGAATGCCAAAACATCTCCCAACGCGGAAGCGCTGATCGATCCCTATAATAGATCCACGATTGTTGGTGGACAACCGAAGCGATACTCCTATAAACAACTCTTAACAGCGATAGATCGCTTGGCTCTCACCTTGTCAGAGTTAGGAATTAAAAAGGATGATATCATTGCCGTTCAGCTTCCCAATATTGTTGAGTTAATAGTGACCTATTTTGCCGCGGCACGGGTTGGTGCAATTGTCACACCTATCGGGATGTTGAGCAGAACACACGAAGTTGAATTTGCTCTCCGCTATTGTGATGTTTCTCTGTTTATCACAACAACAAATTTCAACAAATTTTGTCACATCGACATGATAAAGGACATCATGGTCAAATACCCGAAACTCAAGACCATAATAGCAGTTGGCCCCGGGGAAGAAATTCCCCCCTGGGCGCTCAATTTCGAGAAGATACTGGAAACTCCTCTGGAGGCGAGATATACTCAGGATTTTCTGCAAGGCAGGCAATCAGGGCCGAATGAGGTTCTTACTATCTGCTGGACGTCCGGAACCGAGGCAGATCCCAAAGGGGTTCCACGGAGTCACAATCATTGGATCATCATAGGAACGCTGAACACAGCGATTTGCAGGCTTCCCTCTGAGTGCACAATCTTGGCCAGTTTCCCTTTAATTAACATGGCGGGCATCGGAGCAGCACTCATGACTTGGATTGTCAACGGCGGTAAACTGGTTTTGCATCATCCCTTTGATCCCGCAACCTATCTAATGCAAATTCCAGGGGAAAAAGTTTATTATACAATGGCGCCGCCGGCCCTTTTAGTCATGCTGGATCAATTCCCGGAATGGAATAAACTGGACAAGAGTAGCCTCAAGGTCGTTGCGACAGGCGGTTCACCCCTACCGCCCTGGATTGTTAAAAAATACAGGGAAGCTTACGATATGGAAATCGTGAATGAATTTGCATCAAATGAGGGGTTGGGTATTATCACCTCCACACTATTCTTCGATGACCCGGATGATCGCGCCGTCTATTTTCCTCGTTTCGGGGGAGAGGGTATCAAATGGAAGAATCTCGAAAAAATAAGTAACGATATTTGGCGTCGCATCGTCAGGGATTCAGTCCAGACGAAAATAGTCAATCCGGAAACAAGGAAAACGATAACGGAGGCAGGTATTCCCGGAGAGCTCTGCTACCGGGGACCCGGTATCTTTGCCGGTTACTGGAAGCGACCAGACCTTACCGCCAAGGTTTTCGATAGTGAAGGGTTTTATAGTTCCGGTGATTTGTTTTCGATTGAGGGAGAAAAACTTGATAAATATCTTTTCAAAGGACGCTATAAGGATTTGATTATCCGTGGTGGACAGAACATTAGTCCTGAAGAGATTGAAAACCTGGTAGGGGAACATCCCAAAGTGGCGGATGTGGCTGCTATTGGCTGTCCTGACAAGCGCCTGGGAGAGAAAGTCTGTATCTGTGTGGTGCCTAAACCAGGCGAAACAGTTTGTCTAGAAGAGATCAATACATTTATCAAACGTAAAGATATCGCAGTTTACAAACATCCGGAGCGGCTTGAAATCATAGAGAAGATGCCTCGCAACGCGTTGAATAAGATTGAGAAGAAGACCCTTCGCATAATGTTTGGATTTGAATCATCGGGCAACTAATATCATTTTCTAGTTGTCATGCAAAAATTAATTGCAACCACACACTTCAATAAATTGGTCATCTCATTATCTATGTTGCATTACAACTAGGATTTATTATAACTATACATTGTGGAGATGATGGGAACCCATATATCCATCATCTCCACGTAAGATTTAAATAGTGAAATTCAATGATGGTCTTATTTATCAGGTTTCTGAATCCCGAGCTTCTTTATGCGAAAGTCCAGCGTTGATGGATGAATATCAAGAAGTTCAGCTGCACCTCCTTGTCCACGAATTTTCCATCCGGTTTTTTGTAAGACATTTAGAATATGCTGGTATTCAACGTCCTTTAAGGTAGCATTCTTGTTTTCATTCGGAACAGCCACAGGGGTAAGATTACTATTAAGCTCGGGCAATCTAAAATTAATATTATCGCTGAGGATCACTCCTCTTTCAATAACATTTCTCAATTCTCTTATGTTCCCTGGCCAATTATACTGAATCAATATATTCATGGCCTCATGGGAAATACCAGGAAAGGTCTTTCCCATTTTGACAGCGATGGATTTAAGAAAATGCTCTGCAAGAAGTGGTATATCATCCTTTCTCTCACGCAGTGGAGGCACCAATATTGGGAAAACGTTTATTCTGTAATAGAGATCTGATCTGAACTTCTTTGTGTTTACCTCTTGCATAAGATCTCGGTTTGTCGCTGCAATCAATCGGAAATCTGATAATATTGGATCACTTCCACCGACCCTCTCGAATTCTTTGCTTTGCAGAACCCTTAGTAAACGAATTTGTATGTCTAGCGGAAGATCACCGATTTCATCTAAAAAGAGAGTCCCACCATCAGCTAATTCAAACCTTCCTAATCGCTTATTAGTTGCCCCTGTAAATGCACCTTTTTCGTGACCAAAAAGCTCACTCGGTAACAATGAATCAGACAGCGCATTACAGAAGACACTTATGAAGGATTTATCCTGACGGGAACTACATCGGTGGATTGCTCGTGCTACCATTTCCTTTCCAACACCAGTTTCGCCTAATATTAAAACAGTAGTGGAATCCGTATTGGCAACTTGTTCTATCTTTCTCAAAACTTCTTCGATTCCATCGCTTTTTCCGATAATATCTTCAAAATTATTACTTCGCCTCTGTTGCTCCACGTAATAAAGATTTTCTGCCTTGAGTTTCTGATTCAGACTTTGAATTTTTTCATAGCTTAACGCATTATCCAAAGCAATGGCAACTTGAGAGGCAAAATACTCTAGTATTCTCAGATTTGCCTCGCTAAAATCACTTTTGATCAAGCGGTTGTCATTGTATAGGATGCCGATAATTTCATTCCTAAGGATCAATGGAACACAAATGCGAGAGAGTATATCGTTTTTCTTGAGGTCTACTTGACCGGACAAATTCGTTTCCTGAATGATGCCTTTTCGATTTCTTGCAGCTTCACTGATCATTTCCAAAGAGGCATTGAAAGTTTGTTCATCAACTTGTTCAGAGGTCAGATTCTTCGACGCCCGCAGGCGAAAGATAGGAGGTGAGGAATTCTCCTCTAACAAGAAAATGGCGCCTCTTTCCGCTCCTGTGATTTTGTTTACACGAGAAATGATGTTTTGAAACAATTCATTATTATCACGAATTGTCACAATTTCCTGACTCATTTTCAAAATATCGTCAAGAAGATCATCTTTATGCGATATCTCTTGAGTGATATTCTTGATATCTAGTGGAATCAAGTCCTCATTCAGAAACGAAAGAATTTTGGAACCAGCTAAAGCCATTTCTTTCGCTTTATCCATAATACCCAAAAGCAAGTATTGCCGCGCCATTTCGAATTGAGTGATTGCCAACTGAAGTTGGTGCCCTGATTCTGTCAAGGAAGTGATGGATTTATGAAGTAACTGAATAATCTTTTCACTGGAGACGCCTTCTTGTTTTTGTAGAAGGGCTTTATATCTATATGCCAAACCTTTGAGGTAAATATTTTTACCGGTAATACATTCCTTGATTTCCTTGTCGAGTGAGAGGCCTTTGACGGGAGGAAGTTTGCCAGTCTTGATGGCGAAGCAAAGTTCGAATAAATATGAAAAGAACCGATGATTAATTTGAACTTGTTCGCTTGCCCTGACGTATCTTTCCAAATGATCAATGGCCTGCTTGGAATCGCCTTTCCGATAATAAACAGTCGCAAGTCCCAATTCTCCACCAATCCATGCCCAGTCATTATGTTCATTCTGGGCCCTTTTTACCCAGGGTTCCATGATCTCAAGAGCCTCGTCTGTCTTTCCCATATCAAGCATGATGATCCCAATAGATTGCCTCGCGTAAGCCGATAGGAATGAGTCACCTTTTTTCTGGCATTGGTCATAGATGGCATCGAGCATGCCTACACCTTGGGTTATTTGTCCAATCTGGGCATAGCAATATCCGACAAAAAGAGTTGCCAGAAGAGGAAATTGTCCTTCAGGGTATATCTGAACATCTGGCACGAATTTCTCGTAGCTACTAATCCCTTCCAGAAAGCGACCCTGCCAAAAAGAAAAATAAATTGCAAAGGTTTGCGTCGAGCGCAAGACAGAAGGTTGATCCAGTTTCGATGTCAGCGCCCAGCCTTGATCAAAATGTTTCAAGGCTTCTTTATCATTCGAACACAGCCATTCATTTTTGGCCAAATGCATGTAAAGAAGAGCTTGGTAGCTCTCATTGTGGCAATTGGAAGCCCTGGCAAGGGCTTCCTTGAGAACTGAAACAATCGTCAAACAATTGTGCATCGGTGATGTAGTATTTTTAGAATACCGGATGGCTGCCGTGATGAATAGTTCATCATCTTCGACACCCTCTTGATTCGATAAATCATCTAAAATCTTAGAATAGTATTTGAGGGCCTCTTCTGTTTGGAGGGATTTCAAATACATGTCTCCTGCTTCCATTAGCAGCTTGCATAATTTAGCATTACATTTAATATTCATAAGATGCTGACTAAGAGGAAGAAGCTCTTCATTATTGTCTGGAAATTCTTCCACGAGATATTCCACTATTTTCCTGTGAAAGGATTCATTCTCGGTTAGGGGTAACCTATTCACTAACTCCTCACTGATTTTGGTGTCTTTAAAATCGAAGGTACCGCCTTCTTTTTTTTCAAGCCATCCCTTTTCGACGCCGTCTTCAAGGAGTAAAAGGATTTCCGAAGCCTTTTTTCCCAAGATGGCGACAAGCCAATCAATTGAGAAACGGCAATTGAAAAAAGCAATTAATGAAAAAAAATTAAGTTTATCCGTAGTGAGAGAGTCAATTATTTTTTTATAAGTTTGCATGAATGTCTCTTCATAGACTGCCTATTTCTTCTCTCGACTATACTGGAAAAGATTTACTTGTCAATGATAATCCAATATATTGGAGTTGTAAACGCAATATATTGGATTATCGGATGGGCCAATATCGTTCCTTTAATAACAAGAACATTAGCATTATAAAACTGGATAGTTGCGCTTGCATAAAAGCATTGGCACGCCACATCAATGAAAAATAGACTAATGAAATAGGAGATTAACGAAAAAAAGTTGAACGCATGCATGTTGAGAGATTTAATTAGATTTAAGTCTATTTGCATAATTTCCTGATAAATAAAACAAAAAAATCAATGAATATAGAAAGTAGATTTATTTGTCAAAAACAGCATGCGATAAAATGTGTGTTAATACACAATATGTTGGATATCAACCACCATGATTTCTTTTTATTCATTAATATTATGTATAATATCATGTTGATATGTAAATAATTAATCGTGGCATATGGATTGCATTACAAGTGAGCAAATAAGAATGGAATGTAATCTAGTGATCTACATTAGTGAATGTAATTACAAAAATGAATCCGTTTTGATTAATGTTGGTGCGGGAATAAGGAAGCCATTCTCATGTTACGTGAAGTTTTACTCAGATGTCTAAAAGACATGCGTGATGAAGCTGGCTTAAATTCAGATATCGAACAAGATCATCCCAAAAGGTCAACAGTGCGATTAAGAAGTTCTTCTAAAATAAACAGATTTCAGAGAAGGAGATTTTTATGAAGATTTTAGCTTTAAACGGAAGTGTACGTAAGTATGGTAATTCGGAGGTTCTCTTAAAGCAGGCCTTAATGGGGGCGGAGGCGGAAGGAGCCGAAGTGGAGATTCTGAACCTGACGGATTATGACATTGGGCCTTGTCGGGGCTGCGGGCTTTGTCTTTTTAAAGACAATGTTTGCCAGGTGAAGGATAATACAAATGAAATCTTTGCTAAAGTGGATGCGTGTGATGGTCTCATTTTGGGGGCGCCCTGCTATTTCCTCGAATTGACCGCTATTGTTAAGCAGCTCATCGATCGCTGCTGGATAAGGGGCCACAATCAGGTCGGTTTAAAAAGAAAGCCGGCTTCCGTTATCGTTCCCTATGCGACGCGAGGATGGATCCCTTATGTTTTCATGCAGGCAAGTATCTTATTTAATGTAATGTGCCTGGATAAAATCAATCAAGCTGCAGTCTGTACGCAAGGAATATCCGAAGTAGTTCTGGATCAGGATGCATTGGATTTAGCCGACCGTATGGGGCGAGAGCTCGCCGTGGCCGTAAGGAATCAAGATTTCACATACAGAGGTGAAAAGGGCATCTGTCCCTCCTGCCATGACAATTTACTGCGCGTGTTGAAGGATCGGGAGACAATTGAATGTCCGACATGTGGAATGCGTGGGAAACTGAATTTGGCCGACGGAAAAATCGAAGTGCAGTTTGATGAGAAATCTTGGGAAGATTTCCGCTTCAAACTGAATGTAGCCTATAACCATTTCGCATATCACATAGCCCCTTCTAAAGATTATTTCCTGCGGACGAAAGATGAGCGAAAGATCAAATCACAAAAATACAGAGAATATTTAGCTAAATAAGGAGATAGAGTTATGACAAAAATTATGACGAAACTTAGATACTTTCCCGGGGATTCTCTCGATGAAATCAGGAAAATCGATTTGGAGAAGATAGGGAAGCAATTCGGTATGGTGATATCTTATGAGAAAATCGAGAAGCGGGAAATGAAAGACGGACTGCTAATGGAAAATACCATACACAGTAAAATCGAGGAAATCACACAAGAAGTAGTTACGGTCGAGGGTGATCAGGAGAAAAAATTTTCAGATTGTATCCGGGCACTATACAAGAAATACAGGTGCCCTCGGACATCCTATAGTCTAATGGGAAGCAATGAAGCTGGCCAAAAGATTGCTTGGGGTTTAATGGAAGAACCGGGTATAGGTGGATGGGAATAAGCGTTTCTGTTCAGAGGGCGATGCTGAGTCTGCAGCCCATGGTTGCAGACTCTATCTTCTGAATTGAGCCTATCGACAGCAGAATATCTCAATGAAAACTTAAGAAGTAATAAGATACAATCTAAGCACCAAGGAGAAAATATGATAAATGATGTAATAGATAAAAGGCGAGACATCCCAAGTGTGATTATACCGAGTGATTTGCTGGCTGAAAGAAGACTGCAAGTACTCCATAGTTATTTTCAATGGTGGATAGAAATTCTTGCTGAAGAATATGGGATTGATAAGGCAAAGGATTTGGCTATTAAATGGGGACGGCAGAAGGGAATTCATACAGCTTGCCTATATAAAGCCTATTTAAAAAAGAAGGGCATTGCGCCAGATGACTTGTATTCGCTGCTGCTTGAAACAGGACGGAGTGGCGATATCCTGGGGGAACAATATAAGGTATGGGTTGACGGTGATAGAGGGTTTGCTCAAACACTGGTCTGTCCAACAGAGAAGATGTTCGTACAGTTGGGGCTTGGTGTAGAATGCTGTGTAAAACAATGCGATGCATTCATGGAGGAGACATGGAAAGCCATTCCTAGTGTTGCATACAAGCGTACTAAAAGAATTGACAAAGACAAAAGCTGTGAATGGGAATTTTGGGTTGTAAAATAACGATCCCGATAGATACAGTGGCCCGGTGGTTATGTTTAGACTAATCAACGGACCACTGTGAAGATGAGGAAAAGAGAAAAAATGGCTCACTGTGTTACTAATGATTGTATTTCTTGTGGGAGCTGCAAAGATGAATGTCCAGTGGATGCAATTAGCGAAGGTTCTGAAAAATATCACATTGACCCTTTTTTTTGTATGGATTGCGGTGCCTGTGCAGAGCAGTGTCCTGTCAATGCTATTATCCAAGAGGAAAAGAAATAATCTCTCATGTTTTTGTTGTTTGCTGTATTCAGATTCCTTTGCGCAAGTCTAGACTGATGTCAATAATCAAAATCTACATATCTTTGTGTGCTAGCAAAAGCATAAGAAATCGGGATTTAATAATTTATCATTGACAGGTGATATCGAATGCCATAATCAGCTACATGCTATCTGGAGATGTCCCAGGTCATTATAGATAAGGATAGCGAGGCTCTCATAGATTTGTCTCCGATTGCTCTTGAAAGCTTGATTCACAAAGATAAAACTGAAAGTCGCTTGTCCAAACGCGCAATTATTATTCTACAAACTGTCGCTGGTGAAAAACGATCGACTATCGCGAAAAGTCTGGGTGTTAATCCAAGCGTAGTGACAAAATGGAAAAAATGTTTTGCTGTCGATGGTGTTGATGGATTATTAGACATGCCCCGGTCAGGACGTCACCGTAAATATACGTGTATTGTCTGTTCTTGTTAAAAAGCCTCCACCCAGTGTTTCCCGCTGGAACAGGCTTTTAATAGCTACGGAACTTGGTGATGTGACGGCCCACCAGGCATGGACATTATATATGAATATTATTACCTTAAGAGGAGGAATATATGGCAGAACAATTTGTAGGTGAGAAAAATCTGAATTTTCTTTTATACGAAGTCTTCAAGGTTGAGGATCTTCTTCAATACCCGCGATACGCTGATCATAGCCGGGAAG
>Ga0182014_10008053_pt1 | contig 10881 bp, 7 predicted proteins | sample 612S2DmetaG_FD_120489 | JGI IMG/M metagenome (GOLD analysis project Ga0182014, IMG submission 120489) | Permafrost microbial communities from Stordalen Mire, Sweden - 612S2D metaG | ecosystem: Environmental > Terrestrial > Soil > Wetlands > Permafrost | place: Sweden: Stordalen | collected... | reverse complement strand
GAGAACAAACACTACGAATCATTATTCCAGAAGCCATAATACCTAATATACAATCATATTTAGAAAAAATTTTTTTAATAGTTTCTTTCACATTTTTGTGGAAGAGATCAATCGTTAAAACAGTGTGATCATCCTTCAAAATTTGAGCTATTCGATTAGCTACATTTTGGCCTTGTAACGTGACACTAATTATTGCTAATTTCATTTTATTAATTTCTAAATTATTTAATTTTGAAGATATTTTAAAATAATCTATAAAAATTATTATTTAATTATATAAAAGATTATCGTATAAATTACGATGGAAAGAAGTGTAAATAACATGATAGTCACTTTTGAAAGTAATAATGCTTGATCTATCATAGATTCATTAAGAGAATTTATGCTTTCACCTAAAGAATAATAATTTTTTTTATCTAATCGAATTCCCAGCGCTCCTGCAGCTGCGGCCATAGGATATCCGGAGTTAGGGCTGGGAGTGTTTTTAGCATCTTTCATCATGATGTAATATGATCTTCTCCAATTAAGACCCATTAACAATGCTGAAAAAATTATAAGTATACCTGTGAGTCTTGCAGGTAAAAAATTAGCAAGATCATCCAGACGAGCTGGAAACCATCCTATATTTATATATTCCTTATTTTTATATCCAACCATTGCATCCAAAGTATTAATGACTCGATAAGCCACGCCTCCTAATACCCCCAAAAAAAAGGTGTAGAATAACGGAGAAACTACTGAATCTGTGATATTTTCTGTGAGAGTTTCAATAGTAGCTGAAATTAATTCTTCCCTACTTAAAAGACTTGTATCACGACTTACCAAATACGAAACAGATTTTCGAGCTTGATTGATATCAGATTTAATATCTTTTTTAACTATTTGAACAGTCCTTAAAAGTTCTTTAATAGCAAAAGTAGTGAATAGTATTATAGCAGATATTACTATATATATTAAAAAGTTAAATTGAGAGAATTGGATGATAAAATATGTGGGTATTAGAAATAAAGATAATAACAGAAATGTTAAATAAAATCCTGATAGTCTATTTTCATATGTTATAAGATGAGGCTTTAAAAAATTGATGATTTTTCCCATGTAGACCACCGGATGTAAAAAAGACGGTAGCTCTCCAAAGAAAATATCCAATAGTAAAGATAATATAATTATAAATAAAATATCCATAGATTTAATTAATTTTAATCATTTTAATAAATTATTATTCGAATTATTATTTTTTTAAGTTATTTTATTTTAAATTTGAATTATATTTATTGTATAACTCATATTTAAGAATTAAATATGTAATATTAATAATGATTTAAAAAATAATGGTAAATTAATAATTAAACCTGAAAAAATATTAAAGAAAAGTAAGTAATAATATAAATGAAATTAAAAAACGCATTTGGATTTTAAAAAAAAATATAATAAAATAAATGGTGATTTTATTTGACTAATGAAATTGAAGATAATGTACAAAAATGGCTATCAGACGTTGGTGTTTTCCGACAAAAAATTCCTGATGATAATGCAAACTTTCATTTTATAATTAATTATCCGGGAGATAATGTAATGGATGTAATGCAACCTAAGCAAAATCCAGATTTAGTTGTCATTGGATGTGCTACAAATGTGAGTCCTGAACATTTAACTGAAATGCGGAATTTATCCCCTAAAAAAAGAGATAATTTTATATGGGATTTAAGGTTCATGATCAATACTCAAGGAGTAGATTTCCAGTTACAACATCCTGAAAATGTATTAGAGAGTTTTTTAGTAACAGCTGAAATATTTGAAGATGGTCTTAGTAAAGATAAATTAATTTCCACTGTAAAAAATGTATTTAGAGCTAAAATTATGTGTGTTTGGAAAATACAAAGGGAATTAGGATTTGAAGAAGAAGGAAAAAGTAACACTTCAGATAGTATGTATGTATAATTATTTTTTATTTTTTTTTAAGTTTAGAATTAGGATGTTAGTTTTTTTGATAGCAATGAGTTATTGCAGTGAGACATACATTTCAAGTGTAAAATTTTAAATCATGAGTTATGGAAGTGATGGTATAGATTCATTTCAAGTGTAAAATTTTTAATTTTGTGATAGATTTCACTAAACATAGACATATATTTCCAGTGTAAAAAGATTTAATAATGTCTTAAATTAAAATTTAACATTTTAAACCTATTATATTATTAGATTATTCCTACTTTTCATAAAAATTAAATAATTTATTATTTATATGTATTGTATATTATTATGAATTATATGATGACTCTTTTATATTAATTACTTATAAACTTTTTTAAAAAATCAATTTTTAAATAAATTTTAATCATTTTAAATCATTTTAAATCATTACTTAATCAAATAAAAGTAATACAAAAACTATAAATCAAACTTAACTCATTAAATTAATTACACTTGCAATACACCCCTCTCTGTAAATCAAAAAATTTTTTATTAATTTTTTTCAATTTAATACAAATGAAATATACCTCTCTCATCTTTATGAAAAAATTTTATTAAAATAAAATCTTAACTAAAAATTTACGCATGAAATTAACCTTAAATTATCCTCTAAATAATAATAATAATATCAATATATAATTTTAACGTTCATTAATTATTTAAATTAAAAATTAAAGGTGATTTATAGTAAAAAATAATATAATAAACATTTTCACATCGATTATAATCAAATAAACAATATTTAAGACTTAAAATAATTACCAATAAAATTAATAATAATGATAAAGGGTGATTTAATGGAAAACATATTTGAAAAATTAGGTGGAAAAAACTCTGTTTTTAAAAGTAAAAAGTATTTGGACCACAGATTTTTACCTGATAAATTACCTCATCGAGAAGATCAGATTAGATCTGTAGCTAAATACTGGATTGAATCTTTAATAGGAGTTACACCACCGGATGTTACGATATATGGTAAAACTGGTACTGGTAAAACTGCAGTTGCTAAATTCGCGAGGAAACAGTTAGAACAAATATCCAATGAGAAAAATGTTAATGTAAGAGTTGAATATATTCGATGTACTGATTATACTACTGAATATCAAGTTATAGCTCGTTTATGTCAACAGATGGGTCAAGATGTCCCTTACAGAGGTTGGACCAAGGCAGAAGTTATACATGCTTTTCGTGACATGTTTAAAAAAAATGTTTTTGGAAAAAATCTTATTTTAATAATAATACTAGATGAAATTGATATACTTCTTAAAAATAATGGTGATGGACTTCTTTACACACTAACTAGAACTGATAATGTTGCTATTGCATCTATAAGTAATTATGTAGATTTTAAACAATTCATCAAACCTCGAGTTAAAAGCAGTCTTAGAGACCGAGAAATCGTTTTTCCACCTTATAATGCTCAACAATTAATGGATATACTTGATGAACGAGCTGAACTAGCTTTCAATAATGAAGTTTTAAATAATGATGTTATACCACTTTGCGCTGCTATGGCTGCTAAAGAAGAAGGAGATGCTCGTTATGCTTTAGATTTACTACGTACTTCTGGAGAATTAGCTGATGAAAATGGCTCAGATATAATTTATGAAGATTATGTAAGGGAAGCTAAAGATTACATTGAACATAATAAAGTTACGGATATTATTATGACTCTACCCAGTCAGCAACAGAAAGTTTTAGAGTCTCTACTTTACCTCACCAAACGTAATGAAGAAATAACTTCTGGAAGACTCTATGAGGTGTATAAAGAATTTTCCAAAGGTGATTCTGTTTCTTATCGTAGAATATTTGACTTCATAAATGAATTAGAAATGCTAGGGCTCATATCTACAAAAACAGTCTCCAGAGGTAGAGGAAAAGGAAGAACCAATATTATTGATCTTCAATGTGATGTTCAATTATTAGAAGATGCAATGTGGAATAACTAAAATAGATAAAAAAAAATGATCCTTTTTTTATAATTATTTAATTCAATAAATTATTAAATTATTTTAAAAGTTTTTTTAGAATTGCCATACGTACAGGAACTCCATAAAAAGCCTGTTGAAAATATTTACCATATTTAGTATTATCTACATCATGGGATATTTCATCTACTCTAGGTAAAGGATGCATTACTATTGTTTTACTACCTTGTAAAAGTTTAGAGTTTATAAGATAAGCTCCCTTAATTTTAGCATATTCTGTAGGATCAGGAAATCTTTCTTTTTGAATTCGAGTTACATAAACCACATCAACATAATCTAAGACTTCATGAATATCTTCAGTTTCATCAACATATATTCCAGAGTTACTAAGATCATGTAACACTTCCCTAGGCATACGTAACTCCTTAGGAGAAATGAAACTCATTTTTACTTCAAACATAGCTAATGCATAGGCTAATGAATGAACAGTTCTACCATATTTAAGATCACCTACCAATGCCACGTGAAGGTCATCAATCTTTCCTAAAATACGCTGCATGGTGAACAAATCTAGCAAAGTTTGAGTGGGATGTTGACCAGCTCCATCACCAGCATTTATTACAGGTACATCTACTTCATCCGCAACAAAACGAGCTGTTCCTTCCATATTATGCCTTATTACTAATGCATCACTATATTCTGCCACAATTCGGACTGTATCTGTAAGATTTTCTCCTTTTGTAGCAGAGCTGACTCCTGACTCTGCAAAGCCGATAACCCCACCTCCAAGTCGTTGCATAGCAGCTTCAAATGATAATCGAGTGCGAGTAGATGGTTCATAAAATAAATTACCTAAAAGTTTTCCATCCAACACATGACAAGTCTCCATTGATCTAGCAATGGGTTCCATTTTCTCAGCTAATTTTAATATTTCAATTATATCTTTTTTACTGAAATCTCGTATGGATATGATATCTTTTTGATTAAAAGTCATATTTACCCCATATTAAATTAATTTCTATATTTTAAATATTATTAGGAATTAATGATTAAATTTTTCGTAATAGATTATAACTTCCATTTTCTAAATTAAAATAATAAATTTTTTTATCATTTATAAACATTTTTTTTTATAGAAAACGCGCAAAAGTAAGATAACCAGTATGACCAACCATTCTAGTTTTGGGTCGTGTTCCTTTAGCTTTAACTTCAATCTCTCTTAAAATACATTCTATACTTTTTAAATTTGAGAATCCAAATTTTTTAAGTACTTTATGAAGAGTAAAAACTTGTTCAATGTAAGGATTATAAGCTGCTAGATATCCTCCACTTTTAAGAGATTTCGCTGCACTTTCCACTACATCCCACGGTTTAGGAAGATCTAAAAAAACCAAATCCAACTCAGATTCATCAATTCCGTCATAAATATCTTTACATTTCACTGTAACATTTTCTTGGCCAAATGCCATAATATTCTTTTCAGCTATCTCTGCGAAATCTTCTCGTACTTCATAAGTGTAAACCTCACCATTAGGGCCTACAATATTACCGAAATATAATGCTGTGGCTCCAGATCCGGTACCTGCTTCTACCACTCTCTGTCCACAACCCAGACTAGTATTTGCAATTATAATCCCAATATCTTTTGGAAGAATAATGGAACATCTTCTCTCCATAATATCTATGTAATCATTAAGATTAGGTTTTAATACTGTGAATTCAGAGCCCATATGAGTTTTAATAATCTGACCATTACTACTATTTTTTATATCTTCTTTTTTAATATAGCCTAAATTAGTATGTAAATCCTCTTCACCAGTCAAATATTTATTTCCTTTTTTATCAATTAGAATTCGCATTTTTTAATTACTCCCATTTAGAGTTTTATTAAGACTCTTCATCTTCATATATCAATTTTAATTCGTGATCTGTGGTTGTTTTTATACTTTTAAAACCAGAATCAACTACATCTCTAATTTTCTGTGCTATTTTATCCCCAATACCGTCAATCTTTTTTAAATCATCTTTAGATGCATTAATTACATTTTTAACAGTCATAAACTCCTCTAAAAGTTTACGGGCTGTAACTGGTCCTACATTAGGCAGAGATTCTATTATATAGAGTTGTTGCTCCCATTGATTAAGTGGTTTTTTCTCTGTACGTAATCCTATTTCCTTAGAATTATCTTTTTGTTCACGAAGGGCTAGACGATAGAGCATGGCTCCAGTATCTTCTGGAGAACGTGTGGGAATTATAGGAATACCAAAATCTACAGCTAAGCTGGCTAAAGCTCCTCGAATAGCATTAGGATGCAGGCTACTAGCATAAAGATTTTCTCCTTCTAGGATGATCAAAGGCTTTTTGAAGTTATCCACAAGTTCCTTAGCTTGTTTATACAATCTTTTATCTATCACTGACTTTACAAAGTCTTGAGTGCTTTTCCGTTCAACTGCTAATTCTTGGCTCATCTGATAATCTGCCACTGAAAGAGTAGTGGTTTCAATTTCAACATTAAGTTTACTTAACTCTCTAGTGACACCTGATTTGGCTTCACGGTGATCCACATATATTAAAGCGTTTATTACTTCTTTTTTTGATTCTTTAAGGAGCTTCATCTGATTGGGGTCTATTTTACTTGAAATTTCTCCTTGCGGATATTTTCTTGAAAGTTGGTTTTTCATCTTCCGTTCTTTGTAGATACTTGAATAATAATAAGATTCATCTCGGGTTCCTTTGGTTATTAAAACAATCATTTTACCTTTATTTTTTCTACCAGTACGTCCTCGCCGCTGGATCATTCTTATCTCTGAGGGCACAGGTTCGTATAATATAACTAGATCCACTGAGGGGATGTCTATACCCTCTTCAGCTACGCTGGTTGAGATTAACACTTGATATTGACCCATACGGAATGCTTTTATAATCTCTCTCTGTTTTTTTTGTGTGAGTCCTTTTTCCCCATCCCTCGAAGATTGACCAAAGAATTTTACAGCAGAGATTTTATTCTCCTTACACAGATTGTAGATCTCGTTAACCGTGTCCCTATACTGACTGAATACAATAACCCTACTTTCCTCTTTTAAATTGTTTTTAAGGATTTTTAATAATTTATCCATTTTGGGGTGTTTCAAATCCTTTTTGTATGCTTTTTCTGTGAGATGCAAGGCGTTTTGAAAATCTTCATTCTCTAGTAGTCCTTGAGCTGCTTTAGTTTTTTTTTGCTGAAGTTTTTGGAAATAGTTATATAGGTTTTTAATTCCTTGTGTTTCTAATAGCTCTAGAGAATGCTGTAAACTAAAAACTGCACTTAGAATAGAACTAGCCAGTAAACAATTTGGGGGAGGGTTAGTGCTTTGGGAGATACGGTTCTGTACGCGACTGCGGGCCATTAAAATATCTTTTTTAGTTACTTGGCCAATAGAACGGATAATTCCCAAACTTTTTAATCCTGTAAGACGAATTTTTAATACGGCTTCTAGATAATTTTTTATAGCCTTCTGTTCTTTTTTGAGATCAACATGAATCCATTCTACTTCTATTGGTTTGAAGTAAGGTTTAACGTCTATGTCATCCTCAGATTTAACCATAACTTGTTTTATAAAAAGATTTTTACATACTGTATTAATTTTATCCTCATCTCCACCTGGAGAAGCTGTTAAACCTAATATTATAGGATTTTGAGCCTCAGTAATATATCGGGACGCTAGAAATACGTATGCATAATTACCCAGTCCCCTATGGCATTCATCAAACACTAAGAGGGAAACATCCTTTAAGTTATAACGCCCAGCTATCAAATCCGATTCAATAGTTTGAGGAGTAGCTGAAATAATTTGGGCATTTTCCCATAATTCACATCTGTTTTTTGGATTTATCGAACCAGTAAGAACAGCTACAGGTGCTTTGAGAAACTCACGTAAACTTTCTTCATGTTGAACCGCAAGGGGCTTGCTAGGAGCTAAAATAAGTACTTTGGAAGAAGGAATATTTTTAATTCTTTCTGCAGCTACCAAAGTAGCTATAATAGTTTTCCCCAGGGCGGTAGGTGCCACGATCATACTGTTACCCTTTTTAAGAACCTCCGCAGCCAACACTTGCTGATACAGTCGGGATTCAATTTTTTGAGATTTAATCAGGGGATGTTGTATCCACTTTTCCATAGCACTTTATATTTAAAATATATCATATAAAAGTGGTGACCAGAATAAATTGGGCTTTTGAATCTGGGTTGCAGATAAATAAAGGATTATAAAAAGACCTCTGGTTTAGAAAAGTTATCTAAAATAATTCAAAAAATTTGAACTATTTATAGTAAGAAATCATGTAAATATTTAGATTTTAAGGTAATTAGAATAATTAACCTTATAATTGGAATAAACTGGTAAAAAGAAAATTTATTTAATTATTTTTAATAAATTGAATCCTATTATATTTGAATTAATTTTTCCAAATCATCAAAAATTACATCAAGTCCACACATAGTAGGTATATAGTTAGCGGCTTTAGCTGAATCCACTCCAATAACTTCGAATCCTAATTCTTCTATGGGAGCCACCACCATACAGGTATCGCAGACTATTTTACCCCCAGCATTTTCTATTATCTTAGTATAACCCATACGATCAGCAGTTGACTTTACTGATATAGATGTACAGACCCATAGCTGGTTTTTAAGCTTTAACCCATTCAGCTTATTAGAAATATCTTTAATCTCATCAATAGATACATGAGGACAACCTAAACAGATTAAATCTGGTTTTTTGGTGGTTGTAGATAATTCGTATCGTTTTTCATCAATACAGCTTCTATTTACTATAACTTTTTCAATATCCTCTAAATTAACATCTTTTAATGCATCTTTATATTCCGGTGTGGATTGTTCAACATGATAGAGTGCTACAGCCCCGGAAGATGCCAAAGCAGCACCTAAATATTTCAAATCATTTATGGATGGAGTGCAATTTAACAATTTGAAGTAAGGTACACCATCACCAACAGTCTTTCCAACTATATAACCTAGTGCTCCATAGTCAGCACCTTTTAAATTAGTGTCTACTTCAATTATAATGTTTGCTAATCTATTTTCATCTAGATGATAACCATATTCAGCAGCTTTACCACATATTGCAGCTGAAAGTGCCCCGGGTCCACCTTCTCTATTTGTTTTAGAACCTAAAACAGAATTTGCATAGCAAACTGCAGAAGATTCTGACCATGCAATATGATCTCTAAACCTAGGTACATTTCCAACAAGATAAGGTGTACAGGTACAGGTAGTAGTAACTCCCATTTTTTGATAGGCATTTACAATCCTCAACTGTTTTCTAGTGAAATCTTCTGAAAATCCAAGTTCTTTCCAAAATTCTAAGTCCACTCCAGCGGGATTTAAGGTGGATGGAACTCTCACTTGTGCATCTTGGCTAAGTGCCTCTAGAAATTCCAGACCAGCATCTCCAATAGTCTTGTAAGAAACGCCAGATATTTGAGCAGAAGTGATATTTACAAGTCTTTCTGCATCATAAATATCGCCTAAGGCCACTAAAATTTCCATTGACTTCTGTACTGCGGGACCTTCTGCACCCTCATACATTTCTTCTTCTTCTCTTGTTAGATACATAAAATTATTCTCACCATAAATTTAGATTCATTAATTGATTTGCTCTTTGACTATTTCATCAACAAGATTTAAAAAATTATCTAGATTATTGTGAGGTATTACAGCACCAGCTGCTATAGTATGCCCACCTCCAGATCCATTAAAACTTTTGGATGCTTGTTCTAATGCTTCACCTAAATTAACACCCTTTTGAGTCATTTTAATATTGGTTCGCCCTGATATTTTAATTAGAGGATCCATTTTAGATAAGCCCAAAACAGGTTTTTCAGGATTCAGAAGTCCAATATCAATCCCTATACTAGATAAGGTACCCATATAACTTTTAAGGTTCTTATCTTCAGTATATATATACTGTATATGATCCATTTCAACAGATCCCTCTTTTTTTATCCATTCTAACCCTTTTAAAACACCTTCCTGATATTTTTTAAAGAGTCCTAAACCTTCTTTTAAAGATTGATCACGTTCTCCTAGACAGATACTCAGACCAATACCCTGCTTTTTATTCTTCCCGCAAGCATCAATTATCTGGGAATAAATTTCAATGTTTTTCAATTCGGGAATCTCATCCGAAATTCGATAAATATTACCAAAAATAGAAGGATTTATTTTTACTAATTCCTCTTTAAGTGTGTCTTTTTCTTCATTGTTTAGATCAGTGAATTTTATACCATAGGATAAACCTATTTTTTCTAGGAAGGCTTTAGAACCATCAAAATTTCCAGAAATTCCAGTTAATGAGGTGGTAAAAGTATATGCAAGAGCCTTGTAGAGAGGTTCCTGATTTAAAGAAGATATTTTAAGTCCTTTAATAACTTCTAATACACCTTTTTCAAGCCCCTCTTGGAATATGGTTTGATTAACACCAGTTATATTTCCGTTACCTTGCATATCACCAAAAGCACCTACCAAAGCTAGACCGGATAGTTCATAATGTTTTAACGAACGAACGGCTAAGTAAGATACTCCTGAGGCACTTACATCTCTAGTACCATCCAATCCAAACAGGTGGGGATTGATATGTATTAGATTTTCTCTTTCATCAGTGCAATCTATGCTCTGATGATGGTCAGCGATTATAGCATTGCCTTTTAATTTTGCTATTCTCTCTGTCCAAGCACTACCCATATCGCAGAAAAAGAATAATTTGTATTTTTCTCTAGAAATTTTATCTAGAACTTCACTCTTTAATCTGGATACAATTGTAACATGAAATTTACCATTTTCTTTAGAAATGGCATTACATACTACACCAGCAGCAGAAATTCCATCAGCATCGTTGTGGGAGATTACCCTCACCACATGATCCTGATCCAAATGTTTCTTTAACAGAGTACAGGCTTCTTCAGCCTTATTTAACAAGT
>Ga0182014_10008051_pt1 | contig 10883 bp, 13 predicted proteins | sample 612S2DmetaG_FD_120489 | JGI IMG/M metagenome (GOLD analysis project Ga0182014, IMG submission 120489) | Permafrost microbial communities from Stordalen Mire, Sweden - 612S2D metaG | ecosystem: Environmental > Terrestrial > Soil > Wetlands > Permafrost | place: Sweden: Stordalen | collected... | reverse complement strand
GTCTGCGGCCGCCGCCGCCCCTCATTCCGCCGCCGCCGTGGAACCCGCCTCCACCACCGCCGCCTCTGAAACCTCCGCCGCCGCCGCCACCGCGAGGGACCCCTCCGCCTCCGCCCGGCCGGCCACCTCCGCTCGCGCCAATGCGGCTCGCCGCGCCGCGATTGCCGAACGCCTGCGCTCCGGCCCCAAAATTAACGCCGCCAAATGCGGAATTCGGCGGCCTGACATTCGGACGCGGGCGCGCCGCCGGCCTGGAAGGGCCAGGGCGATTAGCCGCCGGCCGTCGCTCCGACTGTGGAAGCTTGGTCGCGGGCCTATTGGCGATCGCCCCTCCGGCGCCAGGATTCGAAGGACGATTGTCGCCGGTCCGAAGCCCGTCCGGAACGGACGGTCGGCCCGCGCCTCCACCAGCCCCCGGTCGGTCGCCTCCTAGACCGGGACGATTCCCGCCAATGCCGGGGTGGCTTCCAAGGCCCGGCCTGTAGTGACCGGGATCAGGCCGCCAAGGCTTCAAATTGTTGCCGATGTTGACGTTGTTGCCGATGTTGACGTTGCCGCCGCCATAGACGGGTAGCCCGGGTCGCCAGCCGGGATAGGGCGCGCGCCAGCCCGAATAGCCGGGCCATATGGGAGGAAAAATCGCTCCCGTGCCCCAGTTCCAATAATTATTGTTCCACAGCGATCCGACGGCGATCGCCATTCCGAAGGTCAGAAGACCGGCGACCATCGCGCCAGCCATGGGATCATATACGGAGGCGGGATCATAGGAGGGTACATAAACCAGCGACGGGTCGGAGGGCTCGATGCTTACGAATTCGCGGTCTTCCTGCGCTTGCCCCGTGACCTTTTGCTCTTTTGTCGACCTGAGCGTTCCGGCCTTTTCCGCTTTCAGGCGGAGCCACTGAATAACGTCGGCCACATCTTGCGGCTGATTGACGATGGCGTCGCCGAGGTCCGTCGTCCAATCGAGATCTTCATTGAGCTTCTTGATGACGGTTGGAAAACGCAAGAGCGCCTTCACCGAAGGGTCCCAGCTCTGAGCATCGGCGGCGGAGAAATCATTCTTGGCGGCGGCCGCCTTATTCTTGTCGAGCCAGCGTTGCGCCTGAACGATTTGCAACGGGTAGGCGGAAGCAGGCAAGACCTGCGCCAACAAAGCGTCGGGATAGAGCGCTATCGGCGCCAGCAGCTTCTCGAGTTCGGCTCGCGTGAACTTGTCTTCCACGACTGGCGCCGGCGCGATGGCGGCGCTCTGCTCGGCCGGCTCCGCCGACACGGTGGGCGGCTCTGGGTCAATCGCGAAGGAATGTTGGGGAGAGACGATCATCAGAAGACAGGCGAGGCCGCCGGTCAATTTTCTGCCGACAACAACGTCTGTCTTTCTAACAGTCATTCGATTTCCTCACCCAATTATTGGTTAGGCTGTGACGCCTTCGGATTCACTCGCGAGAACGCAGCACTGAATAACTCGCTTCGTCCGTTTTTCCCGACCTCGGGAATCTGAGTTCTCCGACTTGTTGCTCAGACTTGATCGCCATTGCATAACCCACCTCGCGAAGGCAGATTGTTCGCGGACGATCAGTTGGAGAAAATTTATGTGTGAAATCGTCACGGCCCACGAAATTGTTCTCCGTCGGGGCTGGCTCAGCCTGACACCGCAATCATTTCAACGCGACGTGCTGGATCGATGCTTTCTCGTAAGGTTTGAGGCAGGGGAGTTCATTTACGTGGTCGGCGATCCACCCGGCGGCATGTTTGGTTTGGTGTCCGGCGGGGTGAGCGTGTCGATCGCACCGGGAGAGCGCGGACCTTATTTTGCGCATTTCGCGCGGCCGGGGACTTGGATGGGAGAGGCGGCCGCCATCACGGGCCAATCCCGCCGAGTCGGACTTTCGGCAACGCGCGACACCGAGCTACTGCATCTTCCCTTGCAAGAAATCCGTGAAATCGTCGAGAAGAATCCGGAGGCATGGAGGCTGTTCGCCCTCATAACGATCGGTCACCTCGATATGGCCATCGGGGCCAGCGACGATTTGATGATCCGTGATCACGTCAAGCGCTGCGTTGCCGTCCTGCTGCGTTTAGGAGGATGTCGACAGGCCTCCCCAGCTGATTTTTCACCAATCGAGGTCGATGTCAGTCAAGAGGAGATGGCCGTCCTCTCGAACGTCGCCAGAACCACGGCCGGGGCCGTCTTGCGCAAGCTCGAGGCTAGTGGCTGCATCGAGCAGTCCTACCGCCGCATTCGCATTCTGACGCCTGACGCGCTGAGGGGCATGCTGCAAGGCTCACAGACCTAGTTAAAAGTCCTCTTATGATGCTGTGGACGGCTCTCCGCCCCCGCGGGAGAGTGATCTCCTGCTGAGCAGGAGGAGCGAATCATGGCTGAGGTGGTCACGATCGGATTGGATATCGCGAAATCGGTTTTTCAGGTGCATGGCATAGATGCCGCTGGCGCCGTTGTCTTGCGCCGGCAGGTTCGTCGGGCGCATTTATTACTGTTCTTTGCAAAGCAGCCCAAATGTTTGATTGGCATTGAGGCTTGCGCAAGCGCTCACTACTGGGGGCGGGAACTCAGCAAATTGGGCCACCAAGTGCGACTAATGCCGCCGCGCTACGTGAAGCCATACGTTAAGCGGCAGAAGAACGACACGGCGGACGCCGAGGCGATCCGCGAAGCGGTTACACGGCCGACGATGCGCTTCGTCGAGATCAAGAGCCCAGAACAGCAGAGCGTCATGGTTCTGCATCGAACGCGGATGATGCTGATGCGCCAGCGCACACAGTTGTCAAATGCGATCCGCGCTCACGTGGCCGAGTTTGGCCTTGTCGCTCCTATTGGCCGGGAAGGGTTACAGAATGCCCAACATTGCCGCGCGCCATCCCCCGCGCGCGAAGCAGCGTCAAAGGTTATCTTGACATTCCCCGCGCGCATGGGTAAATATTCACGATATAGGTACCCGCCAAAAGGACAGTAATTACCTATTGGTTGTCAGTTATATCTCCCTTGAACCGCTGTCAAATCATGACTAGGAAAGGGAATAACATGCGATCATCTCGAATTCTCGCCTCTACTCGTGAAGACGACGGAACCCTCTCCGCGTCTTTTCTCGACACGTTCATTGTCCCGGACGATTGTCTCCCGACTGGCTATGACACACTCCCACCGTTCACGGCGAAGCACATGCCCGCCGCGCTGGATTTGATGGCCGACGCGATTGGCGGATGGGCGGACGAGGAAGCCGACCCTAAGGCAGACCTTATGCCGCACCTCGCGCCTTGTCCTGTGGTGGTGGTGGTGGTGGTGGCCACGGTGGTTGGTGGGAGAGGAGACCCCGATAGAGACAGAGCACCTTGCGCGGTGCTTTAGGCCCTACCCTAAGCAGTCCATCAGGTTCGCCACTGGTCGCCGATGTTGGACGCCTACCACCCGCTCACCTGCATTGAGGTTTGCCTTAGGTCGGCACCCTGAGGGGATGACGGCGGAGGCAGGAACACCCACAGGACGCTCATCCGAGGACTCACTGACCACCACGACCATAGACCAGCATCAGGCCCATAAGGTGCGCTAGCGTGAGGGGTATAATGTGAGGGGTAGCGGCGCTTGGGGCTGCTTGCAACTAACTGAAAGTATTGCTTGTTGCGGCGTGAATTAGAGATGGCGGAGGAGGCGGGATTCGAACCCGCGATACGGTTTCCCGTATACACACTTTCCAGGCGTGCGCCTTCAACCACTCGGCCACCCCTCCGCGCGGGCTTTCGCCCAAGGCGTTCGTTGCGAACGCGAGCGCACTATATTCAGACGCCCGCCAGTTGCAAATGTTTCCATGCGGCGGACCGATCAAACTCGCCAAAACCCGCTCGCGGGCCGCCGTGGACAGGCGCGTCTCCCGCGCGTATAGTCGAGACTTCGCCGCTCGCGCTCGCCCTGGTCATGCTTCGATTGTTGATTCGTTTCACGGGCCTCGCGCTGTTGGCGGGGGGCTTCGTCGCTCTCGTCGTCGACGGCACGCGCTCTCTCGCGGGCGGCAGCTTTTATGTGACGACGCTGGGATCGGTCCTGCAGGCGCTAGGGCCGGCCGCTTTTCAGGCGCTGCGCTCGGCGGTCCTCTCCCGCTTGCCGACCTTCGTTTGGGATCCCCTGCTGGTCTTTCTGCTGATGACGCCGGTCGGCGTCGCCTTGTGCGGCCTCGGCGCGGCATTCATCGTGCTTAGCCACAAACATCACGCTCTCGTGGGCTATCCGCCGGATTAGGTCAGCGCGCCCTCCGCGCGGCCGCGTTCGCGGAAAAAGGGACCGCTTGGCGATCGCGGGGATCGCCCATATCTATCCCACCTGAGCGTTCGACCAGCCCTGGGAGGTGAACCATGCCCGCATTTGATTGGCTTTTTGAACCGGCGGCGCCGCCGCCGGATCGACCGACGCCGGTCTTCCATGGCGCGCGTCACTTTGTCATGGGCAGGCCGCTCGACCCGCCATTTCCCGCGACGACGGAGCGCGTGCTGTTCGGAATGGGCTGTTTTTGGGGCGCGGAACGAAAGTTCTGGCAAGCGGGAGAAGGGATTTACGTCACGGCGGTGGGCTATGCCGGCGGAAAAACGCAAAATCCGACCTATCGAGATGTTTGCACGGGACGAACTGGCCATGCCGAGGTCGTCTTGGTCGTTTACGATCCCGCGGTTTCGTCGTTCGAGCGGCTGTTGCGCTTATTCTGGGAAAGCCACGATCCCACCCAGGGGATGCGCCAGGGCAATGATGTCGGCGCGCAATATCGCTCGGCGATTTTCGCCTATTCCGCCGCCCAGTTGGACGAGGCGCAAGCTTCGCGCGCCGCCTATCAGGACGCCCTCGCCAGACGCGGTTTTGGCTCGATCACCACGGAAATCGCTCCCGCTCCATCCTTCTATTACGCGGAGGAAGAGCATCAGCAATATCTCGCCAAAAATCCGGACGGCTATTGCGGACTCGGCGGCACCGGCGTCTCCTGCCCGGTTGGGACAACCGCCTAGTATCGAGCGATGAAGCCGCGGAAAGAGAAGTGGTTGGCCGAGGGATCCCCAGGGCGCTCGCGCGCGAGCGCCCTGGGGGTTTCAGGCCTCAGTTGCAAACCCAGTTCCAGGTGCCGTAATACCACCGCCAGCACGGGCCAACGCCATACGCATACCAGCGACCGCCCCAGTATCGTCCGCCGCCGCCATGCCCGCCGCCGCCGTGCCAGCCGCCACCGCCGCCGTGCCAACCGCCGCCGCCGTGGCCGCCGCCACCGTGCCCGCCGCCGCCGCCGTGCCCGCCGCCGCCGCCGCCGCCATGCCCGCCTCCGCCATGCCCGCCTCCGTGGCCAGCGAGAGCGACAGCGGGAAAGGCCAGCGTCGCGGCCAATGCCGTGATCAGTGTCAATTTACGAAACATCATCGTCACTCCTCCAGTTCGCCCGCGGCCTGGACGCTTTCGAACCAATCGAGCGGTTCGAAAGCCTCGCGCGCTTATTCACCCATCTGAAAAGGGCGTTGCAGCGAGCTGCATCCAGACGCCCCATGTTCTAACAACACAAGCATCAACCTCGCCTGAGGGCGACGTTCAGCCTCCCTTCAGATAGAACGATCGACTTCGAAAAAAAGGCTCAACGGCGAAGTTCGCGCCGCGCCCGAGGTTTCTCGCGCGCGCCGCGCGGCCGATCAGGGCCTTCAAGCGATAGGCTCACGGTTCACGGCGCGGCCGGCCCACCCCCCACGCCGGCGGAAACCGTGACGCCCACGGTCAATTTATCGGTGACGGCGTAGTCCAAGCCCGCGCCGAAGGTTCCATAGGCCTTCACGCCAGCAGTCTGGTCGAACAGATCGTTGAAGGCGTCGGTCGGCGTCGTGAAGCCGCGCCCGATGACGTCAGGCTTGGCCAAGGCGACGCCCGCCGTCACGAAAGGCTTAAGCCTTCCCATCTCGTAGCCCACGGAGACATTGGTGCTGGCGAAATCGAAACCCCTGGCGGCGCCCCATCGCGCCAAACTCGGCGAATAGCCCGCGTCCGCTCGAACGCCGACGACGACATTATTGGCGAATACATGGTCGTAGCCGATGAACCCGGCGCCCCCGAAGCCGCCTTTGACGCCTTTTCCCGAAATCGCGAAAACCTCGCTGCCAACATAAAGTCCGCTCCAGATCGAAGGTTCTTGCGGCTTCGGTTGGAGATCCTGGGCGAACAAGGGAAGGCTCGACGCCGCGAGTTCCTCCGCCGCGGCGGGTCCGAACAGGCCGCCAAGCGCCGCCGATGCGAAAAACAGACGCGCCGCCATCCGCATGACCGATCTCCTCGTCAAATCGCTTCGCCAATTCTATTTGGCGCGAGATAGCGGCGTCAAATGGGCGATTCGGCGCGAAAAGGCGTCCTCAAGGCAAGTCCCGTCGCTTTTTACCGACGCCCCCGCCCAAAAAATCAACGGCCCGATTCTGACCGGGAGATGAACGCGAGGTCCATGCGACGTTCAGTTTCGCCACGCTAGGCTGCGGGCATCATTTGAACAAACCGCCTGGACCGAGTTCCCGGCGGATTGTCGCAAGGAGAGAGCCATGAACGTCGCCTTCAAGAAGCTGACTGTCGCCGTCGCCCTCGCGAGCCTCGTCGCGACGGGTTCGTTGGCCGCCGCGACGCCGGCCGCCGCCGGCTGGGGCTGGCGTCATGGCGGAGGCTGGGGTTACCACGGCGGAGGCTGGGGCGTTCCAGTCGCCGCGGGGCTTCTCGGCGCCCTTGCGGTCGGCGCGATCGCCGGCGCGGCCAGTCAACCCGCCTATTACGGTGGTCCCTGCTACCCGGCGAACCGCCCGGTGATCGACGCCTGGGGCAACGTCGTCGGCTATCGACCCACGCGGGTTTGCGACTAAATAGCGAACGCGCCCGAGGACGAGCCAATCCGTCCTTCGGGCGCGCGGCGCCGCCATTGGACTCGGTCGCGGCGCGATTTCGAGATTTATTTGGCGTTGGCGCGTCTCGACATTGCAATCGGCTCCGCGCGTCACTATACATTGCTCATCGATTTTCGGCCTGACGACTTGGACTTGCTTTGGAGACAAAGCCGCTGACGACCTCTTCCAAACATCGATCGAACCGGCCCCGCGCATGCGGGCTAACTTTATGAAACATGCTTGGAGAGTGACATGGCTACCGGAATCGTCAAGTGGTTCAATGGTCAAAAAGGCTTCGGATTCATTCAGCCCGACGATGGCGGCTCGGATGTTTTCGTTCATATCAGCGCCGTCGAGCGCGCGGGCCTGCGCGATCTGCGCGAAGGCCAGAAGATCAGCTACGAAATCGCGCAGGATCGTCGCACCGGCAAGAACTCGGCCGATCAGCTCAAGGAAATCTGAGCCCTTGGAATCGGGACGGGCGAGCGCCCGTTCCGACTCACGCCGACAAAAGGTCGCCCTTCGTGGCGGCCTTTTTCGCGTCTGGGCGGGAGTGCCCTTATAACGGCGCATCCACGCGTCATGCCGAAGTTTGATCTTTCATCATGAGTCCGGCTTTGCCGCGTCGCGGTCGATATCGATGATCTCCGTGAGTTGAATCTCGTCGTCTTCCTCGATCGGCGGAATTTCCACGTCGTCCTGGGCGTCTTCCTCTTCCACCTCCGGCTCGGCCGTTTCGGCTTCAAACGGATCGACGGCGGCGACGGGCGTCTTGATCGCGACAGGGGGAGACGGAGTCCACTTGGCTCTTGAATGCGCGAGTTCCACGATCTGAAAAAGGGCGCCGCATTTGGGGCAAACGATCGGCGTCCGGTTGAGATCGAAAAACGGCGCCGCGCAGCTCAGGCATCGGCGCTTCACGCCGAGTTCGGGTTTACTCACTGGGATTATCCTTTCGAAAAACAATCTAAAGTCTCGCCTTAAAGACCCTCGATCGCGCGAGCCCGCATTCGGTTCGCGAATGGAGGTCTCTCATGAATCGATTTGACCTTCGAGCGTTCAGCGCATCATCAAGGCTCCCCTGGTCGCGAGGATTGGAGAGCCAGCCATGTCGAGACGGCCGCGCAACCATCATTATCAAAATGTGGCCTTGCCGTGGGATGTCGAGAGCCGCGCTCTCTTCTTTCGCTTGTCACGCCGCCACGAGAGATGATCTCTCGATTGTCGCCAGCACCCTGCCGCCCATGATTTCAAGCAGCACGCGAACGCGCCCGCTTTTATCGAGCCGGACCAGTTCGCCGACAGCTTCGGCCAGCGGCCCCGAGGTCACGCGAATGGCTTGCCCCTCCATGAGATCGCGATCAAAGCGGCAAATACCGGACTCGTCCACATAATCAATGATCGTCTCGACGACGCCGCGGGGAACGGGCGTTGGACGCTCTTCTGCCATGATCAGACTCATGACGCCGAACGTGCCGTTAATCGACCGCCAGCGATCGCGCCGCAGGTCGAGCGCCACGAAAAGATAGCCCGGAAAAGCCGGCGCGTGGACGGCCTTCGTTTTGCGGGCGTGGCGCACGTTTCGCGAGACCTTGGGCAGGAACACGCGAAACCCCTGACCCGCGAGTTGGGCTGCAGCCCCATGTTCCCGCTTAGCGAGCGCGCGAACGACATACCAGCGCTCGCCTGAATGCAGTTCTCCGCGATGCGAAAATACACGCGAAGCGGCGGCGATCAGAGATGGCGACTTCGCGGTTGGAACCATGCTCGCGCCTGCGCCTCTCGTGGTTGACCCGTCCAACGTCACGCAAGGATCAAGGGCCACGCCCTCTTCGATGCGATCTTGCTCCGTATCGTGTCGAGAGCGCGCTCACCAAGCCTCCCCGACGGCGAAAAGCCGTCCGCGCCGCGAGAGAGCGATCCGCCTAGAGACGCCGAAATCGTTCTATATATATTGAGTCCATTGGTCAATTAGCCTTTCGCCCCAAGGCTCGCGATCTCGCGCCGAGGTCCTGCCAAGGCGGCTTTTGGACCAGTCACCGGCCGAATAGACGAAAGCCCCGGCGCATCAAATGCGACGGGGCCGTGTCCGACCGGGAATATGCGCGGCGGCGCGCTTTCGGCGGCGCCGCCCGAACGTCGACCGCTCAGGCCGTAGCGGCGACGGCGATCTGCTTCTTGGCGATCTCGCGCTTCAATTCGCGCACGTTCTGCGACAACTCTTCATCATGCGACTTCGCGAGGAAGGCGTCGAGGCCGCCGCGATGTTCGACCGAGCGCAAAGCCGCGGCCGAAATGCGCAAACGCACGGAACGCGCCAGCGCATCGGACGTCAGCGTGACATTGACGAGATTGGGCAGGAAGCGCGTGCGCGTCTTGCGATTGGAGTGGCTGACGAGATTGCCGGACTGCACTCCCTTGCCGGTCAATTCGCAACGACGGGACATGGATTTTCCTTTCGATAGACCAATGAACCACGGGCGGCGCGCGCGCATCGACGCGTGTCAATCGCCATCCAGTGGTGATAATTCGGGCGAACACTCGCCGGCCCCGAAGCCGCGAGCCCTCTGGTTGCGAGGCTTATAAGCGCGAAACCGGGGAATCGTCAACCGCCCTGGCTCGCCGCCGCCGCCGCGACGACAAGCCACTAGACATCGGCGCGGTTCTTTGTTCTATGCCGTTTCGTCATTCCGAACGAGGCTCGCCAGGGGCGCTTCCCGCCAAAATTGGCTTACGCGACAAAATTGGCTTAACGCGACTTGGGGGGACTCTAACGCCGCATCGCTCGCGCACGAACCACCGTCTTTAAATGTGTCTTGCGCGGTTTCCATTGCGATTTCCCAAGGCGCGCCCCGGGGCGCCCGACGCGCAGACGACGAAAGGAACGAAAACTCCATGGCCGCCAAAGCTATTCTGCATATGTTGAGCACGTTGAAGCACATGAGCCCCTTCGACGTAAACATGGCGGTCGACGCCGGCTATGACGTCACGATCCCCTACACCAACGTCACGATCGACGAGGTGTCGGCGCTGGTTCAGGACGCCATGTTCTCGCGCGCTCCCTCGGCCGCGCTGCGCACGGGCATATTTTTCGCCGGCCGCGACGCCGTGCTCGCCCTCGATATGATGGAGACCGCCAAGAAGGCGCTGCTCAAGCCCTTCGAAGTGTCGCTGTTCGCCGACCCTTACGGCTCCTTCACCACCGCCGGCGCGATGGTGGCTTGCGTCGAAAAGCTGCTGCGCGAAAAAAGGCAGCGCGAGCTGAAAGGCGCCCGCATCGTGATTTACGGCGCGACCGGCGTCGTGGGCTATTCCGCTGGCGTGATCGCGGCGCTCGAGGGCGCGGATGTGACGATGGTCGGATACAGCGGCCTCGCGCGCGTGCAAAAACTGACCGAGGAGATCGAGCAGCGCTTTGGCGTGAAGGTGAAAGCCGCCGACGGCAGCACGCCGGAGCAGGTTCGGGCGTTGCTCATCGACCATGAGATCGCGCTGTGCGCGGCGCGCGCTGGCGTGCAGGTGCTCTCCAAGGACGATCTGGCCGCCGCCAAGAATCTGCTGATCGCAGCCGACGTGAACGCGGTGCCGCCGCTGGGCGTCGAGGGTTGCGGCCTGCACGACAATGGCGTCGTTATTTCGTCCCATGGTGCGCTGGGCATCGGCGCTTTGGCCATCGGCAACGTTAAATACGGCACGCAGTCTGGCCTGTTCAAACAGATGACGGGCTCCAGCAAGCCGCTGTGCCTTGATTTCCGGGACGCCTTCGCGCTCGCCCGCACGCTCGTCTAAATTACCCCATTCGCGCCGCGGGAATAGTCTCGCGGCGGGTTCGGCGGCCGGGGCATGAGGCGCCGGCCCAAAGGTTTCTCGAAAGGAAACGCACATGGCTTTGATCAACAAGCTTCTGGTCGGCGAGTCGCTGGTCGGCGAAGGCAATGAAGTCGCTCATATCGATCTGATCATCGGACCGCGCGGTTCGGCCGCCG
>Ga0182014_10008048_pt1 | contig 10884 bp, 9 predicted proteins | sample 612S2DmetaG_FD_120489 | JGI IMG/M metagenome (GOLD analysis project Ga0182014, IMG submission 120489) | Permafrost microbial communities from Stordalen Mire, Sweden - 612S2D metaG | ecosystem: Environmental > Terrestrial > Soil > Wetlands > Permafrost | place: Sweden: Stordalen | collected... | reverse complement strand
TCCGCGACGCCATCGCCATCGGCCACTCTATGGGCGGCCATTCACTGGTATCGGCCACCATCCTGCAGCCCGAGATCTTCGCCGCGCTGGTGTTGGTGGACCCGGTCATATTTCCGCCCGAGTATTACCGCGCGCCACCGCCCGACGCATCTTACATCGCGCGCCGCCGCAATCGATGGGCCTCGCCCCAGGAAATGTACCAACGCTTCAGCGCGCGCCCACCGTTTGCCGCCTGGCGTCCCGAAGCGCTGCGGAGCTACTGCGACTTCGCCTTGCTGCCGGATGGCGGCTCTTTCGTACTGGCCTGTCCGCCGGCGGTGGAAGCCGCCATCTACGGCCGCTGCAACGCTACCGAGAACAACTTGTATGCGGGGATTCCGGGCGTCACGCTGCCGGTTACCGTTCTGCGCGCTGGTACCACACCGCAAACCGCGGCGCTTGACCTGAACGCGTCGCCCACGGGTCCCGATCTGGCCGCATGCTTCCAACATGGGCGCGACGTCTTCCTGCCCGGGCACAATCACTACATCCCCATGGAAGCGCCGGACTTGGTGGTCGCCGAAATCGGGCACTCACTTCTGCTCGAATAACGCGGGACGGTCCAGCCTCTCGCCCTTGAACACCACCAGCGAGATCCGTTCCGTGGCGCCGATATCCTGCAGCGGATTGCCGTCCACCAGCAACAGGTCGGCGTCCATTCCCTTGCGAATACCGCCGATGCGGCTGGCGGCGCGCAACAGGGCCGCGCCGTTGCCGGTGGCTGCCTGCAAGGCCACCGCTGCGGGAATCCCGGCCTGCACCCAGAGCTGCAGCTCGTGGTGCATTGAAGGACCCGGAAAGACCAGCGGATTGCCGGAATCGGTGCCCATTACCAGCGGGACTCCGGCCTTCCAGGCGCGCCGCAGGTTGTCGCGGCTCTGCTCGAAAGCCTTGGCGAAGATGGCCGCTTTGGCGGCGTCCACGGCCTTGCCCGAGAGCACGAACTCGCGCGTTCCTTTCAATACGTTGGCCGAGACCGCCTGTTGCACCAGCGAATTATCCAGCGCATCGGCCTTGCCGGCAAAGTATTGCGCATAGGCTTCGCTCACCCCGAGCGTGGGGTCCAGATACACGCCGTCGCGCGCCATTTTCGCCAGCACCGCATCGGGAATCTTGTCTCGCCACGATCCATGCTCGATGGAACTGGCGCCGGCCTCCACCGCGTCGCTGACGTCGCGCGAATCGCCCGTGTGGGCCGCCAGCGGAAGATTGCGCGCGCGGGCTTCCGCGGCCACCGCGCGGAACAGCGCCACGTCCATGCGGGTATAAAGCATGCCCTCGCCGAAGCCCGATTCCAGAATCGCCTTGATGCCGTCCACGCCTCGCGTCTTCAGTTCGTCCACCTGCCGGCGCGCCTCATCGACCGTCTTGGGAATGCGCACCAACTGCGCTTTCAGGGCCTCCTGCATCATCTTGGGCACATACTGCGCGTACTCGGCGCCGTGCCCGCCCTCGGCGGTGAACATGGGGCCGCAAATGAAGAACTGCGCCCCCAGCTTGCTGCCGTTCGCGATCAGGCCGCGCAATTTGAGCGACGAATCCAGGCCGTCGCCGGTGCTGCGCGCGGCGGTCACCCCGCTATAGAGCAGCGCCGCGGCGTCGCGCGCCATGCCCTTGTCCACGTCGTAATCCTCGGTCGCGGTCGACATGCCGCCGGGCGACGAGAGGTGCACGTGCACGTCGATCAGCCCCGGCAGCAGCGTCTTACCGGAACCTTCGATCGTTTCCGCGCGAATCTTATAGGCATCGGGACCGGGACCGTCGAAGATGTCGGCGATCTTGCCATCGTGCACCAGCACGGTGGCGTTCTCTTTCACCGTGCCATCGCCCGGGAAGACGCGGGTGTTGCGAATCAGGAACGTGCCGGAGCGTTGCAGGTCGCGGAACAGCGCCTCGTTCTGGCCGATGTGCTCCTTGGTGTAGGAGCGCCAGCAGCCCATGATCAGAAAGGGCGCCAGCACCCCCACCACCCATAGCCGGTTGCGCGGCGCGATCTTCTCTTCCTTCTCCCAGCGGAACAGCTTCACCGCCAGGAACAGGCCCATGGCGGTAGTCAGCAGGAGGGCGCCGACCGCCGGACCGTTGTCGAAGATGCTCTGATTGCGGAAGAAGATTCCCTGGAAGCCGGTCACCAGGTAGGTTGCCGGCATGAACTCCGCCACAGTCTGCGCCCACGCCGGTAGAACCGATGAGGGAATCGTGGTTCCACTGAGGAACAGCATGGGCATGTACAGCATCTGGATCAGGATGTTGGCTTCCGCCATGGTATTGGTGACGGCCGCCAGAATCAGCCCGATGGCGCGGAACGCGCACACCCCCAACGAGGCCATCACGACAAGCGAGATCCAGTGCTGCGGCAGAGGCATGGCGTACATCACGTGCGCCAACCCGGCGATGATCGCGATTACCGGCAGATACAGCAGCCATCCGCTCACCATGGAAGCCACCAGCAGAGGCAGCGGCGAAATGGGCGTCACTTTGAAGCGCCGCAGGATGTTGGCCTCGCGATCCTGCACGCTGCGCATGCCCGCGCCCCACAGACCGTTGCCCAGGATCCCCATGGTGAGCACCGTGCCCACGAAATACGCCACGCCCTGGCCCGTGCCGGCGTGGAACAGCTCCGCGAAGGCGAAGAAGAAAATCAGCGGGAACAGGTAATTGAAGAACAGCACGGAGCGGTCGCGCATGGTGAGGCGCATGTTGCTCCGGAACAGGGCGAGATAGGCTCTCATTCGCGCAGACTCTTTCCGGTGAGCTCGATGAAGGCCTCTTCGAGCGAGGGCCGCTTGATGTGGATGTCGGCCAGCTCCATTCCGGCTTCATCCAGCCACTTCACCATTTCCACGATGGTGCGCGCCGGCCGGGTGGAGACCACCGCGATTTTGGTGCGGCGGTCGTCGAGCGAGACCTTGTCGGCATGCTGCCAGGCGGGCAAATCGCCGTCGGGAATGGGCCGCTCGCATTCGATTTCGATGGTGGAGTGCGCCAGCGTGCGTTCCTGAATTTCGCGCGGCGTGCCCATGGCGATGATGCGGCCTTCATCGATGATGGCTACGCGGTCGCACAGTTTTTCGGCCTCTTCGATGTAGTGGGTAGTCAGCAGAATGGTGCGCTTTTCGCGGCGCAGGTCGAGCACCAGTTGGTGGATCTCCAGGCGCGCCTGCGGGTCGAGGCCGGCCGAAGGCTCGTCGAGAAAGAGCACTTGCGGATCGTTGAGCAGGGCCAGGGCGAGCGCCAGGCGCTGTTTTTGCCCGCCGGAGAGGGTGGCATACTGCGCCTCGCGCTTCTCCCAGAGTTGCAGGCGCTTGAGAAGTTGCACGGTGTCCACATTGCGCGTGTAGAGGGCCGAGAAGAGTTCGATGGCCTCGCGCACTTTGATCTTGTCCTGCAGGCGGGTGGATTGGAGGCACACGCCCACGCGGTCTTTCAACTGCCGCGTCTGCACTTCGGGGTCGCACCCCAGTACCGAGACGCGTCCGCCGGAGCGGGGCCGCAGACCTTCGAGAATTTCGACGGTAGTGGTTTTGCCGGCGCCGTTCGGCCCCAGCAGTCCGAAGACCTCGCCCGCGCACACTTCGAAATCGACACCCTTGACGGCCTGCACGGGGCCATAGTTTTTCTTGAGGCCTGCAACTTCGATAGGGTTAGTCATTTTGGCAGGCCCGCTGCAAGACGCTCTTCACAGCGTCAAAGCTAAGTGTCGCACGAGTGCGGGTGCCGCTTGGGGCCGCGGCGACCGCTCGTCGCGACGAGCCTCCGAACTCCCGATGTCGCCCCGCAATTTCGGAACTCCTGATGTCGTGGAATTTGCAGTGAGCCGGCAGGTGGGGCAGGCGGTGCTCGCCTTCGCTCGATCCTATTCGAGCAGCGACCCCAAATTCAGTGCGGGCGGGCAGGCGAGCACCGCCTGCCCCACCTTCGAAGCTCTCGCCATCGAAGGGAATGGCTCAGCCCATTTCCCCGGCCACGCAGAAATTGCGGAGCGAGATCAGGAGTTCGGAGCCTACTGATGCCCGCTGTTTACGGGCACAGGACTGGGGCCGCCCGTTCCGCCCGGAGGAGTCCCTCCCATGGGCGGCTGCGCAGTCCCCACACTGCCGCTCACCGGGTTGGGCGGTGGGCGGTACTTGGTCTGGTCGAAGATGTACTCCCACTCGTTGATGGCGGTGCGGTCGTTGATCACCATGATGCCTTCCGCCTCGTACTTGCTGGCCACTCCGGCGATACCGCCGCCTATGGTGGCCCCGGGCATGGCGCTGGGCATCCCGCCCGGCCGCGGTGTGGTGAGAAGGCTGCCGATCAGGCTGGCCGCGGCCGGGTTGGCGTTCTGGCCACCCGCGATACCGGGAATGCCCGGCGGCATGCCGCCCTGCCCGTTCATCGGATTCCCCGGTTGAAAGCCCGGCTGTTGACCAGGCGGTTGCTGGCCCGGTTGTTGCCCTGAAGCCGTGGTGGTAGGAGGACATGAACCGATGTACACCGCGCAGGGTTGTTGCGCCGGTGGCTGGCTGCCGGAAGGCGCGCCCGGCATTCCCGGCGCGCCGGATGGGCCAGCGGGGCCGGATGGGCCAGGTGCGCCACCCATACCCGAAATGGTCCCCGGCTGCGCTCCGGGAGGGGTGCTCCCCGGCGAACCACCCGGCTGACTATTCGGATCGCCCGGCGCGCCGAGTTGCTGCGAGTCGCTGGTACGCGTTCTCATGGCCCGCGTAGCGCCGCCCGCGGCGGTTCCTCCCGTCCCCGAATCCAGATACGCCTGCGTCGAAATGTAATCCGCCGTCGCCGGCATGTTCGAGGACGACGATGTCGATCCTTTGGCATTGTTGTTCTGGGTAGTGACGGAGTCCGTCAGCACCCCACCGTTGATGTGCACCAGCCGCCATTCGTCTTTCCCGGTCATGGGGTCCACGTAACGGCGGCGCAGATAGCGGTGGTTGTTAAAGCTCTCCAACTCGTCGAGCGAAGCCGGATAGCGGTGCGTGGGATTGTTGATCTTGTCGGTGACGAACACCTGGATGGCGCGCTTGAACTGGTTGCCGCGGTCCACCAGCAGCATTTCCCGCTGGCGCTCCGCCTCGAAGGCCACGCGCGGCAATTCCATGTACAACATGATGGCCACACAGGCGGCCATCAGAAATACCAGCAGCATGGCAAATCCCGATTCTCGATTTTGCCGTTTCATCCCGTAAGCTCCGGTTCGATATTGACTGGTTGCCGCCGCTTCTCCCGCGTATCTTCCACCAGCACTTTGTCCAGACCGATTTGCACGATGCGCCAGCGTCCCTTTAGAACGGCTCCCTCATCCGCCGCCAGTATTTCCTCGCCATCCAGGAAATAGGCCGTCCGCTTCCCGTCGGGGTGTACCGCGGAGTAGCCAAAATATCTGAATGGCACCGGCGTGGGCGGTGGCGTTGGTGGAGGCGGCGGAGGCCCCGGCGGCGGTCCCGGCGGATGTGGGCCAACGAAACGGTAGACGTTCGGTTCCGGCCCCTTGAGCACGGCAGCGGTCTGCGTTACCGGTGGTGTTTTCGAGATCTGAAAAAGATCGCGGTCGCCTCCGGCGGGCGGCACGTGCATGGCCGTGTCCAGCAAATCGAAGCGGATGGTCGGGTCGACATTTTCGATATTGGCGATGCGGTCTTCCTTTTTCTTGGGGCGCAACGCCGGATGGAATTCGGCAGTCTTGGAGTGCGAGCCGGCCCGTGAAATGTCGGGCCCCGCTCCCTTCTCGGGTGTGGCGGCGGGCGGCGGCTCGGAGGTGTCGGCGCTGGGGCGCACCGGCGCAGGGGTGGACGGCGCGTAGGAAGGCCCGGAGAAGAAATTCGAATACACCATGTACGCCGCGAACACCCCTAGCACCGCCAGGGCATAGACCGACTTCTTATTCTCGGCGCCGATCTTCATTCCGACGCCCCCGGACTGTCGCGGACGAAAGTGAGCAGCCGCACCGAAACGTTCAGATTCTGCTGCGCGCCGGCATTCTGCGGTCCGGTCTGCTGCTGCGGCGCGTTCAGGTTGATGAAGTCGATAATCAGAAACAGCGGCGACTTCTCCAGCAGATTCACCAGCTTGGCCAGACCGGTGTAGGATCCCTGAAATTCCGCCATGATGGCCATCATCTGCAGGGTATCGCTGCCCTCAATAGCCTCATAGCTGGCATTCTCCGGCAGGGCCCGGATGCCGGCATCGGCGGCCGCCTTGTTCATTTCCTCCACCGTAATGGCCGCCGCGGAGCGCGATTCCATGATGTACTTGGCCAGGAATTCATCCCCCTGCGTGCGCGCGATGTCGATCTTCGCCACATGCAGCTTGCTCTTCTCCAGGGAGCCCTGCAATTGGCGCAACTGCGAGCTCAGGCTGGCCTGGTTTTTGCGCAGGTCGTCGGCCGAACCGCCGAAGGGTTTGAAAGCGATGGCCGCTGCTACCAGGTTGGCCAACAGCAGAAGGCCGATGAGGGCCCGCATGGCGATCCGCGGATCCTTCACGGACAGCCGCTTCCACGGGATTTTTGGCGCCACCGCCAGCTTAGAGCTTTTGAGCATACGTCACATTCAGGGCCAGGCGGTACAACGGTTCGGTTTGCGAGGGAGGCGTGATGATCTGCCATTTCACCGCGCCGAACTTGGGATTCTCCCGGAAGGCCTTCAGCGCGCCAACCGCGGGGCCGTTGCTATCCGCCGCCACGATCATATCCAGGGTCACGTACCCTTGGTCGTCTACCGTGGGACGGATGCGCACCAGCTTCACGTTGTACGGAATGGTCTTCTCCAGGTCGGTGAAGATCTGGTTCCAACTGATGCCTTTGCGGCGCAGCAGGGTGTTGATGAAGACGCTGCGCTCGAGCACAGTCTCATTTTCCGGCTTGTGGATCACCGCATTGAGTTTGGCCTGCTCGTCAGTGACGGCTTTCACCTGCTGTTTGAGGATCGCCACCTCATGGCGGACATCGCCCATCTGCTTGTTATCCTGCCGGGCCAGGTTGATCAGCAAACCCAGGGTGGCCACCAGCAGCACGGCCACCAGGCTCGAGGCGACGACCATCGCCCGGTCGCGCCGGAACGGGTGGCTCGCCAGATTGATCGGTATCTTCATGGCAGTTATTCCTGCCCACCGAGCGCAAATAGCCCAGCAGTCCCGCGTTGTGTTCGCCCGGCACTCCCAGCGGCGAGCGCAACTGCTCCACTTCCACGGCGAGTTCCTCATGGAACAGCCGCTCGGCCTCGTCGGAGCGCGCGCCGAAGCCGCAGAGCAGCAACTTTTCGGCGCGGCCGCCCAGATTGTCCTCCATATAGACGAACGTGGGCACCAGAATGGCGGTAATATCTTCCAGTTCGGCAGTCGGCAGTTCCAGACAGCGCACCAGCTTCAGGACGCTCTTATTTCTCACCAGCAGGGTCAGGGACCGGCCGGTCAGCTTGGCGACCATGGTCAATCCGCCCTCCGGCGCCAGTTCCAACGCCGCCAATGACGAAGTGGTCACCAGCCCCGGATTCAGCCCCGCCGCGCGAAACGGAGCTTCAAAGCGCGCTACGATCTCGAGCGGCGTCATCACCACCACCACGTCGACGCGCTTGGGGCCCGTCTGCGGCCAATAGCTGACCGCCGCGGTTTCCACATCGAAGGGCACGCTGCGCTTCAGCCGGAAACGGACCAGCGCCAGTTGCTCCTCCGCTTCCGTGGGGAAGCTGTCGAAATCGAGCACCGTGGTGCGGGTGCTGAAATCCGGCAGGATGAGTGCCGCGTCCTTGCCTTTGCGGCCCGAGTGCGTCGCGGCCAGGGCCTTCACGGCGGAGGCGAACGCCTTCTCGTCCAGCACGTTTTCCTTGAGCGGCGAAACCGCCAGCACGCCCGGCGGGAGCGCTTGGAAGTCCAATTCGGTGCGGTGTCCGATGCGCGCCGCCGCGATTCCCGCTTCGGACACCTCGAACACCATTCCCGGCGGAGGGTCCAGCAGAATCGACTTGAGATTATCTAATAGCACGGGGCCTTTAACCTTCGATGAACGTCACTTTATTGATCTCGCGCAGGGTGGTGATTCCCAAGCGCAGTTTGTCCACCGCCGATTCACGCAGGAAGGTCATGCCCTCCTCTTTCGCCGCCCGCTTGATCTCCGGAGCGGGCCGCCGGTTCAGAATCATTTCGCGGATCTTGTCGGAGAGGTCCAGCAGCTCGTGGATGGCCGAGCGTCCGCGGAACCCGGTGCCGCCGCATTCGAAGCAGCCGGCACCTTCCATCAGGGGGATGTCGCGCCATTCCTCGGGATTCAGCCCGCTTTCCACCAGCAGCGAATCGGGGTACGTGACGCGCCGCTTGCAGTGGACGCAAATCACGCGCACCAGCCGCTGCGCCAGAATGCAATTCAGCGCCGACACGAAGTTGTACGGCTCCACGCCCATGTTCAGGAAGCGCCCCAGCACGTCGAGCACGTTATTGGCGTGCACCGTGGTGAACACCAGGTGTCCGGTGAGCGCCGAGTTGATGGCGATCTGCGCGGTCTCCTGGTCGCGGATTTCGCCCACCATGATCTTGTCCGGGTCATGCCGCAAAATGGAGCGCAGTCCGCGCGCGAAGGTCAGCCCCTTCTTTTCGTTCACGGGAATCTGGGTGATGCCCTTCACCTGGTATTCCACCGGATCTTCGATGGTGATGATCTTGTCTTCGTCGTTCTTGATTTCGCTCAGCGCGGCGTACAGCGTGGTGGTCTTGCCGGAGCCGGTCGGCCCGGTCACCAGCACCATGCCGTAAGGCTCCTGGATGTAGCGGCGGAACTTCACCAGGTCGGATTCGCCGAAGCCCACCACGTCGAGCGAGAGCTTGGCGAATTTCTCGCTCATCGATTCCTTATCCAGCACGCGCAACACGGCATCCTCGCCGTGGATGGTCGGCATGATGGAGACGCGGAAATCGATCAGCCGGTTCTTGTACCGCACGCGGAAACGGCCGTCCTGCGGCACGCGCTTTTCGGCGATATCCAGTTCGCTCATCACCTTGATGCGCGAAATGATGGTGGATTGCCAATCCTTGGCGATGGGCGGCATGGCGTAATGCAGCACGCCGTCGATGCGGTACTTGATGGCCACTTCCTGGTCCCGCGATTCGATGTGAATATCGCTGGCGCGCCTTTCCAGCGCGTTGAAGATGGTGGTATCCACCAGTTTGATGACCGGGGCGATGTCGCTATCGGTAGCGGTGAGCTTGTCGATCGACAGAGTCTCGTCGGAATCGCCGTCTTCGGCGATCACATCCAGGGCGAAACCCTCGGTGACTTCTTCCAGCACGCGCTGCGATTGTTCGGTCTTCTTCAGCAGCTCGGAGATCTGCGAAAGGGTGGCGACTTTGACCTTCAGCTTCCTGTTGAGCAGCAGCGTCAGCTCGTCGATGAGGTTCAGGTTGCGCGGATCGGAGAGGGCGATTTCGAGGGTGCCGTTGCGCGCCTGCATGGGCACGAAATTGTAGCGGAACATCAGGTCCACGGGGATGGACCGGAACAGATCGTGATCGATGGAAGCTTCGCGCAAATCGACGAACTCGCAGCGGTAGCGGGCGGCCATGCCTTTGGCTTGGTCCACCTCCCCGGCGGGGTCCATCAATCGTAATTTCTCAACTGTCGCCATTCAATGCGCTTACCTTTTCCGGACGGACGTGGCGCAGACGCTCGTGTCTGCAGCGCCGAGACTGGCCCAGGGGGCACCCCCGGCGCTCCGGGATCGAAGAGGGTCGAGATGAGTCTCGACCCGGCAGGCAGGAATGCCTGCGCCACGTCGTTTTTGTAGAGTCTGCGCCATAAATCCCTGCTACCTGATGCTGTCCGCCAGCGAAAAGATGGGCAGATACAACGCCACCAGCACAAACGCCACGAACGTCCCCATCACCAGCATGATGGCCGGCTCAATCAGCGAGAGCATGGCCTGCATGCGTACATTCACATCGTCCTCGAAAAACTCCGCCACGCTGTTCAACATCTGCGGCAGGGCGCCGGTGGATTCTCCCACCTCGATCATGTCGGTGGCCAGGCCGGGCATAAACTTGGATGCCTTCAACGATCCCGACAACGGCTGCCCCTCGCGCACGCTCTTGCCGGCGGCTTCCACGGCGCGCTGCAACAGCGGAGTATTCAGCGACTCGGCCGCGGTTTCCATGGCCTGCACCAGCGGAATACCGCCGGTGAGCAGGGTGCTGAGGATGCGCGAAAGCTGCGCCACCTGGTATTTCAGCCAGATCTCGCCCACCCCCGGGATACTAAGCTTGAAGCGGTCGATTTTGGTGCGCGCCGACTCCTTCCGCGCCCACAACCGGAAGCCCACAATCGCCGCCACCACGCCGCCGGCGATCGCCAGGATGGAACCTTGCGCCGCCGTCCCCACGGTGATCAGAATCCGCGTCATGGCCGGCAGATCGGCATGGAAGCTTTCGTACAGGCTGGCAAACCGCGGCACCACGAAGGTCACCAGGAAGACCATCAGGAAGATCACCAGCACGATCAGCACGCACGGGTACATCAGCGAAACCAGAACCTTCTTCTTCACGGCCAGCGACAGCTTCTGGTAATGAATATACCGGTCGAGCACCTCGGTAAGGCTGCCGCTCTTCTCGCCGGCCATCACCGAAGTGACGTAGATTTTCGGAAAAACGCCCTGCGCGCGGAAGGCCTCGGAGAGCAGCGTGCCGTTGCGGACTTCATCGCGCACGGCCTGGATGTGCGGGCCGAGTTTGGGGTCGGTAAGGCGGTCGGCCAGCAGGTCGAGGCCCTTCAGGATGGGCAATCCGGCGCGGATCAGGGTGACGAACTGCTGATTAAAAATCAGGAATTTCTCGACGTTGATCTTCTTGCGGCGCTGGAACAGG
>Ga0182014_10008046_pt1 | contig 10885 bp, 10 predicted proteins | sample 612S2DmetaG_FD_120489 | JGI IMG/M metagenome (GOLD analysis project Ga0182014, IMG submission 120489) | Permafrost microbial communities from Stordalen Mire, Sweden - 612S2D metaG | ecosystem: Environmental > Terrestrial > Soil > Wetlands > Permafrost | place: Sweden: Stordalen | collected... | reverse complement strand
TGCTCGGCCCTGGAGTAGAAGCGGGGGTCGGTCAGCACCTCCCGGTTGATCCAGCGGAAGATCAGCAGGATGGTGGCGATGCACAGCACCACGACGCCCATGAGCAGGATCACGTAGGCCGTCCAGTTCTCCATGGGGTGGCGCTGGATCAGGTGCCTTTCCATGGCATGGATGAAGTGGTTGGCGAACTTGACGGCGATCAGCGCCAGGTTGGCGCCGATGCCGAACAGGGCATAGAAGCGGGTGGATTCTTCCACCTTCACGGTGTCATTGGCGAAGGTCCAGAACAGCAGCGACAGGGCCACGCTGCCCCACAGTTCGGCCATGACGTAGAACAGGCAGAACACCCAGTGCCGGACCATCGCCGTCAGGGCGGCCAGTGCCGGCGGCAGGTGGGGCAGCCACTGGGGCTGGATGGACTCCCGGATGGGGAAGATGAAGGCGAAACCCAGGAAGAAGACCAGGAACGGCGACAGCGCCGCATAGAACAGCCGCTCCTTGCTCAGGCTGTTACTCAGCCTGGCGTAGATGAGCATGTACAGAACGGAAATGGGGATCACCCCGTAGACCTTCAGGAAGGGGATGAGGTCGGCGCCGCCGCCCGGGGCGGTGACGATCAGGGTGTCCTTGGTGTTGCGCAGCAGGGAGTAGACGAACGAGATGAAGAAGAACATCAGCAGCATCGGCAGGAACTTCTTCAGCTCGTGGCCGTGGATCGGCCAGACCAGCCGGCGCAGCTTGCCGAATTCCCAGACGCCGCCGGGATGCCCGTTAGGATGCACAGTTCCTCCCCGATCCAGGACATGCCTACTTTTTAGGCACCGCGTCAAAACAACATGGCCACGCCAGGTTGTTTTGCTGCGGTGCCTTATGCCGGGACACGGTTGACGTGTCCAGGTTATTTCGCCGCGTCGGCCTAGGGTCGATTGTTCCCACCATCCCTCCTTGTGCGTTCCGCACCGCCCAAAGTTCCGCGGAACCCGGGGCGGCGGGCTTGCGGCTGGAGGGATATGCCGTTACACTGCCCAGATGGTCAAGTGTCCCCGCTCCTTCGCGCGCTCCCTGGAAACCCAGGGCGCCGGGAGCATGTTCACCTCCGGCACCTCTTCCGCCTTCATGATTACCGGTACCACGGGTACTACTCGCTTGCGCGGGCCGGGACCGTCCTAGGGACGAAGGCAAAGCAACCACCCGGCCCCGCTCACCAGCGGGGCTTTTTTGTTAAGGCAGGCCATGGACAGCAAGGATTCAATAAGCCCCCTCCCCCTCCCCCCGTCCGGGGCCAAGGGCATCCTGGTGATGAAGTTCGGAGGCACCTCCGTGGCCGGCGAGGCGGGGATCTCGGCGGTGGCCGGCCTGGCCCGGAAGGCCCTGGACGGCCACCGGGTGCTGCTGGTGGCCTCGGCCATGGCCGGGATCACCGATCTCCTGGTGGCCGGGGCGCAGCGGGTCAAGGGCACCGAGGAGGTGCTGGCGGGCTACGGTCCGGTCCACCGGCGGGTCCTGGCGGCCCTGGCGCCGGCCTTCACCCCGGCCCAGGTGGCGGCGCTGGAGCAGCGGCTCGGGGCCCTGGAGGAGGAGCTGGCCCGTCTGCTCCAGGGGATCAACCTCCTGGGCGACTGCTCGCCCCACGTGCTGGCCCGTATCTGCTCCCTGGGCGAGCGGGCCTCCTGCACCCTCCTGGCCGGCCTGCTGGAGGCCCAGGGCGCGCCCTGCCAGCTGCTGGATCCCGTCCAGGTGATGCTCTGCCGGGGCAACCCCATGGAGGCGTCGCCCCTGCCGGCCCTGATCCGGGAACGGCTGCGGCCGTTCCGCCAAGGGGACCAGCCCCTGGCGCTGCTGCCGGGGTTCTTCGGCGGCAACGAGGCCGGCGAGCCGATGCTGCTGGGCCGGGGCGGCTCCGACCTGTCGGCGGCCCTGGCAGCCGGCGCGGTGGGCGCCGAGCTGCTGGAGATCTGGACCGACGTGGACGGGGTGTTCACCGCCGACCCCAGGCTGGTGGAGAACGCCAGGTGCCTGGAGGAGCTGAGCTACGAGGAGGCCATGGAGCTGGCCTACTTCGGCGCCAAGGTGCTGCATCCCCGCACCCTGGGCTATGTGCGCGGGCCCCGGATCCCCACCCGGGTGCGCAACACCCACCGCCCCGAGCATCCCGGCACCCTGGTGACCGCCGCGGCGGTGGCCTCGGACGACACCCCCCGGGGCCTCACCCTGCTGCCCGGCCTGGCCCTGCTGGACCTGTCCGGCTCCGGCCTGAAGGGGGTTCCGGGCGTGGCCGCGCGGGCCTTCGGCTCCCTGGCCGCCAAGGGGGTCAACGTGGTGCTCATCACCCAGGGCTCCAGCGAATGCGCCATCACCATCTGCGTCCGGGCGGAGGAGGCCGCTCCGGCCCGGGAGGCCCTGGCCGCCGGCTTCGAGGCGGAGCTGGCCGCCGGGCTCATGGACCCGCTGGTGCTGAAGTCCGACCACGCGGTGGTGAGCGTGGTGGGCGACGGCATGGGCAAGTACGTGGGGGTCGCCGGGTCGTTCTTCGGGGCGCTGGGCGGCCAGGGCTGCAACGTGGTGGCCATCGCCCAGGGCGCCAGCGGGCGCTCCATCTCGGCGGTGGTGCAGGAGTCCGAGGGCCCCAAGGCCCTGGCCGCCATCCACCGGCGCTTCTTCGGCGGGCTGGAGCCCCTGGAGCTGTACCTGATGGGCATCGGCCTGGTGGGCAAGCAGTTCCTGGTGCAGCTGCAGCATCTGCAGCAGCGCATGCCGGAGGTGGCCGCGTCCCTGAAGCTGTGCGCCGTGAGCAACTCCCGGCGCATGCTGGTGGATCCCGACGGGCTGGACCCGGCCACCGCCCTGGCGGAGATGAAAGTGCGGGGCGAGCCGCTGGACGAGGCGCGGCTGCGCGAGGCCGTGCGCCTGCGCCGGCCCGACCACGCCGTGCTGGTGGACTGCACCACCTCCCAGAGCCTGGCGGACAGCTACCTCAGCTTCGTGGAAGCCGGCTTCCACCTGGTGAGCGCCAGCAAGAAGGCCAACAGCGGCACCATGGCCTCCTGGCGGGAGCTGCGCCACACCCTGGTCCGCCGCGGGCGGGTGTTCCACTACGAGACCAACGTCGGGGCCGGCCTGCCCATCCTGGGGCCGCTTCGCGACCTGCGCAACGGCGGCGACCGGGTGCTGCGCCTGGAGGGTATCCTCAGCGGCTCGCTCTCCTACATCTACGGGCGCCTGGACGCGGGCGCCGCCTTCAGCGAAGCGGTGCGCGAGGCGCGGGAAGCCGGCTTCACCGAGCCCGATCCCAGGGACGACCTGTCCGGGCTGGACGTGGCGCGCAAGGCGCTGATCCTGTACCGGGAGATGGGCGGCGCGCTGGAGCTGGGCCAGGTGCAAGTGGAGGGCGCGCTGCCGGAGGGGTTCGACGCCGGCGGCTCGGTGGACGCGTTCATGGCGCGGCTGCCGGAGCTGGACGAGCCGTTCCGGGCGCGCATGGCGGCCCTGGCGGCCCAGGGCAAGGCCCTGCGCTACGCCGCCACCGTCACCCCCGAGGGCTGCCGGGTGGGCGCCATCGAAGTGGACGCCGCCCACCCGCTGTCGGTCATCCGCGGCGGCGAGAACGCGCTCTGCCTCTCCACCGAGGCCTACCACCCGCATCCCATGGTGGTGCGCGGCTACGGCGCGGGCGCCGCGGTCACCGCCACCGGGGTCCTGGCGGACGTGCTGCGCATCGCCCGGGGCGCCCGCTCGTGAAACAGGTCCTGGCCTTCGCCCCCGCCAGCATCGGCAACTTCGCGGCCGGGTTCGACGTCCTGGGCGCGGCCATCGTGCCGGTGACGGGTCCGCCCCTGGGGGACCAGGTGGAGATCCGCTTGGCCCGGGCGGACGCCTTCACCAGCGAGGGCCCCTTCGCTCACCGCCTGCCGTCCCGGTCCGAGGACAACCTGGCCCTGCAGGCCCGGGACGCCTTCGCCCGGGCCTGGGGCCGGCCGCTGCCGCCCCTGGCCATCCGCCTGGTCAAGAACCTGCCCGTGGGCAGTGGGCTGGGCAGCAGCAGCGCCACCGTGGTGGCCACCCTGGCCGCCCTGGACGCGCTGCTGGAGGCCGGGCTGGGGCCGGACGCGCTGCTGCGGGCCGGGGGCGAGACCGAAGCCCAGGGCTGCGGCACCTTCCACCTGGACAACGTGGCGCCGGCGCTGCTGGGCGGCCTGCGCCTGGTGGATCCCGCCGGCAGCGCCCGGGCCCTGCCGTTCCCGGAGGAGCTGCTGTTCGCGGTGGCCAGCCCCGAGCTGGAGCTCAACACCCGCGACGCCCGCCGGGCCCTCCCGGCCCGGGTGTCCCAGGCCCTCGCCGTAGCCCACGCCCAGAACCTGGCGTCCCTGGTGCTCGCCCTGCTCACCGGGGATGCCGGCCTGCGCCGGACCTGCCTGCGCGACCTGGTGGCGGAGCCGCACCGCGCCGGGCTGGTCCCGGGCTTCCGGGCGGTGCAGGCCGCGGCCATGGGGCAGGGGGCCGAAGGCTGCACCCTGTCCGGGGCCGGGCCGGCGATCTTCGCGGTGGCGGACCGGGGCCGGGCCGAAGCCGTGGCGGAGGCCATGACAAGGGCCTGGGACCAAGCCGGAGTGCGCTGCCAGGTGCGCATCTGCCGCCTGGAAGAACAGGGCGCCCGGATTTTATGATTCCGGATTGGCCCACTTGGGCAACTGGCAATGCAGGCACCGGCGGGAGAGCAGGTTGCGGGTCCTGCCCCGCTGGCTGAAGGGTTCCCCGCACCTGGGGCACGGGAACTCGCCCAGCGGCATCGCGCCCCAGGCGATCATGCCCACCCACACCGCCAGGCCCACGTAGAACGGCGTGACCGCATGCCGGGTCCGGGCCAGGTGGAAGCCGACGCCGAAGCAGCCCAGTCCCACCAGGGCGGCGCCGAACAGCACCCGCCTCAGGCGTCGGTAGACCTGCCAGGGATCTGTGCGTGGGGACATTGGGGCCTCATCAGGAAGGGCTTGTGGCGGGGGGCCGTCCCCCTTAGAATCGGGTTCATACAGGTCATGGCCACCCTCTCCCTGGTGCGGCAGTCCAACCGCAACAATAATACCAACCCTCGCGCGGATCGTGCGTGGGACGGTGAGGGAATGAGCTAGAACAGAACCTGCAACCACCGGAACACCCCCGATTCGCCGCGGCGCATCGACGACGTCACCTTCTTCGGCAAGAACCCCGACAGCGCCGAACTGTTCCTGTTCTGATCCGTATCCCGACCGGTTGGTGGTAAATATGAGCTTGTCCCATCCCGGCGGCCGGTCCGCCGGGATGGAGGGAGCCCCATGCAGACCACCTTCCTCACCGCCACCGTCCTGCTGATCCTCACCACCGATCCCCTGGGCAACATCCCCCTGTTCATCTCCGCCCTGGAGCGGGTGAAGCCCGAGCGCCGCTTCTACGTCATCTCCCGGGAAGTGCTCATCGCCTCCGCCGTGCTTCTGGCTTTCATGCTGTTCGGCCAGCGCTTCATGGAGGTGCTGCAACTGAGCGACGAAGCCCTGAGCGTGGCCGGCGGCGTGATCCTGCTGCTCATCGCCATCGACATGGTGTTCCCGAACCGCCGCCCCAGGGTCCAGGACCCCGAGCCCAAGGGCGAGCCGTTCATCGTCCCCCTGGCCATCCCGCTCATTTCCGGCCCCTCGGCCATGGCCACCGTGCTGCTCCTGTCCAGCCGCAATCCCGGCCGCTCCCTGGAGTGGACCTGCGCCATCGCCATCTCCATGGCCGTCATCTACGTGGTGTTCCTGCTGGCCATCCGCCTGCAGAAGCTGCTGGGGGTGGAAGCCATCACCGCCATGGAGCGGCTCATGGGCCTGGTGCTCACGGCCATCGCGGTGGAGATGCTGCTGGGCGGGGTGAGCTCCTACATCCGGGACATCCCTGCCCGCTGAAGCACCCCCAACGTGTTGGCGCTTTCCGGGGCTTGCCTAGGTATGTTCTTGGTATATACTAAGGATATGCAAGGGGTGTTTTTTGGAAAGGGCATATGTTTTCAAGAGAATGCATTTTCAATGGGATGAAAACAAAAACATCGGGAATTTCCAGAAACATGGAATTTCTTTTCAAAGAGCGTGCGAAGTGTTTTTCGATCCGGGCCTGGTCACCGAACCTGCCCACGATGACAGTGGGGGAGAGGTCAGGGCCGCCATCGGCTACTTGGAAGACGAACCCCGTTTGCTATATGTTGTTCATATCGAAACGGCCCATGACAGCATCCGTCTCATCTCAGCTCGGCCAGTAACCCGAACCGAGCGGCAGACCTACGAGGATTGAAATGAAAAACCTGACTGATCGTGTTCAAAGCCGAATCCACGCAGGCAAGCGGGAATCCATCCAGATATCCATCAAGATGTACGTGGACGTCATCGAGGATTTGAAGCTCATTGCTGAAAACAAGGGGTTTTCCGGCTATCAGCCGTTGATGAAATACTACGTGCAGCAGAGCATGAGAAAGGACCTCGAAGAAGTGCTGGACAAGGTCTTCCAGGACCGCCTGGTCAACGCCCTGAGAGCTGCCGGCGTCGACGAGGCCACCTTACGGGAGGCCGTCAACAAGGTTCTCGCCAGCTGACGCCCGCCGGGACGGATCACCGAAGCGGTCACCGGTGGAAGATGATGAACCCCCATATCAGGAGGCCCACCAGGACCGCGAGCAGCGGCCGCCTGGGACTGGGCTTTGCCCGGCGCCGGTTGATGGTCCACATGATCTGGCGGACACCGCCGAACATCAGTGCCACCGCCAGGGCGTAGCCCAGGCCGGTGCCGATGACCAGTGCCGGATCCAGCTTGCCCTGCTTGATCACGTAGGCGATGCTGGCCAGCACAGGCACAGCCGCGTCCGCCCAGTCAAGGTTGCCATTAGGCAGATTGTCCAGATTGGGCAGATCCTCCAGCTTGTCCAGCTTGTCCTCTTCAGCCATGACCGCCTCTCAGTGGCCGCAGCCGCAGCCTTCTTCGCCGCAGGCGCCCTCGGCCTCGCACTCGCCGCCGCAATCGCCGCCGCAGCCGCCGCCGGCCAGGTAGCCCTGGGCCATGTCCATCAGGTTGTTGTGCGGCACCATCTTCACCTTGAGGGCGATGTTCACCGCCTTGATCCGGTCCTCGCGGCTGACCCCCAGCTTGTGCAGGCTGAAGTTGGCCTGCTGGAAGGCGTCCTCGTTGTTGGCGGCCATGGCGGTGGCCAGGGCGATGAGCTCGGTGACGGCCTCGGTGATCAGGGTGGCGGGGGTTTCGGCTTCCACGGACATTCCTCGAAAAGGCGGCCGGGAGACGGCCAGCGTTCCTAGATCATGGGGCCGGACCGGGGGCCTTGGCTACCGCCCCAGGGGGAAATGGGGCGGCGATCACACACCTGCGAACAGCTCCGGCCTCGCGTAGAGCCCTGGGGCGCCGCCGGTGTGCAGGAACAGCACGTTCTCGCCCCGCTTGAAGCGGCCCGAGCGCGCCAGGTCCACCAGCCCGGCCATGGCCTTGCCGGTGTAGGTGGGGTCCAGCAGGATGCCCTCCGTCCTGGCCAGCAGGGTCACCGCCTCCAGCATGGCTGCGGTGGGGAGGGTGTAGCCCGCCCCCAGGTAGACGTCCAGGCAGACCACCTGGTCCGCGGGGACGGTCACGGGGCAGCCCAGGAACCGTTCCGTCGCCCGGATCAGGTCCAGCGTCGTGGCTTCGGCCTTGGCCCTGGGGTTGAGCACGGTCATGCCGGTCACCGGGATGGCACTGTGCCCGGCGCGCAGCCCCAGCAGGAGCCCCGCCAGGGTGCCGGCGCTGCCCACAGGCAGGACGATGTGCTGCAACTCCAGCGCGGATTCCCTGGTCTGGCCGAGGAGTTCCTGGGCGCAAGCCAGGTAGCCCAGCGCGCCCAGGGGGTTCGATCCCCCCAGCGGGATGAGGTAGGGCCGGCGCCCTTCGGTCTCGGCCTGGGCGCCGGCCTGATCCAGGGCCGCCAGCAGGTCGGTGCCCCAGGGCACGGTGGTGATCCGCTCGGCCCCCAATAGACGGTAGAGCAGCACATTGCCGTTGCCCTCCGGCCGGTAGGCGCCGGGCGCGCTTTCGGCCAGCACCAGCCGGCAGCGCAGCCCCTCCTTCGCCGCCGCCGACAGGGTCAGGCGGCAGTGGTTGGACTGGACCCCGCCGCAGGTGATCAGGGTGTCCGCGCCCCGGGCCAGGGCGTCCGCCACCAGGAACTCCAGCTTGCGGGCCTTGTTGCCGCCTCCGGCCAGGCCCAGCTGGTCGTCGCGCTTGATGTAGACGGTGGGGCCGTCCGCGCCCAGGGCGCGGGAGAACCGGTCCAGGCGCTGGATGGGGGTAGGTCCGTTGGTATAGGGGCGGCGGGGGAATGCGGCAAGGTCCATGGCTCGGTTTTCCTCGTACAAGATGATAATGATGTTCTTTTCTTCAGGGTATGGCCCACCCGCCCCGCACGGACCCCGGCCCGGCGTCGGCACCCATGGGGAATGCTACCATCAGACAATGATGGAACCGGCCCCCGCGCGCACCCGCCTCCTGGACCCTCTGCGCTCCAGGCTGTTCCTCATGATCTGGATCGCCAACATGGCCTCCAACATCGGCACCCAGATCCAGAGCGTGGGCGAGAAGTGGCAGATGGCCCACCTCACCACCTCGCCGCTGCTGATCGCCCTGATCGAGACCGGGACCACCTTGCCGGTGCTGCTGCTGGGGCTGGCGGCGGGGGCCTTCGCCGACATCCTGGACCGGCGCAAGCTGCTCATCACCACCCAGATGTTCATGCTGGGCTGCGCGGCGGCGCTGTCGGGGCTCACCTTCCTGCACCAGATCACGCCCATGGTGCTGCTCACCATGTCCTTCCTCATCGGCACCGGCTCGGCCCTGAGCATGCCGGCGTTCCAGGCCATCGTGCCGGAGCTGCTGGACCGGGAGCACCTGGTGGGGGGCATCGCCCTCAACAGCGGGGGCTTCAACGTGAGCCGCGCCGTGGGTCCGGCGGTGGGCGGCCTGATCGTCGGGCTCATGGGCGCCGGCTGGGCGTTCTGCTTCAACGCCGTGTCGTTCCTGGCGGTGGTGGTGGCGCTCGTGGCCTGGAAACGCCGTCCGCCCACCTCCAGCCTGCCCGGGGAGCGCTTCCTGGGCGCCCTGAAGGTGGGCTTCCGCTACGCCCGGCACAGCCGGACGTTCCAGGTGATCCTGCTGCGGGCCCTGGGCTACTCCTGGTTCGCGGGGGTGATCTTCTCGCTGCTGCCGACCCTGGCCATCCACGACCTGAAGCTGGGCTCCGAGGCCTTCGGCGCCCTCATGGGCTGCATCGGCGCGGGCGCCCTGGTGGCGGTGGGCTTCATGGGGCCGCTGCGGCAGCGGTTCAACACCAACCAGATCCTGGCCGGGTTCAGCCTGCTGGCCGCCCTGGCCCAGGGGGTCATCGCCTACGTGCCGCACACCCCCACCGTGGCGTTCTGCCTGTTCTGTTCCGGCATGAGCTGGGTGGTCATCCTCTCCACCGTCAACACCGCCATCCAGTTGTCGGTGCCCCCCTGGGTGAAGGCCCGGGCCTTCGGCACCTACCATACGGTCTGGGGCGGGGCCATGCGCTGGGCGCTGTTCGAGGAGCCCGACCAGCCCCAGGACGGCACCGTGCGGTTCCTGGAGACCTACCTCAGCACCACCATGGGCGAGCATCTGCGCCAGCACCACCACGCCACTGCCCAGGACCGGGCGGTGCTGGCCGGGGCCTACATCCTCGCCGAAGGGGGCCGGCCCATCACCCGGCACCTGGTGGTGGTGGAGGACCATGATTCGAGCCTGCTGCACCGGATTTGGCAGGGCTGGCTGGGGGAATGATCGAGATGCGGAGGCCGACTCCCTGGCCGGGAATCCTGATCCCCGGCACCCTATTGCTCGTCACCGGATTGAAGCCAGGTGGTATACGCCTGGAACGAGTCCTTGTGCCCGCCCGAGGCCTCCAGATTGTGGATCGGCTCAATGCCCGGATTACCGGCCTGCTGGCTGAGCTCGTCAAGTTCGGCGTTCCTCTTGGCCATTTGATGGATCTTCTGGTCCGGACCGGACCGACTGCAAGCCAGGGCGCCCAGCAGCGCGGCCATGGTCAAGGCACTGACGACATATCGAGCGAACCGGACGGAAAACATGGGCGACTCCAGATGGGCAGTGGCGTTTCCCATTCCGTGGAAGTTGCTGCCCGGGGAATCTGTGCATTTCCCGTACCATGCTGTAACCTTTGTTTCTTTAACAGATTGACGTCGATCCGCCCGGTTGGGCCCCAGGTCGGCTCGATCAATATGGAATAGCACCTCATCCAAGTTGATGATTGGAGCTTTTCGGGCGCGGCTCAGGCCACCCTTTCCTCCCGCCGCACCTCGCCATCGATCCCCACCACCACCAGATGGACGGGAACCTTCCGCCCCGCCCGCTCCGCCGCCATGCGCGCGATCCGCAGCAGGCCGGCGCAGCAGGGCACTTCCATGATCATCACGGTGATGCTGTTCACTTGGGCCTCGTCGATGAGGGCGGTGAGCTTGGCCAGGTAGACCTCCTGGTTGCCGTCCAGCTTGGGGCAGGCGATGGCGAGCTTCTTGCCGGGCAGGTGCTTCTGGTTGAAATCGGGCATGGCGAAGGCGGTGCAGTCGGCGGCCAGCAGGAGGTCGGCCTGGTGGAAGGCGGGGTTGTGGGGGGCGATGAGGTGCAGCTGCACCGGCCACTGGGAGAGCTGGCTGGTGAGGTCCCGGGTGGGGGCGGCGGGCCGGGGCGCCATCACCCGGGGGGCGGAACCGGGGCAGCCCTGGTGGCCGAGGGCCGGAATGGCGATGCCGCGCTCGGCCAGGTGGGCATGGGCCTGATCCAGGAAGGCGGTCTGGCCGTGGTCGCC
>Ga0182014_10008045_pt1 | contig 10885 bp, 8 predicted proteins | sample 612S2DmetaG_FD_120489 | JGI IMG/M metagenome (GOLD analysis project Ga0182014, IMG submission 120489) | Permafrost microbial communities from Stordalen Mire, Sweden - 612S2D metaG | ecosystem: Environmental > Terrestrial > Soil > Wetlands > Permafrost | place: Sweden: Stordalen | collected... | reverse complement strand
TTGCCGACGCCGCACTTCATGCGGTTCTCGAGGGTGGTGAAGATGGCGTCGTCGGCGAAGCCGAGGCGCTCGAGCACCGGCAGTGTCAGCTTGACCACGATCGGCGGTCCGCAGAGCACCGCCACGGCGTTGTCGGGGCTCGGCGCGGCCTTCTCGACGACCGGGGTGACGTAACCCACCTCGCCGCTCCAGTCGGGTGTCTCGCCGCCCGGGTCGACGGTGACGATGAGACGCACGTCGGCGCGCGCCGCCCAGTCCTCGAGTTCGCGCTTGTAGACCAGGTCGGCCACGCTGCGCGCTCCGTAGACGATCGTCACCTCACCGTAGCGGTCGCGCAGGTCGAGCACGTTCCAGATGACGCAGCGCACCGGCGCCAGGCCGATGCCGCCGGCGATGAAGAGCAGGTTGCGGCCCTCCCACTCCTCTACCGGAAAGACGTTGCCGTACGGCCCGCGAAAGCCGAGCACATCGCCGACGTCGACCTGGCGCAGGCTGCCGGTGACCTTGCCGGCGGCCTTGACGGTGCACTCGAGGTAGCCCGTGCGGGTCGGCGGGCTGGCGATGCAGAAGGTCGATTCGCCGGCGCCAAACACGGAGTACTCGCCGAACTGGCCGGCGCGGAAGGCGAAGCTCGCGGCCTTTGCCGCGTCCGTGAAGCGCAGCCGGTAGGTGCGCGTGTCGGGCGTCTCGTCGACGATCGCCTCGACGACCACGAGGTCGGGTTGGTAGATGGTGCCGGTTCGCGGCAAGGCCTGAGCGCCGCCCTGGGCTGTCGGGGTCGCGCTCATGAGGCGGCCTCGTCGGCAGCGCCTTCGTCGCCCACGGCCCCAGCGCCGGCGTCGATTGCGGCCCTGGCATCGATGTCGGCCAGGATCTCGGCGAGATCCTGGCCCGTGGGGCAGGCGCGCGAGCAACGGCCGCAGCCGGTGCAGAGCACGTCGCCGAACTTGAGCGGGTAGACGAGGAACTTGTGCTCGACGCGCTGGCGGAAGCGGGCGTTCTGGTCCTGCCGCGGGTTATGGCCCGAGGCGTGGAGGGTGAAGACGCAGGTCTGGCAGGTGTCCCAGTTGCGTCGGCGCACGCCGCGGCCCACGCTCTCGGGCTCGTCGACGATGTCGAAGCAGTGGCAGGTGGGACAGACCGACGCGCACACGCCGCAGCCGTTGCAGCGCGGGCCGAGGCCGGCCCAGAAGGGATCGTCGAAGTGGTGGTCGAGCCAGTCGCGCAGGCGGCCGTGGTCGACTGCGAGGTTGCCCGCGACGCGCTCCCGGGCCGTGGCGCGAAAGCTCTCGGCCTGGACGGCGAGCACCTCGCCGCCGGCGCCGGCGGGCAGGTCTGTAAACGACTCGCGGTGCGCGGCGACGAAAGCCTCGCCCTTGTCGCTGAACGTCTCGACCAGGTAGCCGCCGTCGACCGGCGTCAGGCGGCCGTCCGAGCCCCTGGCCGCGGCCGGCTCCAGGAACACCGCGCTGCAAAAGCACGAATCGTCCTCGACACCGCAAGCGAGGCTGAAGACGGTGGTGGCCGCGCGCCGCGCGTTCCACAGCTCGTCGGCGTAGTCCCAGTTCATCACCTTGTCGACGATCGGCAGAGCGGCGGCGTCGCAGGGCCGCGCCCCGAGCACCACCTGGGCGGCAAAGTCGGTGGGCGGCGGGATAAGCTCGACGCCGCCGCCGACGCGCCGCCACGAGAACAGCACCTCGGTCGGGGGCAGAAAGAACTGCTTGAGCGAGAGGCGCGGCAGCCGCTCGCCGAAGGCGAGCTCGGCCGCGCCCGACACCGTGCGGTACTCGGTCTCGCGGGCGGCGGCCGACGCGCCGGCGGCGCGGCCGGCGTCGCCGGCCCACGCCGGCGCCACCGCCGGCGTGCCCGCGGCGGCGAGTTCCTCGACGAGCGTCGCCAGACCGTCGTGGGTGAGCAGCAGGGCGCGCTCGCTCATTCGATGAAGTCCTGGGTATCGTCGGTGGCGTAGGCGCCGATGGGCGCCGGCACCGCCGGGTCTTCGGACACGGTGTAGCCGTACAGCTCGTACACGACCTGCTGCAGTTTGCGGTTGATGAGGCCCAGAGGAATGCCGACCGGGCAGGCGCGCTCGCACTCGCCGCAGCCGACGCAGCGCCCGGCGAGGTGCTGGGCGCGTGTCAGATGCCAGGCAAAGTTGCCGCGCGGGTGGGGCGAGGTCTCGATCCACTGGGGCTCGGTCTTCTCGACGATGCAGCGCTCGCAGCAGCACAGAGGGCAGGCCTGGCGACAGGCGTAGCACTGCGTGCAGCGCGAGAGCTCCTTCGTCCAGAAGGCGAAGCGCTCCGCCGGGCTCAGAGCGTCGAGTGCGGCCACGCGCTCGTCGAGGTCGGCCGTGACCGGCGGCTCGGGCTGCGCCTCACCCACGAGCATGTCGACCGACTCCGGCTCACGCACGTCGCAGCCCCAGCAGCGCGCCGAGACGGTCTCGGCGCTGAGCGCCGGCGGCGCGAGCGTCGCGGGCTCTCCGGCGACGCCGCCGCAGCGCACGCCGATCAGGACAATGCCGGCGCGCTCGAGCTGCGCCTCGCGCAGCAGCCCGGCGACGGCCTTGGCGTCGCAACCCTTGACCACCACCGCGGCCTTGCCGAGAGCGGTGATCTGGGAGCGGCGCGGGTTCAGGAAGGTGGCGAGGTTGTGCACGCAGCGCGCGTCGAAGATCAGCCGCTCGCAGTCGGCGGCGCTCGTGACGAACACCGGGCGGGCGCCGCGAGGGCCCTCCTCCCAGCCGATCACGACCTGCACCAGGCCCTCGTCGAGCAGGCGGCGGGCGGTGTCCTGCAGCTCGCTCACGACGCGTCCCCGGTGCCCGACGGCGCTTGCGAGGCGGCGTCGTGGCCGTCCGCCGGCGCGGCGGCGGTGCCGCCGGTCGCCCCGGCGGGCATCTCGAATCGAGCGAACGGGTCGTCGGCCGGCGTCGCCGCCCCGGCTAGGCCGTGGTAGGAGTCGAACGGTCCCAGGCGCCGCACGCGCTCGATGGTCTCGTTGACGACGTCGGCCCACTTGCCGCCCTCGGAGGCCGAGACCCACGAGAACGTGAGGCGCTCGGGATCGACGCCCAGAAACGAAAGCAGCTCGCGGAACACGCCGAAGCGCCGCCGGGCGTGGTAGTTGCCGGCTGTGTAGTGACAGTCGGCCGGGTGACAGCCGCTGACGATCACGCCGTCGGCGCCGCGTTCGAAGGCCTTGACGATGAACACGTGGTCGATGCGCCCGGTGCAGGGCAGGCGGATGATGCGCACGTTGCTGGCCATATGCAGGCGACTCGTGCCGGCGAGGTCGGCGCCGGTGTAGGTGCACCAGTTGCACACGAAAGCGGTGATGCGCGGCTCGAACTCGGCGGTCGCCCGCCCGCTGTCGTCGGGCGCGCGCTCGCCGCTGCGCTGCGGCTGGTTCACGACGCTCACCAGCCCGCCAAAGCGTTGATCTCGGCGTACACCTGGTCGTCGGTAAAGCCGGCCAGCTCGACGCTCTTGGAGGGGCAGACCGCGACGCAGGTGCCGCAGCCCTGGCAGACGCCCGGGTTGACGTAGGCGACGTGGCCACAGACGTGGCCCTCCATGTCACAGACGTCGCGATGCTCGATCGCCCCGTACGGGCAGACGTGCTCGCAGTTGAAGCAGCCGATGCAGGTGCGCTCGTCGACGAGCGCCACCGAGGGGTCGCGCTCGAGCTCGTCGGCGCTGAACAGACCGAGCACCTTGGCGGCCGTGGCGCCGGCCATGGCCACCGACTCGGGGATGTCGCGCGGCGCCTGGCAGGCGCCGGCCAGGTACACGCCGGCCGTGTTGGTCTCGACCGGGCGCAGCTTGGGGTGGGCCTCGTTGAGAAAGCCGTCCTGGTCGTAGCTCACCGAGAGCTTCTGGGCGAGCTCGCCGATGCCGGGCTGCGGGCGCACGGCGGTGGCCAGCACGACCATGTCGGCGTCGACTACGACCTGGCGGTGGGAGAGCGTGTCGTAGCCCCAGACCTTGACCTTGTCGCCGTCGCGGAAGATGCGGCTGACGCGCCCGCGGATGTACTCGGCGCCGTCTTCTTCGATCGCCCGCCGCGAGAACTCGTCGTAGCCCTTGCCGGCGGCGCGGATGTCCATGTAGAAGACCACGGCGCGGCCGTCATGCACCTTGTGCTTGTAGAGCATCGTGTGCTTGGCGGTGTACATGCAGCAGATCTTGGAGCAGTACGACATGCCCTTCTCGGGGTCGCGCGAGCCGACGCACTTCACGAACACGACCGTCTTGGGCTCGGCGCCGTCGGAAGGCCGCAGCATCTCGCCGCCGGTGGGCCCCGAGGCGCTGGCCAGGCGTTCGAACTGCAGGCCGTCGATCACGTCGGGCACCTCACCGTAGCCGTACTCGCCGTAGCCCTTGAGTCCGGCGGGCTGCTCGCGGCCGATGTCGTAAAGCTGAAAGCCCGTCGCCACGACGATCGCGCCGATCTCTTCGGTGACGAAGGTGTCCTGCCCGTCGTAGTCGATGGCGCCCTTCAGGCAGGTCTCCTTGCACTTGCCGCAGGCGTCCTTGGCGAGGCCCTTGCGGCGGCCCTTGAACAGCGTGCAGTGCTCGCGGTCGAGCACCGGCATGTTGGGCACGGCCTGTGGGAAGGGCGTGTAGATGGCGGGGCGCCGGCTCAGGCCGGCGTCGAATTCGCTGTCGATGCGCCGGCTCGGACAGGCTGCCTGACAGTCGCCGCAGCCGTTGCACAGGTCTTCGTCGACCGAGCGCGCCTTGCGGCGGATGGTCACGCTGAAGTTGCCGATGTAGCCGTCGACCTTTTCGACCTCGCTCCAGGTGTAGAGCTTGATGCGCGGGTGCTGATATGCCTCGACCATGCGCGGCGTGAGGATGCACTGCGAGCAGTCGAGGGTGGGGAAGGTCTCGGAGAGCTGGCTCATGTGGCCGCCGATCGAGGCCTCCTTTTCGACCAGCACGACCTCGTGGCCGCCGTCGGCGATGTCGAGCGCCGCCTGGATGCCGGCGATGCCGCCGCCGATCACCAGGGCGCGCTTGGTCACCGGTATGCGGATCGTCTGCAGCGGCTTGTTGTGCTTGACCTTCTCGACGATGGTGCGGGCGGTGTCGATCGCTTTGGCGGTCGCCTCTCCGCGGTCGTCGTGGATCCAGGAGCAGTGCTCGCGGATGTTGGCCATCTCGACCACGAACGGATTGAGGCCGGCCTGCGCGGCTGCGCGGCGGAAGGTCTTCTCGTGCATGTGGGGAGAGCAGGCGCAGACCACGACGCCGGTGAGGTCGTTGTCGGCGATGGCCTTCTTGATGAGCTGCTGGCCGGGGTCGGAGCACATGTACTTGTAGTCCTCGGCGACGACCACGCCGGGGTGCTCGCGAAGGGCTTCGGCGACCGCGCCACAGTCGACGGTGCGGGCGATGTTCTCACCGCAATGACAGATGAAGACGCCGATACGGCTCACGACGCGCCCGCTTTGGCGGCGGCCCTGGCGGCCTTGGCCGCGTCGCGCTCGGCGGCCGCGGCGGCCGCTTTCTCAGCCTCACGGGCAAGGCGCGCGAACAGCGGCTGGGTGTCGACGAAATGGCGTTCGAAGCCGAGCGCCGCCATGGGCAGGCCCAGAGCCAGCCCGACGAGCTGGGTGATGTAGAGCACCGGCATGGGCGGCTCGCCGCGCAGGCTCATGGCGCTCTGGCGAAAGTCGAGGTTGGCGTGGCACAGCGGGCAGGCCGCGAGGATGGCGTCGGCGCCGCAGTGGCGGGCGTCCTCGATGATCGCCCGGCTCAGGCGCAGCACCGAGCTCGTGCGCGACACCGAAAAGGCGCCGCCACAGCACTCGACGGCCATGTTCCAGCTCACGGGATTGGCGCTGCAGGCGCTGATCACGTCGTCCATGCCGGTCGGTCGCTCGGCGTCGTCGAAGCCGGTGATCGCGGCGGGGCGTACGAGCAGGCAGCCCCAATAGGCGGCGATGTTCAGGTGCTCGAGCGGGTTGGGTTCGAGGCGCGCCGCGACGCGCTCCTCGATGACCGGCGCCAGGCCCTGGAGCAGCTCGACGATGCTGAGCACGCGGACCGAGTTGGCGAACGCCCGGCCGAGCACCTCGGGCACCTTGGCGGCCATGCCCGGTTCCTCGGCGACCGCGTGCACGGCGCCCGAAAGGCGGTTGTAGCAGGCCGCGCACGGGGCCAGCACTTCGTCGGCCCCCTGCGCTTCGGCGAGCGCCAGGTTGCGGGCCGGCAGAGCCACGCCGAGCAGGTGATCGGCGGCGTGGGCCGAGCTCGCTCCGCAGCAGCTCCAGTCGGCGATCTCGGTAAGGCCGAGCTCGAGCGCCGCGGCCACGGCCAGCAGGCTCTCTTCGTATTCGCGCGAGGTGCCGTGCATGGAGCAGCCCGGGTAGTAGGCGAGCGTCATCGCGCGTCCTCGCCATTGTGGTGGCCGCCGGTGGCGCCGGCACCGGGGGCGGCCGCACCGCCTGCGGCCGGCGCCGCGCGAGCGCCGCGTTCGCGCTCGCAGGCGGCCATGAGCGCCTTGACCTCGCCGACGCCCGCGATGCGCTGCGGGCGCAGCGGCAGCTTGCCGCGACGCAGCATGGCGGGGGCGACGGCGACGTCCTGCAGCAGGGCGCCGCTGCGCAGCTTGTACTGCATGATCAGGCCCACCTCGGATAGCCGGCCGGTCGAGCGGATCTGCTCGAGGAACGATTCGTGAAACGCGCGGATGTTCCGCGGCGCGTGCTCGGCGCCCTCGCCGGCGGCCAGCTCGCGCAGCGCGTCGATCACGCGGGCCGGGTCGACGTCGTTGGGGCAGCGCGCGCTGCAGGTCTCGCAGGTGAGGCACAGCCATAGCGAGTCGTCGTTGAAGAGACGTTCGCGGTCGTTGGCGATCGTGAGGCGCATGATGTCGTGTGGCGGCAGCGCCATCTCGGCGCCCATCGGACAGCCGGCCGAGCACTTGCCGCACTGGTAGCAGCGCGCCACGTTGATGGCGGTCGTGCGCCGGACGTTGGCGGCGAGAGGTTCGCGAATGCTCGCGGTGCGGCTATCGGTCGAGGTGCTCGTGGCGCCTGCCTCTCGTTCAAGAGGACCGTGGGCGACGGTCTCGCTACCGGGCGATGAGCTGGCGCGGGCCGCTCGACGCCCAGGAAAGGGCTACGTTCGTAGTGTAATCGTTGCGCCGAATTCGGGCAATAGTTGTCCGTGTTCTCACAGGCGTCGTGGCGGGCGGTCGCCGGAGTCGCCCGGCGGCCTCTCGCCCGTCTGCTTCAGCGTACTCGATCGGCGGCCGGTCAGGGGAAGCGGATCGGCGCGACTGCCCAGGCGGGCCAGCTACCGCCGCTCAGCAGCAGGTGCCTGTTGGAGCCGTTAGCGTTGACGATCCACAGCGAGCTCTGTAGGCCGCTCGACTGGGCCACCGCGTAGGCGATCTGCGAGCCCTTGGGCGTCCAGGCAAGCGACGTGATCGGCCGTTTGACTCCGGTGATGATGGGCGTCGCCTTGGCGGCGCCGGCCGGCCAGACGAGCAGCGAGTCGTGTTCGCCGCTGCTGCTGCCCGGACCTCCGCCGAGGGCCAGGCGCGGGCCGTGCGGCGTCCACGAGACAGGAGCCGGCCAGACGAGGGCGCCCGACTGCAGATGCTTCGTGCCGTCGACTCCGTACACCGTGATGCCGAAGCCGATGTCGCTGCCGGTCTGCTGAGTCGCTACGAGCGTGCCGTCGGGCGAGATGCTGGGGTAGGTGAACTGGTCGCCGTCGGCTTCGGTCGGCGCCTGCCCACTCGCCACGGTCGACAGGCCGAGATTGTTGGCATCGTAGACCCGCAGGCTCTCGGCTATCTGACCGGTCGTCTTGGCGCCGTAGGTCACGAAGGCGAGGCGGATGCCGTCGGCCGACGCCGAGACGCCGACGCCCTTGACCACGTGGCCGGCGCTGTCCTTGACGACCTGACCCGTGCTCTTGGCGATGTCGCGCAGGTAGAGCGTGCCGTTGGCGTGATAGGTGGGGGCGCCGAGCGGAAAGTACGACTCGATGAGCCGCGTCGGACCGACCCAGGAGTAGCTGTCGATCGTGGCCGGCGAGACGCCGGCGCCCACCTGGTACAGCAGGGCTCTGCGCGCGTTGTACACAAAGAGGCTGCTGGTGGAGTTCGTGTCGCTGACCGCCCGCAGGAACGCTAGGCGCACGCCGCCGGGCGCCCAGGAGAGGTCGCTGATGGGCCCGCCGCTCGGGGGGACTATCTGCTTCACCCTGCCGGTCGCACTGATCACGCTGATGCCGTTGGCGTGGGCGCCGCTGGCCACCGCCACGACGAGCTGCGCGGTCGTGGCGCCTGCGGACGAGCCCGGCGACAACGAGGCGCTGGGCGAGGCGCTCGGCGCGACGGTGACGGTCACGGTGGCGGCGGGCGCCGGCGAGCCGCTGCCGCCACAGGCGCCGGCGCCGATCGCCAGGGCGACACCCAGGGCGACACCCAGGGCGGCGACCGCCGCGACGACCGCGTGCCGGCGTCGTCGTGTCTTGCCCTCGGCTGTCGCTGTCGATCTCATCTCGGCGGTCTCCTCGGTCGGCGGCTGGGCCGCGGCTCCCGGGCGGCGGCGCCCCGCGGCCCACGCGGTTTCTCAGGCTTTCTGCGGGCGCTGCTCTATCCCTCGTGCAAAGAACATCAGCAGCACGGCGGCGAGGGCTGCGGCGACAGCTCCGAACGTGAACGTCGCCCAAGGCCCGACGATCGTCCACAGAAGGCCGCCGACGGCGCTCGCCGCGAAGCTCGCGAGACCGATCGCGGTGTCGAAGAAACCCATGGCCGAGGCACGCTCGGCGTCGGGCGCGGTGCGGCTGATCAGCGCCTTGGTGGTGCCCTCGGTCGCGGCGATGTAGAGGCCGTAGGCGGCGAAGAGCACGGCGACGAGCGCCATGCTCCTGGCCGCCGCAAAACCCGCGTAGACCACTGCGAACACGACGAAGCCGCCGGCGACCACCGGGAGCTGCCCGATGCGGTCCGACAAGCCGCCCAGCGGCAGCGAACCGGCCGCGTAGGTCAGGTTGTACAGCACATAGACGAGGATCACGCCGGCGTAGCCGTAACCGACCGCCGACGCCTTGAGCAGCAGGAACGCGTTGCTCGAGTTGCCGATGGCAAAGATCAGCGAGGCGACAAGCAGGCGGCGGAACCGGCGCGAGGCGGGCAAACGCAGGCGCCGGCGCACCCGCGCCGCGGTCGCTGAATCGGTTTGCCGGCCGCCGGTGTCGCCTGCCGTGTCGCGGGGCGCCCCTGCGATCGCCGCCCCGGTCTCGGGTGCCGCCTCCGCCGGCCGCGGCGCCCGCTCCCGGACGCTCTTCCAGATCACCACGACACTGAGCGCGCCCGGCACGACCGCCAGCGCAAAGACCCAGCGCAACGAGACGCCGAGCTCGAGCAGGAGCAGCGTCGTGAGAGGCCCGACGACGGCGCCGGCCGTGTCCATCGTGCGGTGCAGCCCGAACGCGAGGCCCCGGTCCTGGTCGCGGACGTCCGACGACAGCAGCGCATCGCGCGGCGCCGTGCGCATGCCTTTGCCGACGCGGTCGAGAACACGCCCGCCGAGCGCGACCGGCCAGACGAAGGCCAGGGCCAAGACGAGCTTGCCCAGAGCGGCCAGGCCGTAGCCGCCCAGCACGAACGGGCGTCGGCGCCCGGTCTCGTCGGAGAGGCGGCCGAACGGGTAGCGGGTCAGGCTCGCTGTCGCTTCGGCCGAGCCTTCGATCAAGCCGAGAACCGCCGCCGAGGCGCCCAGCACGCTGGTCACGAAGCCCGGGAACACCGGGTAGATCATCTCGGAGCTGAAGTCGGCGACGAAGCTGACCACGCCCAGCGCGACCACGTTGCGAGGCAGCGCCGCCAGACGCCGGCGCATTGAGAGTGAGGTGGTCGATCGCCGCGCGGTCATGAGGGCGATGCTACCACCGCTCTACCGCCGTCCGGCGGTCGGACGGCGTCGCAGGCGGCCTTGGCCGCCCACGGCGCTTACTTGATAGTCAGAATGGTCTACGCTTCCACGTAAGCGACTGGCCGCGACCGGCCGATACGGTCCGCAGAGGGCCAGCCGAGAGCAAGGGGGGGACCAGCGTGAAGGCGACGCACCGCAGGATGGCCGCCGCGAGACGGCGCTGTGCCAGACGCCAAGACGGCACAGCCGCAGGCCCGCGGCCCGCCGGCTGCGCGAGTGTCGCCGCACGCCGCTTGCATGCGCCGGCCGCGTGCGCGCTCGGGCTGGCCCTCGTGCTGCTCTGTCTCTGGTGGCTCGGAGCGGCGCCGCGCGCCGGCGCGGCCGACATTCTGGGGCCCAACGTCGCCATCCCCTTCCCCCTGTTTCCCACCGACAACCCGTGGAATGCGCGGGTCGACACCCTGCCGCTCGACCCGCACTCGGCCGCGTACCTGAAGAGCATCGGCCTGGACACCGGCCTGCACGCCGACTTCGGCACCGTCTGGGACGGCGCCCCCAACGGCATCCCCTACGTCTGCGTCTCGGGCACGCAGAAGAAGGTGCCGGTCTCGTTCGATTACGCCGACGAGAGCGATCCGGGCCCGTACCCGATTCCGGCCGACGCCCCCATCGAGGGCGGCCCGAGCAGCGACGGCGATCGCCATGTGCTCGTCCTGGACGTCGATCACCAGGTGCTCTACGAGTTGTACGACGCCTACCCGCTGGCCGGCGGCGGCTGGCGGGCGGGGTCGGGGGCGATCTTCGACCTGGGCAGCAACGCGCTGCGACCGGCCGGCTGGACGTCGGCCGACGCCGCCGGCCTGCCGATCCTGCCGGGACTGGTGCGCTACGACGAAGCGGTCACCGCCGGCGTCATCGACCACGCCCTGCGTTTCACGGTGGCGCGCACGCAGAAGGCCTACGTCTACCCGGCGA
>Ga0182014_10008044_pt1 | contig 10886 bp, 9 predicted proteins | sample 612S2DmetaG_FD_120489 | JGI IMG/M metagenome (GOLD analysis project Ga0182014, IMG submission 120489) | Permafrost microbial communities from Stordalen Mire, Sweden - 612S2D metaG | ecosystem: Environmental > Terrestrial > Soil > Wetlands > Permafrost | place: Sweden: Stordalen | collected... | reverse complement strand
GCACGGATGGGTACTGTCGCAGTCTGGCCAAATGTAGGTGGTCGGGTAGGATGTACGCAGCTCAATACCTACCGCTGACCAATCGCCCGATATTGTAGTCACAGTGCAAGAGAGGCTTCCAGCAGCCGCGACGGAGTTGTCGCATGCCGCACCGGCGACGCCACTGCTCGATGACCCTGTACGAGCCGCATTGCGCAAGTTGCCGACGCCCGCGGCGGGTATCCCTGAATTACCGAGACTGGAAGCTAAAGCCACCAGCCAATCGTTCGGATCCCCTGTGGTGATGGTTATGCTGGGAGCCGTGCTCGTTCCTGTTGCAGTTTTAGTAATGCCGATGACACTGACACCCGAGTATTCTTCTGCGGTCAGATTGTAGAGCGTGCTCTGAGTGAAATTGGGAGTAACGCTCGTCAGCGCCGCGCAATCCCGGCAGATCAGTATGGCCGAGCAGGACGCGTTACCACAAACCTGGGCATAAGGGAAGAAGTAGGAGCTGGTTGTGCTGCCGACGACTTTGTTGATCGAAGCCGAAGTGGTGGACCACGTCAGTCCCGCAACGACGGTATTCCCCGCAGTCGTGGGTGCTGCAAGCGTACACGCCGAACCCGAAGAACCCGAGGTCTGGCTGCAGTTTGTGCTCGACGCGGAGACAAAAGCGATGCCGCCCCACGCGGGAGTGGAGCAGAGAAGAGCGAGAAGTAGAATCAGACGCTTGGTCAAGGGGGACACTCCACGATCATGGCTGTGCTGGTCCCAATCCGGGTTCCAGCTATCGCGGGGTCGCTTTCAGGTTTTGCTGTTCAGTTGGAGTTCGTAGCCGTACCCATCAAAGAACTGGCATCATGATCGCCAAAGGCCAGCGCCTCGTTCAGGGTCATCGTTCAGCTATTTGCTGACCCACGCGCAAGATTGACCGTATCGCTACCGGCGGCATGATTGCTGTACAGTATTGACCACGCATTAACGCTGTGCAGCATTGACCAAACTGATCGTGCGCGTCACACTGGCATCATTGAAGTAGGTATCGTTCGAGATTGCGGGAAGCTGACCTCCAGGGGATTCTCCAACTTGCTATTCCGGCTACGGAGCACTATGCGCCTGAGCAATTCCGGCAATGCACCATCTTTCCCGCATTTAATCCAATGAGAGCCCCAGGGGTACCTGATTGAGCAAGCCTTTCTTCTTCATTCTGCTCGCGAATTTATACTGAGGAACGGCATGAGCAAGTTTCCACCTGTAGATGAGCAATTGGACCTGCTGCAGAAGGGCGCGGCGGAGATTATCCGCGTCGCCGATCTGAGGGAGCGCCTGGAAGAAAGCCGCAAAACCGGACGGCCGCTGAGGGTGAAGGCGGGGTTCGACCCGACGGCGCCCGACCTGCACCTGGGCCACACCGTGCTGATGCGCAAGCTGCGGCACTTTCAGCAGCTGGGACACACGGTGATTTTTCTGGTGGGCGATTTTACGTCGCTGATCGGCGACCCGACGGGCCGCAACGTGACGCGCAAGCCGCTGACGCGCGCCGAGATTGACGCCAACGCCGAAACGTATAAGCAGCAGGTGTTCAGGATCCTCGATGAGAAAGCGACCGAGGTGCGCTACAACTCGGAGTGGCTGGGCAAGCTCGGCTATGAGGAGACGATCCGGCTGACGGCGCATTTTACGGTGAGCCAGATGCTGGAGCGCGACGAGTTTCACAAGCGATTCCAGGAGGAGCAGCCGATCAGTTTGCACGAGCTGCTGTATCCGGTGATGCAGGGATACGACTCGGTGTGCCTGGAGTGCGACGTGGAGCTGGGCGGGACGGATCAAAAATTCAATCTCTTGTGCGGGCGCGAATTGCAGCGGCACTACGGGCAGAAACCGCAGATCGTGCTGATGACGCCGATTCTCGAGGGGCTGGACGGCGTGCAGAAGATGAGCAAGTCTCTCAATAACGCGATCGGGATCAACGAGCCGGCGAGCGAGATGTACGGCAAGCTGATGAGCATCTCGGACGAGCTGATGTGGAAGTACTGGGTATTGCTGACGGACCTGAAGCAAAGTGAGATTGATCTGATGCGCGCGGACGTAGCGGGGGGAAAGCTACACCCGATGGAGACCAAGAAGAAATTGGCGCGAACGATTACAGCGGGGTTCCACGGCGAGGCTGCGGCCGAGAGCGCGGACGAGAACTGGGCGCGGATGTTCCAGCAAAAGGGCGAGAGCGAGGATCTCGAAGAGGTTGCGATTGCATTCGTGGACGTGGCCGGATCGGAGCCAAATCAAATTCGCCTGCCGAAGTTGTTGGTGGCGATGGGCCTCGCTGCTAGTGGCGCGGAGGCCAATCGGAAGATCGCGGAGAAGGCCGTGAAAGTGGATGGCGAGGTGGCGGGCGGCGCAGTGATTTCAGTGGGAGCGCTGCCGGCGAGGCTCGTGGTGCGGTTGGGGAAGCGGGCGAAGGCGGCGGTGGTTAGCTAGCCTCCGGCTCGGTCTCCATGTCAGGTTCGGTCCAGAGCAGGATGGCCTGGGGCAGGGTCATGTAGAGGAGGATCGTGTCCATGAGCAGCATTTGCGGCAGTTTGATGAGAAACGTGCGCAGGGCCAGGGGCAGGAGGGGCGCGATGGGATTGGGGTCTGCGAAAAAGCCGGTGAAGAGCGCGGCCACAAGACCGATTCCGAGAACGTAGTAAGCGCGAAAGTGCGCATGGTCGCGGCGATGCGTTTCGCGTTCGTCGCCACGCGCGCCCATGTCGCCACCCAGCCATGTGAAGACAATCCAGAGAGCGACGAAGAGAATGCCGAACCCGGCTACGATCCACGCGTAGGTGGCGGTGACTCTTCCGCTGAGAGAACGCTGGGTGATTTCGAACGCAGCCAGCACGGCGTAGACAAGCAGGACGGCGTAGATGAGCGCAACAAACCGGCGGCGGCGCGCTCGCGATTCGAAGTGGATGCGAATTTTTCCAACGGCGTATTCGGTTTTCATGGTTTCCCCTTTTCCGGAGACTGGCTGCTCGCGTATACCTGCCGGCTCAGCGGCTTGAGCGGCTGGGTTGAAAAGATGGCTTCGACAGGCAGGTCGAAGTACTCGGCGATCTGGAAGGCAAGTTTGAGGCTCGGGCCGTAGTCGCCGCGTTCGAGGAAGCCAATCGTCTGGTAGTTCACTCTTAGGGCGTCGGCTAATTCCTGGCGGCTAATGCTGCGCTCAGCGCGCAGGACGGCAATGCGGTTGTAGAGGCCACTTTCGCCGGGGGGCTGTGCCTGGTGATCGTTGTCCTGCATGACAATATATTGCATATACGAAACAATTTTGTCAAGTTAAGGAACAACGGGTTGCTTTTTCCGGACGGCACCCGGCGTAGTTGTGAGCAGGATGGGGTTCGCGAGGAGCTACCGCAGGTCCCCAATCGACTCCGATCATTCAAAATGGCGAACGTGGCCCGGGTCACTTGAGTTCTGTCGCCCCTGCGGGGCTTGCTCGTTCTTGCTTCCGCTTTCCCAGGGTTTCGTCCGCTGCGCCGGACTCCACCCTGGGCTAACTTCTTACGCTCCCTCCGGGAGCTTTCGGGCGTCCAGGCTGACAAGTCGGTTTTGAGGCAGGCGTTAGCTGCCCAGAGCGAAAGTGCGGGCGAGGACGCCCGCACGACAGCCGGCGAGGACGCCGGCGCTACACATCTCGCCTGGGGATGACGCTGCTTAGAAGTAGCCGGTCTGGATGCCCGCGTCACATTGTTAGCTGCTCAGCGCGAAGGCGCGTGCGGAATCGAGGAGTTTGGCGACGGATTCCCTGGAGCAGGATTCGGTGTAGATGCGCAGGAGGGGCTCGGTGCCGCTGGCGCGCAGGAGCAGCCAGGTTTCGGCGGCCCTGGGCTTGGTGGTCGCTTCGGGGTTGTCGAGGTAGAACTTGACGCCGTCAAGATTCTCCTGGTTGTAGATGGGCATGCCGGCAAAGACGGGGTCGCCGGGCTTGAGGCTGTGGGCGCGAGCGATGACGGCGTCCCTCTGCGCTTCGGGGATGTGCAGATCGATGCGGCCGAACTGGTGCTCGCCGAACTCGGCCTGGAGATCGGCGACAAGTGCCCCAAGAGTTTTCTTTTCCTGAGCCATGACGTTGGCGAGCAGCAGACAGTTGAGCAGGCCATCGCGCTCGGGCAGGTGACGCTGGAAGCCGATGCCGCCCGACTCCTCGCCGCCCATCACGATTTCGCGCTCGAGCATGAGGTCGACGACATACTTGAAGCCGATGCCATGCTCGATGAACTCGCGGCCGTATTTCATGGCGATGCGGTCGAGCATTTTGGTGGTGTTGAAGGCGCGGGTGACTGCGCCGGGCCAGCCTTTGTACTTGAGGACCCAGCTCAAGAGCACGGAATAGATTTTGTGGGGATCGACGAAGTTGCCGTGTTCGTCGGTGGCGCCGATGCGGTCGGCGTCGCCGTCAGTGCAGAGGCCGGCCTGGCAGCTGTTGGCTACTACGGCTTCGCCGAGCGCGCGGATATTCGGCTCGATGGGCTCGGGATTGATGCCGGGAAAGAGCGGATCGGGGTTGGAGCGAATCTGCACGTGGGCCACGCCGATACGGGCAAAGATATTGGCGAGGATGGTGCCGCCTGCTCCGTACATGGAGTCGATGCAGAACTTCATGCCAGACTTGGCGATGAGGTCGAGGTCGGCGAAATCCTCAATGGATTTGAGATAGGTGGGCAGGAAATCGACTTCGGTAATGGGCGCGGGCTGAGGGGCGAGGGCGACGGGCTTGCCGAGATACGACTCGATGGCGGCGATCATGGAGGGCTTGCCCGAGCCGCCATACCAGCCCTTGTACTTGACGCCGTTCCACTGCGCGGGATTGTGCGAGGAGGTGATCATGATGCCGCCTGCAGCGCCGCGCTCGCGCACGCCAAAACTCAGCGCGGGTGTGGGCGTGACGGCGTTGGCGAGCATGACGGGAATGCCGGTGGCGGAGACAACTTCGGCGCAGGCGCGGGCGAAGGCTTTGGAGCCGAAGCGCGTGTCGTAGGCGATACAGAGGCCGCGGGCGGGATCTTCCTGCGCGGAGCCTTTCCGAGAGTGGATGTAGGCGGCGATGGCTTCGGCGGCGGTGCGCACGTTGGCGAAGGTGAAGTCGTCGGCGATGACGCCGCGCCAGCCGTCGGTGCCGAATTTGATGACGGGATGAGGCATGGATGAGCTTGCGTTCTCCTCAGATAAACAAAGGTAAACGATAGCAGGCGACGCGGGGAGGGTGCACGCGCGGACGAGCATCTTGCAGAGCCAGCCGCACATCGGCTTTGCGGACAAGCTCATTTGAAGGGACGGATTTTTCAATTTTTGGCGAGTTCGCGCCGCTTCGCGGCGTGGCAGGTTGGCAAGTTGGCGAATGGCTCTCTTCTTAGCAAGCCACGCTTACAGCGGTTCCACAAAAGGTATACCCATCTGCTGCCGCCTCACCAAGCAGGAATCCGTCGTGCGGGCCAGGACGCCCACACGACAGCCGGTCTCCCACCCCAGCAAGCCAAAGGCGGGCTTGCCGGGGACCCCGGCCTGGAGGCCGGCGCTACAAAAAAGCGGCCTCGTTCAAGAACCGGCTTGGGTACAGCGATCCTGGAACCGTTATAGAAAGACGGAGACTATATAGCCTACGCGCGTGGGAAGGCCATGCAGTTGGCGAACTCGTCCTGAAAGGCGGGGTCGGCGGCGAGGCTTACGTGCTCGATGGGTGGGAGTGGGGGTTCTTCGGCGGCGAGGAGAAGCATTTTTGCGCCGCGGAGGGCGGTGTTGCCTGCGGCGTGGATGATCGCATGCGGCGCTTCGATGAGGCCGATTTCGATGGCGCTTTCGATCTGCACATAGTTGCCGAAGGCACCGGCGAGGTGAATGCTTTGGAGATCGCGGACGCGCGCGGCCAGGCGCTTGAGCAGCAGACGAAAACCCGCGGCGATGGCGGCCTTGGCCAATTGCAGCTCGCGAATGTCGGCCTGATAGAGGGCGACCGGCGGCGCAACGGGAAAGAGTTTTGTGCCGTTGGCAACGCGGCCGTTGGAAAGAATCGCGCCGCTGCGCAGGCCGGCGGCGACAGCATCGACAACGCCGCTGCCGCAGATGCCGCGCGGCGACGTATCGCCGATGACTGTTGCGCGCAGCGTGCCGTGGTCGAGCGAGACGTACGCGATGGCGCCTGTGACGGCGCGCATGCCCATGCGGATGGCACCGGCCTCGAAGGCGGGGCCCGCGGCGGTGGAGGCGCAGTCGACGCCGTGGCGATTGCCAATAGCGATCTCGCCGTTGGTGCCGAGGTCGATGAGTGCGGAGAGGCCGGCACCATTGGCGATGCCGGTGGCAATGATTCCGGCAAGGATGTCGGAGCCGACAAAGCCGCCAATGCAGCGAGCGAAACGGATAGTGCAATCGGCGGGCAGATCCCAGGCGAGATCGCGCGGCGTGAATTGCTGCTCGCCAAGATGCGGCGATTGGAAGGGCACGTGCGAGTGGCTCGACATCGAGGCCGGAGAACAGGTGGTGCATCACGGTGTTGCCGACGAGGATGACTTCGACGACCTGCGCCTGCCGGCCGGCTGCAAGGCGTGCGACGAGTTGGCCCAGCGCGGCGCGCACGCATTTGGTCAGATCGTTGCCGTCGAGCGCGGCGCGAATGCGGCTCATGACGTCAGAGCCAAAAGCGGCCTGGGGATTGAGCAGGGTTTCGACGCCGAGGACGTTGCCGGAAGCAAGATCGACGATTTGAGCGGCGATGGTGGTGGTGCCGAGGTCGATAGCGATGCCCAAGCCAGATTTTTTTTTGGTGGATTCCCACCCTTTCCGCAAAGAGCGCGGAAAGGATCGGGCAACGCTTGTTGTTGTGGTGGGAGGACCAGAGTCGGCAAGGATTTCCATGCGCCACTGGCCGCACTCAAGCACGAGAGGCGTTTCTGCACGCGCCTGACAGGCGAGACGCCATCCAACGGCGAGTTGGTCGGCAGTGAAGGAGGCGCGGTCAGCGCCGGTGACGGGGAGCGAGCCCGAGAGCACGCGCACGCCGCAGCCGCCGCACTCGCCGGCGCCGCCGCAGGGAAACTCGAAACCGTGCGCGGCGAGGCCGGCCACGAGCGAGCCACCGCGGGGGACGTCGAGCTCGACGGAGAGCGGCTCGAGACGGATGCGGACTCGATCGGGGGTTATGGCCGGAGTTGTGCGGGCCGGGCTCGTACGGTGGCGGCTCATATGGCTTCCACGATGCCGTCGCCCAGCGTGGCGCGCACCTGAGCGCCGGGCGGAACGACGAGAAAATCGGCCGCGTTCCACGGGCCGTTGACGAGGCGCTCAAACAACGATAGCGAGCCCTTGACCTCGTCGAATGTCCAGCCTTCCTTCTCCGCTTCGGCGCGAGCCTGGCTGCGGCATGCGTCGTCAGAAGCAACGCCGGTGGAGATGTAGGTGAGGCCGGTGTAATGGCGGCGGAAGGAGGAGAACTGCTCGAAGAGATAGTTGCCGTTGTCCTCGCCGTACTTTGCGATGAAATCATCGAGAGTGCTCTGCTCGCCGAGGGTGTTTTTCTGAGAAGCGAAGGCGGGCTGGAGCTTGAGGTCGGGAGTTTGAAATTCGACCCAGCCCGGTGAGCGGTAGTAGACGCCAGGATGGCCCTCGAAGTAGGTGAGGTAGCGATGACGGTCGCCCATGAGAATGCCGATGCAGTCGTGGGCGCGAGGCATCACGAGCTGCGTTCGGTGCGCACGCAGGCCTTCGGTACCACGGCCGCAAAGGGCGTAGCCAAGAAGGATGGCATCGTAGCCGAGCGGGTCGGCGGCATCGATGCGCTCCTGCAGGTGGGGACGCATGTCGACGCCGAGCGAGTGCAGGCCCATGGGAATGACGTCAAGGTCGATCGAGTGCGGAGAGCGGGCAAGGATGTGATCGAACTCGCGGGTGAAGACCTGACACGTAATGGCTTTGAGGCGCATGGGAAGCAGCTATCAGCTCTCGGCTCTCAGCTTGTGGCTTGCAGGTGCGAGCGAGCAAGGGTCCAAACTTGAGCTACAAACCGTAGCTCGCTTTATCGTAGAGGCTGCCGTACTGCTCTTCAAGGGCGGCGATGAGCACGGATTCTTCGGCGGGCAGTTCGTAGAGCGCGGATTCGATGCGCTGGAGCCACTGCTGCTCCTTGCGCGAGAGGTGAAGCTTTTCCGCGGCGGCTCCTTCCTTGAGAAGATCGACTGCGACGCGGCCGGCGGCTACGGTCTGACGGTACGGTGTGTCTTCTGCAACGATGGCGCCGGCGATGCGGATGGTCGCGGCGGGCGAGAGCACCACGGCTTGCGGGCTGAGCCACTCGTCGGATGCGGTCAGCCAGTCGCGCATCTGGAGCGCGCCGCCCTGGCCGGCCGCGGCGTTCATCAGGCGGCAATCGTAGGCCAGCAGCTCGGTGAATACCTCGGGCGCGTTCCCGGAGAGCAACCGGACGTTCTGGACCGATTCGTTGCTCCAAAGGTCGCACATGGCGGCGGCGATATTGCCAATGGGGCTGAAATGGGCGCATGCGGCCGACTTGCCTTCCATGGAGATGGGCACGCCCGCGATGGCCTTCATCACCGGGCCTTCGTAGGCGCAGTCTTTCGACGGCCCGATTGCGCCCTGCTCGAAGGCGGCGAGGCTGCGAACAGCGCTCATGGCACGCACCACGGCGGCGAGCACCTCGGGCAGCATTTTTTGATGCGCAAGCTGCATGGCGGTGTTGGCGAAGCCGCAGGCGGAGTCACCGCCGGCGACGACGCCCGTATGCGCAGAGCAGACGGAGACGATCTGGCCCCAGAGCCACGTCATGTCGCGCGGGGCAAGCACGCCGAGCGCGAAGACGATGCCGGGAAAATCGCCGTACATGAGCGCGCGGTCGTGGACCTCCTTGCCGCCGACCGATTCGATAGAGAGAATGTCCGCGCCGGCTTCGGCGCAGAGTTCGAACGAGCGGCGGAGGCGCTGCCAGGGTTCGCCGGTGCGCATCAGAGGCGGTTTGACCTGGTCTCGGATGTCGGTGGGCGTAACGCGCAGCGCGGAAGCAAGATGGTGTTTTTCGTGCGCGGCGAGGAGGTGACGCTTCAGGATCGCGGTGATCTCGGCACCCCACTCCGGCCGCTCAGTCATGGCAGGCAGCAGCTCGAACTCGAGCACGATCCCAGGCACGGCCATGGCGACGGCGCGGCGCACGATTTGCGTGGCCATCTCCTCGTATTGGGCTATTATGTCGGCCCAGGTGTCATCACAGATCGTGATGGGCGGGAGGGTGAAGTTCACTTCAGGAAAGACCGTGCCTGCACCGATGGTGAGCGAAAGGCCGCATGAGAGCGGATGGGGACACACGCCGTAAAGAAGCCGATCCCGGTCCGAAATAGAAAGTGTCGAAAACCTGCGAGCCCTCTCAGCAATCGTCATCAGGCACCCGCGAGCAGGTTTTTCACCAAGCCGACTGCGCCGCTGGCGTTCTCGCTGTATCCGTCGGCGCCGATTTCTTTGGCGTATTGCCTGGTGACCGGAGCGCCACCGATAAGCACCTTGACCTGGGTGCGAAGGCCGGCGGTCTTGAGCGCATCAATGGTGAGCTTCATGGCCGGCATGGTGACGGTGAGCAGCGCCGACATGCACACCACCTGCGGCTTGCGCTCTTCTACCGCGGCGACGAAGCTCTGCGGCGCGACATCGGTGCCGAGGTCGATGACCTCGAAGCCGGCGCCTTCGAGCATGGAAGCGACGATGTTTTTGCCGATGTCGTGCAGGTCGCCCTTCACTGTGCCGATGACCACGCGGACCGCCATCTTTTGGCCGGCGGCGGAGAGCAGCGGCTTGAGCAATTCCATGGAGCTCTTCATGGCGCGGCCGGCGAGCAGAAGCTCGGGGACAAAGTATTCTTCGGCTTCGAAGAGGCGGCCCACTTCATCCATGGCCGGGACCATCGATTCCTGAATCAGGTCCATGGGCGCGACGCCCGCAGCGAGCGCTTCCGCGGTGGCCGCACGCGCTTTCTTATCGTCGCCGTTCACAATCGCATCGTGAAGGGCGCTTTCTTGCGCCATAGATTCACCTCTCAACGCCACGCCGCATGCTGGCAGATGCAGGATAGGACTGCCGGAATGGGCTCGATACCGCGGCTGGCCGCGCTCCCCGGAGAACCTCTGCTTCCGATGCCGCAGACCCGTTGCGCTGTTCAAAAGGATTCAGAGCCAACAGTCAACGATAAATCGCTTCTCTACCGGGCGCAACTCGAAGGCGAAGCGCGAATCCATGGTCCGGAACCGGGAGGCGGCTGTGGAGCAGAGGGAAGATTGGCTCCGGCCGATACGAAGGTTCGTAGCAAGTCATCGGGAGTCGGGCGACGACGGGTCTAAAATAGTGGTGAATTATTGGTAACACGAAGTCATCCCCTTCCCCCCGGCCAAATTCGATCAAAGGATTTGCCTATGTCGATTCCCTGGAGAACGGCGTGCGTTGTGTTGTTGTTGTCGGCAGGCGCCGCGGCGTTTGCGCAGCAGGGCGCGGGCGGGACGCAGCGCGGCATGCAGCCGGACACCACCGAGGAGCCGGCGGCGAAGAACGGCCACCAGTACGTGGTGGCGATCGGCATCGATCACTACGAGAACTGGCCCATCCTGAGCACGGCCGTGAGCGACGCAACGGAATTTGCGAAGCTGCTGAGGAAAATGGGTTTTGAATATGCTGTGGAGCCGCTGACGGAGAAGAACGCCACGCGCGAGGCGATCTTCTCGCTGCTCGACGACGACCTGCGCAGCCGGCTGAAGCCGGAAGATTCCCTGGTGATCTTCTTCGCCGGCCACGGAACCACGCGCAACGACAAGATCGGCGATCAGACGCGATCGGTGGGATTTATTGTGCCAGCGGACGCGCGCGCGCCGGGGACG
>Ga0182014_10008043_pt1 | contig 10887 bp, 9 predicted proteins | sample 612S2DmetaG_FD_120489 | JGI IMG/M metagenome (GOLD analysis project Ga0182014, IMG submission 120489) | Permafrost microbial communities from Stordalen Mire, Sweden - 612S2D metaG | ecosystem: Environmental > Terrestrial > Soil > Wetlands > Permafrost | place: Sweden: Stordalen | collected... | reverse complement strand
TATACTGACTTCGTGTAGGCCGGCGAAGCGTCGTCGACTCGCCGGGTGTTGGAGGCCGTCTTCAGCAGTACTGGGTTTCGAATACGGGCTGCCCAGGGCCAAGCGGCGAACCGTGATTCTGACCAAGGGTTGGCAGAGCGTGGGTTCGCTGGCTTTGCCAGGCGCGCTGCTGCGACTTTATTCTTCACGCTTTTTCCCGCCGACTGCCGCATCTGTGGTTTCCCACTAATTAGAGTTTCCCGGCTTCCTGTTTGTGAAACCTGTTTGCTCGCACTGCGACCGCTGCAGGGATCGTACTGCACGGTTTGCGGAGAAGCCATGCACTTCCCGGTCTGCGTGGAGTGCGGAAAGGCGGATTGCGAAGAAGCGGTTCCCAGGGAGACGCGGTGCCTGCTCTGTCAGCGCGTGGACCCTCCGTTCGAGCGGGCGGTTGCCTATGGTAGCTATGACAGTGACTTGCGCGACCTGATCCATTTGCTTAAGTTCCAGCAGGTTCGTCCGGCGGCGGCAGTTTTGGGGCGCATGCTGGCAGAGACCATTGCCAACCTGGAACCGACGATGCCCGTGGGGAAGATCGCGCTGGTTCCGGTTCCGCTGCACAAGCGCAAACAAGCGCAGCGCGGATTCAACCAGGCGGAGACGATCGCGCGGGGCGCGCTGAAGCAACTGTCGCGTCCGAAGCGGTTTGATCTGTGCACGGGAGTCCTGGTGCGGCGCCGCGAGACGGGAAGCCAGATTGGCCTGACTCGTCATCAGCGGCGCGAGAACCTGCGGGGCGCTTTTGCGGTGAGCGATCCAGCGCGGATATTGAATTCCGACATCTTATTGATCGATGATGTCTACACCACGGGGACCACGGCTTCCGAGTGCGCGCGGGTTCTTCTTCGTGCGGGAGCAGCGCGGGTGTGGGTCGCGACAGTGGCCCGCACATTGAAGATTTCCGACGCTAACGTTTTGACGGGGAATCGGCCGGAAGATCTGCCGGAGGTAGGGAGTGAAGATCGCCTGCGCATAGCGGCTCACGGCTAGAAATCATGTCGTTGCGATTGCACAATTTCGGTGGCAGCATGCGGTCGCACCTTCCGGCGTCGATGCTTGCCCCCGGCATGCACCAGGAAGGCGACAGCTACGCGCTGCATCAGCCCGTGCTGGTGCTGAACGCCTCCTACGAGCCGATCAACGTCTGTGCCGCGCGCCGCGCGATCGTGCTGGTGTTGAAGGGCGTCGCCATGACCGAAGAAGAAAACGGACACTTCCTGCACGCCGCCCGCGTGGCCATGCGGGTGCCCTCGGTGATCCGGCTGCTGGAGTATCGCCGGATTCCGCATCAGTCGCGCGCGCTGTCGCGGAAAAACATTCTGCTGCGCGACCGCAACACCTGCCAGTATTGCAGCACCACGCTTCCCTCCAGCGAACTCACGCTGGACCACGTGATTCCACGCTCGCGCGGCGGCCTTTCCACCTGGGAGAACCTGGTCGCCTGCTGCCATCCCTGCAACCGCCGCAAAGGCAACCAACTTCCTCACGAAGCCAATATGAAGCCCGCGCGCGAACCGCGCTCTTTCAATCTCCACACCAGCCGACATATCATGCGCCTGATGGGGCACTCGGATGATAAGTGGAGGAAGTATCTGTTCTACTAGCGCGGCTGTCAGCTCTCAGCTCTCAGCTTTCAGTAAAATCGGGTGGGCCTTCAGAGGGATAGAACACCCGCTGTCTGTGCGTACGGGGGGAAACTCGGGAAACTCGGGGACACGGGACGTTCCCCGACTACTGCTTAAGTAAGCGACGTTTGCGGGTTGGCCTGCTCAACTCCTTGAGCCAAAAGACAGCGTGACCTGAAGGGTTTGCACTCTGAAAACTTGAAACTCTGAAACCTTGAAACCTGGCTCTACTGCGGCTTGGGCGTGTCGGGCGGCTGCTGCTCTCCTGGCTTCGGCTCCGCCTTCTGCACTTCCTTGCCCTCGTAGGTGATCCTCGATTTCGCTCCGAAGCGCCTGTAGTTCGTGTACTTGATGATCTCGCGGATCTTGATGTCTCCCAGGGAGAACTTCAACGTGTCCTCGGCGCGAGTGTAGGTGGGGAACCAGTACTGGCCGTCGATCTGTTCGCGCCAGGTGGTGAACTTGGGGAACAGGTTCTCGTTGCCCTTCTTCTTGCGGATATCGGGCACGGTCTTGCCGTAGGTTTCCACGATCTGAAAATCGTGGTTGTCCACCCAGATGCGCCCCTGGAAATAGCGCTTCTTGCCGACGATCTGCTTGGGGGCAACATCGAAAACGTAGGTGTTTAATTCGTCCTGCTTTTGCTGGCCGACGTACAGGATGTCGTACTCCCCGATTTCGTCTGAGGTCAAAACGAAGGGGAGGCGGTTCTCGATGTCATCGAAGTCTTCCTCGGTCATCATGAGGCGCTGCAGGGTGGGTTGCGGCGCAAAGACCACGTTCTTGATCTTGCGTCCCTTGTCGTCGAAGGTCACGTCAAACACCTGCTGGTACATGCCGTCGGGCGTGTCGCCGTCGAGCGTCATCACCTTGACGTCCTGCCGGAAGGTGTACTGATCACGCGCCTCCTTGAACTCTTTTTCCTTGCTGGCGAAGCGTTTGACGATTTCCTCGACCGTGATGCCCTGGGGCGCAGATTTGTCGAGAGGGCCTTCTTGTGCGCGTGCCGACTGGGACAACATGACGATCGGCGACAGGACGCTAAACAGTGAGGCCAGAGAAAGAAGCAAGGGGAGCGGCAACCGCGCAGGTCGGGCGAGGAATCTCATAAACCCTATTCTAACGAAAAGGGAGCGCAGAAAAGTTAACGGCAGCTTCCATCCCCGGAGCCGCCGTGCATAGGGCCCTTCGTCGAGGATGGAAGACTGCAGTTCTGCCTATTTCATTCGATGCGGCGGGAGTGAGGAGGTTTGATGGATTTACTTTTCTTTACTATCGGGTTCTTGCTCGAACTGCGACTGGCGTCCTCGCCCGTCCTGTGTGTCCCGGACAGCATCGTGGCCGGGCGGGGACGCCCGGCGCTCCACCAGCAAGCTTTCGGCTATCAGCTCTCAGTAAAAGCCAATCGCCGTTCGGTTTTTACTCAGAGCTGACAACTGAGAGCTGATAGCTTCTGTAGTGGCGTAAAATCGTTTGCACTGGAGGCGCTTTGAGTTCGCTGTTGCCCATCTTTCCGCTCGAACTGGTGCTGCTGCCGGGGGTTCCGCTGCCGTTGCACATCTTCGAACCGCGCTATAAGGAGATGATCGCGGAATGCCTGGCGCAGAAAAAGCCGTTCGGGGTGGTGCGCGCGTCTTCGGATGGAGTCGCCGACATCGGCTGCACGGCCGAGATCGTGTCTGTTACCAAGAAGTATGACGACGGGCGCATGGACATCCTAACGCGCGGGGTGGAGCGCTTTGAGGTGATCCAGGTCAATGAAGACCGGTCGTTCCTGCAAGCCGAGATTTCGGTGGTGGAAGACGAACCGGGCAAGCCGGCAACGGAGATGGTGACGCAGGCCGTGCGGTTGCACGCGGAGATCGCGAAACTGGCCGGGGCAGAACCCTCCGGACCGGACGAACATGCCGGCAATCTTTCCTTCTTGCTCGCAGGCTCGCTTCCGCTCGATCTCGACTTCAAACAAAACCTGCTCTCGACGTTGTCGGAAGCAAAACGTCTGGAGGCGGTGGTCGGCTATCTCGAGGCGATTTTGCCGGGATTGCGGCGGGCGTCGAAGGCGCGGTGGAATTGAATGTCCTGTGGAGCGACGGGCGTCCTCGCCCGTCCGGTGTGTCCCCGACAGCATCGTCGCCGGGCGAGGACGCCCGGCTCTCCACCAGCAAATCGGATTACAGAAGTAACCCCTGGTGTGCCGCCCGGGCGCCATTTCGGTGTAAGATCGCTGCAGGATTTTCCGTTCGGAGACGTTATGAAACGAATTGCTGCTTTCATTCTGCTGGTTGCCTTCAGCTTGGCGGGGGCGATACCGGTTCAAGCTCAACGCATCAGTCCGCAAGAAAATGCGCGCCGGTCCAGCAAAGAGGCCAGGAAGCAGCAAAAGATGTTGAACAAGGCAAACAAGAAACAACGGAAAGCAATGAAGAAAGCCGCGAAGGCGCAGCGGAAGGCGACCAGGGAAGCAAACCGCCGCTATAGGAAATAGCCTTTCGCGTTTTCGTAACGATTCATCACAAATGCACAGTGACCGCCCGCACATCCACCTGATCCATAACGCGCTAGGCTGATTCCACTCCCAGGACCTTTAGCGGTCCAGTTCCCTCCAGAAAGAGACTCGCTATGCGTGCGTCGAGACGCGTGTTGGTGGTTGCACTCGTTTGCCTGTCGAACTTTTGCCTGTCGAACTTCTGCCTGTCGAGCTTTGCGGCGGCGCAGCCATCGGATCAAGTCATCGCTGAGCGCATTCTCGGTCCGCAATGGAAGCAGCTTTCGCGCCGGGCCGGGATGATATTCGCGGGCACGGTGCTCACGGCTCCGAGCCAGACTGTGACGACGCCGGCTGTGACCACCCCGACTGGGGCAGCCGATCGGGCGGTTGCGGGGACGACTCCGGCGGTCCAGTTGCGTTTTCGCGTGGATCAGGCGATTGCCGGGGTCGAGCAAGGACAAATTCTCACCGTTCATGAGTGGGCGGGGGCGTGGTCCATGCATCGCCCGATGCGCAGCGGGCAGCACATTTTGATCTTTCTATATCCGCCGAGCCGCTTGGGTCTTACCAGCCCAGTGGGCGGATCACTGGGGCAGGTTGCTCTCGACCCGAGCGGGAAGAACGTGGCCGCGCAGAAGCCGGCCGTCGCCACTGGCTTACGAAACGAATCGTCCGCACGACCACGCGTGACCTTCGATAGCGGGAGCGTGAGCGTTGTTCAACTGGAGCGGGCCATCCGCAGCGCCCGAGAGGAGTGACACCCATGTTGTGGCAAATCCTGCGCTCGCGAATTCTGGCGGTTGCCGTTTTACTGATTTGTAGTGCGGTTGCCAGCCGCGCCGGAGGCCCAGCTTTTGTCGCGGGCTCCGGCTACAACCCAGGAGTCGAAGGCCAGGCTCTGATCTGGGCGAATGGCTCGGTGCAGTACTTCACCGACCAAGGGGACCTGAGCCCGATCCTGCCCGGCGCGCAGGCCGATGCTCTTGTTGCCACTGCTTTCAGCACCTGGACCAGCATTTCCGGGGTTGCCCTCACCGCATCACGGGGCGGACATCTTGCCGAGGACGTGAACGGCAGCAATATCGAAACCAACGGCTACGGGGTCGTTACCGCCCCGGCAGACATTACGCCTTCAGCCATAGGCACTCCGGTTGGAATTGTTTACGACTACGACGGAACGGTCACCGACGCCATTCTGGGCGAAGGCGCTGGCGATTTGGACGAATGCTTCACCAACGCCGTCTATGGCGGACCCGACAACTTCTCCGCGGGCGGGAACATCGTGCACTCGTTGGTGGTGATCAACGGAATCTGCGCGGCTACCAATGCGCAACTGCCGGATGTTCAATACCGGTTGGTGCGTGTGCTGGGGCGCACGATTGGTTTGGGGTGGTCGCAGGCCAACCTGAACGTGATCACGGGGAACCCGCCTCCCACGCAAGCCGATTATGCGGGATTTCCGGTGATGCACTTTACCGATCCGATCTCCTGCGTGCCCATCGCGATCTGCTATCCGAACCCCGGCGTCCCAGCGATGGACGACATGGACGCGCTCGCGCGTCTTTATCCCGGCAGCCCGCAAACGACGGGCAGAATTTACGGCAGCGTGTACTTTACCGATGCATCGGGGAATGAAGTGCAACCGATGCAGGGCGTCAACGTGGTGGCACGGCTGATGGTCTTGGGCGAGGCCTCACGGCAGTATGTTGTGACTTCGGTTTCCGGGTTCTTGTTTTGCGGAAACGCGGGCAACATTATCGATGGATACGTGGACGGAAATGGTCTCCGCTATGACCGGTGGGGCTCGAATGATCCCGCGCTCGAAGGGTTTTTCGATCTCGGCCAACTGACGATTCCGGCCGGGCAAACTTCCGCCCAATACCAGTTAAGCGTGGAAGCGTTGGACCCGAACTGGTCGATGGGCGTCGACCCGTATGCTCCCACACAAGTGACTCCTTCGGGTTCGTTCGCTCCGGTTGTTGTCACCATACAGAGTGGATCGAACGTGGAGCAAGACATCCTGATGTTGCAGGATGAAGTCGCGCAAAGGCATCCCGGCAGCGGGTCGACTTACTTGAATCCGGCGGCGCTTCCGCAGGGTGGCGCATGGGGATCGTGGATCTCGGGTTACGGCAGCGCAGACTTTTTTGAGTTCGCGGCGCAGGCGAACCGAACCGCCTCGGTCGCGGTGACCGCACTCGACGAAACCGGCCAGCCGACCGAAACCAAACTGTTGCCGGTGATTGGCATTTGGCAATTGAGCGACGAGAGCGGCGATCCCGCGCCTGCGTCCACGCCCTCGGCATTCAATTCGACGACTTTTGCCATGACCAGGCTGGATGCGCAGTTCAACGTTTCAGAAATATTCCGGGTGGGAGTGGCCGACTTCCGCGGCGACGGCCGTCCTGATTACTTCTACCAGGCCAGCCTGCTTTATTCGGATACGGTTACGCCAGCGCGCATCAGTCTTGCTGGCGGCTTGACCACTCTGAATGGCACCGGCTTCAATCCTGGACAGCAGGTGACTGTGTGTAGTGCGATTTCGCCAAGTGGGCAATGCATTCCGGGCGTTAACGGCAGCACGCTTTCTGCGACGGCGAGCCAGATCCAGGTGGCACTGCCTCCACTGCCTCCGGGATGGCAGGATGGAATTGTTTCAATTCAGGTTACAAATCCGGTGAGCGGCGCTTTTTCCCAGATGATCGGCGCGCTGACCTATGGCGCTTCGGCCACGGATCTCTTGCTTCTTCTGCAAAACGCGGAGCCGTCAACGCCAGTAGGGTCGCAAGCGGCCAATGCCATCCGGGTGCGCGCGGTTGCCGCCGATGGAGTTACGCCAGTGAGTGGGGCGACCATTGCATGGAGCGCGACCAACGGCTTGCAGTTCTCGGCGTGCAGCGCAGCGTCTTCCTGTTCGGTGCTGAGCGATGAAGCGGGAGAATCTTCCAGTTGGGTGACTCCCACCGCGACCGGGCCGAGCACGATCACGATCGCTTTGGCGCCAGCGTCGTACTCGCCGCCGCGGACGCAACAAGCGACGGTGTCGGCAACCTCAACCACGCTCGACCTGGCTGCGGTGACGCCGACGCGCTGGGTTGGGCAGGGCGCGACGCTCGCTATTCCGCTCACCGTCGAAGCGCTCGATCTGGGCGTGCCTATGGCGAATGTAGTCGTTAATTTCACACTCACCCTGGGCACGGCTGTGCTTTCGGCAGGCAGTGCGACTACCAACGGCTCGGGATTTGCCACGATCATGGCACAGCTCACGAATCTAAATGCCGAGGTGCAGGTGAGCGCTTGCGTCGCTCCAAACAATGCGCCATGCCAGACTTTCACTTTGTTTTCCACGCCGTCTTCGCGGTGGACGCTGGAGACGGTCAGTGGATCGCCGCAAGCTGTGCTGACAGGGCAGTCTTTTCAGCCGCTGGTCATGCGAGTGACGGACGGCTCGAGCGCCGCGAATCCGGTGATGGGAGTGAATGTCACCTTTGCTGTCACGCTGGCTCGGGTCAGTCCGGACAGCGGAGGCCAGCAAAGTGGCGACTCCAATGCCGGCGAAAACGGAATGCCCATTCTCCTCGGGTCGTCGCAGGCGCAGGTCGCGAGCGCTCAGGACGGTACCGCTTTCATCGTGCCCTCTGCCGGAAGCGTGGGACCGTGCGATGTGTTCATCACGGTGACTGCGGGCCCATCGACCGCGCAGCTTCAAATGGAGAGTTTGGCCGCGATCGTTCCGGCGCAGCCAGACAACATCCCCGCCAAGCCTCCGGTTGTGCAGCGCGAGCCGCAATTTGGCGCGCAAACGGCTGCACAAGGCGTGCCGGAGGTGCTGTTCGCTGTGCCGGAAGCCGCCCCGCTGGATGAATCGGTTGCGAGCCCGAGTCCTTCCGACGCGCGCCAGGATATTGCTCCCGGCACGGACGCAAGCTCCGGTGCGACGGGGACTTCGGGGACCGGCGATGTGGATGCTCAGTCTTGTGAGTCGGCCTCCGAGTCGCCGCATGTCGAAGCCGAAGCTGCCCGGTCCCCAGCTGAACCGTCCACTGAGACGCCAGTGAACTCGACGGGACACGACAGTGGTGGCGGGGCTGCACCGCTGCCGGCTGAAACTGCAGCGGCGAAAAACTCTTCGGCCAACGATCCTTCAGCAAGCAATCCTTCCGTGGGCAATCCTGCTGCGAACCGGCTGCTTGAAGACACGCGAGGCTGCCGTTTTGCGCAAAGGGAGTGACGGAACTTCCTTCGGAACAACACTCGGAGGTCTGCTGTACGGAGCCAGGTTGCGCCCCCTTTGTGCCCGGATGGCTTGTCTCGGTCGGCTAAGGCAATTGGCTCGTCATGCCGATGACCTCAGCGAGGCATCTCCGGCCTCACGATCGTGGAGTGGACTATGGCGCAAAAAAGCCCTTCGGACTTGGAGAAAATCAAGAACGGCACGAAACCGGTGAACGGCTCCGCCCGCGCACCGCTAAAGCTGGGCAAAGACTACGCCTACGACGATGAGTTGCGCCGGCTGCAAATTGAGCTGGTCAAACTGCAGGAGTGGATCCGGCAGAAGGGCCTGAAACTGGTGGCCATCTTCGAGGGGCGGGATGCAGCGGGGAAAGGGGGAGCGATCAAGAGGATCACCGAGAGCTTGAATCCGCGCGTCTGCCGCGTGGTGGCCTTGGGCACCCCCACCGAGCGGGAAAAGACGCAGTGGTACTTCCAGCGCTATGTGGCGCACTTGCCGGCGGCCGGGGAGATGGTCCTGTTCGACCGCAGTTGGTACAACCGGGCCGGGGTTGAGCGGGTGATGGGTTTTTGCAACGAAAACGAGTATCTCGAATTCCTGCACAGCTGCCCGGAGTTCGAACGGATGCTGGTGCGTTCGGGCATCATCTTGCTCAAGTATTGGTTTTCGGTGAGCGATGAAGAGCAGGAGCGGCGCTTTCAGGACCGGATGCAGGACGCCACCAAACGCTGGAAGCTGAGCCCGATGGACCTCGAATCCAGAAGGCACTGGGTGGAGTATTCGCGCGCCAAGGACGAAATGTTCGCGCACACGGATATCAAACAGGCGCCTTGGTACGTGGTGAACGCAGACAACAAGAAATGCGCGCGGCTGAACGTGATCAGCCACCTGTTGTCGCAGATTCCTTACGAAGACCTGACGCCGAAACCGCTGAAGCTCCCGCCGCTCGATGCGGTCAAGTACCTCCGGCCGCCCATCCACGAGCAGAACTTCGTGCCGGAAGTGTACAAGTAGAGCTATTGAATCATTGAGTCATTGAGGTATTGAATTATTGAGTTAATGACTCAATGACTCTGCCTCGTCCACTGATCGACCCAATCGGTGACCGTCTTCCACCAGAGCTGGGAATTCTGCGGCTTCAGTACCCAGTGGCCTTCGTCGGGGAAGTAGAGCATTTTGGACGGCACGCTCAGGCGCTGCAGCGTGGTAAAGAGCTGGAAGCCTTCGCTCACGTCGAGGCGATAGTCGAGCTGACCGTGGATGACGAGCGTGGGCGTCTTGAAATTCGTCGCAAACAAATGCGGAGACCACTTCCGATACAACTCGCGGTTCGTCCACGGTGTGCCCTTAAATTCCCATTCGTTAAACCACAGCTCTTCGGTCGTGCCATAGTCGGATTCGTTGTTGAACGTGCCATCGTGCGAGACGATGCACTTGAAACGGTCGGTGTGGCCGAGCACCCAGTTGGCCATGTATCCGCCGAAGCTCGCGCCCAGCGCGCACTCGCGGTCTTTATCGATGAACGGGTAAGTCTTCTCCGCGTAGTCCAGCCCCTTCATCAGATCTTCAAACGGAGCGCCGCCCCAGTCGCCGTTGATGGCGTCAATGAACTTCTGCCCGTATCCGGTCGAGCCGTGGAAGTTGATCATGATGACCACGTATCCTGGGCCAGACGAGGTTGGTGCGGCGAAGAGTTCGGGATTCCAGCGGTACGACCAGTCGTCTCCCCAAGCGCCCTCGGGGCCGCCGTGGATGAGGAACTTCACGGGATACTTCTTGCTGGCGTCGAAGTTCGGCGGCTTGACGAGGAAGCCTTCGACTTTATCGCCGTGCGCGCCGGTAAACCAGAACGGTTCGAGCGGCGACATCGCGACTTGAAAGAGGACGGCATCGTTCAGACGTGTCAGCTTATGTGGCGGAGGAGGAGGAAGGTGACCACACGGGTTGTCGCGCCCGTTGGGGCAAAGGAGGGAGCTATATATCGCGTTCGGCTCCTGGAGAGAGTTGCTTGTGAAAAGGATATCTTGACCATTCGGAGTGACGGCCAAATCATCGGCCGTGGCCATTATGAGGAGCGGAACTTCGAGTCGCTCGCCGGTTGCAACCAAGACAGAGGAAACAGGGGACCTGCCTTGATCCTCAGCGGTGAAAAAAATCCGTGTCGAGAATGGCGACCACGTGAACGTGCCTACCCAGCCGTCAAAGCTCTCGGTCAGGTCCTTTTTCTCTCCCGTCTTGCGGTCGTACAGCATCAACCGGAAGCGGTCGCTCTCGTATCCCGGACGCTGCTGGGCGCGGTAGGCGATGTACTTGCCATCGGGAGAATAGAGCGGCGTCGAGTCGCTGGCGGGATTGTCGGCGGTGATGTTCTTGGCTGCTCCTCCATTCACCGGGACGATCCAGAGATCGTTGTTGGTGGACGTGGCTTCGACCTTGTCGTGGTTCGAGGTGTAGCAAATCTCCTGCCCGTCGGGCGAGAAGGCGTAGTCGTCCTGCCCGCC
>Ga0182014_10008042_pt1 | contig 10889 bp, 11 predicted proteins | sample 612S2DmetaG_FD_120489 | JGI IMG/M metagenome (GOLD analysis project Ga0182014, IMG submission 120489) | Permafrost microbial communities from Stordalen Mire, Sweden - 612S2D metaG | ecosystem: Environmental > Terrestrial > Soil > Wetlands > Permafrost | place: Sweden: Stordalen | collected... | reverse complement strand
TGCGATCAATCAGTTTGTCTCGGATTACAACACGGCCCTCGGCCTTGTGACTACGCAGTTCAGTGTCGATAAATCTACGAATTCGCAGGGGGTGCTCGGTACTGATCCTACCGTCGTTTCTTTGCAAAGTACGCTGGAGCAGGCGCTCAACTACGTGAATACACCGGCAACCGGAACCACCACGGTTTCGATGCTGAGCGACCTCGGCATCACGGCTAATAAAGATACCGGCGCTCTCTCTGTGGATTCAGCAACCCTTGATAACGCGCTCACTAACAATCCATCCGACGTTCAGAACTTCTTCGAGGGCGCAGCGTTGAACGGCTTTGCCAACTTTGCTTACAACCAATTGAATGCCTACACATCTCCAGCGAATGGCGCCTTTAAGGTTGACCTGAGCAGCAATGCCGCTACGTATGCCTCTCTGACCTCGCAAATCAACGACTTTGAAGCAGGGTACATCGCGAGTCAGCAATCGGTTCTAAACGCTGAGTTCAGCAGGGCTGAAATCGCGCTGCAACAACTGCCCCAAGAGATGGCTCAACTGAATGCCGAGTTGGGTCTCACTTCAAAGAGCAACGGGTGACCCTAATGACCACAGAACTGTCCTATCGTAGGTCCGCCATCGCCGGCGCCAGTTCCATTGGCCTGATGATTGCCCTTTTTGACACTTTAGCCGGCGACCTTCGCCGGGCGAGCACGGCTCTTCGCAAGAACGACATCGAAACGCGATGCAAAGAGTTGAATCACGCTGCGCTCGTCCTCGGCCAATTGGAGAGCTGGATTGATCTGAAGAACGGAGGAGATTCAGCTGAAACGCTAACCAGATTCTATGCATATCTGCGAGCAAAAATGATGGAAGCGGGTGCAATCAAGTCGGCGAGCCTGCTCGAGACGCAGATAGAGATGATTCTGCATGTGCGGAGCGCCTGGCAACAGCTTGACGCCTTACCTCCGCAGGCAGCGGAAGAAACGGGAGTAGTCCAGACGAAGCAGGCGAGTTCGGTTTATACTGCGACGCCCGGAGCAGAGTCCGACAGAGTTTCCTTTTCGCAACGCGTCTGATGCGGAAATGAGCGGTCGCTCTTTCAAGGCGGCCATCGCGACTTTCGACTTGCCATAGCAAGGTAGATTCTTCCCGGATCCTCGCACCTCACGTTGACAGATGCAGACTCTGAAAGTCGTTTGACTGGCTGCTCTATGTTTGACATCTGGTTATTGAGTGGTTCAGCAATGGCGTGCTCTAACCGGAGCGGTTTCCAAGGCGAGTAAGCGAGGATGTAATGAAGGCTCTGGTGGTGGAGAGTTCAAACACGATGAGGTCGGTATTTCGCCGCTTGCTCTGCATGCGAGGGTTTAAGGTATCTGAGGCCGACAGCGGGACACAGGCTTTGGAGGTCCTTTGCGGCATGGGCGCTGCAGATATTGTTCTTCTGGATTGGAGCCTGTACGAGACAAGCAGCTTGGATTTTATAGCTCAGTTGCGGCAACAGAATGCCCACAATACAACGGTGATCCTTTTGGCAGCGGCCGAACCGGGGATGCCGACACTCTATAGAGCGCTCTTAGCTGGAGCCGATGACTACTTAATCAAGCCCTTTACTTCGCGGCAGATCGATGAGAAGCTGGCAAAGGCAGGGTTTACATGGCAATAGCGAAGCTGCGGTGATAGACCTTGTCTTCCATGCCGATAGTATACCTATAGGACTGTTCCACACTTTGTTATCCGGGAGTGCTCAAGTTGAAGCCCGAACAGGGCGATCCGCAAGCTAACTCAAGAGGAGTGAACGAATGAACGCCGGCCATGTTCTCCTACCTTCCAAAGTGAGTGTCGGCCGCATTGCTCCAAGGACCCAGTTGCGGAATTATGCGGTAAACATTCACTTTGAGACAAATCGAGCACGCATTGTAGGGAAGTTCATGGCGCTGAAGCCTGCGAATGGAGCTCAAGGTGAATAAAGGAATCATAGGTGGGATTGGGATTGCCCTTTTCGGGATAGCCGTTGGCCTGCTCCTGGAGAACGGCAAGGTTGGCCAGATGCTGCAGCCAACCGCTGCCATGATTGTATTTGGAGGCACCCTTGGCGCGGTAATGGTTCAGTTCCCATTCTCAGTCGTGATGCAGGCGGCCCGCCAGTTGAAAGAAGTCTTTACGAGTGTCGATGACCCTGCATTCCAATTGATTGAAAACCTGAAGCATTACACCGCAAGAGCGCGCCGGAGTGGCATTATGTCACTTGAAGCAGAACTTGAAGTGATTGAAGATCCATTTCTGAGAAAAAGCCTGACACTTGCGGTAGATGGAACTCAGCCTCGAGAGTTGCGCCAAACTATGGAACTTGATATGGACATGGAAGCTAACAGCGAGGATATAATACCTAAGGTCTTTGAAGCCGCGGGCGGGTTCGCTCCGACCATCGGAATTCTCGGGGCTGTCATTGGTCTCATCCAGGTTATGCAGCGATTAGATAACATAAACGAAGTCGGCAAGGGAATCGCGGTCGCGTTTGTTGCAACGATCTACGGCGTTGGATCGGCAAACATTCTCTTACTTCCATGCGCCGGAAGGATTAAGATACTGATGCGGCGAAGGCAGGAACTTCGAGAATTGATTCTCGATGGAGTGATTGGCATCGTAAATGGAACAAGTCCGAGGGCTCTTGAAGAAAAACTCGCCGTCTACCTGCCTCGGCCGGCTTCAATAGCGCGAGAGACAAATGCGCCAATTGAAGAAGCACAGGTGGCGGGATGAAGAGGCGCGGAAAAAGTGAAGAAAATACCCATCCTGAGCGCTGGCTGGTGTCGTATGCGGATTTCATGACGCTTATGTTTGCGCTTTTTGTAGTTCTTTTTGCCTCAGCTTATCATGACAAAAAAGCGATTCAGAGGGTATCTGCGGCGGTGAAGAACGGATTTCAGGATATGGAGCTTTCTTCGGCCAGCAACGGCCCGCGCGAAGGACCGCCTTCTAGTATGACGCAAGACAGCGCCCCGCTGAGTTCGACTGAAAGTGATCCAAACCAACCTAACCCGGTACCCGGAGACGCGCGCATCGACCTTAATGAGTTGCATAAAAAACTAGAACTTATTCTAGGCAAGGAGATCGAGCGTCAAGAGGTGGGCCTGCGAATGACTCCAGAGGGTTTTGTGATCAGCCTTCATGAGCTTGGATTTTTTGACAGCGGCGAATCCAGGTTGAGGCCCGGTGCGGCAGACAAGATCAAGCGGATTGCGGCCGTGCTGTCACAATACGGCCTCGACATGCGGGTGGAAGGCCATTCCGACAATGTGCCGATCCACAACGCTACATTCGTTTCAAATTGGGATCTGTCCACTGCCCGTGCGATGGCCGTGGCGACGATGCTGATTGATGAGTCCGGCGTTGATCCCAAGCGAATGTCAATCGCAGGCTATGCTCAGTATCATCCGGTTGCGAGCAACGATACACCGGAAGGTCGCATGGCCAACCGGCGAGTGGATATTGTCGTTGTGTCTGTTTTCAAGCCCCCAGCTGCGAATACTCCTTAGCTCATGGTAGATGCGGATAAACGGAGACCCGCAGTTCGGGCCGGAGACGCTGCATGGGCACGGTGGCAAGAGTGTTTGCATGATCGAAGACCTGCGGTCTGGATACGATGGCCCAGGGGTATAGCTGTATGTAGTGTCGCGAGAGCTATAAAGAGCATAGCCTTCAATAGGATACAGTTCTAATTGGAACGAATTGGGAAAGTATAGTAAAGCGGCCACCCTGGTAGCCATCGACTGCGACCGTGAAGTAGCTCCTGTGGTCTGGCTTCTTTAATACTTTGCCGGCGGCGCCATCGATGCTGGCGGGGTCTGCCGCCAACTTGGTGAAGACCGCGCGGCCTTCGGTGGTAACCGCAGCACAGGCAATGTTAAGTACCTCGCAAATCGCGTCGCGCATAAGTTCTTCAAGCGGCATTGCCCGGAGGTGCTCCCTTACAGCCGGATCCGGAAGTCCCACCAGCGCTCCCGCAAAAGACCCCAGAAGCGGGAGATCAGCTTTGACGACGATCGCTGTCTCATGGGGTAGAACGGTGTAGATGCCGTACATCTGCCTGATATGCATATCTAACGCGAAGGTTGTCTGAACAAAAGTAACCTTGCGGCCGAGTAGCTGAGTGAAGCATCGCGAAAGACCATATGGAGTCGGTTCTGACATGTGTTAGCACCTGCCTAGAATTGGAGTCAAGGCATCCTGTACGTCTTCTGGGCTAAATGGCTTACTGATCAGGAACGTGGCCCCCGAGTTCATGGCGATTTCCTTGATGCCGGGAGACGTCTCAGATGTAATGAAACCGAAAGGAACGTCGTTCTGGGCTGCCCTTATCTGCTTGAGAAAATCGATTCCGGACATCTCTGGCATATTCCAATCCGAGAGAATGAGCAACGGTTTCTCTCCCTTGAGTTTTTCCAAAGCGTGTGCCCCGTTTTCTGCTTCGCAGACCGTAATGGCGCGATAGCCTGCCTGCCGGATCGCTCGCTGGATTATCATGCGCATCGTCCTGCTGTCATCCACTAGAAGAATATCCATGTGACCGCCTCATGAATCTGTAATTTTGCGACACTCCGCAATGAGCGGGAGATCCCACGTCGTGCTTATCTCTATCGGCATATTGCGCCAAAACGGTCAGAGGAAGGATACGATTTCGCTCTTCCAGCTTCAAAAGCAATGCAGACCCATTGCGGAGGCCGCTGAAATCAGGCCACTTACCAAAGGCTGATCGGCTTCTCAGGAACAGTTTCCGAAGGCGCGCCAGCTTGGTCCATCCAGTTCATGGCTGGTCACACGCTCAAGTTGCTCGATCTTGAGGCGTTGTTCCCGCTTTCATGAACTAATCCAGTGGATGTGCCGATAGAACAAGATCGGGCGGACACCGCCGCCATAGTCTCAGGAATATGGGTTGAGAACAACCCGGCACCGGGGAGTAGGAAAGGGATCATGGAAAACATCTGCTTGGAAGATCAGGAGACCATTCGAGAGTTTTTAGTCGAAAGTTATGAAAACCTCACCCGCCTGGATCAGGATCTCGTCGAGCTCGAGAAGCGTCCTCAAGATGTGGCTCTCCTTGGCAACATTTTCCGCACCATTCACACCATCAAGGGAGCATGCGGTTTTCTGGCATTTTCAACTCTGGAAAGCATCACACACCAGGCCGAGAGTCTTCTAAGTCAGTTGCGCGAAGGCAAGCGAAGCCTTACTCCTGCGCTGGTGTCCCTCATTTTGGAGACGGTTGACGCAACCCGCAAAGTGCTGGGCACAATTGAAGCGAGCGGGACGGAAGGCTCGCTTACTTTTGTGGAATTGACCGAACGCTTGCGCGCAGCGGCGGAGTTGAAGGTTGATCTTGAAAGCCAGACCATACCTTGCGTGAGCACGGCTCTTGAAAGCACGCCAGAAGCCGCAGTCGACATGGACTCTCCTGCGCCCCAGGAATGCGCGCAGCAGGTGAAAACCAAGCCTATCATAGACCCGAAAAACCCAGAAGAGAACTGGGACGGAATAGAAAGAAGGAAACAGAGTGGGCCGAGGGATGAAGAGGCGGAACGGTCTTCGGCCGCGGCGGATTCGAACATTCGGGTCGGAGTCGGACTGCTCGACAAACTCATGGATCTTGTGGGAGAACTGGTGCTTACCCGCAACCAGATCCTCCAATTCAACACCGAGCGAGAGGACGCCGCTCTCAACGCGACATCGCAGCGGCTGAACCTGATTACTACCGAGTTACAAGAAGGCGTGATGAAGACGCGCATGCAGCCCATCGGAGTGGTGTGGAACAAGCTGCCGCGCGTGGTTCGCGATATGGCTATAGCCCTTGGCAAAGGGGTCCAACTGGAGATGGATGGAGCTGAGACGGAACTCGACCGGACCATTATCGAAGCCATCAAGGATCCACTGATGCACCTCGTTCGCAATTCGTGCGACCACGGCATCGAAACGCCGGAAGCCCGCATGCGCGCGGGCAAGCCGCCTCAAGGGATATTGACTCTTCGTGCCTATCACGAGGGGGGCCAGGTGAACATCGAGGTAGGTGACGATGGGGCGGGAATCGATGTCGCGCGGGTCAAACAGAAGGCCGTAGAGAGCGGTCTATTGAGGGCCGAGCAAGCGGACAAGATGAGTGACCGGGAAGCGCTGAGTCTTATCTTCGAGCCGGGATTCTCACTGGCGCAAAAAGTAACCAACATCTCCGGACGCGGAGTCGGCATGGATGTTGTGAAATCCCACATCGAGAAGATCGGTGGTGTCGTCGAAGTTTTCAGCCGGCCCGGTGAAGGCGCCACAGTCAAGATCAGGATCCCACTTACGCTAGCGATCATTCCGGGTTTGGTCATCACCAGCGGCGGCGAACGGTTCGTGATTCCCCAGGTGAGCCTGCTCGAACTGATTCGCCTCGAGGGAGATTCCGCGGGAAAGCATATTGAGTATGTGCATGGAACGCCGGTATATCGCCGGCGCGGGAGTTTACTTCCCATCACTTACCTGAATCAGGTGCTGGGGCTGAAATCGGCCGATGTGGCCGAGGCGGTCAGCATGGTGGTCCTTCAGGCTGAAGACCAGCAATTTGGGTTGGTGGTGGATGGCATAAACGATACACAGGAGATTGTGGTCAAGCCTCTTGGCAAGCAATTGAAGGGGCTTACCTTGTACGCCGGCGCAACGATCATGGGTGATGGCCGTGTGGCCCTGATCCTTGATGTGCTCGGCATCGGCCAGCGTTCCGGCGTGTTTGGCGAATCGCGAGAACAGGCGCGCGTGGCAGACAAACAGAAGACGCAATCGGAGATCGAGCAGCAGCGCCTGCTCCTGTTCCGGTCCGGATCGTTCGATCGCTTGGCTGTTCCACTTTCTCTCGTCGCCAGGCTCGAGGAGTTTCCGCTCTCTGCCATCGAACATGCGGGTGGCGGTCAGGTGGTGCAATATCGTAACCGCATTCTTCCTCTCGTGTCGCTCCGGGCCGTGCTGGAACCGGACGCTCCCAGCCAAAGTCAATTGGCCGATCCGGTGCAAGTTGTTGTCTTCAACGATGGCGATCGCAGTGTGGGCATGGTGGTCGACCAGATCCTCGATGTCGCCGAGGAAGCGGTTACTGTGCGGCAGAAGTCGAGCCGCAAAGGCCTTCTCGGCTCAGCGGTAGTTGGCAAGCGCGTCACGGATTTTCTTGATCTCAACGAAGTCATTCGCGCGTCCGCAGGGAACTGGGATAAGAACGCGGACGAGCAAGGGAACACCAAGAAAATCCTCGTTGCAGACGCCTCATCGTTCTCGCGGGGTATGATCCGGAGCGGCCTGGACATGGCGGGCTATATAGTTCTTGAGGCCGCGAATCTGGACGAGGCGATTCGCGTGTTGGAGAAGCAACCGCTGGATGCGGTCGTGGCGGCCCTGGATTTTCCGCCTAATGGCAGTTCCGCTCTGCTTGCGGCTATCCGCCGCAGGCCGGAGTGGGAGAAGATTCCGGTTCTGGCGGTCGTTGACGCAAGCGATCGTGTTCTTGCATCAGCCGTTCGGTCCGCGGGTTTTCAGGACTGCCAATCGAAGATTGACTCCGCGGCCATCCTCGAATCGCTGGCACATCTTGTTTCGGCGGCAAACACAGCCGGCTTGGTGCCTGAATGTGTGGGAGAAAAGGGATAACCAATGCCGATCGAAATGACAACAACGAAACCGGAAGTGTCGCAGACAAGCGGGCAATTCTCAACGTTCTTCGTGGCGGACCTTTTCTTCGGCGTGGATGTTCTCCACGTCCAGGAAGTGTTGCGCTCTCAGCAAATGACCTCGGTGCCGCAGGCCCCAGGAGTCATTGAAGGCTTGATCAACCTGCGCGGCCAGATCGTCACGGCCATCGATATGCGTCGGCGGCTTGGACTGCCACAACGCGCGGGTGGCCAGGCACCGATGAATATGGTGGTTCGTACCGTGGACGGAGCAGTCAGCCTGCTTGTCGACGAAATCGGAGACGTGCTGGATATGGATTCAGCCGCCTACGAACGGCCCCCGCAGAATCTCGATCCCGCGGCAAAAGAGCTTATCCGCGGCGTTTACAAGCTGAAGGACCGGTTGCTATTGGTTCTCGATGAAGAGAGAACGGTGGATCTAACCGTCGGGAAGGCAGCCTAGTGCCGCTGACTCGGCATGGTGGACCATGAACTAAGCACATCGCGTTGGATATTCCGCGAGAGCCGTGGCTCTCGAAAAGCAAGATCAACAAGAGAATCAGGCGCCGGGAACGGCATAACAAGGCAGCAGGAAGCTGCGAGGAGCAATCAAAATGGCAAGGCAAACAAGCAGCATTCGGCAGGTACCGTCCGGCCGGAATTCGTCCAGCGGCGCCGCCGTTTTGGACCGTCCAGAATTTGATGAGTCAACCCGCCAGGATGACGATCGGCTTCAAGAAGAGATAGCTCGATTGGTTCAGGCTTCGAATGACGGCCGCCTGACCGAGCGCGGAAGGCCGGAGCTGTTCGATGGGAGTAATCGCAAAGTGGTCGAGGGCGTGAACCAGATGCTCGATGCAATCCTGCTGCCCATCGGCGAAGGCAACCGCATTCTGGCACAGATCAGCGCCGGCAAGATCGACGAAGTGATCGCGCACACCTACAAGGGCGACCACGAAAAGATGAAGCTCGCGATCAACAACGTCGCCATCGTCACTCAAGGCTTGCAGAAGGAAGTGGGCAAACTCACCGTGGCATCCCGTGAAGGACTGCTCACGGAACGCGGAAAGTCCGAACAGTTTCAGGGCGCTTTTGCAAGTATCGTGACGAACGTCAACGAAATGCTCGATGCCATTCTGTTGCCCATCGGCGAAGGCAATCGGGTCCTCCTTCAGATCCGCGGCGGCAACCTGAGAGAGAAGGTTGAGATTGCCTGCAAAGGCGATCACGAGAAGATGAAGAATGCCATCAACGGCGTACATGGCTGGCTGAGCGATCTGGTCACGTTTATCACCAAGATTGCCAACGGAGACCTGAACGCATCCCTTGCCAAGGCTTCTGACCAGGACCAGATTCACGAGTGGCTATTGATGCTGAGGACGAACATCCACGCGCTGATCAACGACACCGACATGCTTGCCAAAGCGGCCGCTGAAGGCCGAGTGGGTACGCGCATCGACGCCAGCAAGCACCTTGGAGACTATCGCAAGATTGTCCAGGGCGTGAACCAGACACTGGAGGCAATCGTTTCGCCGCTCAAGGCTACGGCCGAGAGCGCAAGTACGCTGGCTTCATCCTCTGAAGAACTCACGGCTGTCAGCCAGGTAATGGCGAGCACCGCGGAGGAAACCGCAGTCCAGGCTAACGTGGTGTCGGCGGCAAGCGAACAGGTTTCAAGGAATGTCGCCTCGGTGGCTACGGCCTCTGAAGAGATGCAGGCTTCGATCCGCGAAATCTCGAAGAACGCTAACGATTCTGCGCGGGTAGCCAAGAATGCGGTTACCGTGGCGCAGTCGACCAACGAGACCATGAAAAAGCTTGGCCAATCCAGCCAGGAAATCGGCAACGTGATCAAGGTGATTACTTCGATTGCGCAGCAGACCAACCTGCTGGCCCTGAATGCAACCATTGAGGCCGCGCGCGCCGGTGAGGCGGGCAAAGGCTTTGCGGTTGTGGCCAATGAGGTGAAGGAACTGGCCAAGCAAACTGCCAAGGCGACCGAGGAGATCAGCCAGAAGATCGAGGCTATCCAGGGAGTCACCAAGGGAGCCGTCACGGCGATCGAGGAGATTGGCACCATCATCAACCAGATCAACGACATCTCCAACAGCATCGCTTCGGCGGTAGAAGAGCAGACGGTGACCACCAACGAGATCGGCCGCAGCGTGACCGAAGCAGCCCAGGGGGTCAACGACATCTCCAAGAACATCGCCGGCGTTGCAACATCGGCGAAGAACACCACACAGGGAGCGAACGATACCAAGACCGCATCGTTGGAGTTGAGTAAGATGGCAGCCACGCTTCAGGCTTCCGTTGCAAAGTTCACCTTCTAACCCGTATCGACGGTTTAGATCACAGCCCTGCGAATGGGTTACCATCCGCAGGGCAACACCTTAATGCGCAAAGGAAGATGAGTGATGAGCAAAGCACTGGTCGTGGACGACTCAAGAACAATTCGCATCATCATCCGCAGGATCTTGATAGAGCTCGGGTATGAGGTCTGCGAAGCGGCCAACGGCGTTGAAGCGCTGAAGGTGCTTGAAAATGAAAAGACCGCGGTGAAGCTGGTTCTGGCTGACTGGAATATGCCGGAGATGAATGGCTTGGAGCTGGTCAAGTGTTTGCGCCAGAATCCCGAGTTTGATTCGTTGAAGGTGCTGATGGTAACCACCGAAACGGAGATGGACCAAATGGCATCGGCCTTGCAGGCAGGAGCCAACGAGTACGTTATGAAGCCATTCACAAAGGATATCCTTATCGAAAAGCTCGAGCTTGTTGGGATGCCCGTAGTGGCAAGGGTGTAGTCATGGCCGCAGTGAACCAGCGCTATTTGCAGCCCGGTGAGCGAATCCGCGTAATGGTGGTGGACGACTCGGTTGTCATCCGGCGGTTGGTCACTCAGGTTCTCGAGCATGATCCAATCCTTCAGGTGGTGGGGACTGCATCGAATGGCGCCATCGGACTGCAACGGATTCCACAGTTCAATCCCGATGTCATCACATTGGATATCGAGATGCCGGATATGGACGGCCTGGAAATGTTGCGGCGCATTCGACGCGAATATCCGCAGCTGCGGGTGATCATGTTCAGTACGCTCACCGAGCGTGGCGCGGCGAAAACACTGGAAGCCTTGACTCTTGGGGCCGACGACTACGTAGCGAAGGTTTCCAACGAGGGATCTCTCGACCGCTCAATGGCTCGGCTGCGGG